>Ga0181529_10000100_pt1 | contig 109947 bp, 92 predicted proteins | sample PEATcosm2014_Bin_36_FD_119763 | JGI IMG/M metagenome (GOLD analysis project Ga0181529, IMG submission 119763) | Peatland microbial communities from MTU Mesocosm Facility, Houghton, MI, USA - PEATcosm2014_Bin10_30_metaG | ecosystem: Environmental > Terrestrial > Soil > Wetlands > Peat | place...
CGACTGGAAACACCGGTTTGACGGGCCCCACCGGTCCGACGGGCGCGACTGGAAACACCGGCTTGACGGGTCCCACCGGTCCGACCGGCGCGACGGGTTCCACTGGCTTGACGGGTCCCACCGGTCCGACGGGCGCGACTGGAAACACCGGCTCGACCGGTCCTACCGGTCCCAAGGGTGACACGGGTGCTACCGGCCCCACCGGACCGGCAGGTTCGACGGGCCTCACTGGCGCCACGGGTCCGACAGGTCCTGCTGGACCGACGGGCGCGTCCGGCTCTTCCGCGCTCACACAAAACTTCACCGCCGATACGCAGAGCGGCAATCTCAGCCAGTACTGGTTGGTCTATCTGAGCGGAACCACATCCACGTCAGTCGCCCTGTACCCGCTCAACACGGGACAGGCGGCGGGCAACCTGCCGATCCTCGGCGTGGTTCTCAACTCCACCCCGGTGACGACGAACGGAGCGAGCGTTACCGTGCAACTGGGCGGCGTGACGCAGTGCGTCTTCGATGGAACCAGAGCTCCCGTGGCCGGTCACTACTTCGTTCACAGCACGGCTGCGGATGGGTTGTGCCAAGATACGGGCAGCTCGGACTATCCGACTACCAACGTCGCGGTTCTCGGCGTGGTGCTGCAAAGCGGCACCACGGACAATCCGGCTCCGGTGTACCTGTTGGGACCGCAGGTGGTCGCTGGGGCGGGCGGCTCCACGGGTCCGACGGGTCCGACAGGTCCATCCGGCGCGGCGGCGACGATCTCCGTCGGCACGGTGACGACCGGCGCCTCGGGAAGCAGCGTTACGGTAGTCAACGCCGGGACTTCTTCCGCGGCTATATTCGACTTCACGATTCCTCAGGGCCCCACGGGTCCGACCGGCGCGTCGGGCACATCTGGCTTCGCCTGGGTGGGCAATGCCATCAATGGGACGGACGCTCTCGCTCACTATGTGCCGCCAACGGATCTCTACGCCTTGGGCAGTAGTTTTACCACTGTGCAGGGAGTTGGAAATGCCTATACGCCGGCGGCATGCACCGTCAAGTCCCTGTCCGTGCATGCGATCGTTGCCAGTTCCGACACCAGCGAAACGACCACATTCACGGTGTGGCACAATGGGGCCGTGACCTCACCAGCAATGACCTGCACTGTGTCGACCGGCACATCAGTGGGAGCCATCACCAGTTGCTCGGACACGACGCACACCTTCACCGTGAACGCGGGCGACAGCCTCGAGTACGCAGTCACGCAGAGCAGCGGCGTGAGCACCATCAACATCTATTACAGCACTCTGCTGATTTGTAATTAACCCGGTCCGCTGCCCTCGCGTGCGTCGTCTTCGCGCGAGGGCAGCACCACGTCAGACCTACACTTCCGGCTCCTCGCCCTGCGGCCGCCGTTTCACCGGCCTCGCCAGCAGGAGCGCCACGATCAGCGATAAGATACTGAGCCACGCCGCTCCCGTTTCCAACGGAGTTCGCCGGTACTCAGCTTCCACCAAGTGCTCCCCCTCGGGAACCTGAAAGGTGATCAATCCGCTGGACGCGCCGGGGCCGGCGGCAACCGGTTGTCCATCCACGCGAACTTCCCAGCCGGGGAACCAGGCGGTCTGCATTTCAATGGTGCTGGCGGCTTTCGCGCTGACGGGGCTCGACCAGGAGAACGGCGTGCGGTCCAGCCGCCGGATTGCCGCGCTCCCTGAAACCACCTTGGCCGCCATCGGCATATACGCGGGTAGATTCGGCATCCATCGCGGCGTGACTTCCGACATGGTAGTGGTCTCGAAACCGCTCACGGCCAGCCGCAGGGGCGTCCAGAAAGTGAGATCCACATTCGCCACCTTGCCGGGACGCAGATGCGACAGGTTGGGCACGATCAGCAGGGCCATGGCCGCCGCCATCCCCAGTGTGCGCCAGCGCGGAACGGAGACCAGCAAGCGTCCCAGCGGCGCGACCAGCATGGCGAGGCAAATGGCCACCGGTCCCAGCAGCCGCCATGGAAACTGCACGTTTTGCAGCAGCGGCAGGTGGTCCCAGAACCAGAGCGCATCCTGCAGCGTCAAGACACATAGCAGCGCGCCCGCGACGCCGAAGTACCGCAACAGGCGACGGTCGCCCAGCTTGGGACGCCGCGCGATCCAAATCCAGACCGCTACCACCAGCAGCAGATGGCTCCATCCCAGGGCGTGGGACATGGGGACGTAGGGATCGGGAATAGTGCTTCCGTAGCCCCAAGGCGAGTAGAACAACTGCTGTAGGTAGACAAAGTGATTGGAATAGCGGAGGAAGCCTTCGAATGCCCGGTGCAAGCTGGCAAATTGCCGCTCCGCCAGCGCCGGCAGCCAGAGGAAGGCGCTCAGGCCCAGCCCCAGCAGGTAGCCGCAAGCCTGCCGCCACAGTATGGTCCACGACTTCTCCATCCATGCGGTGAGACCGAGGAATCCGAGCAGCAGGGGCGAAAACAGAAGCGCCGCCGGAAAGTCGCAGAACACCACGCAGGCATAAGCGGCCAGGCCCAACAGCCAATCTCTGGACCGGCGATGTTTGGCATAGGCTCCGAACCCGAACAAGGCCAGGGCGTAAAACGGAAAGGCGGAAAACTCCGCCATGGCCGATCGAACGTACAAATCCACCGCGAAATATGGCACATATAGATACGCGGCGGCGGCCAGCCAGCCCCCGGCGTCACCGAAATAGAGGCGCGCCAGCAGGAACATGGCCGCGGCCGACAGCAGCACCACCACGACGCAAGCCAGATTCATGGCGGTGATGACGTCGAATCCCAGTAGATGCCAGACTTCGCCGACGTAGTAGATCATGGGCGGGTTGAACAGGAAGAGCGGTTGGCCCATGCCGCGGCCCAGGTCGGGCGCCCAGCGCGGCAAGAAAATTCCGTGGATGACGTTTTGGTGAAACTCCACCAGGCGCGGGAAATAGCCAAAGGCGTCGTGGCCCCAGAGCACCGTCCCAGTGCAGAGAGGGATGCAGACGGGCAGCGCCAGCAGAACCAGCCTGCCGGCAACCAGGAGCGGCTGCCGTGCCGCGGCCGGCACCGGCCATCCGGGCTCCCACGTTTCCACCCACGCCAGACGGCCGCGCTTGTCCATCCCGATCAGCAGGACGACCGCCAGCAACCCGGCAAATCCCAGGACGGCCCGCCAGCTTTCCGGCTCGTACCGCAGGAAGATGGAGTGATGCCCGGCGGACGTGATCGGTACCCCCACGAAGCCGGGCGAGAGCATGACCGTGTCTTCGCTGACGCCGTCCACGTGGGCCTTCCAATTGGCGTGCCACGTCATTTTGAACAGCGCGTAGCAGGGACGGGCGGCGTCCACTTCCGCCTGGTACTCTTCGCCGGTGCGCCGCTCGCTGCGCACGTCTCCGGCGGAGGGAAGCGGAGGCCCCGCCGGAAGCGCATCGTCGGCGGACAGATGCCAGATAGCCGGCTGCACGCCGGTCTGCCAGTCCAGCCGCAAGTGGACTCGTTTGGGTACCCAATCGCTCTGCAGCCAGCGGTCATTGATGTCGTAGAAGGTGCTCTTCGTGGTATAGACCGAGGCCATGACGTCCACCAGGTCGAAGTAGGTGCTGTCCGGCGCGGCGAACATGCGGAACGGGCCGTTCTGGCCGAGGGGCGTCAGGAACGGCGGAATCACGGGGACCGGACCGGCCGGCGCCACGACTGTATGGATATTGAAGAGCCGGTACTGGCTGGGGTTCCACTCGTTGAAGCGCACCATAACGTCTCCGGTGAGCGCCATCGAGTGATAGAGAAACGCCACCGCCGGCACATTGGACGTGCTCAGGAAGGCAAAGAACGGGACTTCGCCAACCTTGAACCGGCCGCCCCACTGCGCCGCCAACCCGGGATACACGCGTCCGCCGCGTTGCTTGAGGGTGGCGATGGTGGCGTCGAGCGCAGGCTTCTCGGCGGCGTACGCAGCCAGGTTGGTCCTGCCCCAAGCGGCATCGTTCGCCAGATTCCGGGCGCGCTCCTGCACCATGGGGTAGAGCAGCAGAAGCGTGGCGACCGCGGCGACGGTATAGTGCCACCGCCGGGACAGTTCGCGCCACAGCGCAGCCAGCGCGATGGCGGCCAGCAGCAGCAGGAAGATCTGCGCGCCGCCGATGACGCGGTGCAACTGCATGTCGCCCGAGACGCCCAGCAGGACCAGCAGCGGTCCCCAGAACGGCCGGCCAAACAGCAGCAGCGTCCAGAAAGCCGCGCCCCAAATCGCAAAAGCGTGAGCCGGACACGCCGGCAGCTTCTGACGCCAATTCCATACGAACAGGGCGACGCCGGACAGCGCCAACACCGAGAGGACCGGCAGCCGGCCGTAGTCCAGCAATCCGCCGGTGAATAGCAGCTTCAACACTTGCGGAGCGCCGAAGGAGTTCCATTTCCAGACGGCTTCCCAACGGCTGTGGTTGATGGTGGCGCCATCGAGCATCAGCGGGATCAACTGGAACGCCGAGAGCAGCAGCGCCACCGTCCCCACCATCGCCACCCGGCGGACGCGCGCCAGACGCGCCACTTCGGCATCGGGGATTACGGCCAGCAGACAAATGGAAAGCGCGCCGATGTAGCCGTAGATCAGGTGCGCCAGAAAGGTGAGCCCCAGCATCGCGCCGGTGATCGCCAGTCTGCGGCCGCTGCGGATGGAGCGAAACGCCAGCCCCAGCGTGAGCAGCAGAAAATGTGTGGCGACGGCTTGCGGAAAGAGTCCGCTGCCCGCCCAGGTGTAACTGCCGTACTCCAGCCCGAAGAGGAAATTGGTGGAAATCAGCGGCGCCAGAATGGCCGCGGCCGCGGCCGTCGACGGGCGTAGTCCCAGGAGCCGCGCCGCCGCGAAACAGCTCAACGGCAACAGAACCACGGAGAGAAAGCGCACCCAGACGAAAATGGTCATCAGCCCCACCGACTTGCCGAGGGCAAAGTAGACCAGCGCCACCAGCGCGTGCCCCAGCGGCTGGTAGGTGCGCAGCAGCGGATACCCCAGCGACCACTCCGGAGACCAGCAATCGAGCGGATTTTCGCCGTGCTCCACGGCATGGACGATTCGCTCCACCAGAGCGAAGTGAGAGACGTTGTCGTTCAGGTCCACGCGGCTGATAGAGATTTCCGGCCACAGCGCTATCGCGTTGACGACTAGAACGGCGGCCAAAAGGGTGAGCGGGAGCAACTTCTCTCGTGACAGATTCATGAGGGTTCGATGGAAAGGCGTGCACGGCCTGGAGGCCGCCAGAAAGCCAGTATACCCCGCGCCTGCCACCGTCGCGCGCGATAGCAGACCCTTAGATGCGGTGGAACGCTTTCAAGATCTCACGTGTGGAATAATGCAGCGCAATCGGCCGTCCGTGCGGACAGCTCATGGGACAATCGGTCGCCGCCAGCGCCCGCAGCATCCATTCCATCTTGGCGGCGTCGAGGTGCGTGTTGATCTTGATGGCGGCCCGGCAGGCGATGGACGCGCAGATATTGCGCCGCAAATCGCCCAACGACGGGCCGCGCAGCTCGCCCTCGGCGATCTCCAGAATCTCGTACAGAATCTTCTCCAGGTCGGCGGCGCCCACGGCGGCCGGAGCGGCTTTCACGGCGATGGTGCGATTGCCGAACGGCTCCGTCTCGAAACCCGAGGCGTGCAGTTCGTCGGCAATGCGGGCGTAGTCGATCTGCTGCTCGGCGGTAAGCTGCAGCACCAGCGGCAGCAGCAGCCGCTGCATTTCCACGCGACCGGCGGCCTGCTGCTTCATCACCTGCTCGAACAGGATGCGCTCGTGCGCCACGTGCTGGTCGATGATCCACAGGCCGTCGCGCCCCGCCGCGATGATGAAGCTCTCGTGGATCTGCCCCAGCGGACGCAGGTCGCTGAGTACCGACAGCGAGAACTCGGGCGGCGGAATAGCCTCGGGCGGAAACTCGCCGTGCATGTCGAGCCGCCGCGACAGCTTTCCGGAGGGCGGCGGACCGGGCGCCACTTCGATGGGCGGCGCGCTGAAATCCAGGCGCTGCGGGGGCGGCGCGGCGGGTCGCAGCCGGAAATCCGGCAGCACCTCGGCGGATTCCGCGATGAGCAGCGGCGGAGCGGCCGGGTCGGCGGCGAGGCTATCGGCGGGTAAAGGCTCGTTCGCCAGCATCTGGCTGAACTCGGAGTACGGCAATTTGGCGGCCGGCTGCTCGGCGCCCGCCGGGCGCGGCGCGGGAGAAAACGACGGCGCCGGCCGGCTCTCCATGAGGCGCTCGCGCAGCGTGTCGCGCACGAAATCGTGGACGAACGACCCGTGGCGGAAGCGCACTTCGGTCTTCGAAGGATGCACGTTCACATCCACTTCCTCGGGGGCGCATTCCAGGAACAGCAGGGCGAACGGGTACGCCGCCGGCGGCATCAGGTTGTGGTACGCCGAAGAGAGCGCGTGCAGCAGCAGGCGATCTCGAATCAGCCGACCGTTGACGAAAATGTAGATGGAGTTGCGATTGCCCTTCTGCACCTGCGGCCGCGAGAAGAAGCCGGTCAGACGGAAGCGGCGCATAGGCGGATCGCCCGGTTCGTCGCGCGATTCCGGCGCGGGATCGGGCACGAACAGGTCGCGCTCGCGGACGCCGATATCCACCAGGTCCTCCAGCGTCTGGCTGCCAAAGACCTGGTAGACGCGCTCGCGCAGCGTGGCGACGGGGGTGACGTAGAGCAGTTCGGCGGCGCCGCTGGTGAGTTGAAACGTCTTGTCGGGATGGGCCAGGCTGTAGTGCGTCACCAGCGACGCAACATGGGCCAGTTCGGTTGGCTCGGTGCGCAGGAACTTCTTGCGCGCCGGCACGTTGTAGAACAGGTCGCGGACAGTGATGGAAGTGCCGCGTCCCAGCGCGGCTTCTTCGCAGCGCAGCATCTTGCCGCCGGCCACCTCGATGCGCGTTCCGGTAGTTTCTTCCTCGGAGCGCGTCTCGAGCAGCAGCCGCGACACCGACGCGATGGAAGGCAGCGCTTCCCCGCGGAACCCCAGCGTGGCGATGGACAGCAGGTCTTTGACGTCGCGCAGCTTGCTGGTGGCGTGCCGTTCGAAGGCCAGAAGGGCATCGTCGCGCAGCATGCCGCAGCCGTCGTCGACAATGCGAATGAGCCTGCGTCCGCCGGCTTCCACTTCGATGCGAACTTCCATCGCGCCCGCGTCGAGCGAGTTCTCGAGCAGTTCCTTGACCACCGAAGCGGGCCGCTCCACCACTTCCCCGGCCGCAATCTGGTTAGCAACCTTGTCGGGGAGAATGCGGATGCGGCCCATAGTGGTGTGGAAGTTCCACTATAACCGGTTGACACGCGAAAGCGCGTGTCCGCCTCGCACGCTACTCCTGCAAGCTAAAGGAAACCGTGATGTTGGTCTCCACGGCGACCGGCTCACCGTTCAGCAGAGTGGGCTTGTAGCGCCATTGCCTGACGGCCTCCATGGCGGCCGGCGCCAGCAGGGGATGGGCGGGAGGAACCACCGCGAGGCTCTGAACCTCACCAGTCTCGCTGATGAAGGCATGGAGCGTCACCGAGCCCGAGACGCGCGCCTGTTTGGCCAGCGGCGGATACTGCGGCTTGGGACCGTAGATCAGCATGCCCGCCTGCACGTTGTCGCCGATGAGCACTCGTTTGGGCATATTTCGCGACTCGCTGACGTTCACCTGCGCGTTCAACACTGCGCCGGAAGATGTCGGCGCGATGGTCAGAGTTCTTGCGCCGCCATTCATGGTACCCCAGGCCGGCAGCAGATGCTCGTCGAACGCGCGAGCCGCCGCTGCCACCTTCTCTTCCATATCTGCCGAGACGGTATCGCCGACGTGCGCCGGCAAGATGGCCAGCAGATCGCTGCGCGCCTGGTCGGAGAGCCCCAGGACGTTGACGCTGATGAGGACGTTCGGATTGCCCGGGGGCGTGGTGGGCGCGCTCGAAATCACCTGCCCGTAGGACCTGGGGACATAGGTTGGCGCGGGCGCAACCGTAGGCGCGGCATCCTGCTTGGGCAGTTGGAAGCTGACGCTGACCGACTGCGTGCTGCCGCCTAAATCCTTGGAGAAATGCCAGCTCAACACCGATTGCAGCACGGTCTTGCGCAATTCGTCCGGCCCGCTGAGGATGGTCGCGTCGACCACATTGCCGCCGGCATCGAGCCGCACCTGCGCCACCACGGTTCCCTGCACTCCTTTGGAAATAGCATCCGCCGGATACCGGACCGCCGTGCGGTGCATCAGTTGGGCGGCGTTCATCTCCACCGTCACTCCCGGCCCATCGGCCACCATCTGCGGCGCCGCCGCCAGAGGAAAGGCCGCCGTTACCAGCCAACACACGGCCGCCAGCATGGCGAGCCCTGCCGTCAACGTCGAAATCAATCGGATCCTGGACATACGAGCCTCCTTGACTACCGCCAATACCCTTTGTTTGAGATGCCGCTTGCGAAGAAACAGCGGGGCCGGGGCCAGATCCATCTCCATCCGCGCGCCGGCCACGGCCAATAGCGTGTCGACATAGGCGTCGCGCGCCTGCGTCCGCTCCACCACTTCGCGATCCACCGCCTGTTCGCGCGCCAGTTGGATCTCACCCAGCAGCCACCAGATGGCCGGATGGAACCAGAAGACGGCGCGCACCAGTTCTTCCACCACCGTTACCGCCCAATCACTGCGCTCCACGTGCAGCGCCTCATGACACAGCACGGCTTCCTGCATGGACAGCGGCAGTTCGTCGAAATTCCCCGGCAACAGCACCACCGGTTGGCGCAAGCCGAACGTCACGGGACTGCCGATGTCGTCGCAGATGCGGTATTCGGGGCGCGGTCCCAGAACCACCGCGGGGCCTCGCCACGGCGCCGAGTGCTTGCGATAGCGCCGCAGCCGTACCAGCCCCACCGCCAGCCAGCCGACCCGCGCCAGCGCTCCCGCCGCCAGCAGCAGCAGCGCGAGTTCGCCGGGCGTCCAGCGAGTCCGCGCCGGGGGCGCGGCGACGGGCGGCGCGGTCTCGACCGGCGTCGCAGCCGGCGTTGTAATGATGATGATGGCCTGTTTCCACGGACGCGCCAGCGGCAGCAGCAGGCAGGCCGCCAGCAAGACGTGCCAGTACATCAGGCGGGCCTTCGGCAGCACCATCCGCAAGAGCGCCGGAACCAGCGCCGCCACACCCACCAGCAGCCCGATCTGCAGGCTGTAGGCCACCAGGTTATCCCACCATAGCGCCGTGTTCATGGCTTCCTCCGCAGGTGCGCGATCTCTTCCAGCTCCTCGCGCGACAACTTGTTGTCTTCCACCAGGTGGACCAGCAGCGGTTGCGCCGACCCATTGAAGACACGGTTCACGAATTCCTTCACCATGGCCCCGATCACCTGGCCTTTCGGCTGGGTGGGCCGGTAGACGTATGCCCGCTCGGCCTGCGTCTTCTTCAAATACTTTTTCTGCTCCAGAATCTTCATCATGGTCATGACGGTGGTGTAGGCCACTTTGCGCCGCGCCAGCAATGCCTCATAGACATCGCGGACCGTGGTGCTCTCGCGTTCCCACACGATCTTCATGATTTCCAGTTCCTGTTCGGTCAGGGTAGTGCTCGGCCTACGCATACTAATTAATTAGTACTAAACGGCGGGGATGTCAAGGGGAAAATTGCGGGATTGCCTGCTCGCAGGCATTACACCATGATTGATGGCGGGGCGGTTGGCCCGCGCTGGGAGATGGTATTCGCATTCACCCCGCGGGCCAACGAGGGTTGAAGCGAAGCTACCTGCCTTCGCTATTCAGTTTGGCGCAATCGCGACAGAGCGGTTTGCCTCCAGTTCCACCCACGCGGTTGTGCGCGGGGATTTCACTCCCAGGACCGCATTTGGTGTTGTCGTGATGATGGGGCTCCTTAACGGAGTGCCACGGGTACGTTCTGGGCATTTTTTTCTGATCCTCCTTCAAAACGGCCGACAAGGCCGAATCAGATGGCGTTGACGGACTTATGCCGATCTCCGTGGACAAACCGGCGGGGTTTGTTATTATTAAGGAGGGCAGGGGAATCAAACCCCGCTGCGCTGACACGCAGCCGACCGCTTATAGGGCAGTTTCCACGGACCAACGGGTTGTACCCTCCGCATCTTTGGGGGTGCTTGCCATGGCCCGATCCGTTCAGTTTTCGAGGCTAGCGGATCGGGCCTTTGGGTTTGGGCCCAAAGTCTCGGCAATTCGGTGGAGACTCCAGGCTAGTTTTCGCATTTTCATGGATCTTTTGTTCCGCGACGCCGCCCGTGAAATCCCTTGGCTACCTGCTCACTAGTCCGATCCGCACTTTGGACGGCCTGCGGCGAAGGTCCAGGGATCGCCTTTGGAACCATCCTGAGGAACGGTATTGTCACGGGGGGATAATTCATCCGTGCAACAGAATTCTGCACGTATTCGCGGAAGTACGACCAACAGTTGAAAACCGCGTTCCCTTGTCTGAACGCCTCAATCTGTTCTGGCGACGGTTCGTAGCCTTCTGTGAGTTCGTAGTATACTGCGATCCTGCAAGTGATGACCAACGCTTCAGTCTTATCGTCTTCGGTGATTGCCTTAAACCCGAACTTGATGGGGATCGTCAAGGTCCGCCCGGACACGACGGCATCTTCGGGCTGATGTCTCAGATTCATCACGAGCGGGAATGTAACATCCTCGGGAGGCAGCTTGCATAAGGTCTTCGATTCCACGAGGCGGATAGTGGATATGTCAGCGTGGCTCTGAAGAGCGAAAGCCAATTGTGCTTGAGTTTTGTCCTGCTCAATATGGATAGCCATCTACGCCACCATCAGACACTCCTCGGACGGAAGCGGGCAGCCGTCTTGCTGCGGTGCCGCTTCTGGGGCCTTGTATTGATCGGATGCCGCCTTGTACTTATTCGAATGCACCAGCCCCCATCCGCCGGCATAGGCGTCAACCCCCTGGTCATCAAAATCCGTCCAGCAGGCGACAGCACACAATGGCGTGGCATTAATTTCAACCTTGTAGCCGAGCACGAACGTCAAATCGGCCAAAGTATGCAAAGTCATGTTTCGCGAGCCGCTCAGCAGGCTAGTGATGTGCGATTTGGAGGTGCCGGCACGAGTAGCAAGTTCGCTCTTGTTTACTCCGTCATCTTCCATCAACTTCGAGATCAGCTCCGAAGCGTCAAACGCGAGTGCCTCTCGCTCGTAGATCCTCCGACGTTTCGGGTCGGAGATAAACTCTTGAAAATGATCGGTAATTTGCGTTGTCATTTTTTCCTCGGGTCCTGCGAACGTGCGATGTCTTCTCGCTCGATCTGCGTTGCCCGGGCAAGTTCCGAGGGAGGGATGCGATCCCCTTTTTTCCGAAAGCCGTGTGTTATCACAACGAGGCTTCCAGGTAGAAAAAAACAGGGCATCCTAATCTGGAAGTGCTTAAACTCGAAAAGGTGCTCGGTGCCTTCGATTCGCTTGAACTGTTCCTTGTTCGCAATTCTCCCTTGTTCTGCCATTTTATTAAACAACCTGAGCATTTGCGCCTTTTCGGTATCGTTAAGCTTGTCCCGATAAAACTCGAAGCCTGGAGAGGTTCCGCTGGAGCGAACCGCGTATACAACGCTCTTTGCCGGTCCACCGCGCGCAAGAGGACGATCCATTCACGACTCCAAGGTTAACATATATGTGTACCGGGCGCAAGTCCCCACCTGTTGCCAAAGCCCCATGGCGCGCGGAGGGACACGGTCAGAATTAATGATAGCCCACCGCAGTGAATATTAGATAAGGTGTTTGAAAATGGACGAATACTGTCCTAGAACGGCTCTCTGTCTAGCTCCTCTGCCGGCCCCGCATTCGGCTGTTCGTCTAGCTGGCGGTGAGTCCCTCGTACTGGATTCGGCGCGACCACGGGCACAATATTCCACAACACCCACTTCCCGGCTCACAAGTGGTTCATGGCCATCGCGATTATGATAGACAAGGCACTCAACGCCTGCCGGCCAGCGCAGCGTTTCCAGGTACGCCAGGCAATTTGCTTCGTCCGAAAAGTTATTTGCAACGTCGATCAGCTCCATTCAGTTCAGGCGACCAGTGCATCCAATATGGGCTGTCCGCGTCACTTTGTTAAGCACATAATCACCAAAAATTGCGGGGCTAGCGCGAGTCCGCCGGTGTAGTAGATGTGGCGATGTGGTTCTCGACGGCTTCCAGCGCCACTTCGCGCACGCGGTACTGCCCGTCAGGCACTATGAACGACACCGTGGCAGTGAAACCATTTCGGCGAAGGGTGGCCAGTGTGGGCGCGGTCAGGGCAAAATTCATCACCGATTGTTTGCCCGCCACGTACGTTCCATTGGAATCCTGCAGCACCGTCGCCAAGGTAAGTTGCTGCACGCTGCGGCCTTCCCGCTCTGCAAATACCAGGTGTGAGGCATCCATCGCGATCACCACGGTGACTTTCATTTGTCCGCTGCCGTCGCGCGCCACGCTCACGTTCGTGCCGCTCAGAAAACCGGGGACGACGGTGGTCGCCAGGACTTCGCGGTCGATGCGCTCCTGAACGGTCTCCGCAGGCGGAGTGGGCGCTTCGGAAAAATAGCCTTCGCGGGTGTCCAAGGTGTAGCTACCGGGCCGTGTGAGGCGGACCTTCAGGCGATGATACTTGCCGTCGGGACCTTCGTGGGGCGCAAAACCCATCAGGTACGAAACCTCGGGTTCATCCGCCAATGTCAGCAAGCTCTCCCAGTCGTTGGTGTGATGGATGAACCGGCCGCCGGTGGCGCCGGACGCCGACTGCAGCACTTGGGACAGAATCTGCTCGCGCACACCCAGCGTGCGATTGGCCCAATCGATCCGCGGGAGGTTCTCTGGGCTCATATTGTGAGTGAGCATCTCGGGCGATTCGTCGAGGCCCATCAGGCCTTCGGCGTCGAGGGAATTGATGACCACGCGCGAACGAAGCGCGGCATCCACGACGGCGGCCATTTCCTTTTCCATACCGCCGGTGATGAAACCGGCCGAGACCAGGATCAGGATCCGGGTCCCGCGCTGCGCGGCCAGCGCGTGGACAGCCAGGTTCAGGGCGGCCAGCGAGTGGGTGGAGCGATGCTGCGAGAAACTCCAGACGGCCTCGGCCATGTCCTCCACTTTGCCCACCTGATACTGCGCGCAGGTGGGGCCAATGACGTGCCAGCAATTGCACCCGATGGCCTCACTTACCGCGAGGTTCTTGGCGCCCGCGTCGAGATTGTTGAGAATGACATAGGCCTGATAGGGAGTGAGAGTGGGGCAGGACGTCATGCCACGGGCCGCGGGCTCGACATGCGGGCTCAGCCGGGCCAACCCGGCCAGCAGAATGGCACTGTCGCTGGTGAAGTCCACCATTACGGATCCGGAATCGGTGAAGATGGCGAAGCGATCTCCGGGATGGCGTCGGGATGCCACCAGTTTCTCAGCCGCCAGGCGCGATTGGCGGAGGCCGAACGCCTCGGTATGCGTATCGTCGAAGAACAGCGCCAAGTTCCGCGGCGGCGAGGGCGGCAGTGGAGGTTCGGATGGCGCCGGCTGTGGGGCCCCGGCGAGGGCGGATGACGACTGGGGATTCGCCGCGGCGCCTCGCTGTTCGGAGAAGAACTGGATTTCGCGCGGCGCGCCATTGTCGAATACTTGGAAATCGGCAGCCTGGAACCCGCCGCTGGCGCGGCCCTGGCGATCGCGGACAGTGACGCCCATCTCCACCAGATTCGACTGGGCGGAGAGTTTCAGGGTTGCCGGGGCGTAGTCCGCGGTGCGGATCCGGACCTCCCCGGACGGCACGCCGGCCGTTTGCGAAACCAGTATACGGGCGGCCAAGACCACGCAACCGACCAGGTGGCTCCGAGTCCGCATACCAGGATTATACGCGCGGCGGGGATCTAATGCCCGGGCATTCCCTTGGCTTGGTGTTTAGGCTTCTTCATTACCAGCAACAGCGGCAGTACCAGCAGGAACACGATGGCCAACGCGAGGAAGGTATCGACGAACCCCTGCATCGCCGACTGGCGCTGCACCAGCCCCCAGATGGATACGTAGGATTGCCGCACCGCCGTTACCGGGTCGGAGCCGTGCGCCACCATGGCAGTCTCGATGCCGCGCCGCATCACCTGCACACGGGGGTTGAGGTCACTCACGAAAGCGCCCAGCAGATGCGTATGGAGCTGCTGGCGGCGAAAGAGGTAAGTGGTGCCGGCGGCGATGCCGAAGCTGCCGCCCAGGTTGCGCATGAGGTTGAACATGCTGGTGGCGTTGCCCATTTCCTCGCGCGGAATGGGGTCCATGGTGGCGGTGGTCAACGGCACGAAAATCATGGCCAGCGACACGCCTTGAATGAACTGCGGCCAGAAAATGTCCCAGTATCCGGCCTGCAGGTTGAGCCGCGACAGAGCGTAGAGGGTCCACGCCGCGCCCACGATTCCCACCGCCAGCACCTTGCGCGGATCGAAACGGCCCATCACCGTGCCTACCACCGGCATCATGAGGAACGACCCCAAACCGCGCGGCGCCATGGCGATCCCCGCGGCCAGCGCCGGGTAGCCGAGCAACGTCTGCAGGAACACCGGCACCAGCAGCAGGCTGGCATACAGCACGAAACCGAGCACCGTCATGAGGAAGACACCGGCGGCATAGGTGCGGTCTTTGAAGACGCGCAAATGGACTACGGGATCGCGGGTTCGCAACTCGCGGATGATGAAGGCTACCAGCGCCAGGAAGGCCACCGCCGCCAGGATGGCGATGAAATGCGACTCGAACCAGTCATCCTCCTGCCCTTTGTCCAGCACCACCTGCAGCGCGCCGACGCCCAGGGCGAGCATGCCGATTCCCCAATAGTCGATGCCCCGCTCGGCACGGCGCAGGTACGGCGGATCGAAGATGAACCACTTGGTCATGAAGAGGGATGCCAATCCGACCGGCAGATTGATATAGAAAACCCAACGCCAGCTATAGTTGTCGGTAAGCCATCCGCCGATCACCGGGCCGAGCATGGGCGCCACCACGATGCCCAGCCCCCAGAACGCCATGGCTTTGCCGCGGTCGCTCGGCGGGAAGGCTTCCAGCATGACGGCCTGCGAGAGCGGCTGCAGCGCTCCTCCGGTGGCCCCTTGAATGATGCGGAAGAAGATCAGCATGCTCAGGCTGGGCGCCAGGCCGCAGGCGAAGGACGCCAGCGTAAAGCCCATCACCGCGCCCATGAGCATGCGCTTGCGGCCGAAGAAACTGGCCAGCCAGCCGGTCATGGGGAGGATTACGGCGTTGGCCACGAGATACGACGTGAGCGCCCACGCGGCCTCATCCACGCTCGCCGAGAGACTCCCGGCGATGTGCGGCAGCGAGACATTCACCACCGTGGTGTCCAGCACCTCCATGAAGGTGGCGAACATGACGGCTACGGCGACAATCCAAGGATTTACCTGCGGAACACTATCCGGCCCAGTCGACGGCATCCTTACTTACAGGATGCCTCAAAACCCATGCAGGATGCCTGAGAATCTGCTGTCCGACCCACAGCCTACCAGGCCCGCTCGTCCACCAGCAGGCGCCGCGCCAGCGCGCCGAAGCTGAATTCGGTGGCCACGCGATTCTGCAGGTAGCGTGCCACGTCGCGGCGCTTGCGCGGATTCGCCAGGTAGTCGTCGAGCAAGGCGTTCAAATGGTCGACGTCGCGATACATCACCTGCTGGGCCGCGTCGCCCATGATGCGGCCGAAGTCCTCTTTGTAATCGAAGAGCATCAACCCGCCGGCGGCAAAACAGCCCATTACTTTGGGCGAGACGCCGGTGTTGTAGCCCAGGTTGATGACGTCCACAATTACGTCGCTGTTGATGAAGAGCAGGGGCAGCTCGGTGAAGTAGTCCAGGCTCTTGAGGAAGCGGATGCGGTACTGGTCGCGCAGACTGGCGACGCTCTTGGGCTCCATGAAGTTGCCGTAGAAATCGTACTGGCGCTTCAGGCCGGTCAGCACGCCCAGGCGGACCGCGGTGTTGCCCACCAGCTCGATCTCTTCATGCATGAAGTTCCAGAAGAAGCTGGAATTTGCGTCGAGGCTCAATTGCTTGCGAGTGCCGCCATCGAGCGCGTCGATCTCGGCCATCAGCAGATCCCAAAGGCACTCCGTGAGATGGGCCTTCTTGGTTTCGATCACCCGCGATTCGATGGCGGCGAGCCGCGGATTCTTGCGGAACGGCAGGTTCTCGGCGGCTTTCAGGTACACATTGCCGGCGAACGCCACGGTGCTGCGAAACAGGTTGCGCGGCGGCGTGCGGTAACCATAGCGCACGAAGTTGGGATAGGCCGGCTGCAGGAAGAAGCGCACCTTTCGGGCTTCCACAATGCCCAGCTTGTCGAGCGCGGCGATGTGGCCCTTGTCGGGCGAATAGTGCAGGTAGAGGGGGTGGTTCAGAGCGCGGCGAATGCGCCGGATGGCGCCCTTCTGCGACTCTTCGGGCGTCTCCGGATTATGATTCAGGATCTGCCGCGGCAACTGCAACAGGCCGTGGTCCCACAACATCAGCGAGGGGACGTGCAAAATATCGCGAAAGATATTCTTCTGGTCGCGCGTGGCGCAGAGCAGAATGTACAGGGCATTGGGCAGCGAGACCGCCACATCGGCACGAAAGGCGCGCAGCGCCTCGATCACGCCGGCGATATAAATGTCGTTGCCGCTGGTGAAACCAGCGACATCCACATCGAATACCGTGGCTCCGAGCACGCGCAGTTCTTCCGACATTTCGATGGCGAAGTTGTAGTCCACGCCGCCAAACCAGCCGTGCGGCGGCAGCGTGATGGCGACGCGCAGCCCCGCCAGCGGCAGTTGGTTCGCGGCACGGACGCTCATTGGAAATACCTCTTGGCCAGGATGCGCGCCACGTGCAGGGCGAACCGTGGCAGTCCCAGAATGCGCTGGTACAGGGGACGCTCACGGCCGGTCGTCTTGAATTTCGGGATGCGGACATCCTCGCTGCCGAACACCGCCCGCGCCAGTTGAAACCCCAGCGGACGGGCATCGGCGCTCCAGCCCAGCGATTCGGGCGAGCGCGGCTCCGCGATGTCAAACGCGATGGTCAGCTCTGGAGCGGCGGCCAGCACGGCGGCGGGAATGGTGACGAAGCGGCGATGTACACGCCGGTCGTCCAGCACCCACTCGGCAACAGCCTGGCCATTGGCTTTGACGATGACCGGCAACCGCGGCGCGCGCGACGAGACCATGCAATCCGAAATCACGAACCCGGCGGAGAGATCGCCCGAGACCGGCTCTTCGAACGGGACCTGGAAGCTGGCGCGGCTCCCGAGCGTCCACGAACCGCGCGCGCCGGGCAGCGACCATTCCGTTCCCGCGTTGTCGCCCACGAAGACCAGCGAATCGGCGCCCTCCACGAAATCGATGGGTTCGCCGAGGCGGTATTTCAGACGGCCCGCGGGAGCGATGAGCAGCCGCGACAGGCGGAATCCCAGCGGCCGCGTGTCCCAGGTGGACCAGCCGAGTTTCTTGGGCGTCCGCGGAGTCGCGATCTCGAAAGCGATCACCACCGATTCGCGGGTACGCAGCACGTCGGCGGGCAGCAGCACGCGGCACTCGCCGGCGTCGCGTACCGGACCCAACGTCCAGTTGGCCACCGGCTGGCCGTTGAAGAGCACGCGCACGGACTGCGAGGGGTATTGCTCGCTTACCGCGACGTCGTTGATGGTGAAGATGGCCTGCGCGCGGCTTTCCATGGCCTGCGTGGGGCCGAGGGTCAAGGTGCTGCGCGGGCCGAAGGTCCAGACTCCGAAATCGTCGGGCAGCGACCAGCATTCGTTGGTATGCACGGCGCCCGTGCCGCGCACCGTGAAGTCCAGCATCTCGCCGGGGCTGTACCGCGGCCGCTGGAAGACGATGCGCTGCATTTTGAAGCCCAGCATGCGCGGATCGTCGCCGACCACAGCCTGCCCCAGCGCCCGCGACACGCGCGCCGCCGATTGCGGATTCTCTACGTGGAATTCCAGCCGGCACACCGCTTTGCCCGTGAGCAGGGCCGCGGGGATGGCGATCCTGGCATCCACCAGTTCATAGCGCGTGTAGAAGCTCCAATGAGCCAACGGGACGCCGTCCAGCAGGACTTCGACCTCCAGAGGATCGTCGTCCGGCAGCAGCAGGGTTTCGTTGACGCGTGCGCAGACGATGACATCGCCTTCCACCGGCGACGGCGGCTGGAAGACGAATCGGGCACGGTCGCCGTCGGTCCAGGTGCCGGTGTAATCGGTGGCGCCCCAATGGCCGTGCTTGTAGCGCGCGGGTTTGCCGGAGGACGTGAAATCGATGCTTTCGTCCAACACCACGCGCGGCACGGAGTCGTCCTCCAGGTCGTACCCGAAGAAGGAGCGCAGATCGTCTTCGGCGTAATTCCAGGCGCTGGAGCGGTAGCGCCGTTCCTCACCGACCCGCGGACGGCCTTTGCGCACGTGGGTGGCGAAGGGCGTGAAGGTGAGCAGCAGGAATTGGTTGACGAAGTTGCGGAAGATATGATGATTGGCGTTGATCACCATGGCTTCGGGGACGCGCGTGCCACCGGCGCCGGCGCGCTCGGCGAAGGCTTCCAGGCTGCGCGCCACGGCGCCCAGGCTATGGCGCAGATCGCGCGGCCAATCGGTGACGCGCTCGGCGGTTTTGCCGCCGAGGCCCTGGCGGTCGAGGCTGAGATCGAAGATTACCAGGTCGTAGTTCGCCAGCAAGATTTCGGAGAGATCGCCGGCGGGAATGGCGCGGGCGCCCTCCGGCGGCTGGCCGTTCTTGAGGAGCCCCGGGGCGTACTCCAGCGGGTGGTCGAATCCCATTTCGGCGATCGCGCGGGCGGCCAGCGACAGCATCCGGGAATGGTTGCCGACGTAGGCGAAGCGGGCTCCGCGGGTAAACACGGAGAGATCGCTGGCTACGTAGGGAAGCACGTGCTCGGCCGGGACCGCCAGGAACTCGCGGATGCCGACTGCGTCGGCGACGTAATACTCCTGCTGCGGCTCGCCCAACGCCCGTTGCACGGCGGCGGTGTAGCGGGCCTGCGGATCGCGCACGAAATCCAGTTCTTCGATGGGCTCATCCGGCAGGCCCCAGGTCTCGGCTTGATGCGTGGCGTACGGATCGTCCACGGCGAACACGAACTCCTGGACGTTGTTATCCAGTTTCATGTCGAACTGGTGCATGCCGGTCTGCACGCGGGTGTGGTCGCAATGGTATCCTTTCAAGCGGTCGGACAGGCTCTCGGTGCGCCCGCCGTAGTAGAGATAGAGGCGGCGGCACACGTTGGAATCGCAGTGCCATCCATGAATCATGCGTTCGTCGAAACCATGGATGTCCCACAGCGCCTGGCGTGGCGAGAGCATGAAATCCCCCACCTGGTCGAAGCGGCTCTCGGGAAAGGAAAGCGTGACTTCGTCGAGGTGCAGGCGCGGACCCAGGTCGCGGCAGGTTTCCAGAATGGCTTGGGGATCGGCGCGCGGAAAGGATTCCCAGAGCGGCTCGGGAAGTTCAAAGCGCGGCAGAGTGTAGAGACCATCGGGCAGCCCGCGCACCACGTCCGTCAAGTCGCGGAAGCCGGGGCGCGGCACCAGCAGGATGTCCGTATTGGTGTTCAGGACCCAGTAATTTCGCGGGTTCGACCGGCGGAGGGCGATGTTGCGCGGCGGCGGTTCGACCACCATCAGGTGGGTATAGCCGCCCACCAGCCGCTTGTGCAGTTCCGGCCGCACGCGCAGCACGCGCAGGCGAGCCTTGGCCTGCGGCGTGAGCGTGTCGTAGATGGCTTCAATGAACGTGGGGAGATCGTTGGGAGTATTGCAGTCGACGAACAGGATCTCGTCATCGGGGTCCGACAACAGGGCGGCCAGGCAATTCACACTGAGGGCGCCGCGCTTGTGAAGGTTATAGCCGTACGAATCGTTGCGCCCGTACAAAATTATGGAGATCATTCCGTTGTTCGACCGGCTGCGACAGAAAAAACAGTGTAGCAAGCGGACAGCCGTCAGCTATTGCAGCGCGTCGGGCGGCCGCGGTGGAGCTTCGCCGCGGCGCCATCGCAGCCGCACGGCACGCTTGTCTTAGCTGATGGCTGATGACTGCAGGCTGATGGCTCTCCTCACACCCCTCGCAGGCGTTCGGCGGCGCGTTCGGGGGTGATGTCGCGCTGCGGCATCGCCAGCATTTCGTAGCCGACCAGAAACTTCCGCACCGTCGCGGAGCGCAGCAGCGGCGGATAGAAATGCGCGTGGAAGTGCCATTCGTCGTGCGGCGCGCCATCGGTGGGCCGCTGGTGAAATCCCTGCGAATAGGGAAACGGCACGCCGAAGAGCCGATCGTATCGCGCCGTGGTGCGCTTCAGGATATCCGCCAGATCGTCGCGCTCCGCGCCCGTCAAGCCGTCGATTCCGGTGAGATGGCGCTTGCTCACCACCATGGTCTCGAACGGCCATACGGCCCAGAACGGCACCACCGTGACGAAGCTGCCGTTCTCCTCCAGCAGGCGTTCGCGCGACGCCAGTTCCAGCCGGGCGTAGTCGCAGAGCAGGCAACTGTGACGGTCGCGACGCCAGGCCAGTTGCGACTCCTGTTCGGTCGAGACTTCATTGGGCACGGTGTGGCTGGCCCAGATCTGGCAGTGCGGGTGTGGATTGCTGGCGCCCATCATGGCGCCGCGGTTTTCGAAAATCTGCACGTAGCCGATCATGTCGCGCGAACCGAGATCGAGAAACTGCTCCACCCAGGCGTCCACCACCCGGCGCAAGTCGGCCTGCTCCATATTGGCGAGGGTGAGGTTGTGCCGCGGCGAAAAGCAAATCACGCGGCAGATACCGGGCCCCGATTCGGCGATCAGCAGACCGTCCTGCGCGAATCCTTCGACCGGCGTCGTCGGCTTCAGCGCCGCGAAATCGTTATCGAAGACGAAGGTAGCGTCATAGTGGGGATTGCGAAATCCGCCGGCGCGCGCATTCCCGGGACACAGGTAACAGGCCGGATCGTAGGCCGGCTGCACGGGCGCGTCCTGGGTTTCCGTTTGTCCCTGCCACGGCCGCTCGGTGCGGTGGGGCGATACCAGCACCCACTGGCGCGTGAGCGGATTGAAGCGGCGGTGCGGATCCTGATTCCAATCGAACATGTCCCTACCATGGTAAGTCAGGGGCCATTTTGTGCAATTGTGCATTTCTGATGCATAATTGTAAGTGGGGTGTGCCTTGGCGCCGACCTACATCAAGAGATCGTTAGAGCCGGTGCTGCGCAAGGCCGCGGAGCAGTTCCCGTCGGTGGTGCTGACGGGACCACGCCAGTCGGGAAAGACCACCTTGCTGAAGCACGTTTTTGGGCGCGCTGCCGGGTATGTTTCGCTTGAACCGCCGGACGTGCGCGCGGCAGCGGCGGCCGATCCGCGCGGATTTCTCGCGATGCACCCACCGCCGGTGATCTTCGACGAGGTGCAGTACGCGCCGGATCTCCTGCCATATATTAAAGAGAGCATCGATGAACGCCGGCAAGCGCGCGGGCAGTACTTTCTGACCGGCTCGCAGAATCTGCTCTTGACCGAGCGGGTCACCGAATCGTTGGCCGGCCGGGCTGCCATGCTGCGGCTGTTGCCGGTGTCGCAGCGCGAAGAGTTCGGGCGGCTCGATCCTCTGCCTTGGGAGCCTTCGAAGACGCGGGCCGCCGTCGATCCCCAGAAGCCGCTGGACCTCTGGAACCGTTTTCTGCGCGGTGGATATCCGGAACTCGTGGCCGAGCCTGGCCGGGACATCCGGCTGTGGCAATCCAGCTATCTGCAGACCTATCTGGAGCGCGATGTCCGATCGCTTCGCCAGGTCGGAGACCTGATCTCGTTCCAGAGTTTCCTGCGCGCGCTGGCAGCGCGGAGTGGCCAGTTGCTCAACCTCACAGATGTCGCGCGCGATCTTGGCATTGCGGTGAACACTGCCAAGGCGTGGCTCTCCGCGCTCGAAGCCACCTTCCAGGTGATGGTGCTGCGGCCGTACCATGCCAATATCGGCAAGCGCCTGGTGAAGACGCCAAAGGTGTACTTCACCGACACCGGCATGCTGTGCCACCTGGCTGGGTTGCAGGATCCCGATCACGCGGCAGCGGGTCCGCTGGGCGGTGCCATCCTGGAAACCGCCGTGCTCATGGAGGTGGTCAAGGCGTTCGTCAATCGAGGGGAAGAACCGCGGGTCTATTTCTGGCGGACTTCGGCTGGAGTGGAGGTCGATCTGCTGGTCGAGACCGGCGGAAAGTTGATCCCCATTGAGGTCAAATTGTCCGCGACGCCGCGCCCGGCGATGGCCAGCGGGATTCGAGCGTTTCAGGAGGATCTCGGGGAAGCGGCCGGGCCGGGGTTTGTGGTTCATCCGGGAGGGGTCCGGCTGCCACTGGCGCCGAGGGTGGTCGCGCTGCCGTTCAGTGAACTATGACGGGTTGAAGCGAGATCCGCGACACGCTCCCCAAGACGGGGCGAATTCAGTCCTTGGGGATATTTACCTTGCCCGACATGCAGCCGCTACCAATGAGCCAACAGGCAAAGACGAAGACAAGCACCGCACCGGCAGTGATCCCCAGTCCTTTGGGGTCGTGTCGTGACTCAACGTGGCTGGCGCCCTGAAAGACGACGTTAGCGAACCCAAAAAACAGTCCGAACCCAATTTCGCAGACAATCAGGGTGACGCCCAAGATGATCCGCCAATAACGCGGCCCTTTCTGGGCCCGCTCAAATCTTGCGTTCCAGTCCTTCTCCACAACCACATTTCAGCGTACCAAGCCGGTCTCCTTGACCTCATCCCCAAAATGCGTTATTATTCATTCAAGTGAATAATCATTCACGCGAAAGAGCCATGACCGCTGCCTTTGCGCCGAACCAGATCCTCAAAACCAGCGCCACGGACCTGCTCCGCGACCTCGATCTCACCGACGACGAACTGCTCTACCTGCTCGACCTTGCCGCCGAGGTGAAACTCGCGCCGGGCGAGTATGCCCATGTGCTGGATGGCAAGTCCATCGCCCTCCTGTTCGAGAAGCCGTCGCTGCGGACGCGCCTCACTTTCGAAATCGCCATTCGCGAACTGGGCGGCGGATCGGTCTTCTGCGACGGGCCCATCGGCGTCCGCGAACCACTCAAGGATGTGGCGCGCAATCTGGATCGCTGGGTCCATGGAATTGTGGCGCGGGTCTTCTCGCAGACCACCGTCGAAGGGCTGGCCGAATGGTCGCGCGTGCCGGTGATCAATGCGCTCACCGATCTCTATCACCCCTGCCAGGCGCTCGCCGATATGCAGACGCTGCGCGAACATTTCGGCCGCTTCCAGGGACTCAAACTGACGTTCGTCGGCGATGGAAACAACGTGGCCCATTCGCTGATGCATTCCGCCGTCCGGCTGGGCATGGACTTCTCGATCGCCTGTCCGCCGGGGTATCTGCCGAATCCCGACATCGTGGCGCAGGCCGAAGGGCTAGCCGCCGTTTCGGGCGCTACCATCGACATCACCAATGATCCCGCCCAGGCGCTCCGCGGCGCCTACGCGGTCTATACCGACGTCTGGGCCAGCATGGGCCAGGAGCAGGAAGCCGTGAAGCGCAAGAAGGCCTTTCGCGACTACCAGGTCAACGACGCTTTGTTTGCCCTGGCGCGGCCCGACGCCGTATTCATGCACTGCCTGCCTGCCAAGCGCGGGGAAGAGTGCACCGATTCGGTGATGGAATCGCCCCGCTCGGTGGTCTTCGACCAGGCCGAAAATCGCCTGCACGCGCAGAAGGCGCTACTTCTGATGTTGTTGACCTGATAGCCTTACTGTTTACAGACAACTCTATATGACCAAACCTAAGAAAGTCGCTCTCGCCTATTCGGGCGGGTTGGATACCTCCGTCATCATTCCGTGGCTCAAGGAAAATTACGGCTGCGAAGTCGTCGCGGTGTGCGGCGATATCGGGCAGGGCGGCGACGAACTCACCGGCCTGGAGGACAAAGCGCGCAAGACCGGCGCCTGCGATGTCCACATCGAGGACATGCGCGAGGAGTTCGTTTCCCAATATCTATGGAAGCTGGTCCGCTCCGGCGGCGTGTATGAACACAAGTACCTGCTGGGCACCTCCATCGCCCGTCCGCTGCTGGCCAAGAAGCAGGTAGAGGTCGCCCTGGCCACCGACTGCGACGCGCTGGCCCACGGCTGCACCGGCAAAGGCAACGACCAGGTGCGTTTTGAGCTTACCTACAAAGCTCTCGCCCCGCACCTCCCGGTGATCGCTCCGTGGCGCGAATGGACCATCGTTTCGCGCGAGGACGCTATCGCCTACGCCAAAGAACGCAACATTCCGATCTCGGCCTCCACCACCAAGATCTACAGCCGCGACCGCAACATCTGGCACATTTCCCACGAAGGCGGCGCGCTCGAAGACCCGGCCAACGCTGCGCCCGACGAGATCTGGATGCTCACCAAGAGTCCCGCCGAAGCGCCCGACCAACCCGGGGAAGTCACCATCGGTTTCGAAGCCGGCACGCCGGTTTCGGTTAACGGACAGAAGATGAAGGCATTCGAACTGCTCGAAAGCCTCAACGCCATCGGCGCCGAGCACGGCATCGGCCGCATCGACCTGGTGGAGAACCGCTTCGTCGGCATGAAATCGCGCGGCTGCTACGAGACTCCCGGCGGATCGCTCATCATGTTTGCCCTGCGCGAACTGGAATCGCTCACGCTCGACAAGAGCACGTTGCACTACAAGCAGCAGCGCGCTTTGGAATACGCCGAAATGGTCTACAACGGCCTATGGTTCACGCCCCTGCGGGAATCGCTGGACGCGTTCTTTGAGAAGGTTTCCGAGACCACCACCGGCGAAGTCAAGCTGCAATTGTACAAGGGCAACATCCAGCCGCTCTCGCGCAAGTCGCCGTATTCGCTCTACTCGCTCGACATCGCCAGCTTCACCATGGGCGCCAGCTACGATCAGAAGGACGCCCTCGGCTTCATCAACCTGGTCGGCCTGCCCATGAAGGTGCGCGCCGCCATGTCGGGCAAGTCCAAATGAAGCTCTGGGGCGGCCGTTTCGAATCCGGACCCTCCGAAATCTTTGAGCGCTTTTCCGGCTCGCTGGATTTCGACCGTCGCCTGCTGGACGCCGATATCCGCGGCTCACAGGCCTTCGCGCGCGCCCTGGAACAGGTGGGCATCCTCACGAAGGCGGAGCGCGCGCAGATCGTGGATGCCTTTGACGCCATCCTCGCCGATTCCCGCTCGCCGGCGTTCTATGAGGGCGCTAGCGATGAAGACGTCCACACGCTGGTGATCCGCAAACTCAAGGAGAAAGCCGGCGCGGTCGCCGACAAGATTCATACCGGCCGCAGCCGCAACGAGCAGGTGTCGCTCGACACGCGCCTCTGGCTGCGCGAGGAGTGCGACGACCTGCGCGCGCTCCTCTGCGGCGTCATGGGTCGCCTGTTGACGCTCGCCGACAAGTATCCCGGCGCGCTCATTCCCGGCTACACGCACATGCGCCGCGCGCAGGCGGTGCTGTGGCCGCACTACCTGCTGGCCTATTTCGAAATGTTCGCCCGCGATTGCGATCGCTTCTGCGACACGCGCCGCCGCACCAACCTGTCGCCGCTCGGCTCGGGCGCGCTGTCGGGCAGCGGTTTTCCGTTCGTGCGCGAGTCCATCGCCGTGGATCTCGGCTTCGACGGCATCACCCGCAACAGCATGGATGTCTCCGCCGACCGCGATTTCGCACTCGACTTTCTGTACGCCTGCACCGTCACCATGATCCACCTCAGCCGCCTGGCCGAGGACTGGATCCTCTATTCCAGCGAAGAATTCGGCTGGCTGGAACTGGGGGACGATGTCACCAGCGGATCGAGCCTCATGCCGCAAAAGAAGAATCCCGATTCCCTCGAGCTGATTCGCGGCAAGAGCGGCCGCGTGATGGGCTGTCTGACGTCGCTGCTGGTCACCATGAAGGGACTGCCCCTCACCTACAACCGCGACATGCAGGAAGACAAGATGCCGCTGTTCGATGCCGGCGACCAGCTGGCCGGCTCGCTCGCCATGATGTCCGCAGTCATCGATTCCGCCCGTTTGCATCCGGCCCGGCCGGCGGCCGCCGCCGAAGAGAGCTGGGTGGTGGCCACCGATCTCGCCGAGGCTCTGGCGCGCGCTGGTACGCCGTTCCACCAGGCGCACCAGATCGTGGGCCGCTTCGTGCTGGAGAGCGTCCGCGCCGGCAGGAAGCCCGCCGATTGGACGCCGGAAGAGATGCAGGCGTTCGCTACCGAATTCACACCCGACATGGCGGCGCTGCTTCGTCCGGAAGAAGGCATCAAGTCGCGCGAAGTACCCGGCGGCACGGGCCCCAACGCGGTCGCTCAGGCGCTGGCCGCCGCCAAACAGCGGCTGGGAGAAATGATCGTATGACGAAGTCCTATCGGCAGGGCCAGATTCTCAAGCTGATCCGCGGCAAGCGCATCGGCACACAGGAAGAGCTGGCGCAGGAACTGAAGAACCTCGGGATCGCCGCCACCCAGGTTACGCTCTCGCGCGATCTGCGCGATCTGCGCCTGGTGAAAACCCGCGAAGGATACCAGGAAATGGCGCCGGAAGAGATCGGCCCGCAATTCTCCATGCTGGCGGCGGAGTTTCTGAAAGATGTGCTGCGCGCGCAGAACCTGGTGGTGCTCAAGACGTCGCCGGGCCACGCCAATTCGGTGGCCGTGGCGCTCGACAATGAAGGCTGGCCGGAAGTCATCGGCACGGTTGCCGGTGACGACACCATCCTGATTGTCACGCCCGACAATCCTACCGCCGAGGCCGTCTAGGAGAAGCTGCTGGAGCTCCTCGAGCGCGCCTGATCCGCTACACTGTGCAATTCGGGGACAGGGGATGAAATTCCGCGTAGCACCATCCCGGACCGCAAGCCGCAGCCCCATCGCGGAATTTCGTTGCCTGTCCCTGAATTGCCCCGTCCGCGAATCCCCGCTCCGCCAGGCCCTACAAAGGCCCCCTACGTGCACTACGTTCGGCGCCATGTTTCTGCTCTACCTCGCGCCGCTGCTGCTGTTCTCCCAGACCGGCGCCACGGTCGAAGGCACCGTTGTCAATCACGTCACCCATGCGGGAATTCCCGGGGTCTCGGTCACCCTCGACCGCGGAACGGCCGGCCTGGCCTACCGCGCCACCACCGACGCCGCGGGCGCATTCCGCATCCTCAATGTCGACCCTGGCGACTATCTTCCGGTGTTCGAAAAGAGCGGTCTCTCCATCGCCGATGGCGCACCGAAAACCGTGCACATCGACGCGGCTTCCGGCTCCATTCGCCTGCGCACCGAGATGATGCCCTGGACGCGCCTCAACGGCCACGTTCGGGATGCCGAGGACCAACCCGTTCCGCGCGTCCACCTGACCCTGGTCCCGCTGCGCGCCGGCCGCGGGTCCACCACCGGAACCGTCGCCACTACCGGCGACGATGGCAGCTTCGTCCTGGCCACCCAGCCCGGCATATACCGCCTGCTGGCCGATCCCTATGCTACCGATGGGCTGAGCCGCGGCGCCTTGAGCGCACCGCCGCCGCCGGGCAGCGATGCCGCGCCGCGCGCCTGGGCGCCCACCTATTACCCCGCCGCGGCAGATCCGCAAGCCGGACAACCGATCACCGTCTCGGCTGGCGGCGACCTTTCCGGTTATGACATCCACCTGCAGGCCGTTCCGCTCTACCATGTCCGCGGTGTGGTAATCGATACGCGCGGGCGCCCGGCCGTGGGCGTCGGCGTCAAACTGGCGCCTCCGCCCGCCAATTGGTGGGAGCCCGAAGAGGCGGAGGTCGATACCGGCGAAGGCGGCGTTTTCGATTTCCCGCGCGTCCGCCCCGGCGATTGGCGCGTGGTCGCCGAAGTGGAGCGCGGCGAAGAGTCGCTGATGGGATTTGGCCCGGCGCTGGTCGCGGCCGCCGACGTCTCAGGGGTCTCGGTCCATCTCACCGAGCCGTTCGCCATGCAGGGCAAAGTGGAGGGCGCCAAGGCCCACAATACCGATGACCTCTGCGAATCCACCAGCGTCTCGCTGATCTCCACCGAAGTGGCGCGCGACGCATCCGGCGAGGCGCAGGAGAATGGTCTGCTACGCATCCCCGAAGTGTATCCCGGCCGCTACAAGGTGCAGGTGTGCGGCGTCCCCGAGGGACACTACCTCGCGTCGGTAATGCTCGGCGAGCGCGATGTTCTGGGACAGGAATTCGCGCTGGCGCCGGGCGCTTCGCCGCTCCGCGTGGTCTTCAAGTCGGATGGAGGGTCGGTGCGCGGCACCGTGGATCAAGGCGAAGGCGCGTCCGTCGCGCTGGTGCCCGCCGACGATGCCCTGCTCGACAGCCTCTTCGTGGCCACCACGTCGGCCGGCGAGGGCGGGCGCTTCGAACTCGGCAATCTGCGTCCCGGCGAGTACCGGGCTTTCGCGTTCGATCACATCGGCGATGCCGACGCGCTTACCGATGCGGCTTTCCTGAAAAGCGTGTCCGCCTGGGCGGCGGCGGTGCATGTGGAACACGGCCGGGCGGCCTCGGTGGATCTCAAGGTTGTACGCTGGCCCGAGTAATTCCCAGGTACATCAGCAGCGCCGCCGCTAGGCTCCATTGCGAGACGACCGCCAGCAGGCTGTCGGTCAGCGCCATGCCCAGGTGAAGCCGCAAGACGCCGCCCCACGCCAGCAGGTCGATCAATCCCAGCACCGCGATGACCAAGAAGATCCGCCAGCCGTGTCCTTTGCTCAATTCACGGCTGCGGCCAAGGACGTCGCCGGTGCGGTCGGCTTCGACGGCGACGATGACATCGGTGAACACCAGCCTCACCGCCGCGACGACCCCGGGGACGATTAGAAGCAGGCCCCACAGCACCACGGTCACCTGCATTTTGATGGCGTTCCACAGGCTTTTCGCCCACATCCGCCGGCCCCAGCGCAGTGAGAGCCCCATAGGCCGGCCCAGCAACTGCGCCACCACGGCGGGAGCCGCCAGCGCTCCCAGGATGAGGTCGCTCAGCGCGCTGATGCCGTAAGAGAGCGGCCCATTCTCGGGGACGTCGAGAGCGGAGCACAGCAGTTGCAGCGCAAATTTGCCTGGGAGAAACACCAGCAGCGTGATGGCGGCGATGCGCGGCAGATTGCCGAAGAAAAGGCGCGCGGAACCGGCGAGCAGGCGGGGAACGGAAGCAAACGGCTCCGCGGGGAGATTGGTTTCCAAATAGCCTTGGGCGAAGTCGCGCGACGGGGGCAAGCGGCGCCTACTGGGGCGGCAGATTGATCCGCTTTTCGATTTCCGTAAGCCGGAACTCGACGGCAGTGAGCCGCCCGCGGAGCATCATGTCGGCCATTTCCGTCTCTTTGAACCTGGCGTCAGTGCTCTGGGCGAAACCGTAGAACGCTTTGAGCATTTCCGTCTGCACGTCGCGCAGGGTTTCTTTCAGGTCGTCGAACCCATGCTGAGATTCCGAGCGCAGTTGATCGCGAAGCTGCGTCATTTCCGAGCGCAGTTGATCGGCGAGTTGCGCCGTGTCGGATCGCAACGCGTCTCCGAGTTGCGCCAAGTCTGCTTTCGTGGCTGGTTCGTGACCGTTTTCCATCCCCAATGCTCCAGTCCCATTGTACGTTGATGAGATGGGCTGCGCGCTTAGCCCGCCAGTTGACGCAGCACATACGGCAGGATGCCTCCGTTGCGGAAGTATTCCACTTCCTGCGGCGTGTCGACGCGCACCGTCGCGGTGAAGCGCGTCTCTGCCCCATCATCGGCAATCGCCCGGACGACGGCCCGCTTGGAGGAGCCTTCGAGCGCGGCGCGCACCCCTTCAATGTGGAACGTCTCGCGACCCGTCAGCTTCAAACTGGCCGCCGTGTCGCCGGCCGAAAACTGCAGCGGCAGAACTCCCATGCCGACCAGGTTCGTACGGTGGATTCTCTCGAAACTCTCGGCGATCACCGCTTTCACGCCCAGCAGCATCACGCCCTTCGCCGCCCAGTCGCGCGACGAGCCGGAGCCGTATTCCTTGCCGGCCAGGATCATCAGCGGCACGCCGTCCTTCTGGTACGCGACCGAGGCGTCGTAGATGTACATCTGCTTCCCATCGGGCAGGTGCTGCGTCCAGCCGCCTTCGGTCCCAGGAGCCAGCTGGTTACGCAGGCGGATATTGGCCAGCGTGCCGCGCACCATCACTTCGTGGTTGCCGCGGCGCGCTCCGTAGCTGTTGAAGTCCTTGGGCTGGACGCCCTGCGCGATCAGATATTGGCCGGCGGGCGTCTCCTTGGGAATCGATCCGGCCGGCGAAATGTGGTCGGTGGTCACGGAGTCGCCCAGCATCGCCAGCACGCGCATATTGCCCAGGTCGCTCAGCGGCTGGGTGGGATCCACCATGTTGTCGAAATACGGCGGCTTCTTGATGTAGGTGGATTGCGCGTCCCACGCGAACGTGTTGCCGGTGGGCACGGGCATGCCCTGCCAGTTGGTGTCGCCGTCGAACGCGTGGCCATACTCGTGTTCGAACATTCCCTGATTGATGGCCGACCGCACGGTGTTGCGCACTTCCTCGTTGGTCGGCCAGATGTCGCGCAGAAACACCGGCTGGCCGGACGGATCCTGCCCCAGCGGTTCGGTGGTCATATCGATAGCCATGGTTCCCGCCAGCGCGTAGGCCACCACCAGCGGCGGCGACGCCAGATAGTTGGCCTTCACCTGTCCGTTGATGCGGCCTTCAAAGTTGCGATTGCCGCTGAGGACAGCGGCAACGATCAAGTTGTCCTTCTGCACGGCTTCCGACACGGCTTCCGGCAGCGGACCGCTGTTGCCGATGCAGGTGGTGCAGCCGAAACCCACCAGGTGGAAGTTGAGCTTCTCCAGGTACGGCGTCAGGCCGGCCTCGTTGTAGTAATCCATCACCACTTTCGATCCCGGCGCCAGGCTGGTCTTGACCCACGGCTTCACCGTCAGGCCGCGCTCCACCGCTTTCTTCGCCAGCAGCCCCGCCGCTAGCATGACCGACGGATTCGACGTGTTGGTGCAACTCGTAATAGCGGCGATCACCACGTCGCCGTTATGAACCGGAGCGCCGTTGCCCCCACTAGGAGCCTTGGGCGCGGCCGCCGGAAACGCATCGTAGAAATTCTTGCGGACGTTGGGGAGTTCCACGCGATCCTGCGGCCGCTTCGGTCCGGCCATCGATGGCACCACGGTCGCCAGGTCCAGTTCGAGCGAGTCGGTATACGCCGGATCGGGCGTTTCGTCGGTGCGGAACAGTCCTTGCTCCTTGGTGTAGGCTTCCACCAGGGCGATGGTTTCCGCCGGCCGGTTGCTGAATCGCAGATACGCCAGCGTCTCGTCGTCCACCGGGAAGAACCCCATGGTGGCGCCATATTCGGGCGACATATTAGCCACGGTGGCGCGATCGGCCAGGCTCAGCGCGCTCAAGCCGGGTCCGTAATACTCCACGAATTTGCCAACGACGCCCTTCTTGCGCAGCATCTGGGTGATGGTGAGGACCAGGTCGGTCGCGGTACAGCCTTCGGGCAACCGGCCGTGGAGTTTGAAGCCCACCACCGGCGGCAGCAGCATGGAAATCGGCTGGCCCAGCATGCAGGCTTCGGCTTCGATTCCGCCGACGCCCCAGCCCAGCACGCCCAGGCCGTTGATCATGGTGGTGTGGGAATCGGTGCCCACCACCGAATCGGGATACGCCTGGCCGCCCGATTCGAATACCACCGGCGCCAGATATTCCAGATTCACTTGGTGCACGATGCCGGTGTCGGGCGGCACCACGCGGAAATTGCGGAAGGCCGTCTGTCCCCAGCGCAACAGCATGTAGCGCTCGCGGTTGCGCTGGAATTCCAGCAGCGCGTTCACCGAGAAAGAATCCTTCGACCCGAACTCGTCCACCTGCACCGAGTGATCGATCACCAGGTCGGCGGGCATCAGCGGATTGGCGCGGCCGGGGTCGGCGCCCATGGACGCCAGGGCGTCCCTCATGGCTGCCAGGTCCACCACGCAGGGGACGCCCGTGAAGTCCTGCAGCAGCACGCGCGCCGGCATGAAGCTGATCTCTTTTTCGCCGGCCCCTCCGCCGGCGGCCACCTGCTCGACGTCCGTCGCCGAAACGCGCTTGCCATCTTCGGAGCGCAACAGGTTCTCCAGCAGAATCCGGGTGGAAACCGGCAGGCGGGATACCGATCCCACGCCTTTCTTCTCCAGGCTATCCAGCCGGAAGAAGTCGTATTCGCGATCGCCCACGCGCAGTTTGGACGCGGCTCCGAAAGTGTTTTTCGACATTACTTCAATTATAGTTGGAGACGATGACCCGACGAACGATTTTGTGGCTCCCGGCGGCTGTCGCGCTAGCCGGCTGCGGCTCCGGCGAGAAACACTATGCCATGGACGGCGAAATCCGCGCTCTCGATCCGGTCACCCACAACGCCACCATCAAGCACGGCAAGATCGAGGGCTGGATGGATGCCATGACCATGGAGTACACTATCAAGCCCGATGCCGAGTTCGCTAAACTGCACGTGGGCGATCATATTCAGGCGACGGTGGTGGTGCGCGACCCGACGTACTGGGTGACGGAAGTGAAGGTGATGAGCGGTTCCGCGCCCGCCCGGTAGACGTGCGGGAAGAGAGAACCCATGGGAGTCGCCTTCTATCCCGCGACAAATGACGTAGAGCGTTACCGGCGTTTGCGGGCGGTCAGCCGGCAACTGAGTGACCGAATAGCCAGGACCATTCCCGCTCGCGCCTTCGACGCGATCGGTGAAGCGCTCGGAATGCTGCGCGACGGCATGCTGGTGCTGGACAGCGAGGACATGTCCGCGGTGCTGGCAGACTGCTGTTTGTACGATTGGTTTGAAGACGGCCGGAATTTGGTGGAGGTCCATGAGCGCCGAAACCGCCGGCGCCGGGCACCGACGTAGACTACCTGCTGGAGGCCTATCGGCGCTCCAAATACCGGGTTCTTGAAGTGGAGTCGGCAGTGCCCGGCGCAGGCATGTTCTGCCGCGACGTCCGGCGAGGCCAGGAGCTGTTCCTGATGGACCTGGCTTTGAGCCAGTCCCTGCGCGACAGACACGCGACGCTCGCCACCCGTACCATTCCTCTCGGGGCGTACTGGATGACCGGAGGCGCCGCTCTTCCCATCAACCACGACATGCTGGATGACTTCGCTGCCCTTCTTCCCGCGCCCTCCAACCCAGCCGTCCTGGCATCCCTGCGCCGCATGGGGAGCGGGGCGCAAGAGGCGCTCACCGGCCTCGGTGGCCAAGCGCTGTGGATAGTACGCGCCTGCCTTGCAGCCAGTGCCGCGGACTATGTGAGTTATGGCGCCGCACCAACCAAACCGAAGCGGCCCCAGCCCAAGCACCCCTGGCGCAGGAGGAAGTAAATCGCTCCTCGCTCGGCTCAGTTGGCGTACCAGTCGCGCAGACGGACTTCGATTCCCGTGCCTTCCAGTGCCTTGACGAAGTCCTTGGGATCCGTGCCGCCGCCGCGGTAGTGGTAGGGATACACGATGGCGGGATGGAACGCCTTCACGGCTTCCGCCGCGGCCGCCGGAGTCATGGTGTACGGGAGGTTCATGCAGACGAAAGCCACGTCGATATTCTTCAGGGCTCTCATTTCCGGCGTGCCTTCGGTGTCGCCCGAAAAGTAGAATCGCTTGCCGCCGTAAGTGACCACGTATCCGTTGCCGCGGCCCTTCTCGTGATAAGTCGTGCCGTTGGCGGCGGGCGCCAGATTGTACATGGGGATGGCTTCCACCTTGAAGTCGCCGATGGTGCGCGTCTCGCCGTTCGAGATGACGGTGCAGTTCTTGACGCTGGCGGTGACGGCTTTGGGCGCCAGCACCACGGTGCCCGGCTTGCGCAGCTTGTCGACGAGGGCGGGTACCATGTGGTCGCCATGAATGTCGGTGATGAGGATATAGTCGGCCTGTGGGAGCCCGTCGTACTTGCCCTGCGCCGGGTCGACGTAGAGGACTTTGCCTCCAGCCTGGATCATCAGGCTGGCATGCTGGATGGGAGTCAGCTGCAGGATTCCTGCCGAGGTGGGAAACTGCTCGGGCGCGGCGGCAAACGCCGCAGCCGCTACGAAAAGGAGGGGTAGCGATCGGGTCATAGACACCGATTGTACCCCTCCGAACCACCCCTACGCGTGCACTAATTCGTCTTTATGCCGCAGTGTCAGCGGCACAAATTCGCGGCGCTCTTCGCCGGTGTAAATCTGCCGCGGACGGGCGATCTTGCGGTCGCCATCCGACAACATTTCCTGCCACTGCGCCAGCCAGCCTACCATGCGCGGAATGCCGAACAGCACCGTGAACTGGTCGGGAGTGAATCCCATGGCCTGGTAGATGATCCCGGAATAGAAGTCCACGTTAGGATACAGCTTGCGCTTAATGAAGTACTCGTCGGACAGAGCGATGCGCTCCAGTTCCAGGGCGATGTCGATCTTGGGATTGCGGCCGGTCACTTCGAACACTTCCTCGGCTACCCGTTTGATGATGCGGGCGCGCGGGTCGTAATTTTTGTAGACGCGATGGCCGAAACCCATCAGCTTGCGCTTGCCGGCTTTGACCTGATCGATGAAACCGGGAATGTTGCCCTTCTCACCGATTTCCTTCAGCATGGTCAGCACTTCTTCATTGGCGCCGCCGTGCAGCGGGCCGGAGAGCGCGGCGATGGCCGCGGCCGCACTGGCGAACGGGTCGGCATTGGAGCTGCCCACGGCGCGCATGGTGCTGGTGCTGCAGTTCTGTTCGTGGTCGGCATGCAGGATGAAGAGCACTTCCAGGGCGCGGGCCAGCACCGGATTGGCCACGTACTTGGGCTCGGTCCTGCGCCACAGCATATTCATGTAGTTCTTGGTGTAGCAGAACTCCGGATCCGGGTAGATGTAAGGAAGGCCGAGGCGGTGCCGGTACGCGAAGGCCGCAAGAGTGGGCATCTTGGCGATCAGGCGGACCACCTGTTTGCGCCGCACCGCGGGGTCGCAGATGTTGCGGGCGTCGGGGTAGAAGGTGGAGAGGGCTGCCACCGTGCTCATAAGGATTCCCATGGGGTGGGCATCGTGATGGAATCCGTCGATGAACTTCTTCACGTTTTCGTGAAGCATGGTGTGGCGCATGATCTCATGGTTCCAACTGGCCAGCTCGTCGGTGGTTGGCAATTGACCGTGGAGCAGGAGATAGGCGACCTCCAGGAAGGTGCAGTGTTCGGCAAGCTGTTCGATGGGGTAGCCGCGATAGAGCAGGATACCCGCTTCGCCGTCCAGGTAGGTGACGGCGCTCTGGCAGGATGCCGTATTCATGAAGGCCGGATCGTAGGTCATCAGCCCGAAATCGTCAGGGCTGGTTTTGATTTGGCGGAGGTCCATCGCGCGAATGGTCCCGCGGGAGATCGGTACGGTGTAGCTTTGATTAGTCCGATTGTCGGTAATGGTGAGCGTCTGGTTGTCCATGCTGGCATCCTCCAGGGATGACACGGAGTGTTCGGGCGCTCCTATTGCAATACGATTTCCACACCTGATTGTCGTAAATATCCACGGATTGTGGATGAAAACAGGCCGGAATGCCTAGCGACGGCCGGAACACCGGGTCTTTTCGCTCAAGACCTGGGTGGGCAAACCCAAATTGGGGGTAATCCGGGGACTCTCCCGAGGTCGCTTTCTACCAGAAGTGCGAGGCAACGATGTTGGGATGACCGGACTTGCCGCGGATCACGTCGGTGGAGAGGACGAGCTCAAAGTTCCTTCGCTCCCAGCCCTTGGGCGCAACGGCTAGAATCTTTCGGAATTCCTCCGCGTTGGTGAGGAACTCGCCGGCGGCCAGGGTGCCGAATACCGACAGGCCTGCCGCGGTGACCACCATTTGTTCGGTCTTGGGATCGAGCACACGCACCACCAAGGCATAGTCCCGGGTCAGCGAGACGTAGGGTTTGGAGTAATCTACCGCCCAGTCTTCGCGCGGCGGGTTTGAGGAATCCCGGAGAATGAGCCTGCCTGGCACGCGGTGCTCCACCGAGAACCTCAGTTTCCCAACCAGCCGCTCGGTCCAATCGTTGTTGGCTAGCCCGACCAGCACCGCCGGGCCATACTGCAGGTCGGCGAAAGTGGCTTCCGATTGCGACGCAACCCGGTACCGTTTTCCCTTCGACTGCAATAAGCCGGTGAACCGCGAGAGCGTGATGGCATCCGGCACCAGCATCATTTCGCTAGGTAAGCCATGAAACTCGAGCAGAGTGAGGCTTTCGTCAGCAGTTGTCCTTGTCCGCGATCGCTGGCCTCCTTCGACGTTGCCAAAACAAACCAGGATCGGATTCGGCGATGAGAGTACCGGCCGCCAGAAGCTGTCCAAGGGGTCGGCTGGCCGCGGAAGTGCCATCACTAGCGCAATCACCAGCACGAGGAGACCGCCGATGACGCCAAGTTGCATCCGCGTCACATGCCGGGGCCGGCGCCGCGGTGAGAGAACAACCGTGGGCACGGAAGGCTCGAAGACCGCTGGAGCCGAGAGCAGCGGACTCGTTTCCTCCAGGATCGGTGCCGATGTGGCGGCTAGATCTTCGGCGGAGGGCTCCGGGGCGATGGTGTCGTGCGCGCCGGGATGGTAAACGACGAACCGAGGAGTATATTGTCCGGGCGGAATCACGATCCGAATGGAGTGGTCGGCGCCATCCTGCTCGTAATATTCGGCTAATCGCTTGCGGAGACGATGCGCTTCCACGCGGACGCTGGCGTCTTTACTCTCCTTGAACTCCTGAGGCTTGCCGAGGACATCGACCGCGATGGTGTATTCCGTGATCGGCTCGGTTTCCTCCAGCATCGCCTTGCTGCAAATGTAGCGTAAAAGCTTGGCGAGCCCATGCGACCGCTCGAAGGCGCGCGAGGCGAGAACCGCCTGCAGCTCATTTCTAACCTCGATGAGCGAGGGCTCTCGAACTGGGACCACAGAGTCCAACGAGTCCAAGTATAGATCGCCGATTCCGGTTACGCAACATAGTGCATTGTCATCAAAACAAAGGCTCGGCCGGTTTCAGCAACGGTTATAGTTTGGACCCCGCCCTATATGGCCGTACACTCGGACGGAATTCAACTTCAGGAGAAGGTCTATGTCCACTTTCCGGCGCCTAGTATGCGCCGCAGCGCTCGTCGCGATGGCGGCGATACCCCATTGCTATGCTCAGGTTCTCTACGGATCGCTCACGGGAAACGTAACCGACCCAGCCGGCGCCGCCGTGCCCAGCGCCCATGTAGAAGCTGTCAACCAGGACACCAACGTCAAGAATGAGACCGATACCGACGTTCACGGTGTGTACCACATCACAGAGGTCCAGGCCGGTGTTTACAAAGTCACCGTAACGGCCAAAGCCTTCCGTACCTTTATAGAAACCAACGTTCAAGTGCAGGCGTCGGCGGTCCGGCGCGTGGACGTCCAGCTCTCCATCTCGGCCACCACCGACTCCATCCAGGTCTCCGCGGACGCGGTGGTCCTGCAAACCGATAAGGCGGATATCCATACGGATATTTCGCCGACGGAAGTGGAGAATCTCCCCTACAACGGAACGGAGGGCAGAAACTTCCAGGCCCTGCTGTTGCTGCAACCCGGAGCCAATACCACGGCCGGAACGGGCGAAGCCAATTCGACCGCCGGCAATCCCCAGCGCGCCATCACGGTATCGCAGAACGGGGTTTCCTCTCAGGCCAACAACACCAGGTTGGATGGCGCCCTCGATGCCTATCCCTGGCTTCCGGTAAACGTTTCCTACGTGCCGTCGCCCGAAGCCATTGAAACCGTCAGCGTGAGTACCAACGCTTTTGACGCCGAGCAGGGCCAGGCGGGCGGCGCGGCGATTAACGTTGCCATCAAATCGGGAACCAATAATCTCCACGGCGTGCTGTTCGAGCGGAACACCAATGCCGATTTCGCCGCCATCAACAACTATTTCAGCCACCCCGGGCGGCTGGCGAAGAACGTCCAGAACCAGTACGGGTTCGCGATCGGCGGTCCGGTATGGATTCCCAAGATTGTTCACGGCAAAGACAAACTGTTCTGGTTCATGGACTACGAAGGAACCAAGCAGAGCCAATACGCAGCCGATCCCAACCTCACCCTGCCCACCGCGGCGATGCGCACCGGCGATTTCAGCGGCACCCCCACGACCATCTATGATCCGCTGACCGGCAATGCCAGCGGCAGCGGCCGGACGCCCTTCGCCGGAAACATCATTCCCGCCAGCCGAATCGCTGCGGCGTCGGCGACGCTCACCGCTCTCCTGCCGGCACTGACGCGGCCGACTCAGTTCACCAGCAACTACGACGCCTATGGCACCACGACGTATAGCGTGGATCGCTGGGATTTCAAAACCAATTACAATCTCAACCCAAAGACCATGATCTGGGGCCGGTACAGCATTTCCCCCATGGATATCGTTGCCCCGCTGGTTTTGGGTCCGGCGGGCGGCGACGCGTTTAACGGCGGCAATCCGGGTCATGCCGGCGGCCGGGTGCAGGTGGCCGCTTCGGGCTTCACCTACTCCATCTCGCCCACCATGGTCATCGACGGAAACGCAGGCTATACCCGGCAGCACATCGGAGCCAATGGCGACCCGCAAGATGGCGATTACGGATCGAGTGTCCTTCACATTCCGGGCACCAACGGTATCGGGCCGAACTACGAAGGCATCCCGGGTTTCCAGGTGGCCGGCATGGCCAACATCGGGAACACCAATACGGGCAGCCCTTTCGAGTTCCGCGACAACCAGTACACCGCCGTCATCAACATGTCCAAGACCAAGGGCACGCACAACATGCGCTTCGGCTTCGAATATAATAAGGCTGCGCTGAATCAGTTCCAGCCGCAGGGCGGGACCTTTGGTACCGCGCGCGGCACGTTTGGGTTTGACGGGTCATTGGCGTCCCAGAATGGCGGCACGGCGATCAACACCGGCAGCCCTTCCAACTCATGGGCGCAGTTCCTTCTCGGCTTCCCGTCTGAGACCGGCAAGGTCACGCAATACAACGATCCCAATTCGCTGCGTTTTTCGACCTGGAGCTTCTATGCGCGCGATCAATGGCAGGTCACCCGGAAACTGACCGTCGACTACGGTCTGCGCTGGGAATACTACCCGATCTACTCGCACGACAATTACGGCGCGGTCCGCTTCGACCCCTCGACCGACAATATTCTGGTCGGCGGCGAAGGCGGCGTCCCGTGGAACACCGGCGCCACCGCGAGCAAGAAGGGCTTCGCTCCCCGGCTCGGCTTAGCCTATCGCCTGGACGAAAAAACCGTGATTCGCGGCGGTTATGGCATCAGCGTCGATCCCGATAACATGCGCAACCAGCGGAACCAGTACCCGTCGATCGTCAATCAGGTCTACCAGCCGCTGAACACTTACCAGTTCATCAGCTACGCCGGCGTTCCCAACTCCGATGGCTCCACGCAGGTGTCGCTGGCGGACGGTGTTCCCGCTCCGACCTTCCCGATCATCTCCACCGGGACCATTAAACCTTCGTCCGCATCGTCACTGACCACGTATCTGCCCAGCACCAGCACCGTGACCTTCCCGGCCAACTTCGACCGCGGATACTACCAGACCTGGAATCTCTTCGTGCAGCACGAGTTCTCTCCGACTCTGACGGCACAAGTGGGATACGTCGGCACCCACGGCATCCACACCAACATGGGAGTCAACATCAACGGATCGGCTCCGGGCACTGGAACCGCCGGCCGCCAGCTCTATCCATACGTCACCAGCGACATGAATTCCTATGAACCGTTCGGGTTTATGACGTACGAAGGCTTGCAAGCCACAATCAAGAAGCGCATCGGGGCGTCCATATTCGGAGCCAGCTATGCGTTCTCCAAAGCCATGGACGACGCCAACGGCGATAACGGCGACGCGACTTTGTGGCGCGCCTACCCGGTATCGTTCGCCCTCGACAAGCGCATCTCCGGCATCAACCGCCAGCAGACGCTGAGCATCTACTACGTATATAACCTGCCGTTCGGTAAGGGACACACCATGTTCACCGCCGGAGCGGCGGCGTGGATCCTGGGCGGTTGGCAGATCGGCGGCATTCTCGCACGGTACAGCGGCCTGCCGTTCTCCATCGGCACGACTTCCAATGTCAACGCCGGCGGACAGGGCAACAGCGCCAGCCAGATCAACCCGGTGGTGAAGATCCTTGGCGGCCACGATGCCAACGATCCCTATTTCGACGGCACGGCCTTTACCAATCCGCCGGCCGGCGTCCTCGGCACCACCGGACAGAACCTGCTCATCGGGCCCGGATACTTCCAGTTGAACGCCAACGTCAACCGCTCCTTCGCCTTCAAGGAGGGCAAAATCAAGTTCCAGTTGGTGGGCGAGGCGTACAACCTGACGAACACCGTGGTCTTCGCGAATCCCGGCGGCAGTTGCTGCTGGACCACCAACTCGAACGGCACCCCGAATTACAACGGCTTCGGCCTGATCACCGGCACTCAGTCCACTCCGCGTTACCTGGAAGTGGGCGGGTACCTGCGCTTCTAGCCGCCAGTCCCATGGGAGCGTTCGGCCATCGGAATCGTCGAAGCCGAACGCTCCCTGGTACGGCTGACCCGCAGCCACGCGACGTCAGACCGTGCCGACCCAAAGAGGTGAATTGAACATGTTGTTCCGACCATGGGCATGCGCAGCTGGTTTGGCTTTCCTGGCTGCGCATCCCGTCGGCTCTCAGTCGAACCCCATCTCTCCTGTTCCCCACCTGGAAACGCGCGGCAGCGCCACGCAGTTGATCGTCGATGGCAAACCTTTCTTAATATTGGGCGGCGAGTTGTACAATAACTCCGCCACCAGCCTGGAATATATGAAACCCGTGTGGCCCCGCCTGGCGGCCATGCATCTGAATACCGTGCTGGCGCCTGTTTCGTGGGCGCTGCTCGAGCCCACCGAAGGCAAATTCGATTACGCCCTGGTGGATGGCCTGATTCGCGATGCGCGGGCGCAACACCTGCGGCTCGTGTTCCTTTGGTTTGGCAGTTGGAAGAACACCTGGTCGAGCTATGCACCCGAGTGGGTGAAGCGCGATTTTGCGCGATTCCCGCGCGTGCAACTGGGAAACGGATCGGCCACGGAAAGGCTCTCGCCGTTTAACGAAACCAATCGGAACGCCGACGCGCACGCCTTTTCCGCGCTCCTGCGGCGCGTCCGCGAAGTCGATGCGGAGGCGCACACGGTGATGATGATTCAAGTGGAAAACGAAGTCGGAGTGATCCCGGATGCCCGCGACCACTCTCCCGCGGCCAACGCCGCATACGGTCAGCCGGCGCCCGCGGAGCTGATGGACTATCTGCAGCGGCACAGGAATTCACTCCATCCCGAGCTTCATGCGAAATGGCGGGACGCAGGATTCAAGACGTCCGGCAGTTGGGAGACGGTGTTCGGCCCCGGTCTCGAGACCGAAGACTTATTTATGGCTTGGCACTACGCCCGCTACATCGGCAAGGTCGCGGAAGCCGGCAAGACGGAGTACGCTCTGCCGATGTACGCCAACGCCGCTCTCATTCGTCCGAGCTACGCTCCGGGGCAGTTCAACAGCGGTGGTCCGCTGCCCCATTCCATGGACATCTGGAAGGCCGGCGCCCCGCAGCTCGATTTCCTGGCGCCGGACATCTACTTCGAGTTCAAGAAGTGGTCCGCCGAGTACGACCGCCCCGGAAACCCGTTGTTCATCCCCGAGGCGGTCGGCAACGGCCCAGGAGCAGCCAACGTTTTCTATGCCATCGGAAGCCACAAGGCGTTCGGTTTCGCCCCCTTTGCCATCGATGGGATCGACAGCTCCGGTGAGGGCAGCCAGGAACTGGCCCGAAGTTATGACGTCTTGTCGCAACTGGCGCCCTTGATCCTCGAAAATCAGCCGAAGGGGCGGGTGGCCGGGGTCCTGCTTGAGGAACTGACGCCGTCGCAGAAAGTGCAGCTCGCGGACTACACCCTGAATGTGTCGGGAGGCGGTCCGCGGCGGATCTTCCCTGGCGAACCGGTTTCGCCCGAAGCACCGCGGAACCAGGCGCCCCACGGGATCTTCATTGCCACCGCGCCGGACGAGTTCTACCTGGCTGGCAGCGGCTTAACTATCACGTTTTCGCCGAACACGCCGGGTCCCCCGATGGTGGGACTCGCCACAGTGGAAGAAGGCCGCTTCGTGGACGGCCGATGGATTCGAGGGCGCACGCTGGCGGGTGACGATACCGGCCAGGGAAATAGTGTGTCGCTGCCAGCCGGCCAGGGCGCCGGTGTTTTGAGAGTGACCGTCTACCGTTATCGCTGAACGCCGCTCTCGTGGTCTTGCTGGTTTCGTGCCGTTCGATATGGGAAGCTTCGATCTCCAACGCGTTCGTGCCGCACGCCCCGAGTTTTCCCGGGACGTCAACCGTCAGCTATTGCTGAACCTGATCCGCACTCGTCAACCGCTTTCGCGGGCCGACCTGGCCCGGGTCAGCGGACTGGCTCGTGGGACGGTGTCCACCATCATTCAGCAATTGATCGAGGAGCGCTGGGTATCGGAGGGGCCGACCGGCCGCTTGCCCGTGGGCCGGCGACCGACTTTCCTGAAATTGAACGATCATCGGATGATTGTGGGAGTGGATCTTAAGCCCACGGAGGCCAATGTGGCTCTGTCCGATTTGAACGGGCGCTTCAGTGTTCAGGAAACCGTGGAGATGGCTGCCGATCCGGCTGCCGCCACGGGGCAACTGATCGCTCAGATCCGCAGGATCGTGGGGATCGCGACGGACAAGTCGATTGAGGGCGTCGGCGTCTGTTTGCACGGCAATCGCCGGGCGTCGATGACCCGCAGCGAACCCAGACCCAAACCGGACCGGCCGGAGCTTGACGTAGTCGCGTCGATCGCGGAGGCGACCGGCCTGGCGGTGGACGTGGACAGTGCCGCCAATGCCTGCGCCCTAGGCAACGCGTGGTTCGACAATGCCAGCGACAGCCAGGGCAGCGTGGTGGTGACGGTTGCGGAAGAAATTCAGGCGGGCATTTTCTCCAATGGACAACTGGTCCGCGGGCGCAACGGCATGGCCGGCGATTACGGACATGTCCAGCTCGACCCCAACGGCCCCCGCTGCGAGTGCGGCGGCCGCGGCTGCTGGACCGTGTTCGCTTCCAATTCCGCCGCGCTGCGGTACTACGCCGGGCCGTGCCAGGAGCCGCACGGCTTGACCTTCTCGGACTTGCTCAATCTGGCGGAGCGAGGCGATGCGTCCGCCGGCAAAGCGCTGGAGACCATGGCCTATTGGCTGGGTCGCGGCTTTCGCATGATCGCCGGAGGGATCGCGCCTGATTGCATCTTCGTGGTCGGCGACCTGACGCGCTCGTGGGACCAGTTGACGGCGCCGATGATGGCGGGATTGACCAAGCAGCCGCTGGCGGAGGAACAGGTCCCGCCCATCGTTCCAGTGCGCGACGGGGCGGCGGCCCGCTTGCGCGGCGCCGTGGCCCTGGTGCTGCAACGCCGTTTCGCGGGGTGGCAAGACGGCTGGGTGGGCGCCGCGCCAAAGGCTTCCGACCCGATCTAAGTCCCCGCCCCGATACGCAACTGTAATAAAATCAATCCGGTAGGCAAGATATCGCGGGGCTGCCTCCGGCCTCGCGGCACGGCGTGACAGAATGTCTACAGGTACGTCCAATCCTATAGATGCAACAGGAGTTGGAGGCGCGGTAGAACTGGCGTGATTATGGCCCAGGATGCAGCCGGAGCGGTCGGGGCCCGATTGAATCCGCAAGTCGATTCGCTTATTCGGGCAGCCCAGCGCGGCGATCAGGACGCGTTTGAGCAGTTGGTGCGTACCTACGACCAAAGTGTGCTTCGGCTGGCCATGAACCTGTTGCGGTCGCCCGAAGATGCCCGGGATGTATACCAGGAGGCCTTTCTGCGCGTGTACCGGAACCTTCACGCTTTCCGCTTCGATTGCAGTTTTCATACCTGGCTGTACCGCATCGTGACCAATATCTGCCTCGACCAACTGCGCAAACGGAAGGTGCGAAAAGAGGAATCGGCAGTGGTGGAAACCTCGGAGGGCAATCTGGACCGCATGGAGTCGTTCGAGGAAGAAGCGGCGCACGCCGATCCCGAGCGGACCATGTGGAACCACCAGCTACGCCAGAAGATTGAAAATGGCCTGGGCGATCTGACGCCCCGGGAGCGGATGGTGTTCGAACTGCGCCATTACCAGGGATTGCGATTGCGGAACATCGGAGAAATGCTGGGCACCACGGAAGAGGCCGCCAAAAACTGCCTGTTCCGCGCTACCCAGAAGATGCGTGTGGTGTTGGGAGATTTCGTATGACTTGCGATTCGGTTGCGAAGCTGATTCCCCTCTATTTTTACGGCGAACTGCCCGCCGAGGAGGAAGACCGCGTAGAGACGCACCTGCACGAATGCGCGGCGTGTACGCGCGAACTGGACCAGATGGGTTCCCTGGCAGCCGCGCTGAGCCGGCGCCTGACGGACCTGCCGCCGCGCCTTCTCGACGATTGCCGGGCCGATCTGAAGGCCGCCATCCAGGGCGGCGCGCCGCTTCTGAAGGCGCGGGTCAAAGGACCCTGGACTTTGTTCCTGGAAGCCATGGGCGCCACGCTCTCCGGTTTCTCCCGCTTGCGCGTCCCGGTGGGCGCGGTAGCATTGGTGGCGATCGGTTTCGCGGGCGCGCGTTACTCGGGCGCCGGGCGGACCTGGTGGCGGCCGTCCGACGATACGACATTCGCGACCGTGCGCAGCGTGCAAGCCGACAAGTCCGGCAACGTGCAGATCTCCCTCGATGAAACCCACCCCCGCGTCATCACCGGACGCACCGATTCCCCCGATATTCAGAAGCTCCTGCTCACGGCGTTCCACCAGAACAATCAGGAAGTGCGGGTGGAGTCGGTGGGCCTGCTGCAGCCGCAGGGATCGGACACCTCGGAAATTCGCGATGCCCTGCTGAGTGAGCTGGAACGCGATTCCAACGTGGGGGTTCGTTTGAAGATTTTGGACAAATTGAAGCCTCTGGAAGCCGATCCGGAAGTACGCAAGACCCTCGCCCGGGTCCTGCAGACCGACGACAACGCGTACGTGCGCATGCAGGTGGTCGACCTGCTGGTGACGCGGCGCGACGATGCCATGGTAGGCGTGCTGCAGAGCGTGGTGCAGCGCGAAGACAACAGCGGTGTGCGCCAGAAGTTGGAAAAGGCGCTGAAGGATATGAATGCTTCGGTCGGCGCATTTTAATACCCGTCAGGCAATCGCGCTGCTGGCCGCGGCGCTGCTTCCGCTCACCGGATCCGGACAGCCGGATCTGCGGCGGGAAGGCAGCGACTGGACCCATACCTTCACGGGCACGCTGCCCGCGCAGGGCCGTCTGCGCATTGAAGGGCACGGGCCGGTGGCTCTCGAAGCCGGCGTCTCGAACACCATTCAATACTCCGTCAAAGTCGCCTTTTCGGCGCCCAACGAGGCGGAAGCCAAGCGGATTTTGGATCGTCTGGTCCTGAGCGTCATCACCGAACGCGGCATTACCTCTTTGATCGCGCCCGGCGGCCGCGTGCTCTCCACGGTATCCGTGAAAGCGCCTCACCTGGGAGCCGCCGTCGTCTCCACCACCGAAGGCGGCGTCGACGCCCGCGGCATCGACGGAATTCTGAGGGTGGAGGCGGTGGGCGCGTTGAACGTGGACCGCGTGGGCGGCGACTGCACCCTGTTTACGGGCGGCGGCGACATCAGCGTCGGCCAGGTGGGCGGCGGATTGCACTGTACCACCAGAGCCGGACGGATTGAAGTGAAAGCGGCCAAAGGCGAAACCACCCTGACCACCGACGGCGGCGATATCGTGGCCGGACAGATGGGCGGAGCGGTGAATGCCCATACCGGCGGCGGCAGCGTGCACATCGTCATGGCGGGCGGCGCGGTGAACGCCACCACCGGCGGTGGCGAAATCCAGGTGGATAAGGCGTTTGGAGCCGTCACGGCGCGCAATCTTCTGGGTCCGGTGATGATCAGCGGAGCGGCCGGCGTGCAGTGCGAAAATGCCAGCGGCGGCATCCGCGTCAGCAATATTACGGGGCCCATCCGCGTATCGACGGCCATGGGCAGCATCCTGGCGGACCTGGTGGGCAGCCGGATTGCCGATTCCCTGCTGGCCACCGCCGACGGTGACATCACCGTGACCATTCCGTCCAATGTAGGGGTGACCATTCGCGCCGATAATGAATTGTCCGATACCTTGCGCCGCATCACGTCCGACTTCGCCAACATCCGGGCGCGCCGTCAGGGCACGCACCTGGTGGCCGACGGCGCGGTGAACGGCGGCGGACCGGTATTGCAAATCGCCGCGGCGGGCGGCACCATTTATATCAGGCGGCAGCGATAGGCAGGGATCCTATGAGGAGCTATCTTCGATTGGGAATTGCACTTCTGGCTGGAATCGGCTTCTCCGCGCCGGCGGGCTGGTCGCAAAGCGCCTCCAACGCCCACGCCGGTGGAATCACCATCAATACCAATGGCTCGCGGTTGGGAATCGGCGTCCAGGACGTGACTCCGGACCGCGCCAAGGCTCTGAAGTTGAAGGAAGAGCGCGGCGCCGAAGTCACCATGATCATGGACAACAGCCCCGCGCTGAAGGCCGGGCTCAAACCGGGCGACGTGATCCTCGACTTCAACGGCAAGCCGGTGCAAGGCATGGCGCACCTGCAGCACCTGGTGGGCGAGACGCCACCCGGCACCGAAGTCAAACTGGGCGTCTGGCGCAACGGCCAGTCGCTGACGCTGCTGGCCACCACGGTCCGCGCCACCGTGATTGAAACCCCGGGTGGCATCGTCGATATTGGCGGCATGACCATGACCATGCCCCCGATGCCTCCGGAACCGCCCATGCCTCCCGTGAACATCGACATTCCGGTGATCGTGACGATGGTCCACAGTTCCGCGCTCGGCTTGGACGAGGAGTCGCTGCAGCCCGACAGCCAACTGGCGGAATTCTTCGGCGTGAAGGATGGGGTCCTGGTGAAGACGGTGGCGCGCGATTCGCCCGCCGAGAAGGCCGGTTTCAAGGCCGGCGACATCATCGTGAAAATTGGCGACGCCAAAATCGGAAACACGCACGATGTCACCGCGGCATTGCGCTCCCGTCCCGATCGCGTCCTGCCGGTAACGGTGGTGCGCAATAAGAAAGAAGTGGCCCTGTCCGTGGCGCTGGAAGATCGCCGCAACGCGCGGCGGTTTTAATGAGAACTCATTTTTACCACCCGAAAATCCGCCTGCGGGCAGGATTAATGAATTAGGGCCTGACCGGAAAACGAGCACAGGCTCGTTTTTGGACTGACATCTCCTTTGTTTTCAATACGAAGAGGCTCAAAAACGAACACCGTGTTCGTTTTTGGGGACTGACAGCATGGCTGACAGCCTGCCCCACAGCCTACAGCTTCCGTCCCACCACCGAGTAATCCAAGCCTCCGAAGAATGCCTCGCGGAAGTCCTCCGGCAACGACGCCAGCGACGGCATCGTCTCCACCGCCGGCGAACGCCGATGCACCTCGATCTGGCCCACTCCCGACTCCTCCAGATAGAACACCAGCAGCGCCGGCGGCACCGGCCGCGTGTGCGTCGGATCCAGATAGAAGTGGCTGGCGAAGATGGCCAGGCACTCCGGATTGGGCGTCTCGAACGCGATCACGCCGTTGCGCGTCAGCCGGCTGGCGCAGAGCTGCATCAGCTCCGGCAGCCGCGCCGGCCGCAAGTGCTCGATTACTTGCGAACAGAAAATTCCATCCAGCGACGCCTCCGGCAGATCGGCCAGGTACTTGTACAGGTCCGCCAAGTCGGCTTCCAGCCCCTTGTGCCGGCACGTGGCCACCGACTCCTCGCTGAGATCGATGCCGCGCGCCGCCACGCCGTCCTCGCGCAGCATCTCCAGAAATTCCCCGCGCCCGCAGCCCAGGTCCACCACGTTCTGACAGCCGGCAAAGTACGGCCGGTAGAATTGCAGGCCCTGGCGGACATACTCCTCCGACCCGCGGAAGCGCTCTGCGAACCGTCCGTAATCCACCGCCAGTTTGTGATGGCCGCCCGAGGATTCGCCGCGCGCCGGCAGTCCCGCGCCGCCCGCCGCGGCCGATGCAGTCACCTGCGAGCGCTGGCGGATAGTGCGCAGCTCGGAATAAATCAGCCGCTCGTATTCCAGCCGGATGCGCTCCAGATCGGCCCACAAGCGCTTCTGCACGTCCATGGAACTGCGCTCCAGGCTGGCAGTAAAATCCAGGTGCTGCGCGTTCAGGGCGTCGCGGAAGCGGCTCTCGATCAGGTCGGCGCGGAATTGCGACGCGCTTTGCATGTCGGCCAGCGCGCGCAGAAACTGCACTTCGTAATCCTGCAGCTTGTGCTCCCAATCCGGCCGCCACTCTGCCCAATGACGGCGCAAATCGGCCACTTCGCGGACCACTCCCAGCCTCCCCGCAATCTCCGACAGCGACCGGTTGTTCTCCGTCAGCGCCTCGATTAGCGCATCCATGCAGGCGACCGTCTTGCGATTGAATTCCACCTGTTCGCGGACATGCCAATCGAGCACGCGCGACACCAGCCGCTTCCACCCCTGCAGCAGCGAATTGAGCGGACCGCCGCGCCGCGGATTCACCGTCCCGATGGCGGCCACTTTGCCCAGCGCCGAATCGCGCGCATGCAGCACCGGCGTCAGGTCGGGCAGCGGAATGTTCTCGGCCGCGGTGTCGGGATTCTGCGCCCTCGCGCGCGCCCGCACTTCCCGCAGGATGGCGAGGAGTTCAGCGCTTTCCACGAGGCCGGCTCCAGGTTGCGGTAACGATGGTGCTCAGACCGCCGCGCGGCGAGAACTCGCCGATTACGGTGGCCATCTGGGGATTGGCCGCGCGCACCACGTCGCGCAGCACGCGGTTCACCACGTTCTCCTGAAAGATCCCGACATCGCGATACGCCAGCAGGTACATCTTGTACGACTTCAGCTCCAGGCACTGCTTGTCCGGAACATAGCGCAACACCAGCTTGCCGAAATCCGGCAGGCCGGTCTTGGGACAAACCGCGGTGAACTCGGGCATCACGATTTCGATTTCGTAATCGGCATACTGATTGGGCCAGGTCTCGATTTCAGGCAGATCGGCATGGACGCCGGAAGCGGCGTGTTCATCGGTATAGGCAGGTTGCTTGCGAGAGGGTTTCATGCGAGATTCTTTCATGCCAGGGCCTTGGAGAGCAGGTCGAGGAACAGGCCGACGTCGGCCACCACGCCCACGGCCTGGCCGGTTCCGCGATCGCTGACCTTGGTGGCGACCGCCGGGTTGATGTCCACGCACACAATTTTCACCCAGCTCGGCAGCATATTGCCGGTGGCGATGGAATGCAGCATGGAGCCGAGGCACAGCACCAGGCCGGCGCCCTTCAGCTCCCGCGCATAGGCATCCTGGGCGGTGCTCATGTCGGTGATGGTGTCGGGCAGCGGACCGTCGTCGCGCAAACTGCCGGCCAGCACGAACGGGACCCGCGCCCGCACGCATTCGTAGAGGATGCCGCTGCGCAGCCGTCCGCCGGCTACCGCCTGTTCCACGCTGCCCGCATGATAGATCGCGTTGATGGCGCGCATGTGATTTCGATGGCCGTGCTCTTCCTGCCGCCCGTCCGACAGCCGGATGCCGAGGGACGTTCCGAACAGCGCCGATTCCACATCGTGGACGCCGAGGGCGTTGCCGCTGAGAACGGCCTGCACCCAGCCGTTGCGAATCAGCGACGCCAGGCCGGCGACTCCGCCGGTATGCACCACCACCGGTCCGGCCACTACGATCACTTTGAAACGATTCTCGACAGCCTGCCGCACCAGCGCCGCGGTTTGCCGCACGGCCGTTTCCACCTGGCGCTCCGACGAGATGCCGTTCGACATAAAAGCGAACGACAGGCGGTCGCGCTCCTTGTTTTCCGGCACCACGCGAATGCCGCGCAGCCCCACCACGATGCGGTCGCCGCGCCGCAGATCGCGCAGCCGGCGGCAGAATGCGCCCGCGTCCGAGATCACGATCATGGCGTCCATGCGCTGTTGCTGCACTTCCACCCAGACCTGCCCCAGGCGCACGTAGGTGCGGTGGTTGGTGGTGGAGTAGAAATCCTCGGGAGCACAGCAGTCGCGCTCCACTTCGCGCAGCACGACATCGGCGGCGTCCACCGGGTTGCATCCCAGCTCCAGGAGACTGGCCAGCAGCCGCTCGAGCGACGGCGCGTCGGGCGTCTCCACCTTCAGACGAAGATACGACGGTTCGCTATTGGTGCGTCCGATGCGAAACTGTTCCACCTCGAACCGGCCGTGGTATTCCACGACCTTATCGAAGACGTTCTCCATGATATGGGAATCGATCAGGTGGCCTTCGGTTTCGACCACTTCCTGGAATGGCATAGAAGAAACCATTGTCCCATGCGCGGCGGGGAAAGCGGCGCCGCGGCCTTACTTGAACTCAATCCCCCGTGCGACGCCGTCGCTGCCGCCGTCCTTGGCGGCGGCGTACTCCACCACCACCCGGCCGCCCGCCTGCGGTCCGCAGACGAAATCCGCCGGAGCGTTGCGCATCAGCACGTGCGACGGGTCGGGGATGGACACCGTAATCCGCCCCGACGGCGCGTCCACCAGCATTCGCAGTCCATGCTCGCCGCATTCGATTTCCCGCAGCGTACCCTCCACGCGGCGCAGATCGTCGCCCGGTTCCACGAAGGCGTTCCAATCGTCCGAATCGTTGGGCGCACGGGTCGCGGTCAGCACCAATTGCCCGGCGGCGTTGTGCGTGAATTGCACCGCGAAGTGGGTACGAGCGATACGCACCAGTTGCAACGCGTGGGCCCGTTCGTCGAATCCGCCGGCATGCGCCAGGGCCTGTTGCGCCGATTCCGCGGCTTCGGCGTCGCGGCCCAGGCCGATCTGCGCCATGGTCACGGCGCACCAATAGGCAAAGGCATGCGGCGCCGCGGCCGGCGGTATAGCATTGAATTGGGCCAGCGCGGCTTCGTGATGTTCAGCGTTTTCCTCCAGCAGCCCCAAGCGGTAACGGGCTTCCCAGAAGCCCGGCCGCAAATGGACCACGATCTCGAGAGCGGCGCGGACGTCGTCCGGCGATTCCCCCTGCTTTTCCAGCAACAGGGCGTACTGATAACAGAGGTCGGGATCGCTCAGCCCCCGGTCGATGGCACGCTTCCACTGGCGCGCCGCCCCGCCGGCATCGCCCCGCGCCAGCGCCACCGCTCCCAGGCCCGCCGGGACTTCCGCCCGACCGGGCGCCTCCCGCTCCAGTTCGCTATATAGCTCGCCAGCGCGCGAAAACTCCTGCCCCAGCAACAGCACTTCCGCCAGCATCAGCCGCATCTCGATGGACGAAACTTCAGCCACCGATGTCGGGACATCCGCCGCCGCGCCTGAAAGCGAAAGCGGCATGGCCTGCCGTTGTCCGGCGCGCCCTCGCAGATCGGCCGCTATCTGCTCGACGGACTTGCCGTACACCTCGGTGAGCGCGCGATCGCCTGGCACGCCTGAGGAGATCGCGGTGACCAGCCGCCGGAATCCTTCGCGATACCCGGGCGAGATCGCCAGCATTTCGGTGAGTGCCCAGCTCTCGGAATAGAAGAGCTCCACGCGATCGCGGTCGCCCATCGCGGATTCGAACTGCCAGGAGAGCAACTGCCCGAGCGGCATCCTGGAACCGCGGCGCAGCCGTTGCGCCCGGTCCGGCAACTCGCCCCCGATATGGCTGCCCGGCCCGAAGCGCACCGAAGAGAAAACGTCCGCCATGCCCTCCCGCAGCCACGGCGGAAGATGCAGTCCCGCAAGCTGGAACAGGAAGTGGGCATACTCATGCGCTACGGTGCCGAAGCTGCGCGCGTCGAGCGACGGCAGGACCAGGTAATGCCGGGTTTCGGAACCGATGTAGTAGGCGTCGGCGTTGAATTGCAGGCGGTACGGAGCATACTCGCCCGGCGAGCGAAACGCGATCACGCGCACCGCATCGCTGCCATCCGGCGCCATGCCGGTTTGCTGCGCCACGAAAGCGCGCAGTTCTTCCAGCCGTTCCAGCCCCGATCGCGCGGTCTTCTCATCCTCCTGCGAGTACACTTCAAAATGACTGCTGCGCGCGACGGTCCAGCTGGCGGGTGACTGCCCACGGGCAGCGAGCGCCAGGCAGGCGGCGGCAACGGTACGGAGGAGAGTGCGGGGCATGCGGGCGCTGGACATAAAATACCACCGAATGGCGGCGCGCGCCACGCCCGGCGCCATCCTACGGGTGCTCGAATTCGTCGGCGTGAGGGACCAGTTGGGTATAGATGCGGTCGGGCAGATCGGTATCCCAGTGGCCGGTAGAGCGGGCGTAGGCGTAAGCGCCGAGAAAGAGCGCGGCCACGCCGGCCGCCATGCTCCACGCCGGCACTCGGCGGCGGCGGGGTGCGGAAAGAAACAGCGCGCCCTCGGCCGGACACGCCGCCACGCATTGCAGGCAGCCGATGCATTCGGCCGAGCGGATCGAGACCAGGCGATCCACCGGCAGCGCCGACGGGCAAGCCCTTTCGCACTTGCCGCAATCGATGCACAGCGTCGCGTCGCGCCGGATGCGCAGCGGACGGCCAGCGATGCCAGTCCCATGAGCGCTCCGTAGGGGCAGAAATAGCGGCACCAGAAGTTCTGTACCCCAAGCGAGCCCGCCACCAGAACGGCGATCACAGCGCCGCCGGTCCATCCCAGCGTGCGGAAGAAATTCAGCATCTTCACGTCGTCCACCATGCCATAGGGGCTCTCCAGGAACAGGCGGATCGCCGGCACGGACATGGACGCTACAGCGTACACAAACAGCCCCAACAGCAGGTATTTGACTCCGCGCAAAGGGATGTCCATGGCGCGCGGCAGGCGGAAATTGCGCGTCAGCAGCTTGCGGCCGACGCGCCACAAGTACTCCGAGACCGTCCCTACCGGACATAGCCAGCCGCAGAAGCTCTTGCGAAAAAGCCACGACGACGCCAGAAAGGCGAGCAGCAGAAACGTCCCGGCCGGATGAATCCGCGGCAGCCGACCGGTCAGAAGCAGGGCCTTCAGGTTCATCAGGGACGCAATCGGCAGCCAACCCTCGACGCCCGCCGGACGGCTGGCCCGCACGGATTGTCCGGCGGTTTCGTAAAAGCGCACGAAGAAGTAGAACTGCATCCCGATCCAGCCGTTCAGTAGAAGAAACACCATCTGAAAGGTGCGTCGCAGAGCTTGCGAATGCTCGGGGCGGGCGCGTGTGCCCAGCTTCTTGTGAGGCGTGCGGGATGCCGGCGCTTCCACGATCATGGCCGGCCTCGCTACCGTGCTTGCTCCAGCTCGATGGCGCGCGGGAACAGAATGTTGTTCTCCAGGTGAATGTGCCGGTGCAGATCGCGTTCGAACTCTTCGAGACCGTGGTAGACCGCCAGGAACGTGGGGCACGCATCGGCGGGCGCGGTGTAGCCGTGCGAGAGTTCGCGGATCCGGGCGAGCAGCGCCCCGGCGTTCTCGTGTTCCGCCATCATGGTCGCGATAGGACGCTCGACCGATCCGAAGCACGCCGCCGGCCGCGGTCCGCTCACTCCCGCCTGCTCCAAATTCACGATGTAGGGAAACAGCACCTGCTCCTCTTTGAGCAGGTGGGCGGACAATTCCTGTCCGACCGCGGCAAACAAGGCTTCGATTTCCGTGGTTTCGGGATGCGTCGCCCCGTGCTTCGCGGCAACTTTTGCCAGCAGCGGGGCGATGCGGGGCAGCTCCCGCCGCACAAAACCGTGATGCTTCCCAACGATATGCCCGATGAGATCGCTCAGCGGCTTCCCGCTCCAATCGCCGGTCTCGGTAGCCTGGGAACCGCGCCGCGCCGCCTCCAGGAGTCGCAACACGCGCTCCATCTCCACATGGGCACTGGCGCAGGCTTCGCTCAAGGGCCGCCGCCCGCCGCAGCAGTAATCGATGCCGAGCGATTCGAACACCGTAACGCTCGCGGGATTCTCGATGGCGATTTCCCGAACCGTTCTTTCCGTCGTCGTTTGCATGTCTAACCTCTGCTTGCAGGGTACGGCAATCTCGGCGGACAGGCAGTGACTGAAGTCACCCTGTCACCAATCGGGGCAATCTGCATCTTGAGCGATAGGGAACCATCGCGACCCGAATATTATGAAAACATCGCTACTTCTGGTCCTTGCCGGACCCTTATTGGCGCAGAATCCGCTATCGTTGCGCGATGCCGTGCGGCTGGCGCTGCGGGAAAACCAATCCATTGCTGCCGGCAACGCGGGAATCCTGGCGGCTTCGTCGCGCATTGAGGAGGCCCGCGCCAGCCGGCTCCCCAAGCTGAACTACTCCGAATCGTTCGCGCGCAGCGACAACCCGGTCTTTGTTTTCAGCTCGCTGCTGACCCAACACCAATTCGGTGTTGAGAATTTCAATATTGGCCCGTTGAACCGGCCGGACTCCTTGAACAATTTCCAGTCGCAACTGAGCGTGGACCAGCCGTTGTACGACGCCGGGCAAGCGCGCAACGCCGTGAAGTCGGCGACTCTCTCGCGGCAGATGACAACGGAAGAGCGGCGTCGCACCGAGATGCAATTGATTGCCGCAGTGGTCACGGCCTATTACGGCGTGGTGCTGGCGGGCGAGAGCCTGAAGACGGCGGAACAGGCGATGCGCAGCGCCCAAGCCGACCTCACCCGGGCGGAATCGATTCTCGCCGCCGGCATGTCTACCGACGTCGACGTGCTGTCCATCCGCGTGCATCTGGCCGGTGTAAGCGAACAGCGCATCCGCCGGGCGGCCGATCTGGATGTCGCCAGGTCCGCGCTGAACGACGCGCTGGGACTTCCCCTGGACACGGAGCACGCTCTCACTTCGCGGCTGAGTCCGCTCGATCTGCCGGAACTGGCGCTGGCGTCGCTGGAAAAGGAGGCTTCGGGCGCGCGTCCGGAAGTTCACCAGGCCCACCTGGCCGCCGGCATCGCCGAGACGCAGGCGGACCAGGCACGTAGCGCGCTACTCCCGCAGGTGGCGTTCCACGCGGCTTTTGAGGCGGATCGGCAGCAGTTCATTAATAAAGGTGGGGCCAACTGGCTGGCCTCCATCGGGCTGCGCTGGAACTTGTTCAACGGCCTGGCCGACAAGGCGCGCATCGAGGAATCCAGCCACTGGCTCGAACGGGCCCATGCCGACGAACAGCGCGTGGATTCCGCGGTACGCCTGGAAGTGCGCCGCGCCTGGGCCGATCTGCGGGCGGCGCAGCAACGCATCGAAGTGGCCAAAGCGGCGGCGGCCGAAGCCGCCGAAAGTCTGCGCATTACCCAGAACCGCTACGAGGCCGGTATGAGCAACGTCACCGACCTGCTGCGCAACGAAACTGCGGTCTTGGAAAGCCAGACCCGCTACCTGGCCGCGGTGCACGACCAACGCATCGCCGCCACCATGCTGGATCTGGCCGCCGGGCGGCTCTCGCCCGACTCGGAGGTATTGAACTAATGCGACTTATTCTTCTACTGATTCCCGCGGCGATGGCCATCTGGACCGGCTGCGGAGCCGGCGACACCCACCCCAAGTCGGCCGCCGGCTCCCCCGCGACTGCGGTCCAAACGGCGACAGTCAGCCTCCAGCAATGGCCGGATGTCTATGAAGCCACCGGAACGGTACGGGCGCGATCCACCGCGGTGCTCTCCAGCAAACTGGTGGCGTATGTGCGACAGGTGTCCGTGCACGTGGGCGACCGGGTTCACGAAGGCCAACTGCTGGTGACCCTGGACGGGCAGGATTTGGATTCCAAAGTGCGTAGCGCGGAGGCCGCCGAAGCCGAGGTTCTCAGCGCCATCCCGGAAGCGGATTCCGCAGTGGCGGGCGCCAAAGCCAATCTCGATCTGGCGCAGAGTACGTTCCACCGCATGGAAGAGTTGGCCGCCAAGAAGTCCATTTCCAGCCAGGAATTCGACGAAGCGTCAGGGCGCCTCAGGTCGGCTCAGGCCGCGTATGAGATGGCCCGGGGAAGGCGCGCCCAACTGGATTCCAAGCGGGCACTGGTGCAAGAGGACATCCGCGGCGCTCAAATTTTGCGAGACTACACGCGTATCGACGCACCGTTTTCCGGGGTGGTCACGGCGAAGTCCGTCGAACCCGGAGATCTGGCCGCTCCCGGCGCTCCCTTGCTGACGGTGGAGCGGGAGGGCGCGTATCGGCTGGAGGCCTCGGTCGACGAATCCCGGCTGCCGTCGGTGAAACCCGGGCAGACGGTCGAGGTGGCCCTGGAATCGCTGGATCGCCGGCTGATTGCCCGCGTGTCGGAAATCGTGCCGGCGGTGGATGCGGCGTCGCGCGCCTACCTGGTGAAGATCGATCTGCCGGTCGTGCCTAACCTGCGATCCGGCATGTTCGGACGCGCGCTGTTCCCGCTGGGTACGCGCCAGGTGGTCAGCATTCCGCCGGCCGCCATGGTGGAACACGGACAACTGCAATCGGTCTTCGCCATCGAGGATGGGCGCGCGCGCACGCGCCTGGTGACCACCGGGCAGCGTGGGCAGACTGGCTTGGAAGTGCTGTCGGGATTGAGCGAGGGCGAAACGCTGGTGAGCCCGGTACCCACGGGCCTGGCCGACGGCGCCCGTGTGGAGGTGCGGCAGTGAGTACGACCTCCGGACCGCGTCGTTTGGGACCGGCCGGCCGGTTTGCGCAGGCGTGGATCGCGTCCAAGCTGACGCCGCTGATCATCGCCGGTGCGCTGCTGCTGGGCGGGTTCGCCGTGTGGAAACTGCCGCGCGAAGAGGAGCCGCAGATCATCGTGCCCATGATCGATATCTTCGTGCAGATGCCCGGCGCCTCGGCGCACGAAGTGGAAGAGCGTCTCACCAAGCCGATGGAGAAACTGTTGTGGGAGATCCCCGGAGTGGAGTATATCTACTCGACGTCCAGCCCGGGACAATCGCTGGCCATCGTGCGCTTCTCTGTCGGCCAGGACGAGGAAAAGAGCGTCGTCCGTCTGAATCAGAAGCTGGCCGCCAATTTCGACATCATCCCGCCGGGCGCGTCGCGCCCGCTGGTGAAGCCGCGATCCATCGACGACGTGCCGATTCTGGCGCTGACGCTTTCGAGCAAGCGCTACGGAGATTTCGAGTTGCACCGCATCGCGGCCCAGGTGGACGACACCATCAAGCAGGTGCCGGATGTTTCCGCGGTCACCCTGATCGGCGGCCAGCGGCGGGAAATCCGCATCGTCCTGGATGAAGGGAAACTGGCGGCATATGGGCTGGCTCCGCTGCAGGTTGCCGCCGCGCTGGGACTTTCCAACCGGCGCCTGCCTTCCGGACAGTTCGATGCGGCCAACCGGGAATACCTGCTGGAAACAGGCGAGTTCGTGCGCACCGCTGAAGACGTCCGCAATGTGGTGGCCGGCGTGACCCAGGACAAGCCGGTCTTCGTTCGCGACGTGGCCGCGGTGAGCGACGGCGGAGAAGAGCCCTCGCAGTACGTTCGCACGGCGCATGCCGGGTCGAATGAGTTCCTGCCGGCAGTCACGCTATCCATCGCCAAGCGAAAAGGCACCAATGCGGTGATTGTCGCCGGCAACGTGCTGCAGCGCGTGGAACCGCTCAAAGGCACCGTGATTCCGTCGGATGTCGAGGTTGAGATCACCCGCAACTACGGCGACACGGCGGCCGAAAAATCCAACGAACTGCTGTTCCATATGCTGATCGCGGTGGTTTCGGTGAGCCTGCTGATCGCGATTACGCTCGGCTTCCGTGAGTCGCTGATCGTGTTCACCGCTATTCCGGTGACGCTCGCCCTGACACTGACGGTGTTCTATCTCTACGGCTACACGCTGAACCGCATTACCCTGTTTGCGCTTATTTTCTCCATCGGCATCCTGGTGGACGACGCCATCGTGGTGGTGGAGAATATCGTGCGCCACTGGCGGATGCCGGCGAACCGCGCACGGCCGCCCTTCGATGTCGCCATCGAAGCCGTGGATGAAGTCGGCAATCCCACCATTCTGGCTACCTTGACGGTAGTCGCAGCCATTCTGCCAATGGCCTTCGTGGGTGGACTGATGGGGCCGTACATGCGGCCGATTCCCATCGGGGCAAGCGCCGCCATGCTGTTTTCGCTCCTCGTGGCTTTCATCGTGACGCCCTGGGCGGCGGTGCGGATTCTCAAGCGCGGCCACGGCGCGGCGAACGGGGAACGGGAAGATCTGGTGACGCGCGTCTACCGCGTGGTCATGGGGAAGATCCTGCATGTCCCCGTGGTGCGCTGGGGCTTTCTGACGGGGGTAGTGGTCCTGCTGCTCGGCTCCGTGTCCCTGTTCTATTTCCAGTTCGTAAAAGTCAAGATGCTGCCCTTCGACAATAAGAGCGAGTTCCAGGTGATCGTCGACATGCCGAATGGAACCACGCTGGAAGAGACCGCGCGAGCCGCGGGCGCCCTGGCGCGCGCCACGCTCGATCAGCCCCAGGTGGTGAATCTGCAAACCTACGTAGGCACGGCGTCGCCCTTCAACTTCAACGGGCTGGTGCGCCACTACTACCTGCGCCAGGGGTCGAATGTCGCCGATATCCAGGTGAACCTGCTGCCTAAGAGCGACCGCAGGCTGCAGAGCCACGAAATCGCCAAGCAGGTCCGCCAGCGGCTGCTTCCGGTCGCCCAACGGTTCGGGGCGCGCATCAAAGTGGCGGAAGTGCCGCCCGGACCTCCGGTGCTGGAAACCCTGGTGGCCGAAGTGTATGGGCCGGAATTGCGTGAGCGCACCGCCATCGCGGGACGCATCCGCGATCTGTGGAAGCGGACGAACGGCGTGGTGGACGTGGATTGGTACGTGGAAGACGACCAGCCCCAGTACCGCCTGCTGGTGGACACCGAAAAAGCCGCGTTGAACGGCATCTCGGAAGACGATATTGCCCAGACCGTGGCGCTGGCGTCCACGGGGTACCGGGCGGGGCTGCTGCATGCCGATTCCGCCAAGGAAGACGTGCCGCTGATGCTGCGCCTGGACCGCGCCAGCCGCTCCGACCTGCAAAGGATCCAGGACCTCAAAGTCGCCGGACGAACCGGCCGCCTGGTGGCGTTGCGCGAACTGGTCCACAGCCAGGAAGTGACCGCGGACAAGAGCATTTACCACAAGAATCTGCTGCCGGTTACCTATGTCACGGGCGACGTGGCGGGCGCCATGGAGAGCCCGGTATACGCCATCCTCAAGCTCGGACCGGAAATGGATAAGTTTCGCGCGCCCGGCGGCTACGCGATCGAGCAGCACATGGCCTCTCTGCCTACCGATGCCGAGCACTACTCCATGAAATGGGACGGCGAGTGGCACATCACCTACGAAGTCTTCCGCGATCTGGGAATTGCCTTCGCGGCGGTGCTGATCCTGATCTACGGCCTGGTGGTGGGATGGTTCCAGTCGTTTGTCACTCCCCTGGTGATCATGGCGGCGATTCCGTTTTCGCTGGTCGGTATATTGCCGGCCCATGGTCTGCTGGGCGCCTTTTTCACCGCGACCTCCATGATCGGGTTCATCGCCGGCGCCGGAATCGTGGTGCGCAATTCCATTATCCTGGTCGACTTCATTGAGCTGCGCCTGCGGGAAGGAATGCCGCTCGATGCAGCCGTGATCGACGCCGGGGCAGTCCGCTTCCGGCCCATGCTGCTGACTGCCGCGGCGGTGGTGGTGGGCGCCGGAGTGATCCTGTTCGACCCGATTTTTCAAGGGCTCGCCATCGCGCTGATGGCCGGTGAAGTGGCCTCTCTGGCCCTGTCGCGCATGACCGTGCCGATTGTCTACTACGTGGTGAATCGAAGGAGAAAAGTCGCATGTCCGTCGAACGTTACTTACGCCTGATTGCCGGTTTCTTCGTGCTGCTGAGCGTGGCTCTGGGCTATTGGATCCACCCGGCGTGGTTCCTGTTCACCGCCTTCGTGGGATTGAACCTCTTGCAGTCGGCGTTTACCAACTGGTGCCCCATGATGACGCTATTGCGCAAGCTCGGCGCCCGCTGACGCCGCGGTATATTTGAAAGCGGCAGGTATCTCGAAGATGATGATTCGATTGGTTGGCTGTATGGCCGTTTCGGCCGGCTGTCTCTCCATGGCCGCATGGGCGGCCGGGCCGGTGGTGGTGGCGAAAGACGGCTCCGGCGATTTCCGCACCGTGCAGGCCGCCGTCGACGCGGCCCCGGCCGAAGGCGGCGTGATCCGCATCCGTCCGGGAACCTATGTCGAGAAGATCACCGTCGACAAGCCCAGGATCCAGTTTCGCGGCCTGGGCGCCGATCCCAAAGAGGTGGTGCTGAGCTTCAACCTGAGCTCCGGGACCGCCGGCGGCACCTTCAAATCGGCGAGCACCACCGTCACCGGCAGCGATTTCTACGCCGAAAACCTGACTTTCGAGAACACCTTCAGCCGCACCCAGGGGCTCACTCAGCAAGGTTCGCAGGCGGTGGCGCTGCGCGTGACGGGAGATCGCGCGGTCTTCCGGAAGGTGCGCTTTCTGGGGTATCAGGACACGCTGTACGCTACCACCGGGGGCTGCATGAACAGCGCCGATTGCCAACCGGCGCGGCAGTACTTCGAAGATTGCTACATCGAAGGCAATGTCGACTACATTTTCGGCGACGCCATGGCGTACTTCGAAAACTGCGAGATCCACAGCCTGGCGCATCCCCAGATCGCCATTACCGCGCAAAGCAAAGTGCGGCCCGACGAAAAAAGCGGCTACGTCTTCAACCACTGCCGTCTGACCGCCGAAGCGGGCGCCGCGAAAGTGTACCTGGGACGCCCGTGGCGAAGCTATTCGAGCGTAGTCTTTCTGAACACCACCATGGGGCCCGAGATCCAACCCGCCGGCTGGTCGGAATGGGTGCAGAACGGCAAGGAGTCCCTGCCGACGGTGTTCTATGCCGAATACAACTCGCAAGGACCGGGCGGCAAAACCGGCGCCCGCGACCCGCACTCGGTGCAGCTCACCGCGGAACAGGCGCGGAAGTTCGAAGTGCACGCGTTTCTGGCGGGCGATGACGGCTGGGATCCCACCAAGGTGCGCTGACCGCCTGCCGGCTACCCGTTGCCGAACAGGCCCGCCAGCGCGAGCACGTGATACGCCACCAGGATCATCATCAGCACCAGGTACGCCCGCAGACTGAATAGCGACAGACGAACGCTGCGCGTCATTCGCATGGGACCCAGTCCCGCGGTATCCACCTTCTCTTCCGGTATATCGTCCAGGGGATGAACCACCAGGAACTGGTTGGCGGCCTTATCGATCTCGATCGGATTCATTGTCGTAGCCATGTTCGTTCTCCTTTACGATTTCGGGAAAAGATTGGGGGCCGCAACCTGCGCGGCCAAAACCAGCGACAGGGCGAACAGGAGGATGATGATGGTCCAGTTCACCGCGTTGTTCCAGGGCTTGTTGGCGTACTCGCCCAGCAGTTCTTTGTCGTTGAGCAGCAGTTGCAGGAAGATGATGGCCGAAGGCAGCATCACTCCCGCGAGCACCTGCACGCCCAGAATGATCAGTTGCAGCGGCGCGCGCGGAATCAGCACCAGTCCCGCGGCCGCCGCCACGCTCAACAGGTAGACTACGTAAAATCCCGGTGCTTTGCGCACTGGAAGCTGCAGGCTGTGGGGCCAGCCGCGCACTTCGCCATACGCCCAGGCGCTCGACAGCGAAATCGCCGTGGTCCCCAGCACCGCCGCGTTGATCATCATCAGCAGAATGGCGTGCTTGAAGAAGCCGCTGGTGAAGCTGCCGATGTCCACAGCCATCTGCGCCGGGTCCGTAAAAGTAAAACCGTGGACGCGCGACGCGTTCCCCGCCAGCATCATGCAGCCGGCCACGGTGATAGTGATGCACGCGCCCAGGAACGTGTCCAGCCTGGCCCACTTGACGTCGGCGCGGCGCAGCCGCTTATCGGCGATGCAGCTCTGCTGGAAGAAGAGCTGCCAGGGCGCGATCGTCGTCCCCACCACCGCGATCACCAGAAACATCAGGTTGGGCGTCAACCCGCCCGCCGGCATGGAGGGCACCAGGGAGTCGCGGAGAATCTGACCGGCCGGCGCCCGCATGGTGAAGGCGATCACGAACCAGACCAGGTCCAGCAGGCACAGGAACACCACCGTGCGCTCCCAGCGTCGATAACTCCCCGTGAGCACCAGCAAGACCAAACCCGCCGCCACCAGCGGAACGCCGATCCGCGGATTCACGCCCATCTTGTTCAACGCCAGGTCGATGGCGGCGAACTCCGTCACCAGGGTCAAAAAATTCACCAGCTCCAGGTCGACCAGAGAAAACAGACCCCACCACTTGCCGAACCGCTGGTAGATCATGGCGGCATGACCTTTGCCGGTCGCGATGCCCAGACGTACCACCATTTCCTGTATAAAATACGTGACCGGCAATAAGAGCAGAACGATCCATAAAAGATGAGTGCCGTATTGCGCGCCGGCCTGGCTGTACGTCGATACCGCGCCCGCGTCGTTGTCCGCCACCATGACGATGAGTCCGGGGCCGAACACCATCAGAAAGGTGAGCAGATCGCGGGCCCACTTGGATTTCACCATTCGCCCGCGGAGCGGCATCACTTCGGTTTCCAGGCCGGGCGCGGGCGCGGTCACAAACTTGTTGGTCATCGAACCACCTCCTCTTCTGCCGTGGTGGATGCACAGGGGCACAGACACCACAAGCGTTGCGGTGCACGGCTCGATGTCACGGCCGCGCGCCGGAATGGTTGATCAAGCTGGAGATGTCGAAGAAGAAGAACTACGCAACCTGTTGCCAGGATGTCGGCCTTCTGCCTGTCGCAATCCTCAACGCTGAAACTTGTGGAAGCCTCAGCGGGGATGCGATAGGCGAAGCCTAACGGACCGCTGGAACTTCCACGGCGTGCTCCCCTTGGCTAGGGGGCTGATCGTCGTTCGGTTCCATATACCTTTCTGGAGACGAGTGAAAGCTCAGGAGGGAAACAAAAAACCATTTCCCCCGAGCGGAAGAAATGGCCAACTATCGCAGAACGATTGCTGACGGATTCCCCCACTGGTCCAAGCTTCAGCACCGCGCGCCGTAAGAGATCCTGGTTCCAAGTAACCCAAAGACCTCAGCCACGTTAGAGAAACCCTTAACCCGGGAGTCCCTGGTCACCCTCTACACGGCATCTTTGGATGTCTGAGGGCAGTGGCTTATGTGCCGCGCGGACGCCTCGCCTACCGAGGATCCATGCAAATCAGGTGAGTCCGGCTCGAACTAAAAACCGTACCCATCCACTTCGTAACATAACGCGCACGTCGTCGTGGTGTCAACCGGAAATCGAAAAGAATCTGATGAATAGGCGTTAATGCGGACTGTTTGGTCCGAAACGCTCGGTCAGCATCTTGCGGACGTCGGCAAGAATCCGTTCCACCGCCGGACGACGATAGGCCCATCGTTCATCGGGCTCGGGCGGATTGACCACCATGGTGGCGTTGGCTTCAAATAGCAGGACGTCGCCGGCGGCGTTCAACCCGAAATCGATGCCGGCATAGTCCAGGCCAAGCGTAGCTTGGATGCGGGCCAGCGCCGTCATGGCGCGCGGTCCCAGAACCGCCGGCATGTTCTCCAAAAATTCGGCATCCTCGGCGCGATGGCTGGCCTGTTCCGCCATCTCGGCGGTGAAATAGTGAATTTTCCAGTGGCTGGAGATCGCCACGTGCAGCGGATAGAGTTGCCCCGCGATCATCATCACGCGGTACTTGCGCACTTTGCCACCGGCGCCGCGCGCGTCGAGGAACTCGATCACAGTCAGTTCTTTCCCGGGCAGCCCAGCCACTGCCTCCGCCAGCGCGTCGGGGCTTTCCACGCGCACAAAATGGCGCCCCGTGTGGAAGCCGGGTGTCCGCACCAGCAACGGAAAGCGGAAGCCGTGCCGTTCCACCGTGGCCGCCGCGTCCGAGGACTCCAGAAGTTCGCGCGGCAGCGTGACGGTGGCCGGCATCACCACGCCCGGAATCCGCGCCAGCCGCGCATGGTCGGCCCTTCCCGTGGCGAGCACCGCTGCAGGCAAATTGATCACCGGCGCCGACGTAAGCGCCAGCAGCGACTGCGCGGCTGCCAGAGCGGACCCCGCCAGGTCGGCATCGCCGATGGCGTTGAACACGATATCGTGCGGTGGCAACGGCGTTTGCGGGTCGTAAAACTCCGGCGCCACCACCCACGTCTGAAACACGTGGTCGTCCAACAGATGGCGCGTGGGGATGTTGCCGCCCTGGGCCGCCACCAGCAGCAGCAAGCGTACCGGACGCCCCTCGCCGCGATATGGCAGTTCGCGGATGGGGCGGTCCGCGAAGCCCAGGCGGCGATGCCGGCGCGCGCCTTCTTCGTCGCCCAATTCTGCCAGCACGTACGCCAGTCCCTGATGCGCCTCGGGATGGCCGGCGTCCGCGCGCAGCGCTGCTTCATAGTGCTCCCGAGCGGCTGCAAAGTCGCCGGCCTCATACAGCACGTTGCCCAGGTTGACGCGGCTCATGGGATCTTCGGGATGCCGTGCGACGGCTTCGGCGTAGGCCGTCCGGGAAGCGGTCTTGTATCCCGTGGCATGCAGGAGCGTGCCCAGATTGTTGAGCGCCAGCCGATGGGCCGGGTCGCGGGTCAGCAATTCGAGGTAGGCATTGCGCGCCTCCAGAGTGCGGCCCATTTCGGTGAACAGGCAAGCCAGGTCGAAACGCAGACTCACGGCGTCGGGGTCTGCGTCGGAGTGCCCTGCTATGCGGGCCTGCAGATCGCGGGCGGCAGCTTCGCGTCCGCGTTGCGGCACATCGGCAGCCGGCAGCGGCGCCCGGCTCCGCGCGGCGCGATCTCGCAGGACTCGTCCCACGGCGACGGTTCGTTCCACCAGCAGATCCAACTCCCGGGTTCCGGTGCGATGATTGACGATGGCGGCGCGGATGGCCAGCCGCCCGTCGAGAATAGTGGTCGAAGGCGCCACCACTCCCGATTCCTGCAGCTCCATGACGATCTGCGGATTCACGCGTTGCGCGTCCTCGCCACGATAGCGAAAGCAGACCACGTTGAGTTCCACCGGTGCCAGCAGCTCCAGTTCCGGCGCTTCCGCGATCCGCTGTTCCAGGTAGCGGGCCAATTCGCAGGTGCGGGAGATCATCTGCCCCAGCGCCGCCGCGCCATAGACTTTGAACGTGAACCAGGTTTTCAGCGCCCGGAAGCCCCGCGACAAGTCGGGGCCGAAATCGCACGGCCAAGGCGCGCCCGCGGCCAGTCCGCGCAGTTCCTTCCGGAGGTAAGGCGCCGAGGCGGCGAACGCGTTGCGGTGCAGCACGCCATCGCGCACCAGAATGAAGCCGGCATCGTAGGGAACCTGGCCCCACTTGTGGAAATCGAAAGCCAGGGAGTCGGCGAGTTCGATGCCATGGAGCCGCGGCGCCAGATCGGGAGCCAGCATAGCCAGCGCCCCGCAGGCGCCATCCACGTGGAACCAGAGCCGCTCGCGTCGGCAAATCGCCGCCAGCGTGGCCAGATCGTCGATGGCGCCGGTGTCCACCGTGCCGGCCGTTCCCACCACCAGAAAGGGCGTCAAGCCCGCGCGCCGGTCCGCCGCGATGGCTGTCTCGACCGCCTTCGGGTCGATGCGATACCGGCCGTCCACGGGAATGGAGCGCAGCGCGTCGCTGCCGATGCCGGAGATGTCCATGGCCTTCCCGAGGCAGCTATGCGCCGCCGCCGAAGTGTAGGCCGCCAGCCGCTTCGCGCTCCCCGTGACGCCGGCGCAGCGCGCTTCGAACCCCAGCGCGGTATCGCGCGCAATCAGGACGCCGATGAGGTTGGCCAGCGAGGTCCCGGTGACAAACAGGCCGGTAGCGCTTTCCGGAAATCCGAAGATCCGCCGCATCCAGGAGGTGATCTGCCGCTCCACTTCGATGGGGATATGATCGCGACCGCCCAAGTTGGCGTTCAGCCCGGCCGCCAGCATCTCCGCCAGCATACCCACCGGAGTGCCGCCGCCGTGCACCCATCCCAGGAAGCCCGGGTGTACATTGCCGGTGGCGTAGGGCAGGATGTTGCGCAGAAATTCCTGATGAACCGCCGCCAGGTCGGACGGCGCTTCGGGAAGCTCGCCGCGAAACCGGGAGCGCACCTCGTCGGGAATCGGCTGCCACACGGGACGGTCGCGGATGGTTTCCACGTAGCCGAGAATATCGTCGAGCATACGATGGGCCTGGGCCCGAAAGGCCGGCCAATCGGACGGGTCAAGCGAGGAATCGGGACGTTCGTCTTCAAGCATTCGGGGACTACCCTAATCTTGGCATACCCTCGGAAAAATCCGCGAGAAAGGCTACAGGCGATCTCCAGGGCTGCCGATATGTGATACGGAAGTGTAGAAAATGGGTTCAGTCTCTACAGTAAATCCGGGTGTGGCGAATCTGCTCCAGACTCTTTCGAACGACGGGGAGTCAGTCTTGACATCGTCCAAGGTGACGTCCGCACTGGAGAGCGCTCCGGTCAGCGACATCGTCCAACTGAGCGTCCAGGCGTCGCAATTGGCCAATGTCGATACCTTATTCGGTCTCTCGACTGGGTCCAGTACCAGCTCGGACCCGGCCACCATATTGGCGAATCTGGCGGCCAACGCCGAAGCCGCCGCATCTTCCACCTCCACGTCTACAGCCACGACGTCTTCCTCCAGCCACCTAGCCAATGATCAGGCCTTATTGCAGGAAGAAGAGACTCAGGGCCTGTTCGGAGGCGTGACAGCGAGCGATCCTTCCAGTTCCCTATTCAACCTGATCGCCTGACAGCCCAGATACCCATGGGGTGTCTTGTTTACTTCAGCTTCCCCGCTCACGGACATATCCATCCCACGCTTCCAGTCGTTCGCGAACTGGCCTGCCGCGGACAGCCGGTCGTATATTTCGGCACGGAGCCGTATCGGCAGACAATTCAAGCGACCGGGGCGTCGTTCTACCCCTATCCCCCGCAGTTGCTGCCGCCCGAACAAGGACCAGGTCCGTTTTCCCAGGTGTCGACTACGCTCGAGACCCTGCTCGCATGGACCGGCGCGGTGCTCGATCAACAGTTGGACCTGGTGCGGAGTTTGCGTCCCACGCACATCCTGCATGACAGTTTCGCGCCCTGGGGAAGCTTGATGGCGCAGCTTCTGGGGCTCCCGACGATCGCCTCCGTCCCCAGCATTCTGATCAACGCCGCCATCGATTCCCGCTATGGCGCCGAGACCGCGGATCCGCGGCTCACTCCCGAGTGGTATGCCGGGTTTCGTTCACGCCTGGATACCTGCCTTCGCCGCTGCGGTTTCCGCGAGCCGATTTCGCCTCCGCAACTCCTGCAGACCTATGGCGACGGCAACATCGTGTATACATCGCGGCTGTTCCAGCCCATGGCGGAAGACTTCGACGAGCGGCGATTTCGGTTTGTCGGCCCATGCTTCGACTTCCGTCCGCACGCTCCGCCGTTCCCGTTCGAACGGCTGGATGGCCGGCCGCTGGTGTTGATTTCGCTGGGTACGGTTTACGGAAACTGCCTCGAGTTCTTTCGCGCATGCGCCGGCGAGTTGGCGGACGCTCCGTGGCAAATAGTGGTGTCGACCGGGGTGGATTTCGGGCCGGCCCCGGAGAATTTCGTCGTCCGCCCGTTCGTCCCGCAGATCGAGATTCTGAAGCGCTGTGCGGCATTTGTCAGTCATGGCGGCATGAACAGCGTCCAGGAAGCGCTGTACCACGACGTCCCGCTGGTAGTAGTCCCGCAGGCTGCCGATCAGTTCTGGATTGCGTCCCGCGCGCGGGAACTGGGCGCGGCCGCTCCGCCAGGTGGAATCCGCGAGAGCATCGACAAGGTCCTCAGCAGCCCGGGTTATCGGACAGCGGCCGCGCGGGTTGGCGAATCCCTGCGCGCAGCAGGTGGTCACCGGCGAGCCGCCGATGAGATTGAGAGCTTCATCGGCCACCCGGTAAGATAATAAGTAGGATGGATCGTCAGACTAAGGGTAGGGCGGACCGCCGAGCCAAGAAGAGCTATACGCTCTCCACGGAATCGGTGGCTTTTCTGGAGGCGCTGCGGAAGGATCGCCGCGCAGCGTCCATTTCCGCCGTTCTGGAGGAAATCCTGCAAGACGCTCGTCGCCAACTGGCGCGGCAATCGGGGGAAGAGGCCGTCGCGGAATATTACGGTTTACTCCGGCGAAGCAGCGGACGAACACGTTCGCTGGGGCGAGTTGGCCCTCCGTGAGTTTCCGGCCGAAGGGTGTGTCCAAGCGCCACTGCCGATACGGTGCTGGTAGTGCCGCTGACGACCAGCATTCACAAAGAGGCGCCCACCCAGGTCTTCTTGAGCGCGGGCAAGGCCGGCCTCTCCGCGGATTCAGCGGCGCGCGCGGAGGACATCACGGTTGTGCGGAAACAGAACCTGATGGAACCGGTGGGCCGTCTGCGACAGCTCAGCGACACACGGATTTGCGAACTCGCGGACAAAGTCAGGGTCGCCATGGGCTGCAGTCCGTAGTCCGATCCGCTTCGAGGCTAGATGCCGTCGCCTTCCAGATTCTCTGCAGCCGATGGCCGCGGGATGTAGGTCAGGCGCTGCACCAGATCTTCCACCGCTAGATTGCGGTCTTCGCCGGACACCATGCGGACGGCGATATCGCTCAAGCGAGCGGCGGTCTCCGCGCTCGTGCGTACCACGATGGCAACCATGCCATAGGCGAAGAGCGCGCGCAGCACTCGCTCATCGGCGTCGCCGGGCGCCAGGTAGACCTGACAGCCTCGGTCGAACAGGCGGCGTTCCAGCAGGCGCGCCACGTCTTCATCGCCGTCAGTCAGAATTATGGCCGGCGCGTGGCCGTGGCGCTCGCGGCGCTCCGCGGGCGTTACCGCGGAATCGCGCTGGTCGGCGGCGGCCACCCCGCCGGTAATCATGCCGGCGCCCACAGTCTCATTGGTGATAGGGTCGATCCAAATGAATCCGCCGGTGGCGCGATTGCGCCGGTACAGGTCGAAAAACAGCGGCCGCTGGGCTTCGATGGCCACCACGCCGATCTCGTTGAGTTGCAGTTGCGCCGCAGGCGACGGTTCCAGCGTCCCGATATCCACACGGTGGCGGATCTCGCGGACCCGCGCCTGTACCGTCTGGGTGGTGTGCTTCAGTAGGTAGGGACGGTGCGGGTCCAGCGGCCGGTCGCTCATCCACACCATGGTGGCTTCCAGGCTGCGCGCGCTGTGCGGCAGGTTTCCAGCGTGCGCCAGCATGTCGCCGCGGCTGACATCCAGTTCGTTCTCCAGACACACCGTCACCGACATGGGCGCGAACGCCTCCTCGAGCGCACCATCGAGCGTCACAATCTGTTTGACCCGGCTGCTCTGGCCGCCGGGCAGCACCGTGACCTCGTCGCCCGTCCGCAGGACGCCGGAAACCAACTGGCCGGCCAGTCCGCGGAAATTCAGGTCGGGACGGATGACGTACTGCACCGGGAAGCGCAGGTCCGCGAGATTGCGGTCGCTGGCGATAGGTACGGCTTCCAGATGTTCGAGCAGGCTGGGGCCGTGGTACCAAGGCATGCGGTCGCTGCGGCGAACCACATTGTCGCCGGCCAGGGCGCTGAGGGGAATGAACTGGATATCACGGGGGCCGAGCCGCTGCGCGAAGGCCGTGAACGCCTCGCGGATTTCGTCGAAGACGGCTTCGCTAAAGTCCACCAGGTCCATCTTGTTCACGGCGACCGCGAGGTGAGGAATGCCCAGCAGCGACGCCAGAAACGCATGCCGGCGCGACTGCGGCAGCACTCCATAACGCGCGTCGATCAGCACGATCGCCAGATCGGCGGTGGACGCTCCGGTGACCATATTGCGCGTGTACTGCTCGTGGCCCGGCGTGTCGGCGATGATGAACTTGCGCCGCGGCGTGGAAAAGTAGCGGTAAGCCACGTCGATGGTGATGCCTTGCTCGCGTTCGGCGCGCAGGCCGTCGGTGAGCAGCGAGAGATCCAGTCCGCCGGTAGTCAGGTTGCGCGTGGCTTTGCGGACCGAGGCGAGCTGGTCTTCGTAGACGCCTTTGGAATCGTAAAGCAGCCGGCCGATCAGAGTGCTCTTGCCGTCGTCCACGCTGCCGGCCGTGGTGAAACGCAGCAGTTCGGTGCGAGCGGTAGTCTCCAGCCAGTCCGCCAGCGCCAGTTCCTCGATGCTCCCGGCTGCCATCAGAAGTATCCCTCGCGCTTTTTCACTTCCATGGAGCCTTCCTGGTCATGGTCGATGACGCGGTTTTCGCGCTCCGAGCGGCGAAACTGGATCATCTCCGCGATGATTTTGGGAACCGTGTCGGCCTCCGACCGGATGGCGCCGGTGCACGGCGTACAACCGAGCGACCGCATGCGGCACATCACCATTCGCGGCTGCTCGCCGGGCAGGAGCGGAATGTCGTGCTCCACCGGAATCAGCATCTCGCCGCGGACCACCATGGGCCGTTCTTTCGCGAAGTACAGCGGCACGATCGGAATGTTCTCCAGGTGAATGTAGTGCCAGACGTCCAGTTCGGTCCAGTTGGACAGCGGAAAGACGCGGATGCTTTCGCCTTTATTGATGCGGGCGTTGAAGAGATTCCATAACTCGGGCCGCTGGTTACGCGGATCCCACTGGCCGAACGCATCGCGGAACGAATACACCCGCTCTTTGGCGCGCGACTTTTCCTCATCGCGGCGCGCGCCGCCGAACGCCGCGTCGAAACCGCCCTCGGCCAGGGCGTCGAGCAGGGCGCGGGTTTTCAGCAGGCCGCAGCACTTCTGCGTGCCCAGGCGGAACGGGTTGGCGCCATCCTCGATGGCTCGGGTATTGGTGTGCACCAGCAGCCGCGCCCCGATTTCGCCGCAGAAGCGGTCGCGAAACTCCACCATCTCGCGAAACTTGTAGGTGGTGTCGATGTGCAGCAGCGGAAACGGAATCCTGCCCGGATAAAATGCCTTCTGCGCCAACCGCACCATCACCGACGAATCTTTCCCAATGGAGTACAGCATGACCGGGCGCTGGAATTCGGCAGCCACCTCGCGCAGGATGTGGATGCTTTCGGCTTCCAGCGATTCGAGGTGGGTGAGGGTGCGACGCATATCTCTGAGCTTTGCTTTCAGGTTACTGACACCAGGATACCATTACAATCATGTCAAACCCGATCGTATTAGTAGTGATTGCGCGAAATGAAAGAGGCTGTGATACGCTTGCAGGAGCAGGAGGGACGAATTGAAACTGAATACTCAGGTACTGCTGGTGACGGTAGTCGCGTCCTTAGCGGCGCAGACCGGCAACGGGATCTTGCATCCCGAAATGACCGTCCAGACAGGCACGTACGACAAACCCGCAGCCGTATTAGGCGTCAAACCCGCGGAACCATGGACCACTACCACCGTCAACGCCGGCGTAGCCAAGATGCCGAACCCGGGCAAAGCGATCACCGTGGTCGGTGAGATCGTCGACTTTTCCTGTTACCTGCAATTGGGCAAGCATGGAGAAGCGCACCGCCCCTGTGGCCAGAAGTGTGTGATGAACGGGCAGCCCATCGGCTTGCTGGCCAAGGACGGAACCCTGTATACGCTCATGCCCGAAGAGCACGACCCGCGCCGCGACGGCGGTGTGGACGCCAAAGCATCGGGCTCCCAGAATATGGGGCACATCGTGGAAGTGAATGGCACGGAGGCGACCGTCAACGGCGCCCACGCCATCTTCGTACAAGGCTTGACGAAGTAATCAAGGGGACAGACGCCCACTGCCGCGCCGTTTGCGTAACAGGGCTGTCTGTCCCCGGTTTCTTTCCCGCTACGGAATCCTCACCACCGTAAAGTTGTTCAACATTACGCTGTCGGATCCCTGCACTACCGAACCCACCAGGCTGACGGTCAGACCACTGGCGTAGCTGTCCGACGCCAATCCCGCCGTCACGCTGAAGGCCAGCACGCTTCCCCATGTCTGCGAACTGGTTTGCGCGCCGGAACTCAGGATCGCGCCGTCGGCAGCCCCGCTGACCAGGGTTTCGCTGGCGGTGGCATCGCGATGGACCACGGTGGTCCCGCCCCAGTGCAGTTCCAGCGAAAAGCCGCCGGCGGCGTTCTGATGCGCCATATCGAAGCGAATCTGCACGCGGTCGCCCGCCAGCAAGACCCCCGCGGCAATGCTGCAGGTGCCGAGGGTCGCCAGCGTGGTGGAACTGGTGGTGGAGCCGCCTCCGCTGCACAACACTTGCGGACTGGTCGTGGACGGCGCGGTACTGGAGCTTCCCGCCGTCCGGTAGCTGGCTAGCAAGGTATCGCCAGGCTGGGGCGTCGATACGGTTACGAATTGCACGGTACTGCCGCTGAGCGAGTAGTCCTGGGCAACTTTCTGCAGCACGCCGTTGCGATAGACGGCCAGACTGGTGGCCGGACTGGGCACCGCCGACAGTCCGAACGACTTGTTCGATCCGTCCACCAGGCCGGCGAGTGTATCGCCGTCCATAAAACCCAGCGACGCGGAGCCGCAGGGGCCGGTTGAGCCGTCCACATGCACGCAATCGGAGGCGTTTCCCGTTACCGCCGCCAATAGCCCGCTGCCGTCTACCATGGCGACGCTGCCGGCGGCGAAATTGGGGCCTTTCACCGGCCGCGCGCCCAAATCGGCGATCAGCCCCACGATGTCGGATTCGGGAAACGGCCCCGAGCCACTGGTGTCGGACGCGGCATTGCCGCTGCTGCTCGAGTTCACCGCGGAAGAACCGATGCGCACCTGGGCGACGCGCAGCGGGACCGTGCTGGCGGGCACCGCCCAGATTTCCTGGAACTGGGAACGGCCGTTGCTGGTGTAAGTTACGGTGTAGGTGGCCACCGGGATCGCGGCGGTGGAAGGGACCAACTGCACTTGCAAGTACCCATTCATCACTGTCGCCGAGGTGGTGCCTTGCGCGACGATAGCGGTGCTGCCGATGGGCTGGAAGCTGTTCCAGGTGATGGTGAGCGTGCCGTTGAACCGGCTGCCGTCGGCTTTGTACAGTACGTCCTGAATAGTGGATAGCGACGGTTGTTGAGCCATCGCGGAAACGGCCAGCCAGACGGTGGCCAAGAACAATCGACGAAACATGAAACCTCCCAAAAAGCAAAAACCCGCGCCCAAACGGGTGCGGGTTGCGGCGGAACTCTCCTGCCGTCTCCAGTGTATAAGGCGAACCCGTGGGATTCGCCCGCCAGCCAATTACCGGTTTCTGACAACCTACAGATAAAACGACACTTAGAGTACGTTAAATTTTCCCCAAAACGGCGTGACTGGCTTTTTGGGGGCCGCCGATCCGCAACAAGTCGGGTGACATCGTGTTATGATTCTTCAAACTTGAAAGTAAAAGTGTGGAATCGGACACGAGACACCGTCCTGGGCACAGCTGTTGACCTTGCCGACACGAGCTCCAAGCGGCGGACCGGTCTCTTGAAACATGAACGGCTGGAGCCCGGAGAAGGACTCTGGATTGTGCCGTGCGAGTCGGTACACACGTTCTTCATGAAGTTTCCGATCGATCTGGTCTACGTCGACAAGCATCGGAAAGTGCGCAAGGTGCGGAATCGCGTACCGGCCTGGCGCTTATCGGCATGTCTGACGGCGCATTCGATCGTGGAGCTGCCGGCGGGAACGGTGGAACAAAGCGGCACCCAGGTGGGGGATCAACTGGTGTTCGACAAACTGGATGAGCAGGCAACCCAATAGCAGGCAATGCATGGACTTACGACTGGCAGTCGCGGCTTTGGCGGGTTTGACTTTATCCTGCGCCGCGCCCGTGCGCACGGCGCGGAATGTCACTCCACAGCCCCCCGCCGGCGCGGCGGTGAATCCGTTCGACCGGCAGGTGCAGAACGCCCGCGACATGGGAGACGGCGATTACCAGTTGAACCTGCTGCGCCAGAACGTGGCCGCCGAACCTGATACCGTCACGCCCCGCCTGGAACTGGCCAAAGCCTACCGCGATCGCGGTTATCCCGACGTGGCCCTGGAAATCACCCGCCTGGCCGCCGCCCGCTTCCCCGATTCCGGGGATGCCGAACTGGCGTTGGTGCAGGACTTGCACGCCCAGAAACAACCAAACGAAGCCACCGCCAGCCTGGAAGGATTCCTCAAAGCGCACCCCCAGACGGCGCCGGAATTCGAGTCCTGGCTGGGAATCCTGCTCGACGAATCCGGGCAGTGGACCAGCGGAGAAGCGCACCATCGCAAGGCCGTCGAGCTGGCTCCCGCGAGCGACTCCCTGCACAACAATCTGGGCTATAACCTATTGATGCAGAAGAAGAATACCGAGGCCGCCGCGGAATTCCGGGAAGCTCTCAAGCGCAACCCCGCGTCGCAGATTGCGCGCAACAACCTGGGATCGGCGCTGGCGGCCGAAAATGCCGCTCAGGCGGTTGCCACGTTTCAATCGTCCACCGATCCCGCCACCGCCCACAACAACCTGGCGGCCGTCCTGATCGAAAACGGGAACTATGCCGCGGCGCGCCGCGAATTAACCATTGCGCTTGGCTATAATAAGACTCACTCGGCCGCACTGAAGAACCTGCAACTGGTATCCCGTTTGGATGGGAAGGACGCGACGCTGCCCGCGCCGCCAGCAGAAACGCGTTGGCACCGCTTCAAGACCGGTTTTGTCCGGCTTTTTGTCGGACCGTTAGATCAACCCAAGGCGGAAGAGACGCATACGGCTTCCGCACATTAGCAGAGAGGAAAGATGAAGCAACTCGTGATCCAATTCATTCGGGATGAACAGGGACAGGACCTCGTCGAGTACGCCCTGATTGTGGCGGCCGTCGGGCTGGCCCTTATCACCACCGTGAACCAACTCTCCCAGGGCATTGTCAGTCTGTACCAGAGCATTACGGGAGATCTCGCCAGTATCGGTACGCCGGCAGGCTAGCACCTGGATGTATTGAGTGCGGCCGGTATTAGTGGCGACGGGCGCAATGCGCCGTGAGCCCGCGCGTGCCCCTACCCGTGCGGATGCGGGTCTGCGCCCGCGCACTGGCCTGCGCGCTCTGCTTCCCTGGCTGCTGCCTGACGTGGCCATGGCAGTCGCCTGTATCACGTTGATTTACTGCCTCTTCTTCTTCCAGGGATATCGCCAGCTCTTCCGCGATTCGGACGCCGGCTGGCACATCCGCTCGGGCGAAACCATCCTCCAAACCGGCCGTCTGCCGCACACCGATCCTTATTCATTCACCCGCGCAGGTACCGCCTGGTTCGCCTGGGAGTGGCTCGCCGACGCCGCCGTGGGCGCCGTCTACCGGGCTGGTGGTTTGGCCGGAGTAGCGTTGTTCTACGCCGCCGCGATTGCCGCGGGAGCGTGGCTGTGGTTCCGGCTGCACTGGGCGATGGGCGGTAATTTCCTGCTGGCCTGCGCCATGGCGCCGTTGTTGCTCTCCGTATGCAATATCCATTGGCTGGCGCGGCCCCACGTCATCGGCTGGCTCTTTCTGATGGCCGCGGTCTGGTACGCCGAGTGCGCCGCCGGCGATTTCGGCTGGCGCGAGGCGGCCGTGGTGGCCCTCGCGACCGCCTTGTGGGCTAATGTCCATGCCAGTTTCTTCTTCGCCCCGTTGATCGGGCTGGTCTACGCCGCCGGGAAGTTCTCAGACCTGCCCAAAGCTCGCTGGTACCTGCGCGCCGCCGCCGTGGCCGCCGTTGCGGGGCTGGCCAATCCCTACGGCTGGGGCCTCTACCGCCATGTCTTCGACTACCTCCGCAACTCCGAACTGCTGAACCGCATCGGAGAATTCCAAAGCTTCGATTTCCACGCGGACGGTTCCGGCCAGATTCTGGCGGCACTAATTCTAGGAATGTGCGGAGGCACCCTGGCCTTGGTACGAAAGCGCCCGGAACATTTCCTCCTGGCCATCCTGCTCACGGTCCTGGGTTTGCGCTCGGCGCGCGCGCTGCCGCTAGTTGCCCTGGTGCTGCTGCCCATCGCCAATGGCGCCATCACCGACGCCCTGTCCCGCACCGCGGGCACCGGTTGGCAACGATTCCTCGCCTATTCGCGCCGTCTGCGGGAGCTGGACTGCGGATTTCACGGCCTGGCGCTGGCTCCGCTGCTGCTCTGCCTCTGTTGGGGAGTTCTACAAACGCCGGCCATCCGCGCGAACACCGGCTTTCCACCCGACCAGTTTCCGGTCGCGGCGTATTCCCATATCCCCCTGGACGGTCGCCTGTTCACGACCGACAAATTCGGCGGCTATCTGATTTACCGTTCCGCCGGGACGCGCAGAGTCTTCTTCGACGGCCGCAGCGACCTCTATGGAGCGGAGTTCTTGAAGGAATACGGACGGCTGGTGCAGGTCCGGCCGGGTTGGCAGGACATCTGGAATCGCTACGCTTTCAGCAGCGCGCTGCTGCCCACGGACGCGCCGCTGGGCGCCGCGCTCGAACAGGCCGGCTGGCAACCGGTGTATCGCGACGGCACAGCCATTCTACTGGCGAGGGGAGCCGTCCGATAGCGTACGGTGTGATACAACAGGACATCGGCAGAATATGGATCGTAACAGAACCATCCTGATTCTCGCAGCCGCCTGGGTCTCGGCCGGGCTGCTGGCGTGGTTTGTCTGGGCCAATGCAATAGCGCCCAAGACCGAGCCGCAGACTCGCGTGGTGGTCGCCGGGCGCGACATGATGATCGGCACCCTTTTGAGAGAGAAGGACTTACGGCTGGTGAACATTCCCACCCGCACGGTCCCCAAAGGGGCGGTATTGCAATTCGCCGATGCCACCAGCCGCGTCACGCTGGTCCCTCTGTTCACCAATGAGCCGGTGATTGCGACCAAGCTTTCCGGAACCACGTCGAGCGAGGGCATCGCCTCCACCATCGATCCCGGGTATCGCGCCGTCTCGGTGCAAATCACGGATGTCTCCGGCGTGGCCGGGCTCATCCAGCCGAATTCGCGCGTCGACGTGCTGTTCACGCGGCCGGGGAGTATGGAAGAAGCCAGTACCTCCACCATTCTGCAGAACGTGAAGGTGCTGTCGATCGGACGCCTGGCGTCGTCCACCCAGACCGCCGCGGCGGCCGCCGCCGATTTGCGGGCGCCCCGTGCGCCGGTGGTCACCCTGCTGCTCCAGCCCGAGCAGGCGCAGATGCTGGAACTGGCCAAGAACGAGGGCAAGATCAGCCTGTCGCTGCGCAATCCGCAGGATATCGCCCTGCTCGACAGCACCGCGCCCATGACGCCGGAAGTTTTGGATCCCACCTACGATGCGCGGGCCGCCGCCGCTCGCAAGAAGCGCGCCCCCCAGCGGGATACCAGCAACGATGCCGCCGCCTGGGCCAAACTGGCGGCCTTGCAGAAGAAGCAGGAAGAACCGCCGGCCAAGAAGGAACCGGAAAAGCCCCGCGCCGTGGTAGACGTTTTCCGCGGCGACAAGCACGTCCAGGAAACCTTTAAATGAAAATGGCCGATACATTCCGAGGCGCGCTGGCCGTGGCGCTGGGCTGCTGCTGGCTGGGGTCCGCAATTTCCCCGGCCCAGGTGACCAAAGCCCGCGACATCAAGCTGGTGGAAGGCCGCGGCGAGCTCCTGCAGTTTCACAAGGACATCACCAAGGTGGTGATCGTCGAGCCGAAAGTGGCCGACGCCATCATCGTTTCCCCGCGGGAAGTCATGGTCAACGCCAAAGCTCCCGGCGGTACGACGCTGATGATCTGGGAAACCGATTCCGATCCGGCGGCTTACGAAATCCGCGTAGTCAAGGACGATTCCGAATGGGACGGCGTCCTCAAGACCATCCAGGATGCGGGCGGCGGCAACGTGACGGTGACGGGATCCCCCGAAACCATCGTGTTGTCGGGTAAGGTGAAAACCGCCGACGACGCCAAGCGGCTGGCCGGCATGGCGCAAGGCCACGCCAAGAACGTGGTCAACCTGCTGCAGGCGCCTCCGGCTCCGGAACCGCGGCAGATCCTGCTGCAAGTCAAAATCGCCGACGTGGACCGCACCGCTCTTACCCAGGTGGGCTTCAACCTGTTCAGCCTCAATCCCACCATGCTGGGCGGCACCGGTACCGAACAATTTGCATCGCCCCGTTTCGGCCCGCTGCAATCCGGCACTCCCAGCAGCGTCAGCTTCTCCGACCTGTTGAACCTCTTTGTGTTCCGCCCCGATCTGAACATCGGCGCCACCATCAAGGCATTGGAAGAGCACGACCTGCTGCAGATTCTGGCGGAGCCGAACCTGATCGCGTTGGAAGGGAAGGACGCCAGTTTCCTGGCCGGCGGATCGTTCCCCTTCCCCACCATCACCACCACCCCCACGGGCGGCGCGGTAGCCCCGGTGGTCACGGTGCAGTTCAAACCGTTCGGCGTGAAGCTGGATTTCACCCCCACCGTCACGGCGTCGGGGGCGATCGACCTCAAAGTCTCGCCCGAAGTCAGCTCGCTGGACTTTTCCAATGCAGTGACCATTGAAGGCGTAGTCATCCCCGCGCTCTCGCAGCGCAAGGCCGAAACCGAAGTGATCCTGAAAGATGGCGAGAGTTTCGCCATCGCGGGCATGATCAACGACCAGGTGGTGGAGACTTTGGACAAGGTGCCTGGATTGGGCGACATCCCGATTCTCGGCCATCTGTTCCGCAGCCGCAGCACACAGAAGTCCAAGGACGAATTACTAGTAGTGATCACGGCGCATTTCGTGAAGCCGCTGACGCCGGAAGAAAGAGCCAAGCTGCCGACCATGCCGGAAGCTTTCCTGCCGGTGGTGCCTCCGCCTAAGAAAGCCAAAGGCAAGAAGAACGACAAGACATCGCAGCCGGCTCCGGCGCCCGGTCAACCGGAGTTTGTAGGACCTCGTGGGCAACAGATACCCAAAGTGGATCAGTAGCATGTGGGGCGGACGCCCACGTCCGCGGCCGGCCCCCTGGCCGTCCCGCCGCCCGTGGCGCGCGGGCGATCCGGCAATGGAAGAGTGGCTCCAGGGGGAGCCAGCCCACCATTCCGGCTCCGTTTCGCTGCAGCTTCTGGTAGTCATGGTGCCGGTATTCTTCGGATTTATGGGCTTCGCCATCGATCTCGGCCGGCTCTACCTGATCCGCGGTGAATTGAACGAAGCGGCCGACGCCATGGCTCTAGCCGCCGCTCAGCAGTTGATCGGTTCCACGGCGGCGAATACGCTGGTGCAGGACGTGCTGCCGCCGCCGGTGGGCAACGGTCCAACCTACAACTACAATTTCGGAGCCCTGACGCTCGGCGTGCCGGTGGGCAATCTCTCGAGCACCTTCACCCCCACCTGCTTCGACACCGTGACGGACGCGGTCGCGGGCAACAACGGCACCTCCGACTGTTCCACCGCGACGGCCGTCCAGGTGACGGTGTCGGCCACAGCGCCTCTTTTGTTCTGGGGATTGCTGCCGGTGGCGCAGTCGGGTACTACGTCGGTGGCGGCGCAAGCTATCGCCGGCATGAGCGCTCCGCTGTGTACCGGATGCGGCAGCGTGCCCATTGCCGTAGGCGCGTTGAATACCGCCGACCCTCTCAACTTCGGTTTCGACCCGACCATGTCGACGGTGTACACGCTCTATTACGCGTGCGTCGGCAGTCCCGTCCCCGCGCCGCTGGCGGGCGCCAATGTGTCGACGCCGTACGCGCTGATCAACCGCTACGACACCGCGTCGGTGCTGCCTACCGAGGGCGACCAGCTATTTCAGTACAACGCCCTGGGGCTTACGTCGACCACGGATGCCACGCCCAACACCTGCACCGTGGCGCCCACCACGCCGTTCGCTTGCATCAATGTCGGCGATTGCGAACAGTTCTGGGTGAGCGCCGCGGAGCGCTCGTGCTCCACCGGCGCCGCCAACCCGTCGGTGGAAGCCGCGCTGTGCGGACTGTACTCCCGTCTGGACATTCCCAGCAACGCGGGGATCTGTTCCAGCGTGGTCCCCGATCTGGCGGCCCTGTCTCCCGCGGCCATCCCGGACACGGACCTGACCCCCAGTGAAACGCCGCCCTATTCCGCCTATCTGGGCAATGGCCGCCGCTTGATTACGGTCGCAGTGGTGGATGGCCTGGGCGCCACCATGACGGTTCTGGGATTTCGCCAGTTTCTGATCGAACCCAATCCCGACGGCACCTTCTTTACTCCCTCCGACCCGAGCGGCCGGGTTCCGGCACTATACGTCGGTTACCCGGCGCCCATGTCGACGGGGTGGTTCGATACGCGCTTCGCCGGCGCGGTCTGTCCGGTGGGGTCGTTCAGCGGGCCGGGAAAGGTGGTTCTGCACCAATGAATCGCCGCCGGAAGAGAGGCAGCGCCGTCCTGGAATTCGCCCTCTGGTTCCCTGTCCTGCTGCTCCTGGTGGTGGGCTTGATCCAGTTCGGCAAGCTCATGTACATTCAGTACTCGCTGCAGAAGGCGTTGTACACCGTGGGCCGCACCTTGGCCGTGCAGCAGGGCCTGGATCTGTGCGATGCCGGCGTGCTAACGGGCATGGTGCAAAACCTGATCCTCGATCCCAACACCCAGCTTCCCCTGGTCAACAACCTGACGCCCGACATCATCCAGGTCACCACTGTCTGTCTGGACGCCAACGGGAATCCGCTGCCCTGCGACACCAGCGGCTGTACCGGGGCGGCTCAGACGCCGCAGCAGCCGGCATTTTTGACGGTGTCGATCCCCGGCGGCTACCCGTTCCAACTGACCATTCCGTACGTCACGCTGCTCCCCACTCCGCTGTATCCGTCCGTGACCGTGCCGTTCACCGGGAGCGTCTTATGAGGCGAAAACCCCGCCAGTCGGGACAGGCGATCACGGAGTTTGCGCTGCTGTACGCCGCGGCCATTCTGCCGCTGACGTTTATGCTGGTCTATGTGTCCGAGATGCTGTGGATCTGGCACAGCGCCGTGGACTTCACGCGCGACGGCGCGCGCTATGCCGCCACCAGTTGCTACGACGCCGATGGAAGCGCGGGCAACGTGCTGGCCTATATGGCGACCGCCGAGCCTAATGTCATGAAGCAGTTTCAAACCGCCAACGCCTCGATTCTGGTGACGTATTTCACCCAAAACGCGGATGCCAGCGTAACGCCTTTCGATCCCAATTCGTGTACCGGCAGCATCTGCGTTCCGGATTCCGTGAGTGTCAGCGTGTCCAATTACCAGTTCTTACCGTTCTCCGGATTTTTCAAGCTGCCGCCGGTCACCATGCCGTCATTTACCACCACCGTGCCCATGGAGAGCGCGGGGTACCAGGATAGTTCGGGAACGTGTGTGTCTCCAACCTGAGGAAGGATGCCAGTGCCGAATACCGCTCTCATGGTCGCCTCGAGCGACGAACATTTTCGCGAAATGGTTCGCGACAGCCTGCTGAATATGCCGGAGGCGAAGATTGTCGCCGAATATCAGGAGGTGGCCGCCAACCTGTACATTCGCGTACTGCAGGATCTGGAACGCCATCCCCACGCAGGGCTGATCGTCGACCTTTCCGGCGATCCCGAAGGCTCCATCAAGGCTATTGAAAAGGTCAAACAGGCGGCGCCATTCCTGTTCGTCATGGCTTCCAATTTCCATGCCGATGCCGACATGGCCATTGCCTGCATGCGCGCCGGAGCCAACGAGTTTCTGCTGCAGCCCATCAAGCGCACCGAGTTCCGCGACGCCATGGCGCGGCTGGAGCGCGCGCCGCACCAGTCCGGAGGCGGCGGCGAAAGCAAACTCGGCAAGGTCTACACGTTTCTGGGAACGCGCGGCGGCGTGGGCACCACCACCCTCGCGGTGAATTTCGTGTCGGTGCTGGCGCAGCGCAAGCAATCGAGCGTGATCCTCGATCTGGATTGGATCGGCAACGACGTGGCCATGCAGGTGGGCGCCGCGCCGCAGTATACCCTCATCGAAGTGGCCGAAAATCTGGAGCGCATGGACCAGGCGCTATTCGAAGGCTTCGTCACCCGCGACCCGTTGGGCTTCTTCCTGGTGGGTCCGCCCGACGCCCTGGAAAATCGCGGCCATTTCAGCGAGCACCAGTTCCGCGAGTTCGCTACGTTCCTGGTGGAGAAGTACGACAGCGTGGTCATCGACGCCGGCCGCGCTGTTTCCGACGATGTGGTGATGGCCGCCGCCCAGGTCTCCGCCGCCATCTTCGTGGTGATCGACCAGGAGTTTCCGTCCATTCGCAACGCCCAACGGTACATTTCCTTCCTGATGCGCATGGGCTTCAATCAGGACCAGATCCGCGTGGTGGTGAACCGCTACACCAAGAAACCGTCGCCGCACATCGCCTCGCTCGAGCAGATCCACCAGACCCTGAACCAGCCGGTCTTTTACGGCATTCCGAATTCCCCGGCCGTGATCGCATCGATCAACAAAGCCCGCCCATTCGTCGCCAATCGCGAGCAGGCCGGCGATTTGGATAAGATTTTCCGCGCCTTCGTGGATAAAGCGACCGGCCGGAAGAAGGAGTCCGCCGCGGCGGCGCGGAAATCGGCATGAGGCTGGGCTGGTGTGCCTCTGTATTCCGGTTCATTCCCGCCTTTGGAACCGCGACCGCAGGGAGCGGCCCGACGAAGAGTTACAGTCTCATGCGTAGGCACAATCGAGACGCAGCGGTTGCTTCATCCGTCGATCGGGCCGCTCCCTGCGGCCGCGGTTCCAAAGCGATCCGAAGTCGGGTTGCCAACCTGCCCCACATCACACCGAAGACCCTCATAATAGTGCATATGCCTTCCAGAGGGTCCCGTGAGTAGCCGTCCCATCGTCCGGCCCGGGTCGGGCGCCGACCGCTGGTTCGAACTGAAGAGCCACGTTCACCAGAAACTGCTCAACTCGCTCACTCCCGAACAGCTCAAGGACCTGAACAAGGACAGCGTTCGCGGGCAGATCGGCGCCGTCGTCGAAAAGCTGATCGTCGAAGAATCCCTGCCCATGACCGTGGCCGAGCGCGAGAAGCTCATCGAGGAAATCCTCGACGAAGTCTTCGGACTCGGCCCGCTCGAACCTTTGCTCAAGGACCCGACCATCAGCGACATCATGGTAAACGGCTTCGATAACGTCTACATTGAGCGCGCCGGCCGCGTGGTGGAAACCAATATCCGCTTCAAGGACCAGGCGCATGTGCGCATGATCATCGAGCGCATCGTGTCCGCCGTCGGCCGCCGCATCGACGACTCGTCGCCCATTGTCGACGCGCGCCTGCTGGACGGCTCGCGCGTCTGCGCGGTAATCCCTCCGCTCTCGCTCATCGGCCCCGTAATGTCCATCCGGCGCTACGGGAAGAAGGTGCTCTCCACCGAGGACCTGCTGAAGAACGAGACCTTCACCACCGGCATGCTCGATTTCCTGAGCGGCTGCGTGGAAGCGCGGCTGAATATCGTGATCTCGGGCGGTTCCGGCTCCGGCAAGACCACCATGCTGAACACTCTTTCGCGGTTCATTCCCGAAGAGGAGCGCATCGTCACCATCGAAGACACCGCCGAGTTGCAATTGCAGCAGAACCACGTGGTTCGCCTGGAAACGCGCGTGTCCAATATCGAAGGCGTGGGCGCCATTACGCAGCGCGACCTGGTGATCAATACACTCCGTATGCGCCCCGACCGCATCATCGTGGGCGAGTCGCGCGGCGCCGAAGCGCTCGACATGCTGCAGGCCATGAACACCGGCCACGACGGCTCCATGACCACGGTTCACGCCAACTCGCCGCGCGATGCGTTTTCGCGCATGGAGACCATGGTCATGATGGCGTCGAAGAATGTGCCCGACAAGGTGATCCGCCAGCAACTGGCCAGCGCCATCAACGTGGTGGTGCATTGCTCGCGCCTCAACGACGGCAGCCGCCGCGTCACCGCCATCGGCGAAGTGATCGGCGTCGAGAACGACCTGGTGCACATGCAGGACATTTACGAGTTCCACCGCAGCGGCGTCAGCGCGCGCGGCAAAGTGCTGGGCGTCTTCCGCGCCGCCGGCGTGAAGCCGGCCTGCCTGGAACGGCTGAAGTCCTTCGGCATCCATCTGCCGGCGTCGATCTTCCACGAAGAGCACGAGGTGAAGGAAAAATGATCTTCTTCCTGGTGGTGGCGGCGCTGTTTTCGGTGGCCATGCTGGTGGCCGGACATTATATCTGGACCGTGCCCGAACAAGAAGCCTCGCGGGAATTGGGACATCGCATGCGCGAACTCCGCGCCCACGCGCGCGGGCGGACGCGCAACTCGCCCGAATTATTGCGGCGCGAACATCGCGGCACCTTCGCCTTCCTGGGCGATCTGGTGACCTGGGTGGGTTTGCTGCGCCGCCTGCAGGAACTGATCGACCAGGCCAATCTGAAGTACCGCGCCGCCGACGTGTTCGGCGTCAGCGTGCTGCTGGCGGGCGCGATTCTGGGCATCATGACGCTGGCCGGCGCCGCCAATTGGATTGTCCGTTTGCTGGTGGCCTCGCTGATCGGCTTCCTGCCGCTGATCTACATCACCCGCGTCCGCTCGCGCCGCTTGCGCAAGTTCGAGCAGCAACTTCCCGACGCCATCGACCTGTTTACCCGCAGCATGCGCGCCGGACACAATCTGCACAGCGGCCTGGAGACCATCGCCAACGAGACCGCCGACCCGGTCAAAATGGAATTTCGCAAGCTGATGGAGGAACTGGCGCTCGGCTCCCAGGTGGAACCGGCCCTCCACGGACTGGGCAAGCGCGTTCCGCTCATCGATCTGAAATTCTTCATCACCAGCCTGATCTTGCAGCGGCAGACCGGCGCCAACATGGTGGCCGTGCTGGAGAATCTGGCCGCCCTGGTGCGCGAGCGACTCGACATGGCCGAGAAACTCAAGTCGCACACGGCCCAGCAGCGCTTTTCGGCCGGACTGCTCTGCGCCCTGCCGCTAGTGGTCGGGCTGGGCTTTTACATTCAGAAGCCGGACCTGGTGCGCCTGCTCTGGACCGACGAGACCGGCAGCAAGCTGCTGACCTACGCCATTGTTTCCGAGATCATCGGCATCCTGATCATTCGCCGGATTGCGAGCGTGCGCGTATGAGTATCCTGGGCGAGTTGCTGTTCTTCCTGGTGGCCGGCGCGGTCTTCAGCCTGCTGGCCTGGAGCACGCTGGAGTTCTTCCGCACGGAGGAAGATCCGCTCGAAGACCGGCTGGAAGAACTCGGATCGCAGGCCATGGTGGCCACCGCGCGGACCGCCCGCTTCAAGTCCGAACACAGCGGGTATGGCCGCTTTCTCTACTTCATCAGCCTGATGCCCGGCGCCAGCGATTGGTTGCGTGGGTCGGAACGGTTGCTGCACCGCGCCGGATTCCGCCGCAAACAGGCGCTGGCCGTATACGTAGTCCTGTTCCTGGTCTTCGTGGCGCTGGTGCTGATCGGCATGGCCCGCCTGCAGCGCGGCAATACCCCATTCAACGCAATCCTCGCCATGGCGGCCGCGCTGATTGTGGGGCTGATGGTGCCGAAGATGGTCCTGCAGCGCCTGGTGAAGCGGTATCGCCGCAAGCTGGAAGAGGCCCTTCCCGATACCGTCGATCTGCTGGGCATCGTTCTGGGCACCGGTCTGGCGCTCGACCAGGCCATGATGCGCGTCAGCGAGGAGATGCAGTTCATCTATCCCGAACTGGCCAGCGAATTCACCACCGTGGTGATGCAGGTGCGCGCCGGCCAGGAGCGCGCCACCGCCTTCAATCAACTGGTGAAGCGGACGGGAATCGAAGCCATCAAATCGCTGGCCGCGATGATCATTCAGAGCGAGAAATTCGGCACCAGCCTGGCGCTGGCGCTCAAGGTGTACGCCGAGGATCTGCGCAAGAAGCGGACCCGCAAGGCCGAAGAAGCCGTCGCCAAGGCAGGCATCAAAATGCTCTTCCCGGTGATCATTTTCATCCTGCCGGTGCTATTCGTCATCACCCTGGGCCCGGCTTTCCTGAGCGTGATCCGCAACATGCAGCTTTTGGGCGGCCCGCGGTAGCGGACTTAGGCTTCGAACAGCGCGGCAATCCGCAATGCGGCCCCCGGCAATACGGCTACCGGGACGGTCTCATCCGCGCTATAGATTCGCGACGGGCGGCCTGGTACGGAGACTTCGACGGTCTGGCTCTTGGGGTCGACCACCCAGAATTCACGGGTCCCGGCGGAGAATGCGGCGACCCGCTGGCGTTGAATATCGCTGGCGCGGTTCGATGGGGAAAGCACCTCCACGATCAGTGGCGGAGCATACACTGGATAGTCGTCTCCGCGCATGAGTCGCCAGCCTTCATGCGGAACATAAGCGACGTCGGCGTACCAGAATTGCAGATTGGCTGCCGGCCGGTAGGGAAACTCCGCCGCCGCCCGCCCCCGTCCTTCAGCCGCCGCTATCAACCACTCCACCAGTAGGCCCTGGATATAGACATGATTCGCTTTTGCCGGCGGCACTTCGACGACCTCTCCGTCATGCAGTTCGTAGTGAGTCCCATCGCGTCCATCCGGCAATTCGCGGAATTCGTCCCAAGTGGTCAGGACCGAGCCGAGCGTGCTCATAGGAATATCCTAATCAATTCGCGGACGGCTTGTCGGCGTGGTCGATCACCAGAACGTCCATGGGCGTCTTGCGCTCCTCCAGCCGCAGGCCGATCGGCTCCAGCGCCGCGGCCCAATCCGCCGCGAACTTCATAATGGATTTCGGAGTCAGCGTGATGGCGTAATCGCCCTCGAGTCCCGTCTGGTTCCGCACCGCGGGCGCCGCGGGATCGTGCATCTGCACATTTTCGGCGATCAGCATGACGAAGTGGTCCAGCGTTCCCTGGAACTGGTAATTCAGGCTGCTGGGATCGCGCGGCGGCCGCGAATCGCCGGGTTTCACGGGGTGGAATTGCGGGCCGAATTTGGGGCCATCTTTGGCAACGGACAGGATCCCGATGGCCACCGATTTGGAATCGTGGTGAATGGCCAGACGGAAGCGTTCGGCCAGCAGCGTCCGCAGCATCTTCATCATCTGATCGGCGCTAACGGGCTGCTCGGTCTTGGCCTCGATGTCGAAGCGGTCTTCGTCGGCCCACGCGGGTAGGCCGAAGATCTGGTACTCTTCGACGCCATACGCATGCTGCATGATGCGTTTGAGCGTGGAATGGCGGACTGCCAGGAACATCGGGTCCACCTGGAACGGATTGGGACCTTTGCGGCCGGACTCGGGCGGCGCGGCGGATTTGACCGACGCTACGTCGAAGGATTGGCCGAACGCCAGACCCGCCACCAGAGCTATGAGGAGAAATCGGCTCGCCATGCTTGGACTGACGGCCGACGGCCTCACGCTGTGGAGGCTAGTTCATGCCGCACATGCCAGGATTGCTGCAAGGCCCGCCAGAGGGACACATCGGCCCCTGGGCAGACTTGCCGGAGCTGGCATGCGCCGCGAAGGTGGACAGCTCCTGATGCAGGTGTTTCTCGCCGCACTGCGGGCAGGTCAATTCGGGGACGTCCGAGCTCCGGCGCACCAGTTTCTCGAACTTCGTCCCGCAATCGTCGCATTTGTATTCGTAGATTGGCATGGCTGTCTCACTCCATTATAAGGGCACACACCTTATCCATCGCCTGGCGGATCTCGGCAGTCTGACCGTTGTAGTTGTTGACCAGAATGGAAAACGCCACCCACCCCTTGTTGGGCCGCTGGGCGTAGCCCGAAAGCGCGCTGACGTGCGCCAGCGACCCGGTTTTGGCGTGCACGCGCCCGGATTGCGCGGCATTGGTGAAGCGCGCCGCCAGGGTGCCGTCCTCGCCGCCCACCGGCAGCAGCGAGACGAACGTCTCTCGCTCGGGCGACGCGTACATATGGCGCAGCAGGCGGACCACCGCCGACGGCGTCACCAGGTTCAGCCGCGCCATCCCCGACCCGTCCAGCAGATGGTACGCCGCGGCGGGAATGCCGGCCTGCGCCAGGAACGTCCGCATCTCTTCGAAGCCGGCCTCGCGGCTGCCCACGTTGCGCCGCGCCCGTCCCACCGCCCGCAGCATCATCTCGGCATGCAGATTCTGGCTCACCTTATCGGTCACCCGCAGGCATTCCACCAGCGAAGCCGAATCCCGCCGCGCCAGTTCCACGCCCGCCACCTCGGCGGGCGCCGGTGCGCGCCGCAGATCGGCGACATCCTGGGGCAGCAGGTGCAGCGCCACCGCCTGGCCGTCCACCGCGATTCCGCGCTGCTCCAGCGCCTGCCGCAGGGCCATGGCGGCGTAGAGAGCCGGATCGTCGATGCCTAATGCCAAGTCCTCGCCGGTATCGCGCAGCGGGATGGTGCCCCACAAACGCAGCGTACGGCTTCCCGGCAGCCGCTCCGAATGAATCCGCCGCTCGCCGTCCGCCGCCACCGTGCGGACGCGGTTTTCGATCAGGTAATACTCCAGCGCGGGCTTCAGTTGCAACACCGCCAGGTCTCCCGCCGCGGCGCCGGGCCGCACGGCCACGGTCTGCGAATTGTCGTTGATCGCCAGCGCCGAGACGGCGGTGCCGTCCTTGGTGTTGGGATCGTCGAGCGACCAGCCGTCGGCGTACGGCTGCCAGACGTACCAGGTGTCGTCGCCCACAATGTCGCCCAAGACGCGTTTCACGCCCTTCGCGGCGACCTGGTCCGCCAGGTCCTGAATGGCGATCAGCGGATCTCCGGTCACGGCGCCCTTCTCGTAGGGGATGGTACGTGGCGAGAGGTTGGGATCGCCGCCGCCCACCAGGCGCAGATCGCCGGCCAGCAGTCCGTTCGCGTCGGGCAGGCTGCCGCCCAGGACGCGCGTCTGAAAGGTCGCATCGGGTCCCAGCAGGGTCAGCGCCAAGGCGGTGCTGAACAGCTTGGTATTGGATGCCGGGACGAAAAACCGATTGGCGTTGAGCTCATAGACCGTACGGCCGGTGGCCAGGTCGATCGCCTGGATTCCCCAGAAAGCCCCACGCGCCGCCGCGGAAGCCGCCAGAACCGCGTCCACACGCTGTGCCAGGGTGGGGACGGTGGCCGCGGCCGCCAGAGCGCACACGCCGAGCATGGCCATGGCGGGAGCCATTCCCCGGCGTACGCGATTCATCGTCCCGTCACCTTGGCTTCCAACCAGATCAAGGGTAGCAGAACCATCACCAGGCACGTGCCGATCAGCGGAATCCCCATCACTACTCCCACTCCCAGGGCGCTGGCCGCATATCCCAGCGTAGCCGGGGCCACCAGTCCGCCCAGCAAGGCCAGGGAGAAGATCCCGTTGAAAAATCCGGGGTGGTAATACGGGAAACGGCGCCCGATGGCTTCCGCCACCAGCGGGTAGATGCAGGCATATCCGCAACCCAGGAAGATGACTCCCATGGACGCGCCAAACTGGTTATTGGTGAAATACAGTACAAAACAGCCGAACAGGGACGCGGCCACGCTGCCCATCAGCAGCCGCCGGTGGCGCACGCGCGGCAGAATCGCTACCGCAACCAGCCGTCCTGACATCAGGAACGACCAGTAGAGCGCCAGAATCAGCAGCGCCGCCATGGGGCTGATTTCGATTCGATGCAGCAAGAACAGCGGCAGCCATCCGGCGATCGACCATTCATTGCCGAACTGGATAAACAGCAGCAGGGCGAACATCACGGCCCCGGGACTGCGAAAATCCTCAATCGCCTGCCGCAGCGTCGGGTGGGCTCCTTCAGTGGGCGGCGCCAGCGTACTGCGGCACCGGCCATAGACGACGGCGAATACCCCCGGCACCGCCGCCATAAAGATCAGGATCGTGGTAACGCGGTAGGCATAAAAGGTGCCCGCCACCAATAGCGTCGATGCCAGGCATCCCACCCCGTACCAGACGCCGCCCAGGTTCACTGTGGCCGCGGCATCGGCCTGATAGCGCGTGGAAATGGCGTGAAACAGCGACATGTTGAGCAGGCCGGCTCCCGTGCCCAGCACCAGCAGGCCGATGGTCCGCAGCCAGGCGGCGTGCGGAGGTCCCACCCAGGCCAGGTAGAGCAGCGCCAGGCAGGAAATGCCGCAGGCGAAGACCAGCAGGAAAGCCACGCCACGGGTCGCAATCAGCCGGCGCGCCAGAATGGAGGCTGCCACAATACCCACGCCCAAGCTCAGGAAATAATTCCCGACCGCCACGAAATCGGAGGGATCTTCCACCCGTCCGTAGCCCCAGGCGGGCAGAATGGCTCCCAGCAGCGCGAGCAGGAATCCCGACAACAGGAACCCCGCCAGAGCCTTTCCGCCACCGTCGACCGGACCGGCGGACGCAATCTCGGGAGTGTGTGAGACCAAACTCACAGGATCGATTGTACCTTCTGTCGGGCCTTCAGGAACTCGCCCGGCCGCCCCTCTTTTTTGAAAATCCGTAGCGCACCCCTCCCGAAATCCGTAGATTCACGTGTTTCCTCCAATTGATTCAATTGGTTAGACGTGGCCCCCGGCTTGCAGTTGGGCAGCGCGGGTTACTTTTAGAGGGACCTTAGTCTTTGGTGCGTTGCCTCCTTTGGGCTTCGCCGCCCCGTTCCGGACGCCATCAGCCGGGCCGGGGCTTTTTTTCGTCTGTTACACTGGCTCTTCGCACCTGATGATGGGACTCTATGCGCGATGGATGGACGACTGGGAGCGCAAGCTCGCCACACGCGATACCAATCGCGTAGTCCGGCCCTTTGAATGGGGCACGGATTGGCTCGGCCGGATTGGCTTTCCCGCGTGTCCTGCCGTCTCCAACGGCGATTCCCCGGCCGCCTTCTCGGCCTACGCGGCGGAAGCCATTCTCCACTCCGACCGGTTCTTCTCCTACACCCCGGTGACCGATTACCGCCTGCGGGATGGCCGCTTGACCTTTTCCAGCGCGACGCCCTCCGGCTGTTCGGAAAACGACGCCGTGCAGGCTCTGTGGTTCCCCGTTCCCGACCCCCGGAAACGCGCCCTGGTGCTGCTACCGCAATGGAATCATGACGCCGGTGCCCACGTCGGGCTGGCCAAATTACTCAACCGGTTCGGCATCAGTGCGTTGCGCATGACCATGGCGTACCACGCCGAGCGTAAGCCGCCGGAGCTGCAGCGCGCCGATTACCACGTTTCCAGCAACATCGGCCGCACTATCCACGCCTCCCGGCAGTCGGCGATTGATACGCGCTGCTGCCTCGACTGGCTGGTGCAGCAGGGCTACGAACGCATCGGAGTGCTGGGTACCAGCCTGGGTTCCTGCGTGGCGTTCCTGGCCGCCGCGCACGATGCGCGCTTCCGCCTCGGCATCTTCAACCACGTGTCCATGTACTTTTCCGATGTGGTCTGGACGGGATTATCCACGCAGTTCGTGCGACGCGGCTTCGGGGATCGCGTGAGCCAGGAGGAGCTGCGGCGCTACTGGTCGGTTATCAGCCCGGCCAGCTACATCGAGCGCTTCCGGGACCGCGATCTCAAAAGTCTGTTGATCTGGGCGACCCACGATACCAGTTTCCTGCCGGTGTACTCCCGCCAGGTACTGGAGACGTTCAGCAAGTTGGGATTGCCGCACGAGACCTTCACCCTGCCGTGCGGCCATTACACCACCGGTCAGTTTCCGTTCAAACTCATGGACGGTCTGGCGATGTGCCGCTTTGCGGCCCGCAACCTGTAGCTCACGCCTGCAACTCAACCACTGCATATGGTATGCAAGATGCTCGGAAATACATTCTATGGGAAACCATATTGACAGAATGGCCACCCCATGAGAGCATGGATTCATCACTGAAGAAGGAGGTGGTCCAGCATAATGGATAGTAGCAGTAGACAACCGCAAGAGGTGGCTGACTGTTGAAGTTGAGCCTCTAATGTAGCCGATCCCGATTCAGTGTCGGGATCCCGTTCCTGTGGACCGGCTGCCTTTTGCGCAACCTCAAGCCTCAGGTTTCATCTTACAGGCTACCGGCCCCCGTGGCGTCCTGGGACGTCACGGGGGTTCGTGCTTTTGCTATACTGAAAGTCTCGAAAGGATTCCCCGTAACATCATGAAGGCCGGTATTCACCCCGCATACAATGAAGTCAAAGTCACGTGCGCCTGCGGCCACACGTTCCAGACGCGATCCACCCACAAGGGCGATATCCGCGTGGAAATTTGTTCTTCCTGCCATCCGTTCTTCACGGGCCGTCAAAAGCTGATGGACACCGCCGGACGTATCGATCGGTTCGAGCGGAAGTATAAAGCCACTCGCGGCGACAAAAAGGCACAACCGGTAGCGTAGCCGGACAAATCCCCAAATCTGCCGGCGGCAGAACGTGGATTCAGGTTTCCAAGGCAGGTCCCTCAGGGATCTGCCTTTTTGCTTTAGGGATGGATTATTTCTTGGAGGTATCCTGCTGGATGCCGCGCTGGTGCTGCTTTTTGCGGGCTTCGCGCTCGCGTTCGTGCTTATCCCGCAGTTGTTGGTAGAGGGGCCGCTGATCGTCGCGAAGGATGGCGTTGACCTGGTCGATCTGGGCCTGCCAGATCTCCTTGCCCTTGGCATTCATTTCCCCGTGCACTTCCTCGAACCGTGCGCGGGTGGTGTCCAGGATCTCGCTGAGCTTCTGAACCTGCGCCGCATCGAGTTTCACGGCGTCCGTCATCTCAGCCATGATGTGCTTCTTGACCTCGGAGGGATCGTGCGGACCGCGCGGCCCCGGGCCCTTTTCACCCGATTGCGTGCTCACGGTATACCACCGGTATCCCAAAGCACCCAGAGTGGTTCCACTCAGGAACACGAACATCAGGCTCAGGAAGACGGACAACCTGGACTTCGACATCGGGTCGGCTCACTTACCGGCTTCGGACAGGTCCATGGACACGGTGCCTACGATATCCGGGGTATCCAGCGGCTGGTTGTCCGCCAGCGCCTCGATGTAGGACTGGGGTGTGTAGGATTGGGAGTGAGGAATCGCCATGTACACGCCCAGCGCCAGGGATAGCGCCAGGGCCGCCGTCACGAATCCGCCCGCCATGCGGCGCAACGAAAAGGTGAACGATTGGCGCGCTTCAATCCTCTGCCACAGATTGGGCATGAAGTTGGGACTGGGGTCCCTATCGGGGCACGCCTCCCGGTAAGCCCGGAACAGGGCGTCCAGCCTTTCTTCATTGTTGCCATCGAGCGGAGACATAGTGTTCGTTACCCTCAAACTCCAACCGGCCTGCGCCGGGTTCACTGCTCTTTCGATCCGAATGCCTTCAAAACCCGCTGGCGGGCTCGAAATAACCGGACCTTAAGAGCATTTTCGTTTACCTCATAGATCTTTTCAAGCTCTTTCAGTGAAAGGCCTTCTACTTCTTTCATCATCAGCAGGATCCGGTCCGACTCCGAAACCTCCGAAAGCAGAGATTCCACAAATTCCCGGGTCTTCTTGTGATGCTGTTCTTCCCGTTCCACCTTCCCGCCCGCCGCCGCATCGGCCATCATGACCTGCTGCTCCGACAGATCGGAAATGCGAAACTCCTGGCGGCGCCGCTGCTTGCGAAGATGATCGTAAGCCGCGTTCACCGTTAGACGATACAACCAAGGTTCAAAGACCTCAGGCGTCCGGAGTTGGTCGAGGGAAAAATAAAGCCGCAGGAAAACCTCTTGTGCGACATCCTCGACGTCTTCGGGCCTCGCGATCAATCGCGTAATCTTGCCCAATATCCGCTTGCGGTACACTAGTACGATTTCGTTAAACGCCGCACTGTCGCCCTTCTGGGCCCGCTTGATGAGCTCGAAATCAACCAGCATGCCGCACCGTAGTCAGTGCCGGCATCCGCACGCATCCACTCCGGTTGGATAGGCGTACCGGCTAGTAGACAGGTTACAAATCTTCGTTGGGAAGCGCAAAAGGCCCTGCCAGTTCCGAAAATGACCCGCTATGACTCAAAAGGGCTACCGGAAATTGTATCACGCTGCCCTTTGGTGAGCCATCTTACGTATTATCAAAGATATCAGGAGGGAATTCACTTGCTGACGACACTCTGGCTGTTGCGCCATGGAGAGACCGAATGGAGCCGCAGCGGCGCCCATACCGGCCGCACCGACCTGCCGCTCACCCCGGAAGGACGACGCAATGCTTCAGCCATGGCCCGTTGGGTGGGCGGCCGGCGCTTCGCGCTGGTCCTCACCAGCCCCCTATCCCGCGCGCGCGACACCTGCGCCCTGGCCGGCTGCGGCACGCGGGCCGAGGTGGACGCCAACCTCTCGGAGTGGGACTACGGCGACTACGAAGGACGCTCCACCCCGGAGATCCAAAAAGACCGGCCGGGCTGGTTCCTGTGGAGGGATGGCGTACCCGACGGGGAGACCATCCAGCAAGTGGCCACCCGCGCCGACGCCGTGATTGCCCGCGCTCTCTCCATTGACGGCGAAGTTGCCCTGTTCGCACATGGCCACGTCCTGCGGATCCTCACCGCGCGATGGCTGGGACAGCCGCCCGCCGACGGCCGCTTATATGCCCTGGGAACGGCGTCCGTGAGCACCCTCGGCTACGAACGCGAGACGCGCGTCATTACGCGCTGGAATCTTTCGGCTTCTGAGTGAGCGACAGGCGCACCGGCTTGGCTCCCGGCGCCGTTTTCGCCACCTTGCAGACCACTTGCAGCGCCGCTACCGCCGATACCAGCCGCACCGGATGCCGGTTGGCGTCGATGCCCCCCAATACCGCCACCTGCGCCGACGGCAGGAAGATTTCGAAGACGCGAATCTTCTCGCCTCCGCTCACCACCGTGACCACCAGTTCCTCGTCGTCCTTGACGGCCTTTTGCATCGCCTGAATCTGCCCCACAAAGACCGCTCCGGTGTTCGCCACAGGCGCCGGGGCGGGCGTGGGCGTCTCCTTGGGGCTCGAGGTCGCCGACAGGATGGCTTGCTGCGCCAGTTGCTTGGTCAAATCAACCAGTGCCATTTGTCTTCGATGCTAGCACAGCCGCTTGCCGGGACCTTTCGATACCATGGAACCATGCGTAGTTTCGAGAGTCTGACCGAAAAGGAGGTCCTCGCCCTCGCGATCTCGGGAGAGGAAGAAGACGAACGGGTCTATGCGGATTTTGCCGAAGGTCTGCGAGAGACCTTCCCGGCCACGGCGGCGCTCTTCGACGGAATGCGCGAAGAAGAATCCTCGCACCGGCGTCGATTGATCGAGTTGTTCCGACAGAAGTTCGGCGACCACATTCCTCTCATTCGCAAACAGGACGTCCGGGGCTTCGTGCACCGCAAGCCCGTATGGCTGATCCAGCCGCTGGACCTGGACACCGTACGGCATCACGCCGCAGCCATGGAAGCCGAAACGCGGCGCTTCTACGAACGGGCCGCCGCGCGTACCCAGGATGCTTCCATCCGCCAGTTGCTGGACGATCTGGCGCAGGAAGAGCGAACGCACGAGAGCCGCGCCGACGAACTGACCAAGAGCAATCTGCAGCCCGACGCCAAACACCGCGAAGACGAAGCCAATCGACGTCTGTTCGTATTGCAGATTGTCCAGCCCGGCCTGGCCGGATTGATGGACGGATCGGTATCCACGCTGGCCCCCGTGTTTGCCGCCGCCTTCGCCACGCATCAACCCAAAGACGCCCTGCTGGTCGGCTTAGCCGCGTCCGTGGGCGCCGGCATCAGCATGGGCTTTGCCGAGGCGCTCTCCGACGACGGCAGCCTCACCGGCCGCGGCCATCCCTGGATGCGCGGAGCCGTTTGCGGCCTCATGACGGCCCTCGGCGGGATCGGGCACACGCTGCCGTTTCTCCTCCCCGGTTTCACCGCCGCCATGACCGCCGCGATTATCGTGGTGGTGTTGGAATTGGCCGTCATCTCCTGGATTCGCCATCGTTACATGGAGACATCCACGGTTTCCGCCGCCCTTCAAGTAGGACTCGGCGGAATTCTGGTCTTCGCCACCGGCGTCCTGATCGGGAGTTCGTGAAAGAGTTGACAGTAAACAGTCAACACAGTCCCGGATCATGCACCGGGTTATGACTGTGAACTGTAAACTGTGAACTGCAAACTCTCGACTCTATCCCGTCCCGCTCTTGAACGGGATGATCTTCGCCGAAAGCGAGGCTTCGATGGTCCCGAGCACTCGTTCCAACTCGGCCTCCTGCACCGGTTTAGGGAGAACGAAGCGCGAGCCTTCCTCGAAATCGGCTGACAGTTCAGGGTCGAAACCGTCGGACAGCAGCACAAATCCGCCCACCCGTGGCTGCATCCTCTCGGATAGCTCCACCCAGTTCAGACCGGGTGCGTGAACCGAACACAGGGCGGCGTCGAAGCGCATGCGATGCGTCAGTTCCAAACCCGAATCGGCGTCCAATACCGGAACCACGCGATACCCGCGGCCGGTCAGGAGCGCCAGGATCTGGCGTTGCTGCGTCTCTTCCGGCTCGATCAACAATGCCGTCCAACTGCGCGACGCATCGGGCGGCGCCACCGCCGGCAGCGGCACCGCTCCGGCCGACCGGTCGCGCGCCGAAGCCGGCAACTCCACCTCGAAGCGCGGGTCGGCGCCGCTCCGCTCGATCAACCGGACTTCGCCGCCGTGACCCGCGATGACGCTGCGCGTGACGCCCAGAACCGCGGCGGTCTCCTCCGCTTTGCGGCCTTCCGACGGAGACGAGAAGGAAATCTCGACCAGCAGCCGCTTGGCCAGCAGGCTGGTGCGGATGGTGATGATCTTCTGCGCGGCGGAACTTAGGGACTGTTCGGCATGCACCAGCAGATTGAGAAAGATCTGCTCCAACTGTCCCTGTGAGCCCTGTACGAACAAGGGGTCGCGCGTGGTCAGGTCGCGCACCCGGATTCCGCAAGCTTTCCAGTCGCTTTGCCGGAATTCGATGAGGTTGGCCAGCAGCGTATTGATGGCCACCGGCTTGGCTTCCACCTGTTCGGCGGCCGCGAACGACACCAGGCGCGCCACCATGGCGGCGGCTTTCTGCGCCTCCGCCGCGATAGCCGCCACATCGCGCTCCGCGGGGCCCAGGCGCGACCGCTCCACGGCCCGCGAAGCCAACTCGGAGATGGAATTCAGCGGCGTTTGCAGCTCGTTCACTACGCCCGAAATCAACCGGCCCACGGCAGCCAGTTTCTCCGTCCGGTAGAGCTGCTCCTGCACCGTTCGCTGGTCGAGCAGCCGCAGCGCCACACCAATCTGGTTGCCCAGGTGCTGCGCCAGGGACTGTTCGTCGGCATCGAAATCGCGCATCCGGTCGTCCTGATCCAGTTCCAGGATGCCGGTGACTTCGCCGCTCGTCAGCATGGGGACGAAGAGCAGCGATTTGGGAGCCGGCGCGGCGCCTCCCTGTAGCGGAAACGGGCTGCGGCCAATATCCGGGATGGCGAGCAGCGTCCGATAGTGGAAACAGGCCACCGCGCCGGTCTGCGGCCCGGCCGGCGGGGACGAGAGCGAGATGGAGACGGACGGTTCCGATTCGCCGGTTACGCTGTCGAGAGTCTTGGTGGAGCGGTTGTAGACGTACAAATGAACGCGGGTGATATCGAGGATTCCCGGGAGAGCCTCGCCCAGGCGGGAGAGGATGTGTTCCGCCGAAGCGGCCCCCAGGATCTCTTCGCCCAACACGTACGTCTTGCGCAACCGCTGCCGTTGGCTTCGCAAGCGCTGTTCCCAGCTTGACACAAGGAACACCGCCAGCAGAATTCCGCTCAAAACGGCTGCAAACACCAGCGATGACGTATCCGTACCCTCCATTGCAACCATCGGGCCGATGGCGGCTTCCACGCCAGGCGCCGCCCAGCGTTAGAAATAGCACACTCAAACCCCGGCGGGCGTCAGCACGCCCTCGCCTGAGCTTCGAGCCAAGTATCCAGATCTCCGCTCTCGAAATTATCTATGCAGATGCTAGCTCCCGGCAAGTTGCCATAAGTAGTACGAACTCCAATTACCCTTGTGCCTGCCGCCCGGGCGGCCTGCACCCCGGAATGGGAATCCTCGAAGACCAGGCAGTTCGCCGGCGCCACGCCCAGCAACCCGGCGGCGAGCAGGTAAATCTCCGGATCGGGCTTGGGACGGCTCACCTGATGGCCATCCAAAACCACTCGAAAATAGTGACCCAATCCGGCTTGGTCCAGGACAAACCGGACATTCTCCGGCTCCGCGTTGCTGGCCACCGCCATGGGAGTTCCGGCATGGCGATCGAGAAACCGGCGCAGCCCCGGCACCAGCAGCGACTCCATTCGTCCCGCGATCATCTCGCGATACAGCTTCTCCTTTGCGGCGCCGCGGGCCGTCACTTCCGCGGGCGTCAATCCGTGGCCGAAGAAATCGCGGACAATTTCATCGTTGCGCTTCCCATACATCCGCTCCAGCATGGCGGCGGTGGTCTCCAGGCCGTAGCGGCGATTGAACCGCACCCAGGCATCGCGATGCACCGGGTTGGAATCCACCAGCACCCCGTCCATATCGAAGATCAGCGCCAGACCGTCGGCAAGGGGCTGTGTCATGGTGTCCCTGGCTCCAGGTTCCGGCCAAGCCATTCCAGGTAATTCGCCGCGCCGGCCACCACGGGAAGGGCCAGCACCTCGGGGACCTCGTAGGAGTGCGCCTGTTCCAGGGCTTCGCACAGATCCGCAAACCGGTCGCGCGAGCTCTTGATCAGCAGCAGGCATTCGTCCGACGACTCGATCGCCCCCTTCCAATGATAGAAGCTGCGCACGGCGGGGATCACGCTGACGCAAGCGGCCAGGCGCCGATCGAGCAGAAGCCGAGCCAGCTTCTCTGCTTCGTCCTCGGAGGCACAGGTGCTCAGGACAACAATCTTATCGGTCATTTCAATAATTTCCGCATCGGGAGCCGGGAAGCAATGGTAACATGATGTTCCGGGCCACTGGATCGATGAGAACGCCCTTCATACGTTTGGCATACTTGGTAACCTTGTTGCTGGTAGCCGGTTATGCGGTGATTACACTGCGCGGTCCGCATGGCATTCCGGCGTGGCTCGACAAGCAGAACCAGATTCACCAACTGGAACGGCGCAACGCCGGGCTGGCCCAGGAAATCGAACGTAAGCGCGAACATATCAAACGGCTCAACAATAACCCCGCCGAACAGGAACTGGAAATCCGCGAGCGATTCAAGCTGGTTCATCCCAACGACAAAGTGTTCATCATCGAGCCCCACGGGAACTGAGCGGCATGGGAAAACGCATCATGCTGGCGGCTGTAGGGGCCGGAATCGGTTCGTTGCTCGGCCTGCTGGTTTCGTTCGTTGGCGCCGGCAACTGGGCGCTGATCGTGGGCGCGGTGGCGGGCGCCATCCTTCCCCTGATGGTGCTGGGCCCTCCCGGCAAGTGAGCGGATTCCGGTTGTTTCGGATGCGGATTGGGTGTATACCTTGTTATCTGTAGCACGTTCGTGAATCCCAGCGAAGTTCCGAGACGTGGACTGGAGATCCCTGAATAGTCATGTTCTGTCGCAACTGCGGTGCTCAATTGAGCGGACAGGCGGCCTTCTGTACGGGCTGCGGCACAGCAACGGGAACGGGTACTCAATTCTGCGGCAACTGCGGCGCGCCGTCCGACGCGACTGCCGTAGTCTGTACGCGATGTGGCATTCCGCTGCAGGCAGCACCCGCACCCGCCGCGCTTCCGGGTAGCTACCCCGGCGCGATTCCAGGAGCCGCTCCGGGCGTTTATCCGGGCGCGCCGCCGGCCGGATACCCCGGCATTCCACCCAACCCGCTCAAATCCAAGCTCGTCGCCGGTTTGCTCGGAATCTTCGTGGGCGCCTTCGGAGTTCACCGCTTCTATCTCGGCTACAACACCATCGGGATCATCCAAATTCTGGTGACGGTAGTGGGCGGCATTATTACGTGCGGTGTCGGATGGCTCGCGGGCGCCATCTGGGGACTGGTGGAAGGTATCCTGATCCTCACCGGCAGCATCAACCAGGACGCCCAGGGGCGGCCGCTGGCCGATTAGATGTCCGGCCGCTGGTATCGCCTGCGCCGCTGGATCGACGCCAGCGATCTCCGCGACTCGCTGCATTATTCCTGGTTGATTCTCAGCGTGCCCATGCTGGCGGCCGTGCTGTTGCCGCTGGCGGCGCCCGTCGGGTGGATCCAGGCGATGGCGCCGCATTGCGTGTGGAAAGCGCTCCTGGGGCACGAATGCCCCGGCTGCGGCCTGACCACCGGGTTTCTGCAGATCGCGCACGGCCAGTGGCGCGCGGCCGAAGGCTCCAACGCCGCCGCCATTCCGCTGTACGCGGCTTTCGCCGGTAACTCCCTGTGGTGGCTGCGGTCTGTTGCGAGATCCATCGGTTTGATCCGTTTCCAGCAGGAAGGCGGCGTTCTCTAAGAGTTGTTCCAGGCCGCGGGCGGTGTATTGGACACGGAATCTCGACGAAGCCTCTTGCCGTGGACGGATTCCCACAGTAGAGTCTAATGATAAGGAGTGAACGAACATGGCGTTTTGTCCGAGTTGTGGAGCTCAAGTAGCTGGTGCGTTTTGCGCGAAATGCGGCTCAGCGGTTGCTGGAGCCCCGCCTGCGGGAGGCGCCGGTTATCCGCCTCCTGGTCCGCCTCCCGCGGGTTATCCGCAGCAGGGCGGCTACGCGCCGCAACCAGCGGCCGCCGGCATGGCCGATAACGTCGCCGGTATGCTGTGTTATATCGCGGGTCTGATCACGGGGATCATTTTCCTGGTCATCGAACCTTACAACAAGAAACCCAATATCCGTTTCCACGCGTTCCAGTCGATTTTTCTGCACGTGGGGATTATCATCTTCTATATCCTGTTCGGCATCGTGATCGGCATCCTGATGCGTGTCGTCGGGCTCTTCGGAATCCTGGGGCTGCTCTCTCCGCTCCTCATGCTGGTCTTCTTTGGCCTCTGGATTTATCTGCTGTTCGCGACCTACCAGGGCAAGACCATCGTTCTGCCGATCATCGGTCCTCTGGCGCAGAAGCAAGCCGGCGTGTAGACGTATAGAATGACAGCATGGCTGTCACCCGGCGAGGCTTTTTCCACGCAAACCTGCTGGCTGGTCTGGGGGCTGCCGCCTGGCGCGCCGGTGCGCAAGTGCAGGCGCCGGCCGTCGACCGCCAGCGGAAAGGCCCGGCGCCACGCGTTACTCCGGCCATCTGCCTGTATTCCGACCAGCTTCTGAAAGTCGGCTACGAAGAGATGGCCGGCATGATCCACATGCTCGGCTTCGACGGCGTCGAGCTCATGGTGCAGCCCGGCGGACACATCGAGCCGGCCCACGCCGACCTCAACCTGGAGCGCGGTATCGAAGCCATGACCGGCTCGGGTCTCGACGTCTTCGCCGTCAGCACCTCGTTCACGTCGCCGCAGGATGCCACGCTTCGCCTGGCGCTCGAATGGAGCGGCCAGATGGGAATTCCGGTGTTCCGTCCCGGACAGTGGAAATTCACCGATGCCGAACCGGAAGCGCGGCTCATTGAGGTGCAGCGTGAGATCGCCATGCTGGCGTCCATGGCGCGGCAGGTCGGCACATCGCTCGCCCTTCACAACGGGACGGCCGATTGCATCGGTGGTTCCCTCTGGGATCTCTATTTCATTCTGCGCGGCCTGGATCAGAAAGCCGTGGGCTACGATTTCGATATCGGCTATGCCGCCGCCCAAGGCGGAGACACCGGTTGGAAAACGGCGTTCCGTCTCACCGCGCCGCGGTTGAAGATGGTGACCGCGCGGGACTGCTACTGGAATAAGGATTCGGGCGCCTGGAAACTGGTGGAGTGCCCGCTGGGCGAAGGCATGGTGGACTGGCCCGCGTTCCTGGCGGAACTGGCCCGCGTCAAGTACGCCGGTCCCGTTTCCCTGCATCTCGGCTATTCTCCCAAGGACGAATTCGCCGCCATCCGCAAGGACCAGCAGTTCCTGAAGAAACAGTTGGCTGCCGCCTTCGGAGGCTAGTTCCGCGGGCTTACAATTGGTTCAGCATTCGACTCCGGCTCATGCTTCGAACCTCGTGTGCGTCCCGTGCCGCCGGGCTTCTTGGTTTTCTGCTGGTTGCCCAAGCTGCGTCCGCCGCCACCCTGGTGGCCACCGTCGGAGATAGTCTCGCGGATAGCATCTACCTGGCCCTGCTCTCCCGGCCCGACCTGTTGAAGCGCTACGAAATCCAGGTGACCCGCTGGAGCCATCCGGTGATCGGGCTGGCCCGCAGCGATTACTTCGACTACCTCACCTGGCTGAAGAACTCCCCGCCGGCCGCCGCCGCCGACTTCTGTATCGTGCAAATCGGCACCAATGACATACAGGGCATACCCGCCGGCGGAAAGAACCGCTGGCTCGCGTACGGTTCCGAACCGTGGAAATCCGCTTACCGCAACCGTGTCGCGGAGGTGTGGCGGATTCTCAACCGCGGCCGCTGCAAGGAGGTGCTGTGGATCCTCCAGCCGGGCTTTGAAAAGCGCTCGTTCCTGGCCCGCAATCGCGATCTCATCAACCAGCTACAGTCCGATGCCCTCGCGTCCGCCGGCGTCAAGCTGTTCGACTTGCACACTACCGGCGCCGCTTACGGCCGCGACGAGATCCACTTCAATCGGGAATTCGATTTGCAACTGGGAGGAGCAGTGACGCGCGCCATCGTCTTTTCCCGGCAGGCGCTCGCCGATTGCGGCGTCTGCCACGGCGGCGCCACGGTACGCAATGTCCTCTCGCACCGTGACATTGCTCCGCTGAGTCTGCTCCCGGCGGTCCCACCGGTTGCCCGCTGACGATCGCGCTTGGTTTATGTGGGGCAGGCAATCGTGCCAGGCAATCGTGCCTGCCGCACGAGTCGTGACTAGGGTCTAGTCACGGGACAGCTATATCCTATTGAAACTAAATGGACATTGAGAGCCCCATGACTAGGGTCTAGTCAATTTTCAGAGGGACGAGTAGGGGGCGGGTCGGTGCCCGCCCCTCGGTCTGTCATTTATTGCACCGGCAGATTGGTGATCTGCGATGCCACGCCGCCGATCGACACGACGAGCGGCTGGTTCCCGGAAGGCGCGTTGGACGGCACAACAGCATTCACCTGATAGAGTCCCACGTACCCCGGAGCCAACCCGCTGAACTGGACCTGCGCGGCGACTCCTCCGATGGTTACGGAGGGTTGAACACTGGTGTACGACAAAGGTTGCGTCGAAGGCGTGGGTTGCCCGGAAGGCGGCGTGAGGGTCACCGGTCCCAGGCCGTTGAGGTACAACTCCAGCGTGTCGCCGCGCCTCGCGGGAGACGTGGCCGAGACCACGGATGCGGTATTCGCGTCTACCACCAGCGCGTTGCCGGCGGCGGCGAAGATTCCCGGCGCATACTGCGCCAGACGCAGCGTATACACGTTGCCGTAAAGATAATTCCACGACACTTTCATCTGCACCGTGGAGTGGCCCTGGAATTCCCACGGAATCTGCACGTTCACCTGCGTCGGGCTGACAAAGGACAGATGGCCGGGCTGGCTGACGCCTCCATCGTCGAAGCTCACGCTCACGTTGGCCAGCGACACCGGCAGATACTTGGTGGAATACGATTCGGTCGATGTCGCCAGCGCGCCGCCGTAAATCGAAATGTACGAGCCCGGCGCCAACCCTTGCGCGATGGTGTTCGACGCGGCGTTAACCACGCCGCCCGCGGCAATCGCCGGATACGGGTTGGCATACCCGTCGAACTTGTAGGTGAGCCCGCCGGCTGTTCCGCTGACGATCTGCTCCCCTGGCTGCAGTCCCAGGTTGACTTGCGCGGCCGCCAGCCCATACAGATGAGTTTGCGAATCGCCTTCGTAAATGGACCCGCCGCCCTGATTCACCGTAAATAGCGCCGGCGTATTCAGCACCGGAACACCGTAGCTGTCGAGCAGCCGGAACGACAGCAGCCACGCCGTGCCGGTCGCGCCCGAATCGCCCACTCCGCCAAAGAAAGTGCCGTTGGTCACCGGAATGATGTCCGCCGCCGTGCCGCTCGCCACCAGGAACTGATACGGCGCCCGCAGCGTGGAACCGGCGCCGGTCACGACGAGGAATCCCTCGTACTCGCCCGCCGGCGGCAGGCTCCCGGACAGCGTCACCGTGATGCTGCTCTGCCCTCCCGCCGCCACCGTCACGCTGCTGGGCGATACCGTCACCGAGGCGCTGGCGGAGTTGGTGGGCGCCACTTGCAAGCTGAACGTCGCGGACGCCTTGCTGACGTTGGAGAGGGTCACCGTCTGGTGCAGCGGCAGCGTCCCCGTCGCGATCGCACCGAAAGCGAGGGTCGGCGGATTGAGCGTGGCCGCGACACCCACCGCGTTGCCCGCGTTCAGCAGGCCCGCGCCCACCGAGTTCACCCGCGCCGTGGCGCCGCTCGGTTCTGTGACCCCTGACGAAGCCGTATTCACCACCGCCGATTTGAGCTGTGCCGGGGTCAACGCGGGGTTGGTCTGCTTCACCAGCGCCACCGTCCCGGCCACGAACGCCACCGCATAGCTGGTGCCCGACACCACCGTGTAGCCGCTCGCGTTGTAGCCGTCGCCGTTGGGGTCGAGGACCTGCGTTGCCGTATAGATTCCATCGCCGGGCGCCACCAACTCCGGCTTGATGGCATTCACCGGCGTCGCCGCGAACAGCCCGATGGACGGACCGCGCGAGGAAAACGGCATCACCACGTTCTGCCCGGTGGGGTACGCGCTCAGCGCCGGATCGAGCGAGGCGGTGGCCGGAGTGTTGACGTCCACGAACGCCTTGATCGTCACGCCGCTGGAATTGCTCACCTCGACCGCCGGGATGCCGGTGTCGGACACGCCGAGCGAGCTCGATAGCTCACTCGAATCGGTCGCCGCCTGGTACAGGATCACGCCCAACGCGCCGGCCATCTGCGCGTTGTTGATCTTGGCGTCCAGGAAACAGCTTCCGCCGCGCTCGATTAGGGCGATCGACCCGCTCAGCGATCCCGCGGGAAGCGCGCTGCACGCCAGCCCGTCGTTGCCCAGCGTGGCGACGTCCACCAGCGAAGCCGTGAGCGGCGACGCGATGCGCGGTCCGTCGCCGAAGAGCGCGGGAAAGGTCTGGACCAGCGCCGTGACCCCGCCGCTCAGATGCACCGCCTGGTACATCTCGTGCGCGTTGGAAGTAGCGCCCACGGTGATGCCCGCGGGCGCGGTGCCGGGCGTATGGATGGTGCTCAGCGTGGGTGTCTGCATGCCGCTCGCCCCATCGTTTCCCGCCGAAGTCACCACCACTAATCCATTGGCTACGGCGTTCTGCACCGCCTGCGCGCGGACGTCGCACGGCCCGTCGCAGCCGGTGGGGTCGGTATCGGAATCGAAGGGGCCGAATAGCGCGCCATCGCCTTCGTTCAGCGACAGTGTGACCACGTCCATGCCATCGGTGAGGGCATCCTGCAGCGCTTGTGAGATGGCCGATTCGTAGGTGTAATCGTTCACCCCGGGCGAACCGAAGATCTTGTAATTCCCCAGAAACGCCTTGGGCGCGACGCCCTGAATCGTGGCCTGCGGTCCGGTATTCTGCACTCCGGCCGCGATCATGGCGATGGCCGTGCCGTGGCCGAAATGATCGGCGGGGCTGAAATCGTCGGGACTGGAATACTGCGGGTCGTTGGGATTCAGCAGCGACACATAGCTGCGCGCCACGATCACCTTATTATTGGTGTAGGCGCAGTCCGCCGATTGGCCGGCGGTGCACTTGGGAAATCCCGCGGGCGGCGTCACCGTGGGATCCTGGAATCCGGCGTGATTCTGGTCGATCCCGGTATCGATGATCCCGATTTTCATTCCCGCGCCTGCATTCGATACGCCGCCCACCGCGGCGTAGGCGGCCGGGACGTTGGCCAGTCCGACCGCGGTATTCAAGTCTCGCTTGACGGGAGGCAGATATTGGATGCGCGCCACTCCCGGAATCGCCGCCAACGAGAGCGCCGTCTGGCGATCGGTCCGCACGAAGATGGCGTTGCTGAGAATCTGAACGGCGCCGGACACCGCGACATGACGGCGCTGCAGTTCGACGATCACCGCGTTTTGCGCGGAGCGGATTTGCTGCAGCCGCGCCTGCGCCGCCGCGCCGGACAACTCCGCGCGCGAATGGCTCGCTTGGGCTACCGGAGGGTCAGCCAGCACCAGCGCATACTCATCGGGGCGGCGCGACTGTCCGAAAGATAGTGACGCGGCCGCAAGAAGGGCCATCAGTAAACGAAGCATGCACTCCTCTAGACGCAACGTTACCACTTGCGTTCCTTTGTGATATCCCGCTCTTTGGAGCTACCCAACCGATTGGACGCTTAGGAGGACTGCCGCGCTCGTAAAATCTCGTCGGCGACGTCCGCCGCTGCACGCATTTCCTTCACGTCGTGGACGCGCACGATGTGCGCCCCGCCCAGGATGCTCACCGTCACCGCGGCCGCGGTGGCAAAACGCGTCTCCTCCGCCGATTCGTGGCTGAGAAAGTGCTTGCGCGACGGACCCGTCAGGATGGGCAGTTCCAGGCCGGACAATTCCCCCAGGTGCGCCAACACGAAAAGATTCTGCTCGCGCCGTTTCCCGAAACCCAGCCCGGGATCGGCCACCAGGCGCGACCGGTCGATGCCGACGTGCCTCGCCCGCCCCGCGGCGGCGTCCAGATCGCGTCCGATGGTCGCCACCGGGTCGGTCATGGGCGCCAGTTTTTCCCAGGTCTCCGGCCGGCCGCGCATGTGGTTCAGCACCAGCCCGGCGTCGTGATTGGAAACCACGCGCGCCAGGTGCGGCTCCCAGGTCAGTGCCGACGGGTCGTTGATGATCTCGGCGCCCAGTTCCAGCGCCTTCTCCGCCACCTCGGCTTTGTACGTGTCCACGGAAATGGGGATGGAGAGACGGTCGCGCAGGCGCTTCAGCACGGGAATGAGACGCTGCAATTCCACCGCGGCGGTAATGCGCGTCGACCCGGGACGCGTCGATTCCGCGCCGATGTCAATGATGTCCGCGCCCTGCTCTTCCAGTTCGATGGCGCGCGCAAACGCACGGTCGGCATCCAGGTACTTGCCGCCGTCGGAAAAGGAATCGGGTGTGAGGTTGAGCACCGCCATCAACAGGGTGCGATCCCCCAGTTGGAGTTCGCGCTTCTTGAGCTTCCAGAAATAGAGCTTTCTCACCGTGATTCCACTGTCTCACAGTCGGAGCGTGCAGCGTACGCTATTGCACGGTTCCAGCATACGCTCCGAAGGCCGCGAGCGACAAGGCGGCCGCGCTCGAAGTGGCCGGAGCGCCGAACGAGCTGAGCACGGTCTTCAAGCTCCGCGCCACCGCCGGATCGTACTTCACCGTCTGCGGCTGCCCGCTGAAATTCAGCGCCACCAGCACCGCTTTGCCATCCTTTTCGCGCAGGAACGAGAGCACGTTGGGGTTGTTCTCGTCCACTATCTTCACCGTCCCGTCGCGGAGTTGCGGATTCTCCTTGCGCAGCCGGATCAGCATCTTGTAATAATTCAGCAGCGAATTCCCATCGCGCGACTCGGCCGCCACATTCCGCGTGGCGTGGTCGGCGCCCACCGGCAGCCACGACGCCTTGCCCGTGGTAAACCCGGCGCTGGCCGTGGCGTCCCACTGCATCGGCGTCCGTTCGCCATCCCGGCCCTTTTCTCTGGGCCAGCCCATCTTGCCGATGGGGTCGCGCACATCCTCCACGCGCGCGGGATCGTTGTTCGCCATCCCCAGTTCCTGCCCGTAGTACAGCAGCGCGGTGGCGCGCGGCGTCAGCAGTAGAGTGGCCATCAGGCGCGCGATAGCGTCGTTGTGTCGGCCGTCGCCGAGGCGGTCCCAACTGCGGCGGTTGTCGTGATTGTCGGTGACGAGCAGCGGCAAGTTGCCGTTCAACTGGGTTTCCGCCTCGCGCAGCTTCTGGCGGAACACCGCGGCGCTGAAGTTGCCATGCATAGCGAACTGCATGTCCATGGGCAGTTGCGTTTCATCGCCCGCGCGCCCGTACATCTTGGCCAGTTCCTCGACGTTCGGCAGGTAGGTTTCGCCGATCAGAATCCGCCCCGAAAACTCGTCGGTCACCTTGCGCATCTCCCGCAGCACGTCGTGCACTTCCGGTAGATTGTCGGTATATTCGCGCGATACGTTGGGATCGCCGTACGCGTTCCGCCCCGGCCGCACACTCTCGTCGCGGAATTGCGCATCCTCGAACAGCGAGGTCACCGCGTCCAGCCGGAATCCGGACGCGCCGCGCTTCATCCAGAAGCGCATGGTGTCGTACATCGCTTTGCGAACCTCCGGATTGCGCCAGTTCAGGTCCGGCTGCTCTTTGTAGAATGCGTGGTAATAATACTGCCGCCGCGCGGCATCGTATTGCCAGGCGCTGTGGCCGAAAATCGAGATCCAGTTGTTGGGCGGCTGCCCGTTGGGCTTGCCGTCGCGCCAGATATACCAGTCCGCTTTGGGACTGGTCCGCGATGCCCGCGACTCCCGGAACCAGGCGTGCTGGTCCGACGTGTGGTTCAGCACCAGGTCGGTGATCACACGGATCCGCCGCTTGCCGGCCTCCGCCACCAGGCGATCGAAATCGGCCATGGTGCCGTACTGCGGGTCGATCGCCTCGTAATTCGAGATGTCGTATCCGAAATCGACCTGCGGCGAGGGATAAAACGGCGTAACCCAGATGGCGTCCACGCCCAGATCGCGCAGGTAATCCAGGTGCGCCGTGATGCCGTTGAGATCCCCGACGCCGTCGCCGTTGCTGTCGGCGAAGCTGCGGGGATAGATCTCGTAGATGACGGCGTTCTTCCACCAATCGCTATCGGCCGCGCTCGCCGATGCCGCCAGCGCCAGCATCGCCAGGGTCAGACTGCGCATCAAACGCATGGGAACTCTTCCAGTCACCCCCACACTGTAGCCCCATTGCGTGCCGCCTGAGGCATGGCTGCTACCGCCCCGACGACCCGAAGCCGCCTTCGCCGCGCCGCGATTCCGCCAGGTCGCCCTCCAACCATTCCACTGCCTCGTACCGCGCTACAATCATCTGCGCGATGCGGTCGCCCGCGTGGACGGTGTACGGCTGGCGTCCCAGGTTCAACAGGATCACCCGCACTTCCCCGCGATATCCCGGATCGATGGTCCCCGGCGCGTTCGGCATGGTGATGGCGTGCTTCAGCGCCAGACCGCTGCGCGGCCGCACCTGCGCCTCCCATCCCGGCGGCACTTCCACGGTCAATCCGGTTGCCACCATCCGCGGAACCCCCGGTTCCAGCGTGGCGTCCTCTACCGCGCACAGGTCCATGCCGGCGTCCTCTTCGGGTCCATGGGCGTAGGCCGGAAGGACGGCGTCGGGATGGATGCGGCGGATGCGAATCTGCATATGCTTTCCGCTATGATATCGTCTTGACCCCCTCCCCACGCGTCATCACCGTGGCGCCCATGCCGCCGGAGAAGAGCGCCTACGCGCTGGCCCGCTACAGCCGCTCGCCCGATTCCATTCGCGACTCCATCGCCTGGGTGCGCACCCACGACTCGCAGAAGTTCCTCGAGAGCTTCTACTTCCAGTACGGCCACGCGTCCATCGCCGATCTCGGCCACGCCGTCCTGTGCTACGAGGGCATCTCGGAGCTGGCCGCCACCGAAATCGAAGAAGAGCCGCTCTGGGACGGCCAGGCCAAGAGCTCGCGCTACCAGGATTTCTCGCGCTCCGGCTTCATCACGCCGCCCGAGTTCGCACGCGCCGATGCCGCGGTCTATGAAGCCGCCGGCCGCGCCTTACTGGCCGCGTATGCCCAGGTCAACGAGCTGGCCTTCGCCTGTCTGGCCGAACGCCTGCCGCGCCCCGACGACATGAAGCCCGAGGCCTACCGCCGCAACGTGGCCGCCCGCGCCTTCGACGTCGCCCGCTACCTGCTCTTTTGGGGCGTCCCCACCAATGTCGGACAAGTCACCAGCATCCGCACCATCGAGAAGCAGATTCGCCGCCTGAAGTCGTCGGCGTATCAGGAATTGCGCTCACTCGGCGAGGAAGTGGCCCAGGCATGCGCCCGCCCGCCCGATTGCGTCTGGGACGCGAACGCCGCCGCCGAACCACTGGCCCCCACCCTGGCGCGCCACGCCGAACGCGATGACCACGCCGTGCAATC
>Ga0181529_10000101_pt1 | contig 109869 bp, 89 predicted proteins | sample PEATcosm2014_Bin_36_FD_119763 | JGI IMG/M metagenome (GOLD analysis project Ga0181529, IMG submission 119763) | Peatland microbial communities from MTU Mesocosm Facility, Houghton, MI, USA - PEATcosm2014_Bin10_30_metaG | ecosystem: Environmental > Terrestrial > Soil > Wetlands > Peat | place...
CGCGAGCGAACCATAAAGTGCAATAGCAGCGCCCCCACGCTTGTGGACTGCTTCGACGATGAAACGCCCCGAGGCGCGCGATCAAGAATCGATTGTTTCACGGCTTCTCGTCTCCGTGTTTCCACCCTCCTACCCAGGCGCGGTGTGCCCGACGCCGTGCGCGCCGACTTCGCCGACTACTCCGCGCGGTAGTTGGGCGCTTCCTTGGTGATGATGACGTCGTGCACGTGGCTCTCGCGCAAGCCCGCCGGCGATATGCGCAGGAAGTGCGCCTTGTTCTGCAACTCGGCTATGCTGCGCACGCCGCAGTAGCCCATGCCGGCGCGCAGGCCGCCGACGAGCTGGTAGACCAGGTCGGCGATCGGCCCTTTGGACGCCACGCGGCCTTCGATGCCTTCGGGCACCAGCTTGGCGTTCGGGTCCTGTTCATAGCGGTTGGCCTGGCCCTGCGACATCGCGCCCAGCGAGCCCATGCCGCGATAGGTCTTGAACGTGCGGCCCTGGTAGAGAATGGTCTCGCCGGGGCTTTCATCGGTGCCGGCCAGCAAGCTGCCGATCATCACCGTGTCCGCGCCGGCGGCGATCGCCTTGGTCACATCGCCCGAGTATTTGATGCCGCCATCGGCCACCAGCGGCACTCCCGTGCCGCGCGCCGCCCGCGCGCATTCCAGAATCGCCGTGATCTGCGGCACGCCCGCACCCGAAACCACGCGCGTGGTGCAGATCGAGCCGGGGCCGATGCCGACCTTGATGCCATCCACGCCGAGCGAGATCAGCTCTTTCGCGCCTTCGTATGTCGCCACGTTGCCAACCAGCAGTTGCACGCCGGGCTGTTTGCTCTTGATGATCTTCACCGCCGCCATCACGCGCGTGGTGTGGCCGTGCGCCGTATCGATGGCCAGCACGTCCACTTTGCGCCCCACCAGTTCCATTGCGCGCTCCAGAAAATCGCCGGTGGCGCCAATCGCCGCTCCCACGCGCAGCCGGCCCTGGCTGTCCTTGGCCGCGCTGGGGTATTTCAGTTTCTTCTGAATGTCCTTGACCGTAATGAGACCCTTCAGATAATACTGGTCGTCCACCACCAGCAGCTTTTCCACGCGGTGCTGATGCAGGATGGCCTCGGCCTGTTCGAGCGTGGTGCCGACGGCGACCGTCACCAGGTTCTCCTTGGTCATCACCTCGGAGATGGGAATGTCGGAGCGCGTCTCGAAGCGCAGGTCGCGATTGGTGAGGATGCCGACCAGCTTGCCGGCCTTGGTCACCGGCACGCCGGAGATGCGGTAGCGCGCCATAAGCGCGCGCGCGTCGGCGATCGATTGTTCCGGGTCCACCGTGATGGGGTCCACGATCATGCCGCTTTCACTGCGTTTCACGCGGTCCACTTCTTCCGCCTGCTTCTCGATCGGCATATTGCGGTGGATGATGCCGATGCCGCCCTGCTGCGCCAGCGCGATCGCGAGGTGCGATTCGGTCACCGTATCCATGGCGGCCGAAACGATGGGAACATTCAGGCCGATCTCGCGCGTCAGTTGTGTGCGCGTGTCGGCTTCAGACGGCAACACTTCGCTGCGGGCCGGTTCGAGCAGAATGTCGTCGAAGGTGAGGCCCTCTGTGATTACGTCTTGGTTCATAGGGATTTTATCTATGATAGCGTACAGCGCGCGCCGGTCCAGTGCCGGTGGGGCTTGCTTTCGCTTGCCCATTGTTTCCCCGATCCACCACAGGTCCCACCGATTGCTCCCCGGCGCGGCGGTTCGCTATCGTGGAATGAGTGCCTCGTCAAGCAGAACCCGAACGGCCGGGGCTGCTGAATGTCGCGTCAAGGAGGCATGCGAGACACAGCGCGTGCATGATTGCTCGCCGGATCTTGAGTTGCGGGAACCTCCGAGGAGAACCAATCGAAATGGCGGAGCCAGAGCTGAAGCAGTTTGGAAGTCTCACAAGCGAGGACTTTGAACGGTACCCCGTGTGGATCGGTTGTCATACCGTCGACTACGACGAACCATGGTACGACGATACCGACGAAGAGACCTTCCGGCCCTGGGTCGGCGATCTGCCGGCGGATGCATCCCAGGGCATGTTCCTCGTCCGGGCCACAATCGAACTACAGGACGGGAGTCGGCATTCGGGATTCGTCACGCCGGATTCCAGCGCCGGAGGCCTCGGAATGCAGCAGCCGCACATCTTTGTCGGTGATAGGGCTTTCGGATTCTGGGGGGGCATTGTGGGCGTACCAGCGGAGGAACGGCAGGCCCTTTACTTCGCACTTGGACGAACGCCGGACGCCGTCTTTCCGCTGCGGTTCACCGTTGATCCTGTCCTGACTACGGGGGAGGCGAGCGGTGAAGCCCATGGGTTCTACCGATACGTTCACGGCAATCAGAGCCCTCAGGCCGAGACATGATCTGAACGTCCGCGGGCAGTTAACAAGCGGTACCAACGAAAAGCAAAAACCACTGCCGCGCCGGTCCCACCGATTGCTTCCCGGCGCGGCGGTTCGCTATCGTGGAATGAGTGCCTCGTCAAGCAGAACCCGAACGGCCGGGTAAGGTTCGCGTCAACCATCTGGCCAGGATCAAGCAAAGCGGCGGGAAGATTGCCGCGCTCACGGCGTACGATTTTCTTTCCGCGCAATTGCTGGACTCGGCCGGGATCGACGTGATCCTGGTCGGCGACTCGCTGGCCAACGTGGTTCTAGGCTACCCGACCACCGTGCCAGTGACGATGGACGAGATGTTGCACCACGCCAAGGCTGTCTCGCGCGGCGTCACGCGAGCGCTGACGGTTGCCGACATGCCATTCCTTTCTTACCAGACAGGCCTCGACGATGCGGTTCGCAATGCGGGCCGATTTCTGAAAGAGGGCGGCGTCGAGGCGGTGAAGCTGGAGGGCGCGAACCCGGTTCTCGCCGTGGTCGAGAGACTGGTCGAGGTGGGAATTCCGGTGATGGGGCATCTCGGGTACACGCCGCAGTCGGTGCATCGCTTCGGCAGCAACATCGTGCAAGGCAAGACGGCGGCGCGCGCGGGCGAAATGCTGAATGACGCGATTGCGCTGGAGGGCGCGGGCGCGTTCGCCGTGGTGCTGGAATGCGTGCCGGCCGAGGTGGCGCGTTTGATCACGGAGCGGTTGACCATACCGACCATCGGCATCGGCGCCGGGCCATTCTGCGACGGCCAGATTCTGGTGCTGCACGATGCATTAGGGCTGACGCCGCGGAGCCCTCGTCTGGCCAAGCGCTATCTCGAGTTGGGCGGACTGATCTCCGAGGCCGCCGCATCCTACATCCGCGAAGTCCGCGAGGGCGTGTTTCCAGCAGCCGAACACTGCTACGAAATGCCCGAGGAAGAATTAAGAGCGCTGGCCGAGGAAAGCGGAGAGCAGGAAGGGCGCTGATGCGGTCGACGCGGAGAGCCGGGCCGGGCATGCCCGGCCCCCAACAGCCATGTATGAATAATGGCCACGGATGAACACGGATAAACACGGATAAGACCTAAGGGTTGGATTCTTGATTTCTATCTGTGTTCATCTGCGGTTCTCTGTGGCTTCCGATGATGCCAATGCGGATCGTAAGAACAGTTCGAGAGATGCGGACGGAAGCGGAGGCGGCCAGCCGCGCGAGCGACATCGTGGGCTTGGTCCCGACGATGGGGTTCTTTCATGAGGGACACCTGTCGCTGATGCGGAAGGTGCGCGCGGAGTGCGGCCTGGTGGTAGTGTCGCTGTTCGTGAACCCAACCCAGTTCGGACCGGGCGAGGATTCCGCGGCTTACCCGAAGGACTTCGAGCGGGACTGCGCTCTCGCCGGCGCGGAGGGTGTGGACGTGATGTTCGCGCCCGAGGCCGGCGAGATGTACGCGGGCGATCACTCCACATTCGTCGATGTGGAGCGGATCACCGGAAACTTGTGCGGCGCGTCGCGGCCGGGACATTTTCGCGGCGTAGCCACGGTGGTGGCCAAACTGTTCCATATCTGCCAGCCGCAGCGCGCGTACTTCGGGTTGAAGGACTATCAGCAGGTGCGCGTGATCGAAACTATGATTCGCGACCTGAACTTCCCGGTCGAATTGGTGCGATGCCCGATCGTGCGCGAGCCGGATGGATTGGCGATGAGTTCGCGCAATAGCTATCTTTCCGCGGCGGAACGGAACGCCGCAACGATCTTGCGCCGGTCGCTGGTGGCGGCGGGCAAGCGAATCGAGCAGGGCGAGCGCGACGGCGCCGCGGTCGCGATGCGACTGCGGGAAGCGATTGAGACGGAGCCAACAGCGAGCGTCGATTACGCCGAAGTGATCGATGCGGAAACGCTCGCGTCACTCACCCGGATTCAGAGCATCGCGCTGTTAGCCGTTGCCGTCCGCATCGGCCGCGCGCGGCTGATCGACAACTTATTGGTTGACGCTGCGATTTGACCTGTTCCGGTAGGACAGGCCATCGCTTTTCGTGGCCTGTCACCGTCGCTGGAAGACAGGCGACACAAACCGATCGCCTGTCCTACCTCGGACATCGAGTGGGATCTTCAAGCGACGGAAAGAATCTCGTCGCGGACCAGGTGGAGGCGAATTCGTTCGGGGCGCGGGCGGTCAAGGAAGAACGCAGCGGTGGCTTCCACTGCGTTTCGGCGCAACTCGTCCCAAGTGTCGCCTTCGGTGAAGATGTTCTCGGTGAGACACTCGGCGCAATAGCCGCCGTCGGCCTCCTGGACGACTTCGAACACCAACTCGGTCATACGTCCATCGTACGGCACTGCGCGCTCGAAAGCTGGCGTTGGCGGATTAAGACCTGCCCCACCTACGCAGGCCGCCGCAGCAGCGGGCGCAGCGTCAGGTTGACCAGAATCATCGTCACGGAGAAACCAGGCAGCAGCAGCAGAGCGGTCCCCAGGCTGTGGTTGTGGGCCACGTTGCCGATAATGGAACTGCTGACGGCGAGGCCTAGCCAGCCGCAGGTGATCACGATGCCCATGGCGGTTGCCGTCATGCGCGGGAAGGCGTCGCCGACCAGAGCGAGCGTGGTGGGAAAGACGGGCGCCATGGCGAGGCCGGCGCAGAACACCACCACCCAGGCCGCCGAAGGGCTGCCGACCTGCAGCATGGCGAAAGTGGCGATGGCCATGGCGACCGAGGCTCCCAGCGTGACCGATAGAGCGGACACTCTGATGAGTATTCGCGAGGCCGCCAAACGTCCCACCAGCAGACCCAGCGCGAAGCCGAGGGCGAGGATGTTCAGCGCGGTGGATTGCGCCAGCCCGCGCACGTCGTGCAGGTAGCGGGCCAGCCAATTCCAGACACCCACTTCGCAGGCGACGTAAAGGAACAGGAACAGCGCCAGCACGTACAACACGGGGCGGCCCACCACGGAGCCGATCTCGGAGGCTTTGAAGCCGCGCTCGCCAGTGGGCTGCGGCATCGGCGTGAGGAAATTGACGACCAGCGCGACGCTGGCCAGCACGGCGGCGGCGTAGCACATGCGCACGGCGCTGCCGCCGAGGATGTTGGCGGTGACGAACGGCGTGATGAGGCCGCCGAGCCCGAAGAAGAGATTCAGGATATTCAACATGCTGCCGCGGCGCGATTCGGCGACATCGGAAACCAGCGTGTTGGCGCCGGTGACCACGATGCCTCCGCCCAAGCCGAGTAGCACCAATGCCACCAGCACATACGTGAAATCGCCGCCGGCGAAGGGCAGCAGCCAGAAGGAAGTCGAGATCAGCGCCAGGCCGCCGACCAGCGCGATCTTCTTGCCCTTCCTGTCGATCAGCGGCCCGACCGAGATGGATGCGACAACCAGCCCGATGGCCTGCGCGGTGGCGAGCGTGCCGATCTGCGCGTCTGTGAATCCGAGTGTGGGATTGAACGTTCCCCAGGTGGCGGCGACGATGCCGTAGATGAGAATGCCGAGAATCGCAGCGAGTATCAACATGGAGAGTTGATCTTATCACTACGCCAAGCCGGCTGGCGACGCGACGCGTTCCGGGAGGGCGGCGGCGCCGGCGGCGGGCAGCGTGATGGTGAAACGCGTCCCTTTGCCGGGCGTGCTCTGGACGTCGATGATGCCGTTATGCGCTTTGGCGATCCAGGCGACGAAGCTCAAGCCCAGCCCCAGACCCTGGTCGGGAGCCGGCGCCGTTCCCGAACCGGGCACGCGGTAGAAGCGGTCGAAGATGTGCGGCACGTGCTCGGCTGGGATGCCGCGGCCGGTGTCTTCGACCACCAATTCCACGCTGCCATCGAGCGGGCGCGCGCTCAACCGCACCTCGCCGCCCGCGGGCGTGAACTTGAGGGCGTTGGATAGCAGGTTGGTGATCATGCGCTCGATTTGCACGCGGTCGGCATCCACGAAGCAACCGCGCGCGCAATCGGCGGCGAGATGCACGCCGCCGCCCTCGGCGGGAATCTGGAACTGCTCGGCCAGGTCTTCCAGCACCAGACCGAGATCGAGGCGCGTTCTTACGAGCGCCAGTTGGCCGGATTCGGCTTGCGAGAGCAGCAAGAGCGCGCGCACGATTTGCGACAGGCGGTCGATATCCTGCAGCGCGTTGAACATGGCTTCGCGATACTGCTCGGTGGTGGCGGCCGTCATCAAAGCCACTTCCAGTTGGCCGCGAATGGCTGTGATGGGCGTGCGCAATTCGTGCGAAACATCGGCGGAGAATTGCTTCATCTGGCGGAAGGTGGCCTCCAGGCGCTCGATCATGCGATTGAAGGTGAGGATCAGATAGTCGAGCTCATCGCCGGATTGGCGCGAGGGAATGCGCAGCCCGAGATTGGAGCCGGTGATGCGCTGCGCTGCCTGCGCCACGTCGCGCACCGGGGTGAGCGCACGGCCGGCCACCAGCCAGCCGACCAGCCAGCCGAGCAGGGTCGCGCCGGGGATGACGCCGGCAAAAATCATAACGGAGTACCGGCGCAGGATTTCCTCGTTCTTGGCGAGCGAGGTTCCGATCGCCACGTAATACGGGGCGTGGCGCAGTTCATCCCAAATCACCGCGGCGCGAATCAAAAACAGCTCTCCCTTACTGCCGCGCTTCTGCATCCAGAACGGTTTGCCGGCCTGGCCGGGCTTGGAGGCGGTCACCCACTGCCGCACGCGCGCCTGAATGTCGGCGGGGCGGTCCTGGGGCAGATCCTGGTAAATGGTGGATTCGGCGGGTTCCTGGGCATCGTGGTCCTGAATGACCTTGCCAGCGCTGTCGGTGATCAGCAGCACCTTCTTGATATCCAGCACCACGGTGGTTTCGTCGGGATCGTCCTTGTCGTAATACCAGTAGGCTTCGTAGTCGCCCGAGGGGGCGCGCTCGATGCGCAGGATGCTGCCTTTGAGCGCGGTCCAATCCTCGTCGAGCGAATCGGTGGCCAGCGTTTGCAGGCTGCCGGACAATTGCGCGCGATTCAGCCACACCGCGCCTACCAGCAGGACGACGAACAGCGACGCATAGGTAGCGGTGAGGCGGAAGCGCAGGCCACGCGAGGCGCGGCGCACGTCGCGGCCGAGGCGGTACAGGTCGCGGGAGCGCAATCGCATATTACGCCTGCCGTTCGGAGACGGCTTCCGGCGCCGGGTCCACGGGCTTCTCGGGAGCCTCGATCATGTACCCGATGCCGCGCACGGTCTGGATCAGTTTCTGTGGAAAGCGGTCGTCGATCTTGCTGCGCAGGTGGCGTATGTAAACGTCGACGATGTTGGTCAGCCCGTCGTAATCCATGTCCCAGACGTGCTCGACGATCATGGTGCGGCTGAGCGGGCGGCCCCGATTGCGCATCATGTATTCGAGGATGCCGAATTCCTTGGGTGCCAGGTCGATGGTCTCGCCCGCGCGAGTCACCTTGCGGCGGATGCAGTCGACCGCCAGGTCGGCCACCTGCAACTTTTCGAGCGTGGGTTGGCCCCGGCGCAGCAGCGCGCGCACTCTGGCCAGCAGCTCGACGAAGGCGAACGGCTTGACCAGGTAATCGTCGGCGCCTTGTTCCAGGCCCTTCACGCGATCGTCGAGCGAACTGCGAGCGCTCAAGATCAGCACCGGCGGGCCCGCCTTGGCGCGGCGGATTCGTTCGAGCACCGCAATACCGTCCATGTCGGGCAGCATCAGGTCCAGAATCACCAAGTCGTAATCGGTCGAGTGGGTGCGTTCGAGCGCGTCCGCCCCGGTGGCCGCCGCATCCACGGCATAGCCGGCGCCTTCCAGGCCCCGGCACAGGAAGTCGGCGATGCGTTTTTCGTCCTCGACCACCAGCAGTCGCATGTGATCTCAGCTTATCAATAACGCGGTGGAAAATGGCGATGCGGAGGGATGGGGAGGGTTGCGAGAGTGGCGCGAAGAAAGAAAAAGGGCGGCGGGAGTTTTGTCTCCCGCCGCCGAGGTTGTGATGCGATGAATCCAGGTTAGCCGGGTTTTAGGTGATGTTGAGGGTGATGATCGCGTTACCGGTGAAGCCGCTGGTGGCGTCGGTTACCGTGACTTCGATGTTGAGACCGTTCGCGTCGGTTCCAGGGGTGCCCGACAGGATTCCGGTGGCCGGGTCAACCGCGAGGTCATCCGGGAACGCGCTGAGCGCAAGACCGTTCACCGAACCGGTGCTAGCCCCGGCAGCGAATGAGTAGGATGCGCCCGAAGCGGCTCCCTGGGATCCGATTATGGTTATGGCCGCAGTGGTGGCCGGCAATGCCACACCGTGGGTGGCAGTCAGGGTGTAGACGGGGTTGCTGGTTACGACAGACGGGCCGGCGAGTGTGGCGGCACCGCAGGCGGCCGGCGTGCCGGAGGTTGCGCAGGAGGCTGTTGCGAGCAGGCTCTGTTGGGCCCATAGGCTCGCGCCAACCTGGCTGGTCTTTGAGTTAGCGGGGGTGGTTACCACGACCGGCAGAGAGACGATGTTGGTCCCCATGACGTTACCGGGCGTATTGTTCGCCGCATAGGTGAAGGCGGGGGTGCTGTTGGGGAGAGTTGGGGTGGAACTGGGGAGCTGAATGTCAATCTGATACAGCCCGGCAACCGCGCCCTGCACCCAACCGGCAAACAGCACCGTAGCGGGCTGGCCGCCGACGGTAACGGTGGGAACGTTGGAGCCGGCGAGCAGGAAACACGGCTGTATGGTGTTGGCAGTATAGAAAGCCGGCTCGATGACGAGGCCGTCGTCGGAGGTGGTACCGGTATCGTTGGCCCAGTAGGCAGCCGGTGCCATGCAGAACTGGGAGGCTCCAGATCCAACGGCAGTTCCGGTGGAGGTGCTATCGGGCACGCCCAAACCTGTCACATAGAGATCGACATAGTCCGAGTTGGCTGCGGTGGTGCGCATGTTCGCCGGAGCGGACTGTGTGATCAGTGCCCAGGTGGTATTGTTGAGAGCCGCCGCGTTACCCTGTCCGTCGCCGCCGATGGTGAAGACGCCTGGATCGGTTGCGGCCACATTCACGGTATAGGCCTGGCTCTTGAGCATGTTTGCGCCATTGCCGTAACCGAAGCTTACGATAATGTCGACCGTGGAGCCTACCTTGGCTAACAGCGCGGACGGCGCCATCAGGTTGATCTGATTGTTGGTGGCGAATAGCAGCGGAGCAGTAGCGAGCGGCGTCGTCGTGTTGCCATGGGCGTAGAAGTTGACGGCCAGGTTGCGCTGGGTTGCGCCGGATGCATCCGGACTGAGCGAGAGCGGGTAGGCGAACGTGGTTGGGTTCGTCGCCGCGAACAGCAAAGCGTTCGAGCTGCCAACGACGCAGCCGGTTCCGCCGGAGACGCAGAAATTGGTCCCGAAGATGGTCAGGATGTCGTAGGGAGCGATGGTGGGCAGCGTGGGCGCCGTCGCTTCGATATACGATGAGGCGCTGGTGACCGCCGACACGATCGGATTGATACCGATGGTGAGACTAGCCGTCCCTCCCCCGCCGGGCGCGGAACAGACGGTGCCGCCTGCATTAGGATTGCAAACGCCGACCGTTACCGTAGTGGTGGCGGCCGAACTGAACGGCAGGTAAGGGTCCGGAGTCGCAGGTACCGTAATCGACAGTACGATGGTGCTGGTATCTTGTACGGTTACCGCGATATTGGGATCCACCACGAGCACGCCGGCCGAGGGAACGATTCCAGCCACGGTTCCTCCCAAGCCGCCTTGCGGGACGACAAATCCGCTGCCGCTAATCACCACGACAAACGGATTTACGCCGCTCGGGGAAGTTGGAAGGACCGACGGTGTGAGGCTGCTGATCAGGGCAGTTGGCGGTTCGACATATAGCTTTATGCCGACGGTGATCGTAGTGCTTCCGCCGGAGATTACCACCTGTCCCGTAACCGCAGTGGGGGACGGCGCAAGGGCGCCAATGGTCGATGCGGGGAACGACACCGTGAACGGACTGCCAAAATTGTAGGCCAAGCCCTGGGTCGTGCTCGAGATCGGTGCTAAATTGCCGGACGGAGCGACGGTGAACGCGATCGGCGTGTCGCTCGATATCGGCGTCAGCGTGAACGTCGGCGCAGTAGCGTTTCCGACCACCCAGTAGAGTGTCTCGGTGCAGGTGGTTGCGTTGGTGCATGTGAGGCCCGGAGTGGCGCCCTGGAGAATCGACAACGTTGGCGCAGGGGCGTTCACCTGGATGGTGACCGGCAGCACGTAATCCAGATAGCCGGTGACCTTGAGGTGAACCTGTGCCGTATAGTTGCCCACGTTGAGTCCGGTGACCCCGGAGCCGGGCAGGAAGCTCAACGTCACAGGGGTATCGGGACCACCCGAGGTTTCGGTAACGGCGAGCCAACTCGGCACCGTGGTTTGCTGTACCTGGACGTACAAAGGCGTGGGATTCGAGGTGAGGCTGGTGGTTGCCGCCGCCCAACTCGAGGAATTACTGCCCTGGGTATACGTCAGCGCAACCGACGTGGGGCTCGGAATCAACGGGCTTGTGGTGCCGACTATGATGCTGACCGAGAAGTTCTTGGTCACCTGACTGGTTGCCGGACCGCTCAACAAGGGAACCGTAAACGTGTTGGTTCCGGATGGCAGTGCGCCGCAATTGGTAGTGGTTCCCGCGGCAACGGTCACGGTCAAGCCGACGGCAGTGCCTGTAGCGAGGCCACCCGCCGATACGGAGATCGAACTCGAGGACCCGGCGATGGTGCCGACGGTGAACGGCGTGCCGCCGGTGGCCGCGGAGGTTACATTGACCTGTTGCGCCCCCGTTACGGTGCCCGCGGTCTTGTTGCAGGTGAACGTGAGCGAACTGGGAGTAGGCACCAGCGCGGAACCGCCGCCTGTGGTAATGGTGATGGTAACGGGTATGAAGAGAGTCGTGCCGACCGTGCCGATCGTCCCCGTGGGCGTGAACGTCAGCCCTGTGTTGGCCGCCGTCGTGCTGGGAAGCGTGCCCATGCAGCCGGGCGCGATCGAGAAAACGAAGTTGGTCGCCGAGTTGGCCGATGACGACGTGACATTCAGCCCCGTGCTGACGTAGGACGCATTCACCACGACCGGGCCGCCCCCCCGTGGGGATTCCAGAGCCGTTGATCGTGGCCGCCAGGCCGGTCGAGCCGGTGACCTTTGTCATGTATGTGCTCGTCCCGGACGCGAGCACGATGGGGACTGTTACGGTGGGGGCACCGGTCACTGTGTCGCAGGTCAGTGCGATCGATGCTGGACCCGATAATACGGCTGTCGCTCGCAGTGTACCCGTGCAGATGACCAGCGCGAGGATCGCAAGGAGTACCTTTAGAAAACGCATTTGAGACATTTGAAATTCTTCTCCTTATGTTTACCCACGCTGAGTGCCTGGGTACATGAACCATATCGGTGGGTGCACCAGAATCTTCACAGTCAAACTGCGCGTTTCCCTGAGGCGGATTAGTGAGACGGCTGGCTTCCTTAACGCATCCACCTTAGAAAGCCCCGCCGATTCGCCTTAGTCCAGACCGAACGCGGTGTGGTGGGCACTTGTGCGAAGCGAAGTTCCGCGCTATCTCTGAATCATGTCCACTACGAGCGACGACATACGTTACGCGCTGCGTTCCCTGCGCCGGAATCCCGGATTCACGAGTGTCGCCGTCGCTTCGCTGGCGCTCGGTATCGGCGTGAACACCGCCATCTTCAGCCTGGTCGATCAAATGTTGTTCTGGTCCGTTCCGGCGCGCGACCCCGGCCAGCTCGTGAATATCGAAGGCGGTCGCAGCGACACGTACCCCTTCTATCGCGAGTATCGCGACCGCAACCAGGTCTTCTCGGGTCTGCTCGCCAGCAGTCATCCGGTACCTGCCGGCGTCCGGCCGGAGGGTGCGCCGGCGGTGGAAGTCGGGCACATATCCTACGTGAGCGGCAATTACTTTCGAACCCTCGGAGTGGGCGCCGCCGCGGGACGGGTAATCGTGGATGCGGACGACCTGAAGCCCGGCGGATCGCCAGTCGTCGTCCTGACTTACGACTATTGGCAAAGCCGTTTCGCGGGCAGCCGCAACGTCATCGGGCGCAAGTTTGCGGTGGGCGGGTACCCTCTTGAAGTGGCCGGTATCGCCGAAAAAGGCTTTGGCGGGATCTTCAACGGTTATCGAACCGACGCTTTCATTCCGTTGACCATGTTTCCGCTAACCACGCCCGCGGCGGCGTCCATCTGGAACACGGCGGGCGCGCGATTGCTCCGCTCCGTGGCGCGGCTGAAGCCGGGCGTCTCGATGGAGAAGGCACAGGCCAACCTGCGAGTGGTCTGGCCGCAGGCCGTCGACGCGGTCAACGACGCATCGGTGAAGGCCGGCGGCCGGGCCAGGAAGTTCACCGGAGAAGACCCGCTCACGGTGACACCGGGCGCGCACGGTGTAACGTACGGCCGGGCCCAGGCGGCGGACCCGCTGGCAGTGCTGATGGCCGCCGCCGGCCTGGTGTTGCTGATTGCGTGCGCCAACATCGCCAACTTACTGCTGGCGCGCGCGGCGGGACGCCGCAAGGAGATCGCCGTGCGCGTGAGCCTGGGGGCCCGGCGGGCCCGGCTGGTCCGCCAACTGCTCACCGAGAGCCTGGTTCTGGCTGGGCTCGGCGGAGCGGCCGGCTTCGCGCTGGCGCATTGGAGCGTGGCAGGCATCGCGGCGGCGCATCTCGTCAATCCCGACTTGCGTCTGCAACCCAGCCTGACGCTGGCCGCATTCTCGGTTGGCCTGACAGTGCTGACGAGCGTTCTGTTCGGACTGGCGCCCGCATTGCGGATCACGCGCGTGGACGTGGCGCAGGCCACCAGGGATAGCGGCTTCTCCTCGCAGGGCCGGTCGCGTGTACGGCTCGGCAAAGTGCTGATCGCCGCGCAGGCGGCTCTGTCGCTGGCGCTGCTGGTGGGTGCGGGGCTGTTCATCCGCACGTTGCGCAATCTGGAAAACGTCGATCTGGGTTTCGATCGCGAAAGTGTTCTGCTGATCGACGCCGATGCCGCCCACGCGGGATATCGAGGCCATCGGCTGCGTACCTTTTACGATGAATTGCTCGATCGTACGCGCCGCCTGCCGAACGTCCGGTCCGCCGGTCTATCCGGGATGACACCGATGGGAATGTATGAGATGTCGCGTTCCTTCGCGGCGGAAGGCTACCAGCCGCATCCCGGCGAACGCATGGTCGCGCTCTCGAATCCCGTCACCGACGGATACTTCGCCACACTCGGCATCCCGTTGCTGCTGGGCCGCGATTTCAGGCCGCAGGACGAACCGGCGGTCACGCCGCGGGACAATGTTTTCGCGGCGCTGGGGCGGATGAGCGGAGGCGACGACAGCGCCGAGGCGAACGCATCTCCCATCTGTATCGTCAACGAATCGCTGGCCCGCCATCTCTTCGCCGGCGCCAATCCGGTCGGGCGCCATCTCAGCTTTGACAGCCCGTACTCCGCCGAATCGGCGATCGAGATCGTCGGTGTGGTGAAGGACGTGCGGAACTCCGATGTCCGGCGCGCCGATACGCACGGCATCATCTATGTGCCGAGCTGGAGCCACGGCGCCGAAGGCCGTTATCTCGCCGTGCGCGTCGCGGGCAGGACGGCCCCGGCGATAGTCGCGATCCAGCGCCAACTGCGCGCCATCGACCCGAACGTGCCCATGCTGCGGAGCGACACGCTCGAAGACGACGTAAATGCGGATCTCAAACACGAGCGGATGATCGCGTACCTGTGTGGCTGCTTCGGGGCGCTCGCGCTGACGCTGGCCGCGGTCGGGCTGTACGGGGTGATGGCCTATGCGGTGGCGCAGCGAACCAGGGAAGTCGGAATCCGCATGGCGCTCGGGGCGCGGCGTCCCGACGTTATCGGGATGGTCGTGCGCGAAGCGCTGGTCCCGGTGCTTTTTGGTGTTGCGATCGGGACCGCTGGTGCGCTCGCCACGGCTCGCGCGATTGCGAGCCTGCTATTCGGAGTCGCGCCGCGCGATCCGCTTTCGTTCATTCTTGCCATGGGAGCGATGCTGGGCGTGGCATTGCTGGCAGCGGCGCTTCCCGCCCGAAGGGCGAGCCGCGTCGATCCCGCGATTGCACTAAGGTATGAGTGAGATTTGACAGGTGTGGCGCACGAATTCGCGCGGGGAAAAGCCGAGATGACTCTCGACCCTGCGCGCAGACTCGCGTGCGCCACGACTCGATATTGAGCGCCGCTTACCGCTGGAACGCCTTGCGGCCGGCGAATCGCGCACGGCCTTGCAGCCGCTCTTCAATGCGGAGGAATTGGTTGAACTTCGCCACCCGCTCGCTGCGGCATCCCGAACCGGTCTTGATCTGGCCGGCGCCGGTCGCTACCGTCAGGTCCGCGATGAAGGTGTCCTCAGTTTCGCCCGACCGGTGCGAGACGAAGCTGCGGTAATTGTTGCGCGAGGCCAGCTCGATGGTGTCCAGGGTTTCCGTCACCGTGCCGATCTGATTCAGCTTGATGAGGACCGCGTTGCCGATTCCCTTGTCGATGCCCTGCTGCAGAATTTGCGGATTGGTGCAGAAGATGTCGTCGCCCACCAGCTCGATCTTGGAGCCGAGAGCTACCGTCAAATTGTGCCAGCCATCCCAGTCGTTCTCTCCCATGCCGTCTTCAATCGAGATGATCGGATACTGCTTCACCCACGATTCCCAGAGCTTAATGAGCTCGTCGGATCCGATCGCTTTCTTGCTGGACTTGAACAGCACGTACTTGCCGTCGTCCCACATTTCGCTGGCGGCCGGGTCGAGGCAGATCGAGATATCGTCGGACGGTTTGTAGCCGGCCTTCGTGATGGCTTCGAGGATCACCTCGACCGCTTCTTCGTTCGATTTCAAATCGGGAGCGAAGCCGCCCTCGTCGCCGACGGCCGTCGAGTAACCTTTGCCATTGAGCACCTTCTTCAGTGCGTGGAACGTCTCGACGCCCATGCGGATCGATTCGGCGAAGGACGTTGCACTGTGCGGTGCGATCATGAACTCCTGAAAGTCGACCGTATTGTCGGCGTGCTTGCCGCCGTTGATCACGTTCAGGCAGGGCACCGGCAGCAGGGATGCATTGGCGCCGCCCAGGTACCGGTATAGCGGCAGCGAGTGGGCTTCCGCCGCGGCGCGCGCAGTGGCCATGGACACGGCGAGAATCGCGTTGGCTCCCAATTTGCCCTTGTTGGGCGTGCCATCGGCATCGATCATAGCTTGGTCGATGGCCCGCTGACTGGTCGCATCCAGCCCCTCGACGGCGTTGGCCAGCTCTTTGTTGATGTGGCCGGCGGCCTTGGTGCAGCCTTTGCCTCCGTACCGTTTCTTATCGCCGTCGCGCAATTCGGCGGCTTCTTTCTCTCCCGTGGACGCTCCGGAAGGAACGGCCGCAACGCCGAGTGCGCCGCACGCCAGTTCCACCTCGGCTTCGACTGTAGGATTCCCGCGGGAATCGAGGATCTCGCGACCCACCACGCTAACGATTTTGGTCATCTATGACTCCTTGTGCTTTGCGAATGAAAAGCAGACTTCGCTGAAAATGAGGAAACGCCTTACCCGATGGCAGGAGCTATCGGGACCGGTCGCCCGGGACGGTCACGCCCGGGACGGTCCCAGGTTACGTTCCATCCCCCGGCGCTCTCGAAGCTCGACTATAGCTCATGGCAGCGGTCTCGAGCAACACGTCCGAACGCGTCCGTTTAGTATGCAACCGGCATGCTCCCGTTCCTGTGGGAGTTGTCCGTCTGCGCTGCGGGCTGGTGATGCTGGGCAGGCAGTCCCGCCAGCAGGTAGAATCCACCGGCCACCAGCACCGCCCAGATCAGGCTGACGACAATTGCGAAGCGCCGGTTCCAATACATGCGTGTTGAACCCAATTCCACGCCATGCCGGACGACGTTGCCTGCTACGGCGGCCGAGCATTCACAACCAGGACATGCCGGCCGCGGCGGCCATTAACGCCGCGGCCATCGCCACCACAGCCTCCGACCCGTGGAGGTCGTGAACCTAGGCGGGGATCGCAGCCGGCAGCCACTCCCTGGCCAACCGGGGAGCGACGGGACACCACAAGGAGACAATGTCCCCCGCGGGAATCCTCCCGGCGAGCCGGAGTGGCTTCGCCGGCGCGATTTTGCCAACCTGCATCTCCATCCAAGAGCGCGGCATGGAGCGCCTGGGAACGGCGGAAAAGCGATCCCGTTTCCGCCGCCGAGAATCGTGTCCGCTGCCAAGAGCCTAAGCAGCCTTCGCCAGGTTACAGGCCAGCCCACCTTGGATTTCAACAAAGCATATCGGCCGCGCGTCCGGTTTCGTGAGGAAGCTGTCGGCTCCGTGCGCCATTCCGAAGTTACGGCGGCGTTTTGCCGTGGCAGGGGCGAGGCATGCCCGGCCGGCCGGCCAACCGCAATGCGGCTACACTGGACAAGGGTGGCGCGCAAGAAATCCATTACCGAACAGGCGGCGGAGTACAGCACTCTCGCGATGCTGCTGCCGGTTTCCACCGCCGTCGGCTGGGTGCTGGGCCACCTGCTCGATAAGGCCTTCGGCACCGGCTACCTAAACATCGTGGGCCTGCTCGTGGGAAGCGTGGCCGGCTTCGTCCAACTCATCCGGCAAGTGATGCGGGACACCCATGACAACGATGGTTGACCAGCTCGACTTCGAGCGCGCCTGCCGCCGCATTGAGCGCTTTCTCGTTTGGGTGGCTGTGGCGGGCACCGCGCTGGCCGGGGCGGCGGGCGGTTGGAAATGGGCGGCCGGTTTCCTGCTTGGCGCGGCCGCGGCGTGGTTCAATTTCCGCTGGCTGAAACGGCTGGTGAGCGCGCTCGGCGGTGGCCCTGCGCATTCCCCTTTCCGCCTGGCGCTGCGCTACTTTCTGTTAGGCGGCTGCGCCTATGTTATAGTACGGTTTTCTTGGATACCGGCGCTGGCTGTGATTGCCGGTTTGTTCGTTCTGATCGCCGCAGTCTTCGTCGAAGTTTTCTTCGAGTTGGTGTATGCAAGAAAGCGAACTCTGGATCACCAGGATCTTTAACGACCGCTTCAGCGAGCTGGGAAATGCCGCGCTGCGGCTGGTGGGGATGCAAACGCAGGCGCGGCCGTGGGCCAATTACATCCTCATGGAATTCCTGGTGTTCGCGCTGCTGGTGGTTGTATTCGCGATCTTGCGCACGCGCCTGTCGGTCACCAATCCGGGCAAGTTGCAACATACCTGCGAACTGCTCTACGGATTTATGCGTGACCAGTCGGACGCGCAGATCGGCCACGCGGGGCGGGCGTATCTGACGTTCTTCGGAACCATTTTTATCTTCATCCTGGTTTCGAACCTGATCGGGCTGATCCCCATCTTCGAATCGCCCACCATGAACGCGCCCGTAACGCTTGGCTGCGCCATGGCGACTTTTGTTTACTACAACCTGATGGGCATCTCGGCGAACGGGTTCAAGTACATCTTGCAGTTCATGGGTCCCAAATGGTGGCTGGCGTTTCTGATGTTCCCTATTGAAATCGTCAGCCATCTGGCGCGCCCACTCTCGCTCACCATTCGTCTTTATGCCAATATGTTCGCCGGCGAGCAGGTGACGATGGTGTTTCTCGGCATGACGTATCTGGCCGTGCCGGTGATTTTCATGGGCCTGCACGTCTTTGTGGGTGTGGTGCAGGCTTACATTTTTGTGCTGCTCACCATGTCGTACGTGGGCGCTTCGGTTTCGCACGGACATTAAATACCGGCATTATGCCGCCCGCGAGCGTGAGCCCGTCGGTCTCCCAAGGCACGGCGGAAACCACCTCCTCGCGCGCGATTTCATTCGAGGAGAAAAACAAATGACGAGGAAATTCTTTTTCGTGCTGGCACTGATGTTGCTTGCCAGTTGCGTACTGTGCGCGCAGACGCCGGGGAGCGGCGCTGCTGCCGAGCAGTTCGACCCGCGCCCGCTGGCCGCCGGAATATCGATGGCGATTGCTTCCGGCCTTTGTGGGCTGGGCCAAGGCAAGGCCATCGCCAGCGCAGTGGAAGGCATGGGACGCAATCCGGGAGCCGCCGGTGCAATTCAGTTAGCCATGCTGATCGGTCTGGCATTTATCGAGTCACTGGCGCTGTATACGTTGTTGATCGTGTTTGTCTTCGTGAAGTAGTTTCGAGATTTGGGGGCGGGCATGGAACCAGCCCCCACCCTTCCCGTACCGATGAACCCCGAATACTGGTACCGATGATGACTGGTTTCCGGCATGGTCTATTGATTTGTGGACCTTGCAACCAGTAGATTTAAGACACCTCAGTCTTATGGAACAAAGAAGAACTCGGCGGTTCACGTTAAAACTCCCGGTCTCGGTCGTGCGCTCGGGCGTTGAGCAGACCATCCTGGCAGGCCATACCAGGAACATCAGTTCGACGGGCGTGCTGTTCAGCACAGAAGAAGAGCCAACGGTTACCGGTTCGATTGAGTACGTAATCAGTCTGAACCAGGGCCAGAAACAGCCCGTCAACCTGCGATGTCTGGGCAAGGTCGTGCGGCTGGAGCGCGCGGAAAACGGTCACCGCGAAGGTGCGCATACCTTCCATGTTGCCGCCACGCTGGAGCGCTACGAGTTCGTGCGCGCTCGGTAGGGTCGCGGTCACGGCTCCGACAGAAAGTTCAGGATTTCGCGCATCACCCGCTCCGCCTGATCCGTCGCAAACAGAAACTGGGCGTGAGCGGAGCCGTCCACAATCACTAGCTTCTTCGGACCTTCGGCTTTCTCGTAATTCGCACGAATCTTGGGCAGCCGCGGCCCATCGTCGTTTGCATCGTCTCGCGCAACGATGAATAGCTTGCGGCCCTTTATCTTCTCGGGAGGTCCGTTGGTCCAAGCTGCCAGGAGCACCAGACGGTCGATCTCACCCGGCTGAGATTCGATCGACGCATCGGCCGCTGCCGCGCCACCCATGCTCGCCCCCACCACCGATACGGTCTTGGCTCCCGTCTTTCTCAAATAGCGGACTGCGGCCAGCACGTCCCAGCGGTACGGCGCCGAATCAATGTCGGCCTGGCCGGGCCCGCGGGACTGCCCGTGACCGCGAAGGTCAATGGCGAGCGCGCGGAAACCCGCCGCATCGAGCGCCCGCGCCTGCTTCTCCCAGCTTCCCTTGTTGAAGCGTCCGCCGTGGGCGAGCACCACGCCGCGGTCGCCAGTCCCGTACAGGTCCCCGTAGATCAGCCCTCCGTCCTCAGTCGGAAAGGAAACGTGTTCCTGCGCCACTGCGAGCCCCGTTAGAAATAGCGTTGCGGCCAGCAGTCTCAAAGATGGCACGATCATTCGACGACCCCTCTCAGAACAGCTTACATGGCCTCCGCCTACAATGGAACTTCATGTCCCTACGCGATTCGCTCGAACGGTACTTTGAATTTGCCGCGCTGAACGCGAACTGGCGCACGGAAGTCCTGGCCGGGTTCACCACGTTCATGACGATGGCGTATATCGTCTTCGTCAATCCCGCGATTCTGCATGAAGCCGGGATGCCGCTGGCGGCGGTGACCGCGGCGACCTGCCTTTCGGCGGCGGTGGGCAGCGTGTTGATGGGCGCTGTGGCTCGCTACCCGATCGCACTGGCGCCGGGGATGGGGCTCAACGCCTATTTCACGTACACGGTGGTAAAGGGCATGGGCGTGGCGTGGCCAACGGCGCTGGGAGCGGTCTTCCTTTCCGGCGTCGCTTTTCTGCTGCTGACCGCGTTGGGCGTGCGGCAGCTTATCATTTCCACCATTCCGTTCGAGTTGTATGCGGCCGTGGCGGCGGGGGTCGGCCTGTTCATCGCGTTCATCGGCTTTCGTAACTCGGGCATCATCCTGTCGAACCCGGTGACCACTGTCACGCTCGGGAATCTGCGCGACAGGAACACGGTGCTGGCGCTGTTCGGACTGTTGCTGATGGCGGCGTTGCTGGCGTGGCGCGTGCGTGCCGCGATGCTGATCGGCATCCTCGCCACCACGGCTGTCGGTCTGGTTGTGGGCGTGGCGAAGTGGGCGCCGCAGTCTTACCACATCCAGGATCTAGCCGGCACCGCCGGAAAGCTCGATGTCGGCGGCGCGCTGCGGCTGGGACTGCTCGAAATCGTTTTCGTCTTTTTGTTCATCGACATGTTCGACAACATCGGCACGTTGGTGGCAGTGGGCAAACGCGCCGGACTGTTCGACCGCACACACCAGATTCCGCGCGTCAACCGCATTCTCTATGCCGACGCATCGGCCACCGTGGTGGGCGCGCTGAGCGGCACTTCGACGGTGGTAAGCTACATCGAAAGCGCGGCCGGCGTGGCGGCGGGCGGGCGCACGGGCGTCACCGCCATCGTCGCCGGACTGCTGTTCGTGGTGGCGTTGTTCGTGGCGCCGGCGGTGGGCGCCATTCCAGCCGCGGCCACTGCGCCGGCGCTGATCGTGGTGGGCAGCCTGATGATGTCGTCGGTCGCGGAAATCGCCTGGGACGATCTGGAAGTTGCCATCCCCGCGTTTCTCACAATCATGACGATTCCGCTCACTTACAGCATCGCCAACGGCCTGGCGTTCGGCTTCACCGCCTTCACTCTGCTCAAAGTGCTGCGCGGCAAGTTCCGCCAGGTGAACTGGTTCGTGTACGCGCTGACGGCGCTGTTCGTGGCGCGGTTTGTGTATCTCGCAAGATGAGTTACGGGCAAGCTGAAGCATGCCCCACCTTGTAGAATGGAAGACACGCATGCCTCAGCCGATTGTGGGGATGGACCTCGCCGAATTGCGCGAGGCTCTTGGCTCCGATCAACCCGCTTACCGCGCCAAACAGATCTACGAGGCCGTCTATCGTGGCCGCGCCACCGGTCTGGCTGGCATCAGCGCCCTGCCTGCCGCGCTGCGCGAGAGCTTAGCCGCGCGGCTCGCGTTCGGGCTGCCGGAAATTGCGCGCCGGTTTGAGTCGGCAGATGGCACGCGGCGCTACCTCTTGCGGCTACAGGATGGCCGCACGGTGGAGACAGTGCTGATGCCGGAAGGCGAGCGCCACACCATGTGCATCTCCAGCCAGGCCGGTTGTGCGGTGGATTGCAAATTCTGCATGACGGCGCTGCTGGGCCTGGAGCGCAGCCTGACGGCGGGCGAAATCGTGGGACAGGTGCTGACGCTCGCGCACGACAACGGCCTCGACCGTGTGCACGACCCTGGCCGCCTCAACATCGTGATGATGGGCCAGGGCGAGCCGCTGCTCAATCTCGACAATGTCCTCAAGGCCACGCGCATTCTGCTCGATCCCGATGGCTTCGCGCTATCGCCGCGCCGTATCACGGTTTCCACCGTCGGCATCGTACCGAAAATCGCCGAATTGGGGCGCGCGCCCGTGCGGCCCAAACTTGCAATTTCGCTCAATGCTTCCACGGAAGAATCGCGTTGCGAGTTGATGCCCATTACGCGCAAGTATCATCTGAAAGACTTGATCGAAGCCTGCCAGGCCTATCCGTTGCGGCCGTGGGAAAAGTTGACGTTCGAATACGTGCTGCTGAAGGGCGTCAACGATACCGACGCCGACGCGCGCCGCGTGGCGAAGCTGCTGGCGAACATCAATGCCAAGCTCAACCTGATCGCGCTGAACCCCGGACCGGAGATTCCTTTCGAGACGCCCGAGCGGGAGCGGACGGCAAGCTTTCAGGCCATCGTGCGCCGCTCGCTTCCGTGTTTCATCCGTAAGCCGCGCGGCCTGGATATATTCGCAGCGTGCGGACAGTTGAAATCCAGCGCGGTGTAGCGGACGGCAGACTGGCGCGTTGACAGGCGAAAGCGCCTGTCCTACTATGCGGCCGAACCGGCGGGGCAGGCGCTTTCGCCTGCCAAATGGTTAACTCGCAACCTCTGAGATCTCGTACCCTTACGCCCCGGAAGTGGTGATGGTGACGCTGCCTGACCGAAGCCCAGGCGAAGTCGCGGTTAGCTGGATCTGACCCGGCTTGGCCGTCGATTGCACGATGGCCAGGCACATACCGTGGAACGCCTTCCTGCGGTCGCTCTTGAAATCCTCGTGACTGACGGGATTCCCGTTGTCTAAACCGATGACCGTGCCTGCGCCTTGAATCTGGAAGGTTACGTCGTTATCCGCATACGGCACTATTGTGCCGTGGGCATCGAGTATCTGAACCGTGACATGAGCGACGTCCCGACGATCGGCTGAGATAGCGGCCCGGTCAGCCGAGAGACCGATCGCAGCCGGCTCTCCCACTGTTGTCATCTCGACTTCGGAGACAACCTTCCCATCCTTGACGCCCACAGCCTTCAGCGTGCCACGTTGATAGGGCACGGTCCACGTCAGGTGCAAATCCGCCGTGGTGCGCACCGCACTGGCGCGCGCCGGGAAGTTGCTGTACTTATTCTCCATCCCGGAACGCGGGAACCAATAACCCTGTACTCCCAGGGACTTGCCGTTGAGGAATAACTCCACTGTGTCGCAGTTCGTATAGCACAGTACCGGTATGACTTCGCCTTCTTTCCCCTCCCAGGTCCAATGAGGGAACAGGTGAATCATCGGCTTGGTGGTCCACTGGCTCTGGTAGAAGTAGTAGCCGTCTTTCACGAAGCCGCAGGTATCGATCACTCCCGAAGAGGAATTCTTGGCAGGCCATCCGGATTCGCCCAGATAGTCGATACCCGTCCACATGTGGTCGCCGGACACGTAGTCGTATGTTCTGACGAAGCTCCACAACTGCTCGACATCCACGCCGCGGTTTCCGCCTATCCCGCGCAGGCGACTTAGGGCGGTCTGCGGAAACGCCCACTGGTAGTCGCCACGGACGCCGCCCATGGATGGGCTCTCCGTTCCGATCACCTTTCTGCGGGGGAATGCGTGCCGGTCGATGCTGTAGTACTTCTGCGCACGGTCGCGCCAGCGGTCCACGTAGTTATAGCCGACCACATCGAGAAGGTCGAGAAATTCGTTCGACACAGCCTCCGGTTCGGCGACGATCCTGTCGCAACCGACTGTCACGGGACGAGTAGGATCTTCGCGATGAAAGATAGCCAGCAGTTTTCGCAGAGTCTCCACTCCGGCGGGGACAACCTGGTCGACGACTTCATTGCCAGCGCTCCAGAGCGCGATGGAAGGGTGATTGCGGTCGCGATGGACGAAGCTGGTTACGTCCCGCTGCGCCCACTCATCGAAGTAGATCCTGTATCCGTAGTCTGATGTTTGCGGCTTGGCGACTTTCCACTCGTCGAATATCTCGCTCATCACCAGGAAGCCCATACGATCGCACAGGTCCAAGAATTCCGGCGCGTACGGATTATGCGACGTCCGGATGGAGTTACAGCCCATTGCCTTCAGCAGTTCGAGCCGCCGCTCCCAAACGCGCTCCGGCACCGCAGCTCCCACCGATCCGGCTTCGTGATGCAGGCAGACGCCATTCAGTTTCACCTTCTTGCCGTTGAGCAGGCATCCTCTGTCTGCGTCGAAAGCGATGGTCCGAATTCCAAACGGTGTATCGCACCCGTCCACAACGCGGCCTTGATCCATTAGCACGCTGCGCACCGTATAGAGATAAGGATTCTCGATGGCCCAAAGGTCAGGGTTCTCGACGCGGAACCGCTGAACGAACTCATACTCGGCATTGGCCGCAATCTCTTGGCTCGCGTTCTCCGTCTCGTTCACCGTCTGGACGAACTTCCCGTCCCGATCCCAGAGGCTGCTGGACAGCGTACACGTCGCGGCGCTCTTGCTGTCATTCCGAACCGTGGCCTTGACCTGAACGATGGCAGCCGCCTTAGACACTTCCGGCGTGGTGACGAACGTGCCCCAGTGGGCCACATGAACCGGGTTCGTATCCACCAACCAGGTGTGCCTGTAAATCCCCGACCCCGAGTACCAACGGCAATTCGGCTGGTGCGAGTTATCCACCTTGACCGCAATCACGTTCTCAGCACCGATGTTCAAGTGAGGAGTCAAATCATAGTGGAAGCCGATGTATCCGTACGGGCGTCCGCCGAGATATTGACCGTTAATCCAGACCTCGCTGTTCTGATATACGCCGTCGAAGTCGATGAGAACCCTCTTGCCGCGAAGTGACTCGGGAGCGTTGAAGCGTTTCCGGTACCAGCCGATGCCGGTGGGCAGGTGGGCAAAAGTCGCCGAGCCAGGTTGCTCGCGGAACGGACCCTCAATGCTCCAATCATGAGGCAGGTCCAGGTCTCGCCAACTCGTGTCGTCGAAGCCCGGTTGTTGCGCGCCTGGCGCATCCCACTTGAGGAATTTCCAGCCGAAGTCGAAGCTGTCCCGTCCACGGACGCGGACGGCGAAGGCCGCCACTCGCGCGTTGGCTGGGCGCGCGGACTGGAGTGCAGACACAATGCCAGCGGCTCCAATTGCCTGCCCCAGCAGACGTCGGCGGCTTAGAGAATTGCTCGGGGAAGTTTCGTTTTCCATGATGCCTCCATCAGGGCGCGGGTTGAACATAAAGAAATGTCGAGACGAATCTCGACACGGCAGGCAGGACCGCCTGCGCCACGTGCCGTCCTATCGCGGCGTGATCAGGCCGCCCAACTTATCCTGTTCGCTGGCCGTGGAGCGTGGAAAGCGGGGCGACCAGGCTTCGGGGTATTTGAGGCCGGAGCCGGTGTTATAAAGAACGATGCGGTCGGCCGGTTTCAAAAACCCGTTTTCAAGCAGCTTGCCCAGCGCGGCCACGCAGGCGGCGCCTTCCGGTGCGGCGAAAATGCCTTCGCTCGCAGCCAACTCGGCTCCGGCATCGAGCATCTCTTCATCGCTGACCGCGATCGCGGTGCCGCCGGAGGCGCGCACTGCGTCCAGCACCAGGAAATCGCCCAGCGGTTTGGGCACGCGCAGGCCGGCGGCCAGCGTGTGGGCGCCATTGAAGAAGCGGCTGCGCGGTTCGTTCTCTTGGAAGGCGCGAACTACGGGCGCGCAACCTTCCGCCTGCACCGCGATCATCTTCGGCCGCCGGCCGCCAATCCAACCCAGCTTCTCCATTTCGTCGAACGCCTTCCACATGCCGATCATGCCCACGCCGCCGCCGGTGGGATAGAAGATGGAATCGGGCAATTCCCAATCCATCTGCTCGGCTACCTCGTAGCCCATGGTCTTCTTGCCTTCGATGCGATACGGCTCCTTCAGCGTGCTGACGTCGAACCAGCCTTCCAGCGGGCCGCGTTCGGCCACGATGCGCGCGCAATCGCCGATCAGGCCGTCCACCAGAGCGACGTTGGCGCCGTATGCTTTGCACTCCAGGTAATTCGCCTGCGGCACGTCTTGCGGCATGAAGATGTAGGACTCGATGCCGGCCGCCGCCGCATACGCAGCTAAGGCGCCGGCCGCATTACCCGCCGAGGGAATCGCCACTTTGCGAATGCCCAGTTCCACGCACATCGAGATGGCGCAGGCCAAGCCGCGCGCTTTGAACGACGCGGTGGGATTCAACCCTTCGTCTTTGACCCATAGCGCTTCGGCGCCCAGCCGCGCGCCGAGCCGCCTGGTTCGAATCAGCGGCGTCCAGCCCTCGCCTAAACTGACGATCGAAGCTTCCGAAGGCGGCAGCACGGGAGCGTATCGCCACATGCTGGCAGGCCCGTTGGCCACTTCCCGCCGCGGCCAGCGGTGCCGTATGGTATCGAAATTGTAGCGCACCAGCAACGGACCGCCGCAGGAACAGAGGTTCGCGACCGCGCCCGCATCCAGCCTGGACCCACACTGGCTGCACTCCAAATGGGTTGCTCTCGCCATGAACCATCAATACTAGCATTCGGCGAAACCGGGGCCGCTGGCGCAAGAGTCAGCCGGAATCGTGCCGCCACTGGTCGTAGTTCCAGTACGGGTATGACGCGGTGGGGTGTTCCCTTTCGCGGTGTCGTCTGATATAAAAGAGTTGTTTCGAACTGCCATGCTTCACTCTTGCGGACGTCCCCACGTTCACCGTTATTACCAGGATGAAAGCGCTCCGGGCAAGGGCGACGTGGATCGCCAGACCGGACCGCCGGCGAAGAGCGCGCCCGCCCAACCTTCGCACGGCGAGATCGCCGCGCTAGCCTTCTCCTATTGGGAAGCCCGCGGCAGGCAGGGCGGCTCGCCCATCGAGGATTGGATCCGCGCCGAACGTGAACTGCGCCGCAAGGCATGAGCGCGCCCGGCGCGAAACCGGTGTCATACAATTGAGACCAGGATGCCGCCAGGCACTGGGCGCAAACTCGCCATTTTGGAGCCGATCGCGCTCTTCGGTCTGATCCTGGCGTATATCTGGAGATGGCGCTACCATTGCCCGGCGGCGTGGGTGCCGATTCTGGCGCTGCCGCTGGCGTCCCACTGGTGGCGCGGGGAAAGCGCGGCGGCGCTGGGCTTTCGCGTGTGCAACCTGGCCGATTGCGTGCGTCGCTTCGCTCCGGCGCTCGCGCTTCTCTCGCTCGCGCTGCTGGCCTCGGGGCTGCTGCTCGGCACGGTCCGCCGCATCGCGCTCGATAGCGCCGCGATGACTTGGGCCATCTACCTGCCGTGGGGCCTCTTCCAGCAATATCTCCTCAATGGCTATTGCCTGAATCGACTGCAAAGCGCGCTGCCGCAGCGTGGCGCCGCGCTGGCCGCCGCGGCGCTGTTTTCGGCCGTCCATGCACCGAACGCCTTCCTGATGCCGTTGACGCTGATGGCCGGTTACGCGGCCGCGCGTTTGTATAGCGGATGCCGCAACCTCTACCTCCTCGGCTTGGCGCACGGCACCATAGGCGTGTTGCTGTTTCTGGTGGTGCCGGACTCGATCAGCCATCACATGGCGATCGGGCCTGGCTGGTACAGGCATTAAGGGTTGTGGAAGGATGCCGGCCACCGCTCCCTGAAGGTCGCGGCTCTGAACGCATCGGAGCCGCGACCTTCAGGGAACGATGGCCTCAGCGATTACGAGCCAAGCCGTCAGGCGAGTTCTCTTCCGTCCCACCGCGGCACATGCTGTCCCACAAGCGGACAGTGCACTTCGCGGCCCGACGAAGTTTCCCCTTTGAACGTCGTATGTTAGCCTATGCGCGGAGTGGCAGAAGCCGTGCCTTTTCCACTTGGGAACGGCAAATGGACATACAGCGCAAGAACGTAGGTAGGAATAAAGCCATCCGCTGGACCATCGTCGGGGTGGTGGCAGTGGCCGTGGTGGGCGGCGTCGGCTACGGAGTAACGCGTCTGAAGCCAGCCGCGCCCGGGGTGGACATGTCGGCGTTGTGGCCGGACACCGTGAAGCGCGGCCCGATGGTGAGGGAAGTGCGCGGCCTGGGCACGCTCGTTCCCGAAGACACCATGCTGATCACGGCCAATACGGACGCACGCATCGAGCGTATTCTGATCAAGCCCGGCACGCCCGTAAGGGCCGATTCGCTGGTGATGGTGATGACCAGCCCGGAGCTGCAAACGGCGCAGCTCGACGCGCAATACCAGCTCAAGGCCGCCCAGGCGGATTACGAGAACCTGCGCGTCACGCTCGAAAAGGCGCTGCTGGATATGCAGTCGTCCGCGGCGCAGACTAAGGGAGATATGGACAACGCCAAGCTGCAGGCCGACCGCGACCGCACGCTGGCCAAGGACGGCCTGGTTTCGGAAATCGACGCCAAAATTTCCGCCACCAAAGCGCAGCAGCTTGCCGAACAATTCGAGCTGCAGCAGAAACGCCTGGAGATCAACTCGAAGGCGGACGACGCGCAACTGGCCGCCGCGCGGGTGAAAGTGGACCAGTTGCAGGCCGAGTACGATTTGAAGAAGAGCCAGGTGAACCAGTTGAACGTGCGCGCCGGTTTTGACGGAATGCTGGAGGCGCTGCCAGCCCCGCTCGCCCAGGTCGAGGAAGGTCAGAAGGTGCTGGCCGGCACGCCGCTGGGAAAAGTGGCGCAGCCTTCGCATCTGAAAGCGGAACTGAAAATCGCCGAGACACAGGTGAAGGACATCACCATCGGCCAGCCGGCGGTGATCGACACGCGCCTGGCCGGAGGCGGTTCCAACGGCCTGATCGAGGGCCGCGTGGCGCGCATCGATCCTTCCATTTTGAATGGCACTGTGACAGTGGACGTGGCGCTGAAGGGCCAACTTCCGCAGGGCGCGCGGCCGGACTTGAGCGTGGACGGCGTCATCCAGCTTGAAAAACTGGACGACGTGCTTTTCGTGGGACGGCCGGTGTTCGGCCAGGAAAACAGCTCCGTGCAGTTATTCAAGATCGAGCCGGACGGCAAATATGCCGGCAAGGTGAAGGTCTCCTTCGGCCGCAGCTCGGTCAGCACCATCGAGATCAAGAGTGGACTCAACGTCGGCGATCGCGTGATTCTCTCCGACATGTCGAATTACGATCAATACGACCGGATTAAGCTGAACTAGTTCATCGCCAATATCGTCTTAGAGGTAGAGCAAATCATGGAAAACGGCTCGGAAGCGCTGATTCGCCTGGATCAGGTGAGCAAGGTGTTCATCACCGATGAAGTGGAAACGCACGCCCTCGCCGGCATTCACTTCGAACTGAAGAAAGGAGAGTACCTGTCGATCGCCGGCCCGTCCGGTTGTGGCAAGTCCACCCTGCTGGCGATTCTGGGCCTGCTCGACACTCCCACCGACGGCACGTATTACCTGAACGGCAAGCCGGTGACGGGCCTCAAGCTGAGCGAGCGGGCGCGCATACGCAATCGCGAGATCGGCTTCATCTTTCAGGCGTTCAACCTGATCGGCGATCTGACGGTATACGAGAACGTGGAATTGCCGCTGACGTACCGCGGCATGCCCGGAGCGGAGCGCAAGCGACGGGTGCAGGAGGCGCTCGAACGGGTTGGCATGTCCCACCGCATGAAGCACTACCCCTCGCAGCTTTCCGGCGGCCAGCAGCAGCGCGTGGCGGTGGCCCGTGCGCTCGGCGGCGACCCGCTGATCCTGCTCGCCGACGAGCCTACCGGCAACCTGGATTCGGCCAATGGCGAAGCCGTGATGAGCCTGCTCAAGGAGCTGCACGCGGCCGGCTCGACCGTCTGCATGGTGACGCACGACCCGCGCTACGCCGAGTTCGCCGACCGCACGATCCGCCTGTTCGACGGCCGCATTGTCGAAGAGAAAGTGGAGACGGCGGACAAGCATTAGGCGCGCGCTGCACCACGCAGCGCGGTTTGTTACTCTCACTTCATGTACGCGGTGGTTGGGGATTTGCGGCGGGGGGTCCGCTTGTGGTGGAAAGCACGCGGCCTGGCAGCGCTGGCAATGGTGGCTTTGGCGCTTGGAATTGGCGCCGCCACCGCCATTTTCAGCGTGGTGAACGCGGTGCTGCTTCAGCCGCTGCCGTTTCGCGAGGCCGGCCAATTGCTAGCGATCTTCGAAAAGAACATTCCGCAACGGAAGAGCGATTTGTACGTGGCCGGCATCAATATTTACGAATGGCGCCGGCGCAGCCGCACCGTGTCGGGCATCGCCACCATCTTTGACGGAAGCCCGATGATTCTGACCGGCGGCCCCAGCGGCCGCATGGAAGCCGAAGAGTTGAAGTCCGAGCGGGTATCGGCAAACCTGTTCCCGCTGTTGGGGGTACAGCCAGTGTTGGGCCGTGGCTTCCTGGCATCCGAAGACGCTCCGGAGCCATCCAATGTGGCCGTGCTGAGCTACGAGTTATGGCAGCGCCGGTTCGGCGCGGATCCCTCGATCCCCGGCAAGTCGATCCGCCTGCGGGGGCTGAACTATACGGTGGTGGGCGTGTTGCCGCCCGGTTTTTCCGTGATCGAACCAGGCGTGGAGGTGTGGACCACGCTCAACTTCAACATCAACGATCCGCGCGTTGCGACCGGCCGCAGCCTCACCGCAATCGCGCGCCTGCGGAGCGGCGTGACCTTCGAGCAGGCGGTGAGCGAGTTCGATAGCATGGGCGCCAGCCTGGAGGCCGCCTATCCGGCAATCGACAGCGGATACCGGGCCGTGGTCCGGCCCTTGGCCGAACAGATCGTGGGTCAGACGCGCCAGGCCTTGCTGGTGTTGCTGGCGGCGGTGGGCTTGCTGCTCGCGATCGCATGCGCTAACGTGGCCAATCTGCTGCTGGCGCGCGGCGCCACGCGGCACAAGGAAATCGCCCTCCGCGCCGCGCTGGGCGCCACACGCATCCGCATCCTGTTGCAGTTGCTTTCGGAAAGTGTGGTGCTGTCGCTGGCCGGCGGAGCGCTGGGGGTGGTGCTGGCCACCGTTGCGGTCGCCATGGTGGCCCGGCTGGGCCCGGCCAGCCTGCCGCGCCTGGCGCAGATCCACGCCGACTGGCGGCTGCTGGTGTTCGGCATAGTCCTCGCATTCCTGACTGGCATTCTGTTCGGCATGGCTCCCGCTCTGCACATTTCCGGCGCCAACTTGAATCGCGCGCTGGCGGAGAGCGGCCGCGGCGGGACGGCGGGCCGCTCCGGACGGGCGCTGCGCAGCGGACTGGTGGTGCTCGAAATCGCGCTGGCGCTGGTGATGCTGATCGGCGCCGGCCTGCTGGCGCGAAGCTTCACCCGGCTGCGCGCGGTCGATCCGGGATTCGAAGCCGCGCACTTGCTCACCGTTCGCCTGCAACTGGCCGGGGGCAACAACGGCGCACCACCGCGCCGGAGTGCTTTTCTGCGCAACCTGCTGCCGCGGCTCCAAGCGCTTCCCGGAGTGCGCGGCGTGGGCGCCTGCAACGGGCTCCCGCTCAGCGGCCTCGATGCGGGCGTCATGTTCGCCGTCGCCGATCGTTCCGCGCCGCCACCCGACGAGCGGCCGATGGCGCTGACTCGATCCGTCACGCCGGATTACTTTCGCGTGATGGGCATTCCGCTGTCGACCGGGCGCGGTTTCAGCGCCGCCGACACCGCCCAAGCGACACCGGTGGCCATCATCGACCAGGCGCTGGCGCGCCGTTTCTGGCCGGGCGCCAGTCCGCTGGGCGGCCGCTTGGCCCTGGATTGGTCGCCGCCCGTGGTCGCCGAAGTGGTGGGCGTGGTGGGCAGCGTGAAGCCGGAGACCGTGCAGGGCGAAGACTGGGCCACGATCTATAGCCCGTACGATCAGCGGCCTAGTCCGGTCACCAACATTGTAATTAGGACCGCTGGCGAGCCGCTGGCGCTGGCGGCAGGCGTGCGGGACGAGGTGCGCCGCCTGGACCCCGAACAGCCGCTGGGCCAGATGCGGACAGGCGAGGTGATCGCCGCCGATGCCGTCACTGGCGCGCGCTTCAGCACGCTGCTGCTAGGTCTATTCGCCGGGGTTGCGTTCGTGTTGGCGGCCGTGGGCATTTATGGCGTCGTTTCCTACGACGTAGGCGAACGCGAGCAGGAATTGGGAATTCGCATGGCGCTAGGCGCGCAGAAAGGCGACGTGCTCGGCTTGATCCTGGCTCACGCGGCGCGCCTGGCGGCGCTCGGCGTCGCACTGGGGCTGGGCGGAGCTTTGATTCTGACGCGCCTGATGGCTTCGATGCTGTTTGAAGTGCACACGCGCGATCTTGCCACTTATGCGGCTGCAGCCGCGGGTCTGGCGGCAGTGGCGCTGGCCGCCAGTTACGTGCCGGCCCGGCGCGCCACGGGCCTCGATCCGGTCCGCGCGCTGCGCCACGAATAGGACATCATGATTACTCTTCGCAACGTGGAGAAGTTTTACGAAGCCGGCTACGGACGCACCTACGTCCTCCGCCGCATCAACCTGGAGATACGCGAGGGCGAGTTCGTCACCATCATGGGCCCCTCCGGCGCCGGCAAGTCGACGCTGCTCAGCATCGTCGGTATGCTCGATGCTTCCTGGACCGGCGAGTTCGAATTCGCCGGCCACCAGGTCCACCGCATGAAGCCCAAGGAACGCGTGGAACTTAACAAGAAGTACATCGGCTTCGTCTTTCAGAGCTATCATCTGATCGACAACCTGACGGTGTACGAGAACCTGGATATTCCGCTCTCGTACCGCAACGTGAAGAGCTCCGAGCGGCAAGCCATCGTCTGTGACTCGCTGGACCGCTTTCACATCGTGGGCAAGCGCGACCTCTACCCGAGCCAGCTCTCGGGCGGCCAGCAGCAGTTGGTGGCCGTGGCCCGCGCGGTGATCGCCAGCCCCAAGCTGATTCTCGCCGACGAGCCCACCGGAAACCTCCACTCTGGCCAAGGCAAGGAGATCATGGAGCTGTTCAAGAAGCTGAACGAGGAAGGGACCACCATCGTGCAGGTGACGCATTCGGAATCCAACGCCGCTTACAGCCACCGCGTGGTCAACCTGGCCGATGGCTGGATAGTGTGAGCGCGCGAAAAAAACATTAGCCACAGATAGACACAGATGAACGCGAATGAGAACTAAAGATCTGAGTTTCTGGACTTTCTTGTCTTTGTTTATCTGTGTTCATCCGTGGCTCGGATTTGGATTTTCCGTGTCACGCACCACATGACCGCCGCTGAACGCATCGCCGCCATCTCGCGTTATTTCCGCCGCCGTCGGATGGCGCGGTTTGCCGCCGAGATGGGCATCGGCACTGAGACGCGCGTGCTCGATATTGGCGGCACGCTGGATAACTGGCAACTGCTCGCCGCGCCGCCGCGGCTGGTGCTGCTGAACACGCCGCGCGCCGCCGCGGACCTGGCCGGCGCCTCAGCCTGGGTGGCGGGCGACGGCCGCGCACTGCCATTCCGCGATGGCGCGTTCGATGTGGTGTTCAGCAACTCGGTGATCGAACACGTGGGCGACTCGACCAGCCAGCGGCAATTCGCGCGGGAGGTGTCCCGCGTCGGCCGCGACTACTGGGTGGAAACCCCCAACCGCTGGTTTCCGGTCGAGCAGCACCTGCTCACCCCATTCGTCCATTGGCTGCCGCGGCGCTGGCAGCGCGCGCTCGTCCCGCGGTTCAATTGGTGGCGCGCGCTGGTTCCGCTACCCACCGACCGGCGGGATTTCTATATCGACCACTACCTGCGCGACGTCCGCCTGCTCGGGCCGCGCCAACTGCGCGGTCTCTTCCCGGAAGCGAAAATTCTGCGCGAATGCGTGCTGGGAGTGGCCAAGTCGCTGGTGGCCTTTCGCCGGAGCCGGTAGGTTTCGCCGTTGAGCCGCACAAGTGAGTGGGAATACTCCGAGGGTATGGGCAGCCACTGCACAGTACTATAAGTACGTACCCGGATTGATACCAGGAGTCCTGTTCTGCCATTCTAATAGGGCCAATCATTTGGCTTAGGGACATCACTGATAGGGCTAGGCGGCCACATCCGGCAGGCGGGAGCGCCCAGCATTTCCGATGTTGATTAAGTGTAGCGAAACCGGCCAAGTCCTCTGGATGAGCCCAGTAGCGCGCGGCGCGCTTGGGGAAGCCCGCAATCTAACTGACGCCGTTGTCGCGGCCACAGAAAGGCCGGTGGGCCAAGCAACTGGGCGCGCACGGGGCATTTGTCTTTCGTTCATCTCGGGCGCGGCGGATGGCCTGCTGCTCAGCGCGCATCTGCTCGGCCGGGAGCGTGAGACGGGCGGAGCGTGTGCAACGGGCGAGTTGGAAGGCGACGATCTGCTCCGGTTCGCCCGCCTGGAACAGACCGCGCGGGTGCTGGTGGGACACTCCCGGCGGCGGCAGAGCGGTGGCGCCCGCGCAGCGATCGATCTGATCGAAGCCGAGCGGGCCCGATTGGGGCAGGAGTTGCACACCGGGGTGGGGCAATTGTTGGTGAGTATCATGCGCCAGGCGGAATTGGCGGAGACGCAGTTGCCGGCCGGCGAATCCGCGGCGAGCCAGACGCTCGGCCGCATCTCGACAGCCGCGTCGGAAGCCCTCGCGATGGTGCGCGCGGTGGGAGCGAGGCTGCATCCTCCCGAATGGCAGCGGCTCACTGTGGAAGCCGCCATCGAGCAAATGTGGCGGATCGGCGGCTTTCCGCAACGCTATCACGCCGCGCTAGACCTCGCCGTGTTGCCGGTCGAGACCGACCCGGCGGTTAAAGCGCTGTTTTATCGCGCGGCGCAGGAGGCTCTGTCGAATATCGACCTTCATGCCCACGCTACCCGAGTTCGCCTGACGCTGGCGGCCGACGCCGAACGGATCGAACTGACGGTGTGGGATAACGGCCCTGGTATCGATACTGCCGCACTGGCCGCCGCACCCGCCACGATCGGGGCCCCGCTGGGACTGCGGTCCATCCGCGAACAAGCGGCCGCGGCCGGCGGAAAAGCGAGTTTTGAAAGCGGGCCGCTCGGCACGAAACTGGTGGTTTCAGCGCCGTTCGCCTTTCCGGGATAGGCAGTCGCCTGGTGATAGAGATGGACCAGTTGCGCCCGGCCACAGTCGTTCTAGCCGACGATCATGCCATCGTTCGCGAGGGATTCGCGGCCCTGTGCGAGGCACAGGGCATGCGCGTTCTGGGGCAATGCGCCGATGGAGTCGAGGCGCTCGAAATGGTCGACCGGCTCCAGCCCAATTTCGCCATCATCGACCTGCAAATGCCAGGAATCGATGGAACCGAGGTCGTGCGCCAATTGCGCGCCGGAGGTTGTTCCGCCAAGCTCATCATCCTCTCCGTCAGCCGGGACGAGAGCACAGTCCGCAAGGCTCTGCGCGTCGGCGCCGACGCTTACCTCTTGAAGGATGGTCCGGCGCGCCACCTGCGGGATGCGGTCGCTTTCGTCAGCGAGGGCGGCGTCTACGTTTCTCCCCTGCTGCGCGGCGCGGGACTGTTCACCGAACACGAGAATGGGCCGGGCGCCCTTCCGCTGGCTGCACTGAGTCCCCGCGAACTCGAAGTTTTCCAACAGCTCGTGAATGGTTTGCGCGCCAAGGACATCGCCACGCTGCTGGGCATCAGCCCCAAGACCGTGGATACTTACCGCGCCAGCCTGTTTCGCAAACTCAACGTCCGCGACTTGGTAGGCCTGGTCAAATTCGCCATCGACCGCGGGCTCACGACCACGTAGGCGCGGGCCGCAGGCTGACACATTCGCCGGGCACATTCTCCTGGGCGAGCCGATATCCCTCCAGCGAGCGGATCAGTTCCTGGACCGCAATCCGGCGGCGATACAGCCGGTCCAGTGCCCGCCGCCGTATCAGATCCACCGACAGGAGACGGCTGCGCTCGGGTGACGAGGGAGGGGGGATGATGATTGCTTTCGTCATAGTTCGCTGATTTCCCGATACTCTTGGGCACTTTAACAACTAAGAACCCAGAATAATCCTAGCAAGAGTGGCAATCAAGCCGGATTTTTCGGATAATCGGGCTGTATTATCATTTACGCTGGGCTGCACGCCGCAGGGGGAGATGCCTGGCACGGCTTTTCACGCAGCACGCTGCCTACGCTGGGGAAGGGAGATCCCGCGCGATCTCTCAGGGGCTGCACCGAGCCGCGAGATTTCACCCAGCCGCATGCAGGATTTGACCCAGCGGTGCAGCTTTTTCACCCAGGCGTAGCACAGGCGGAATTTCCCCCACGTTGTTGGAATATCCTGCACGCAGATAACAAAAGACTTTGAGGTCGTTAACTCATACGAGTGGTTTGGCTTGGTAGGTGCTTTGCATTTAGCGCTCGGCAGTACTGCGCGTATTCGAAGGGCGGGTCGCTTCCCGCCCGGTCCATTGTGTGGCCTTCAGCGCGCTCGAGCGGAGGAAATAATGCGCACATCGTTTTCGGTTTCTGCAGTAATACTGCTGGTGGCCGGATCGGTCGCCCTGGTTGGTTCACCCAAGAGAAACTTTTCGCCCCGCGACAAGGCGTTTTACGCAGCCCAGGCGCTGGTTGACTTCGTCAACCCCGGCTTGAGTATCACCATCAACTCGGCCAGCATCAGCAGCGCCGGGACGATCAGTGTGACGTACACGCTCAGCGATCCCACGGGGCTGCCATTGGATGCGGCTGGCATAAACACACCAGGCGCCATCTCGCTGGCATACGTTGCCGCTTACATCCCCAAGGGCCAGGAACAGTACGTGGCGTACACGGCCGCGCCGGCGACCGGTAAAGCGCTGGGCACGATCACGCGGCCGGATTTCGAATTGGGCTCCCCCGCCACGCAGGTAGGCCCGGGCCAGTATCAATACACTTTCGCGGCTAAGGCGCCAGCGGGATTTGACGCGACCGCAACTACCACGGTCGCGGTCGACGGGAACCGCAATCTCACGGCGTTCGACCTGGGCACGAACTACGCTGGCGCCACCTTTAATTTCGTCCCCAACGGCGCGGCCGTTAGCGTCACGCGCGATGTCATCCGCACGCAGAGTTGCAATACCTGCCACGACGAATTGGCCTTCCACGGCGGTTACGCTCATGGCATGAATATGTGTGTGATGTGCCACCAGCCACAAAACCTCGATCCCACCACTGGCAATTCGCTGGACTTGAAGGTGATGGCGCACAAGATCCACATGGGGTCGCAGTTGCCGAGCGTGGTTGGCACGTCGACCACTCCGGGCGTTCCCTACGAGATCGCCGGTTACGGGGGGAACTTCAGTAACTTCTCCACGGTGGTCGATCCCGCCGATCCCCGCCGCTGCGAAGTTTGCCACAGCCAGACCACTAGCGCGGCGCAAGCCAAGGCGTTCCTGACGGAGCCCACTCGCGCGGCCTGCGGCGCCTGCCACGACGACGTCAATTTCGCCACCGGCGCCAACCACGCCGGCGGATTCCAGGCGGACGACACCCAATGCGCCAACTGCCATATCCCGCAGGGCGAGACGCCGTTCGACGCCTCCATCCTGGGCGCGCACGTGGTGCCCACCGACACGGCTGCGATGTATCCGCAGAATCCGGACTCACTGATCTCCGGCATCAACCTCACGATAAAGAGCCTGACCAATACGTTGGCCGGACAAACGCCCACAGTCACCTTCACCGTGACGGACAATAACGGGAATAGCATCGCCTTATCGGCAGTCTCCACCCTGCAATTCACCATCTCCGGTCCGACTACCGACTATGGCATGACCAATTTCGGCAGCGGGACATCGAGCACTCCGGGTTACGTGACGGAGAGCGCCGCGGGCGCGACCTGTACTTCCGGTACGTGCAGCTACACTTTCACGCACGCCATTCCGGCCGGCTCCACTGGAACGTACACCATCGGCGGCGAGGCTCGCATGAGTGTGACGGTGTTGGCCGGTACCACCTCTTCGCAGAGCGTTACGGAAGGCGCCACCAACCCGGTGATGAATTTCTCCGTGGATGGCTCGGCGGTCGTGGCGCGGCGCACCGTGATTGCGGAAACCAACTGCAATAACTGCCACGTCGCGCTTTCGCTGCACGGCGGCCTGCGCAACAACCCGCAGTACTGCGTGCTGTGCCACAATCCGTCGAATACGGATTTCACCACGCGCCCCACGGCTACGGTCGCATCGTACCAGAAGCAGCCGAACCAGGGCATCAACTTCGCTCTATTGGTTCACCGCATTCACGACGGAGTGAATGCCGTGCCAGCCGGCGCCAAGACTCCCTATGTCGTGATTGGCCATGGCGGGAGCGTTAGCGACTTCTCCGGAGTGCTCTTCCCGGGCATGAGCCCGACGGGAAGCGCCGCTTATCTGCAAGACTGCTCGCAGTGCCACGTCAAGGGTAGTGAACAGGTGATGCCGATCGGCCTGAATCCCGTGCAAGATCCGCAGGGGTGGATTCAAGGGGCGACCAACGGACCGGTGCAGCCCGCTTCGTCGGCTTGCAGCGGCTGCCACGTGTCGGAGGGCGAATCGGCCCATTTCCTGGCGAATACCGACGTATTGGGAGAGAGCTGCGCAGTCTGCCACGCCGCAGGCGCGCAGTTCTCGATTGACTCGGTGCATACGCAGTAATCGCACCATCCGGCCCACCGGGCGCGCAGTCAGGCGACGCGTGCCATTTCGCTGCGCGCCTCGGGGCCGCGTATGATGAAGATGCAAGTTCACACCGGCATATAGGAGATGACCGTCATGTCGCGACCGCCGTCGAAGGCGCGGTTGGCCCTGCTGGGGGCGGCGCTGGTCGCCATTGCCGCCAGGGGCGCCCAGGATAAACCAGGCGCTCCGGCTCCCCAGGCCGCAGCCGAGGCCGCGAAACCGGCAGAGAACAAACCAGCCACGTATGTTGGCTCGGACACCTGCCAGACCTGCCACGAGGATATTTTCAACGCATTCCAGAAGAACCCGCACCACCTTGTCGAGACCGACAAGAAGTATAAACACACCACGCAGGCCTGCGAAGCGTGCCACGGCGCGGGCAGCCAGCACGCCGATTCGATGAGCGCCGCCGACATCCGCCAGCCCGCCAAGCTAACGGCGGCGGCGGCCGATCGCATCTGCCTTTCCTGTCACCTCAGCCAGCCCACCCACGTGGGCCGCATCAATGGCAGCCACGCCAAGAACCAGGTGAGCTGCGTAAGTTGCCACGCCATCCACAGGAATGGGCCCGACGGCCTGGTGGCGCGCAAGCCCGCCGAAATCAACCGCCAGTGCGCCGCCTGCCACAGCGATATATGGGCCGCCTTCCAGCGCCCCTTCAAACACCGGCTGCCGGAAGGCGCCATGTCGTGCGTGGATTGCCACAACCCGCACGGCAGCGCGCTTCCCCACTCGATGCAGACGGTAAACGCCAACGAGCCGGGCTGTTTCAAGTGCCACGGCGATAAGCGTGGGCCGTTCACTTACGAGCACGCTCCGGTGCGCATGGAAGGTTGCACGGCATGCCACCAGCCGCACGGCTCCGCCAACCCGCGCATGTTGACACGGGCGCAGATCGGCTTCGTTTGCCTCGAATGCCACGCCAACCTGGCGCAGCCCACCGCTTCCGGCAACGGAACCATGGGACTGGTCCCGCCAGCCATCCACGACATGCGTTTGCCGCGCTTCCAGAACTGCACCATCTGCCACCAGAAAGTGCATGGTTCCTATGTGGACCGGAATTTGCTCAAATGAGATTCCTACTGGCCTTGCTCATGATACTCCCGGCCGTGGCGCAAACGGCGCCAGCGCAGGATCAGCCGGCGGCCAGCGTTGCGCCTGCTGCCGCGGCGCCGGCCCAGCCTGCCGCCGGCCAGACCACGACCGCCGCGACGGCACCAGCCGCCGCCGACAATCCGGCTCCCACGGCTAGCGAAAACTTTCACGGCAGCATCGATATCGGCTACCGCTGGCTGGGCGATGTACACGGCAGCATGGACGAATACCGCAGCGTAGTCGATCTCGCCCAGGGACCGCGGTTGTTCGGCCTGGATCTCATCTGGCGCGATCCCAAGCGGCGTTTCTTCGATCAGATCGATGTTCGCGCCGATGGTTGGGGCGGCGAGCCGGACCGCACAGCCCACCTCGACGCGCGCAAGCGGAGCCTCTACGATTTCAATTTCGATTACCGCGACATGGCGTATTTCAACGCCCTACCTTCATTCGCCAATCCCGGCGCGCCAGGCGGCTTCGACGAGCAGTCGATGGACATCCGCCGCCGCGCGCTCAACGCCGGTTTGGACCTGTTCCCCGGAGGGCATTTCGTCCCCTATCTCGCCTTCGATCACAACGCAGGCTCCGGCAGCGGTATCGAGACCTGGGTGCAGGACTCCAACAACGAGTACGCCGTGCCGACCCTGCTCTCCGACAGCACCGAGAATTATCGCGGCGGCCTGCGCATCGAGTATTCCCGCTTTCATCTCACGATCGAGGAAGGTGGCACCACCTTCAAGGATGACGACCAGGCCTCGGACGCCACCCTGCTCACCGGCGGCAACCCCACGCCGATTTTCGGCCAGACGCTCAGCCTGAGCAGCCTCCAGCAAGCCTACGGCATTCGCGGCCACAGCACGTACAGCAAGGTGCTGTTCACCTCTCACCTCGCTCCTTGGATCGACATCTACGGCCAGTTCCTGTATAGCGAGCCGAAGACGGACATCCACTTTTCAGAACTCGCCAACGGCAATTTCCTCGACGTCAGCCAGTTGCTTTTCTATAGCAGCCTGTCGACGATGGGCACAGGCACCGACAACCAGCCGCACACCACGGGCAACATCGGCTTCGAGGCGCGACCGTTTCGCCGTCTGCGAGTGATCGAATCGTTGATGACCGACCGCTACCACGACTCGGCCGCGCCGGGTACTCTGGTCGCGGAAACCGCGGCGACGCCGGCTAGCAGCCTCCTCACGGCGCCGCTGAACGGCCCCAACGCCTACACCGAATACGTCAATTACGACCAGGAACAGATCGACGCGATGTACGATCTCAGCAACCGGATCACGCTGCACGGCGGCTGGCGCTATGTCTGGGGCGACGCGCAGACGCTGGCCGGCGATATCAGCCAGACCGGACCCCTCGTCACAGGCCAGTTGCGCCGCAACGTCGGCATCGGCGGGCTGACGTACCGGGTGATCGAGAAGCTAACCGTCAACCTGGATTTCGAAGGCGCCTCGAGCGACGATGTCTACTTCCGCACCAGCCTGAACGATTACGAGAAAGGCCGCGCGCGGGCGCGTTATCAGTTGGCCAAGGCGCTCTCGTTGCAGGCCAACTTCCAGGTGCTAAACAACCGGAACCCGGCGCAGGGAGTGAATTACAGCTTTCAAAGCCGCGACAACGCACTCTCGATTTTCTGGACGCCGGATGCGGCGAAGCGCATCAGCGTGATGGGCGAGTACGACCGCTCGACGATGAGTTCCAACATCGACTATCTAACGCTGCCGTTCCTCACTTCGGCGGTTTCCCAGTACCGCGACAACGCGCACACCGCGACGACTGCGATCAACATCGCGCTGCCTGGACTCAAGGACGGCAAGCTGACTTTGGGCGGATCGATGTTCGTTTCTTCCGGCAGCGCCCCTTCGCGGTATTATGAGCCGCTGGCGCGCGTGTCGGTGCCCGTGTGTAAGCACGTCTCCTGGAATGCCGAATGGCAGTATTACGGTTACGGCGAGTCGTTTTACCTGTATGATGGATTCCGGGCGAATTCCTTCATCACAGGCGTCCGAGTGACGCAATAGGAGACCAGCCATGTTCATGGTACGAGTGCTAGCCGCAGGCGTGGCGCTGGCGGCAGCCGCTTCGGCAGCCGATATCGCCGCCGGCGATGCGCGGCGCGGAGAGCAGCTTTTCGAGACCGAGCAGTGCATTCGCTGCCATAGCGTCAAGGGCCGTGGCGCCAACCTGGCGCCGGATTTGTCTCGGCGCATCGACCGCGACTTTACACCGACCGCGATGGCGAGCCTGATGTGGAACCATGCACCCGACATGTGGGCCGGGATGAAGAAGCAGGGCGTCGTCAAAGCCGAGCTGAGCCAGGAATCGGCTGCCGACCTGTTCGCTTACTTCGTGGCTGCGCGTTATTTTGAAAAGCCGGGCGACGCCGGCCGCGGCAAGCTGGAGTTCGGCGAGAAGCATTGCGCCTCCTGCCACGGCGTGAGCCGGTCGCCCAACCCGGTGGCGCCGCCGGTGAACCAATGGGAATCGTTGGCCGACCCGCTGGTGCTGGCGCAGCAGATGTGGAATCACGGACCCGCCATGCGCGCAGCTTTCGCCAAACAAAAGCTGGCATGGGGCGACCTGACCGCGCAGGAACTGACCGACATTCTGGTCTACCTGCAGAACCTGCCGGAAACCAAGACACTGGCGCACAACTTCCTGTTCCCTCCCAGCGATGCCGGTCCAACGCTGTTCCAATCCAAGGGTTGCGTGGGCTGCCACGTAGGCAAGCTGGCGCTGGAGACGCGCCTCCGCAACCAGACGTTGACCGATATCGCGGTCGACATGTGGAACCACCAGCCCAGCATGAAGAATCCGCCGCCGCAGCTCTCGCAGGAAGAGATGCGCCAGATCACCGGGTTCATTTGGGCCAAACAGTATTTCCGCGGCGACGGTAACGTGGAGCGTGGCAAGAAAGCATTTGCCGAAAAGAACTGCGCCACCTGCCACAACGACCCCGCATCCGGCGCGCCGAAACTGGGCAAGGGCAAAGATAAGGACGCCTACTCCGACATCACCATGTTGTCCGTCCTCTGGGAGCACGGCCCGCGCATGCTCGACGGCATGAACCAGCGCAACCTCGGCTGGCCCCGCTTCACAACCCAGCAAATGGGGGATCTGATCGCATATTTGAATTCGCTGTAGGGGACGCGACGTACACGATTCGCCGGTATGTTCAAGTGTGGAACCAAGCCCGGCACTGGTGAGCCCCAAATAGCACGAGCGTGCGAGTGTGGGCATGCTAAAGAGGCTGCCGAAAATCGGTGAAGCGGAATCGGCCACAGATAAACACCGATGAACGCAGATTGAGAAAACAAGCCTTATCCGTGTTCATCGGTGTTGATCTGTGGCTCAAGAATGCTCGTGAGACTTCTTCAGCACTCTGTAAAGCATGCCCCATCCAGCGCGGGCGCGGCTTTCTCAGTTGACCGTGTAGGCGGCTTTCAACGCGAAGGGCGCGATCGTAATATCGAATGCGGAACCGTCCTGACGGGTCATCCGATAAGTGCCGTGCATCTTGCCGATCGGGGTCTTGAGTGGGCACCACGACGAGTATTGGAACGATTCGCCGGGCGCCAGGGTTGGCTGTTCGCCGACGACACCGGGCCCGCGAACTTCTTCGATGTGTTCGGAGGCGTCCGTGATGATCCAGTGCCGGCTGAGCAATTGAACCGTCTGGGAACCTTGATTGGTAATCCGGACCGTGTACTCAAAGACCCATTCGCCCTGCTGCGGGCGCGAATTCTCGCGCGAGTGTTGCGACATCACTTCGACGCGGATGGAGTCGGTGACCGCGTCGGACATGGGAGCGAGTTCGGATTCGAGATCGGGCATGACAGCCGCCTATCATATCAGGCCGGAGGACGAGGATGCAGCGTTACCGGACGCCGGTGGAGAGCAGGGGTTCCTGGTCGCGGCGCTTGTGGAATTTGCGCTTCACGTCCGGCCAGAATTCCTTGAGCACGTTGGAAAATGCGTCCGTCCCGCACGCCACGAGCAGGCGTTGCAAATTGTCGCTCCAATCGCGCGTGTCGGGGTAATAGGCATTCGAGATGGCTGCGGCAGCCGCGTTGCCTCCCCATTCGGAGAAGTTGAAGGTGAGGCGGCCCGAATCCATGCGGGCCACCTCGATGGCTTCGAGAGCGTGCAGTGTCCGGTGCAGCTTAGAGCCGGACCCTAAGCGGAAGTAGCGAGGGTCCTGATGGAACAAGGCGGGAACGAACCCTTCGGTCATCATGTTACCGATCATCTGGTCACCATAGGCGGTGCCGAATCGTTTGGAATATCCCGCCATGCCTTGGCCGAAGGAAGGATTCTGGTTTTCAATCTGATAGAGCGCGGCGAATGCGGCGGCGGTGGGAAACACCGGGTAATCGAAGGAATCCTTAAACGCAATCGTGACTTTCTGTTTTGCGGTGATGGGCTGAAACGGGATGGAATCCTCGGTGGTGCGGTTATTGGGCAGCACGCCGAAAATGCGTTTGTCTTCCTGCACCTGCATTGGCGGTGCGACGGGCCGGACGGCGGGCGGGCCCCCGGCGAGCAACGGCGGAGGGTCGGCCTGCGCGGTAGTCTGGCCGAGCGCGGGCACACTCCAGACCAGTGCGCCGAAAAGCGCAAGAAAGACTGTGGATACCAAGCGTTTCAGCAGCATTCTTCTCTTGAGCGGGGGCCTTTCACAATTAGACGCGTCCCGGGGATTCCCGTTTCGCCAGCTTCCCGCTTCGTGCAGAGTCTTTCCTTCTAGTTTAATTCGTGCTGGGCCGCGGAAAGTTCCACAGTTTGTTTTAGAACCGAGGGTGGATATGCGGCTGGTCTTCGATGCATCGCAAACGCGGCAGTACTCCCGCGAAATCGCGGCAAAGCGTTATGTCCCGGCGTGAAAGGGCTGACGCCTCCGAAGTAAACCACCAAAGCCGATCCCGCGCGGGTCAGTCCATCGGGGGCGCTGCCACGCCCGACACCTGGCCCGCCAGATTGAAACCTTCCACCATCACCTGTGGCCGCTCGCCGCGCGTATCGGCGTCGGCAAGATCGGTAACAATGGTGCGGCGCTCGCCGGGCATCAGGGCCACGTAGTTGTCGCTGTAGAGCGCGGGCAGAATGCGGTCGCCGGCTTTCTCACGCACGGCCTTGACGCGGACCAACAGCGCGGGTGTGGTGGAGACGTTATGCAGTACGGTCGAGAGATGCCAGCGTCCGTCGCGCTGCTCCACGATCGTCATTGCTTCGACGTTCGCTTTGGCCAGCGTGCGCAGGGCGGTATAGTCGCCATCCTTGAGTCCGCGCCAATAGAAGTTTTCGGAAACCGTTTCGCCGTTGCGCGACAGTTTCAGCCGCAGGAAATGCACCGCGGTCAACCCGTCCGGATATTCCATCTTGATGCACGAAACGGTGCTGTCCTCCGTGCTATCCACCGGCACTCTCTTTTCCCAACGCAGGGAACCATCCAGGTTCAGCACCTCCACGCTCGCGGTCATGTTGCGCACATCGCCGGCGGAGTAGTTGACCACTTCGATGGTTTCGTCGGCTGCGTTCCATTGGATGTGCAGCGGCTCGGCGCCCTTCTTACTCCCGAAGTAAGCGGCGCCTGGATTGAGATAGTAGTCGTAAGTCTGCCACAGCAGCGATGGCCATGCCGAGTGACTCATCCAGATCAGCATGCCCATGCGGTAGTGGCTTTGCGATTCGAACATGGCGCGATAGATTTCGTAATCGAGAAACTGCGCCAGCGAGACGAACTCTTCCACATTCTTCGCGCCGCCGTAGCTCTTGTCGATGTGTCCGAAAAATGAGCCGGGGGTCGCCACCGGTTCGGGGCCGAGATCGTGCTCGCCCCAGGTGCGGTTGGGCGGCCACAGCGCGCCGGCGGGCATCATGGCGCGCACGCTATCCATGGCGGGGATGTCGGGCGATCCCATTTCGCTGTGTAGCTTCGACTTTGCCAGCGCGCGGAAATACTCCTTCAGCGGCCTCACTTCATACGGCCCGCCGCCGCCCACCACGCCGTCCGCCGAATTGGAAATGTAGTGGCTGCCGGGGGCCAGTTCGCCGAGCGCCTGGCGAATGCCATCGTCCAGCACGGCCGGCGGGTAGCCCTCATTGCGGCCGCAATACAGGCCGATGGAAGGATGGTTGCGTAGCCGCAACAGGGTGTCGCGGACGTTTCGCAGGAACAGGGCCGGATCGTCCGGGTCGGGGCCGTCCCAAGGGTTCGCCAGCCAGAATTCCTGCCAGACCACGATGCCATAGCGGTCGCAGGCTTCGTAGAACGCGTCGTCTGCGGTTTGGCCCACCCAGTTGCGAATCATGGTGAAATTCATGTCGCGGTGATAGCGCAGCGCCGCATCGTATTCGCGCGCACGGTAACGCAGCAGATCCTCACTGAAGCCCCAGTTCCCACCGCGAGCGACGAAGCGGCGTCCGTTGATAAAGATGCGCAGCGCGCCGCCTTCTTCGCTGTAGGTGAACTGACGCACGCCGGTCTGGAATTGCTTGGTGTCGGACACCTGGCCATCGGCGGCGACGAATTGCAACTCCACTGCGTAGAGGTTTGGCTCGCCATAGCCATTGGGCCACCAAAGTTTCGGATTTTTGAGGTGCAGCTCAGGGTGCGCGGCGGGGTCCAACTTCACCGCCTTTGCAGAAGACGCGGCCACCGTGACGGGCATTTCGAACGCGACTTCCCCAAAGCGCACGCGCAGCTTGCCGGCCACCGGCCGCGACTCGTGATTGCGTAGCGTCAGGTCGATGCCGACGTCCGCGCGCGAGATGTCCGGCAGCGGCAGGGTGGTCGAGACCAAAGGATCTTCGATCGTCACCGGGCCGCTTGCGGTCAGGTACACGCTGGCCCAGATGCCCGTGTCGCGCCCGCGCACGGCCGGCATCCAATCCCAGCCAATCGACGCGTGAAACGTCGGGTTGTCCGCGCCCAATGCGCCGCCGTTGCTGTCGAAGCCGGTAATCGTCTTTTCTTTGGTCGATCCCGGCGTGTGGTTCTTCTCGATGCGGACTGCCAGCGCGTTTGCCTGGCCCGCGCGCAGTTTCCCTGTTACGTCAAACCGTCCGCGCATGAACGCGCCTTCAATGCGTCCCAGCTTTTCGCCGTTCAGGTAAACGTCGGCTTTCCAGTTGATGCCTTCGAAATTAAGCCAGACGCGCCCGCCAGTGAGCGTGGCAGGTGCCACGAATTCATCGCGATACCAGAAATCGGCGCAAAAGAACGAATCCGAAATCAGGTTTTGGTTGTCGCCGAAATTTGGATCGGGGATTGCGCCCGCGTTCAGGTAGCTGGTCAACACCGTGCCCGGAACGGTTGCGATCAACCAGTTGCGATCCGGAAATCCGGGCCGTGAGATTGCCGCGCCGTCCGCCCTTACTATCGATTCGCGCTCGACTCGCCACTGGCCGCCGGCGAGATCCAATCGTCCGCCGGTCTCGCTGGCAGCGGCAGGATGCGCGACCGGCACCGGCCCGCCGCGTCCCCAGACTTCCATTTCGCTGAGGATGTAGCCGTCGGGCGACACAGGCTTGGTCATCAGTAGCCGCATGTAGCGCGCGTGCGCGGGCTGGGGCAGGCGGATCTCGTCAACGGAGCCGGTGGCGGCCGGTAGCGGCGCCAACGTCCGCCAGTGAACCGCGTCATCCGATGCCTCCACAGAGCCTTCCGCCGCGCGCCGTATCCAATACAGCTTCACGCGGTCGAACGTGCAGGTCGCGCCCAGATCGACATACACCCACTCTTCGCCACTGCCGGCGCTCATCCACGCGCTCGAGAAATCGTACGGGCCGCCCAGATCGAGCCGCCGCCCACCGCGAAAGAACGCCACCTCGCCAACGCGCCAGTTCAACCGGCGCCCGCAGCGCAGCTCGATGCGGTAATAGCGGCTGCGAACCGGCGCGGGCAGCGCGAGCGACGGTTTGAATTCGCCAGTGCGCCGCAGACTTCCGCCGCCGCGTTGCAGTTCGCGCCACGCCTTGCCATCCTCGGAGCCGGAGAGGATCAAGCTCCACTCCTGGTTGTCCGACGAAGGCGCGGACGCGTCCACGTCCACCCGGTCCACTTCCGGTGCCGCGCTGCCGCCCAGGAATCCGATGTCCACCCAAACATCGGTGCCTTTCAGGTCGGCCGTGGTGGCCCAGTTGTGATCCAGTACGCTGTCGCGCTGGTTCTTCGCGAGCACGCCATGCTCGCTCGAGGAGACCACCACCGATCGTGGCAGGCTGGTTTCGACGATGCCATCGGTCACCAGTTGCGCTGTGAGATTGTAGTCGTAACTGCTCGACTGATATGCCGCGCGGTGCAATGCCAGGTTGCGGTAGGTGTCGGCGTCGATGCGAGTCGAGGGAGCGAAGTTCTGCCGCGGGTCGCCCGGATAGACGCCCACGCCGAGCGTATACTGCTGCGCGCCCAGCGCCAGCAACGCCGCCAGAAAAGAGAGAGCAAGCTTGCCCATTGTGCCGGGACTCCAGGGCCCGATTGTTTGCGAAACGCCAGTATATAGCCGCGCGCCACAGGATGCGCGAGATGGTACGCCCGCCGCCAACTCGGGGAACAACGGCGCGGCCCGCGCCGTATAATCACTTTCAAGGGCCATGCCATGTCATCCAGCGAATCTCAGTCGTTTACCGCATCGTACGATTCGACAACGAAGGTCATTTCCGCAGTCATGTGTGCCATGGTTGCCGTCGCTGGCATCGCCACCCAGAGCGTTATCGTCGCCGGTCTTGCGGCCTTGCTCGTCATGTTGGCCTATGCATACTCGCCTGGGGGTTACGCAGTCTCGCCGCGATCCATAATCGTCAGACGCGTGATCGGAGACGTCGACATTTCGCTCGATGGCATCCGCGAGGCCAGAGCCGCTACCGCGGACGATTTCCGCGGCTGCATCCGGCTGTTCGGCAACGGCGGGTTGTTCGGCTACTACGGCCTGTTCCGAACATCGAAGCTCGGCAAGTCCAGTTGGTATGTTACGAACCGTGGCAAGACCGTGGTGGTCGTTACGGAGTCAAAGACGGCGGTGCTCAGCCCGGACAATGTGGAAGGCTTCCTGGCGGCGATCCGCGCATCGGCGCCGGTGGCGGTGACTTCGCCAGGCGCTCCGTTGATTAAGTCGACGCGATCTTATGGACCTGGGCGTATGATCGGCGCGCTGATTGGAGCCACCGCCGGAATCGCGGCGATTGCGGCAGTGACATTCGCCATCCTGTATTCGCCTGGGCCTCCGAGCTACACGCTGACCGCGGACTCCCTGACGATCCACGATCGGTTTTATCCGGTTACGGTCATTCCATCCCTGGTGGATATCGACTACATGCGAATCGTGGACTTCGCCGTCGATACCGAGTGGATGCCAACGGCGCGGACCAACGGATTCGCGAACGGGCATTACCACTCGGGGTGGTACCGCGTCGCCAGCGGCCAAAAGGTTCGCCTGTACCGCGCGGATGGCACGCGCCTGGTGCTGCTGCCCGGTAGAGGCGGCGGCACCACCGTGATTCTTGAAGCCAAGGATCCCGACGCGTTCATGGATGAAGTGCGACGGGAGTGGTCGAACCGCTCATAGGCGCCGGAAACAGCACCACGAATTTTCCCACGGCCACGCGCGTGGGAAACGCACGATACAAGTTCAACCGCGCATCGTCGCCCAGGCAATCCAGACACGCGATGGCGCATGGCGCGGCGGCCACCGAGGGCGCGAAGCGGCGCGAGACATTCTCAACGCCGCTGTGCACGAACTGCGCATCCGGGCGAGCTTCGCGCAGCAGCGCCTGCAATGGATACTCGAGTTGCAGATTGTGGATGTCGATCCCAATGGTCCTGCACGACGATCCCTCGAGCGCGCCGATGGCGGCCAGGTAGTCCGCGCGATCGTTCCACTGGACCATGTCGGAAAAATACTGATCCTCGCGCCGCACGCGCAGCACGCTTTTGGGGCCGCGCAACGGGCGCACCCAGTTTTCCAGCGCGGGCAGGCGCGCGCCGCTCAACAGGAACAGGCAGACGGCGAGTTGAATCCACAGCGGCCGCAGCCACGCCCGGCTGAATTCTTCCACCAGGCCGGCGAGCGGCGCGCCCAGCACGAACAACGGCAACTGATAGCGCGCCACGAACGGGGCCCATTTGAGATACGCGCAGAATACGACGAAGCCGCAGATCAGCGACAGCGCGTAGGCGGCGCGGCGCCGGTCGCGCCCTCGCAGAGCGCGCCAGGCGAGGACGCAAGCCACCATAGCCAACAGCAAAAGGTGCCAGCGGTTGGGTGCGTCGGCTTCATGGTTAGCATTGCGGGGCGGCTTGAAAACGCCCCACAGCGAGGTGTCCGATGGATCGTCGATGTCGATTCCCATTTTGCGATGCGCCGACAGCACGAAATCGTAGAGGGCCTGGTTCCACCGGCTGCTTCGCCCGCCGAGTTGCTCGGCGCCGTGGCGCAGCATGTTGGAAACCGTCTGCTTCCACCCGAAGGTGTCGTTGCGCCAGCGAAAGAGCCCATCGCCCTGCGCCGAGTCAAACCCCAGCGGGGAGCCGCTCAAGTCCCAGTTGCGCCCGTAATGCGGCAGATTCACCGCCAGCGCGCACACCATCGCCGCGATCGCGAGCGGCGCCATTCGCCGCCGCTCGCGCCACACTGCCGGGAGCAACAGAGCGGCAATGGGCCACGGCAAGAACAGGTACGCCGTGGCCTTGGTGAACAGGGCGAGGCCTACCGAGAAGCCCAGAAACAGCGCGTCGGGGAGAAGCGGTTGGCGGGCGAGCGCGCCTGCCGCACTGGGCAGCGGCTGAGTGGGACGGACGCTTTCGTCCGTCAAGCTGGCAGTCCCTTCGAGTTTGTTTCGCAGCCGCAGCGCGAAGTAAACCGCGGCGATCGCCCACATCGCCATCACGTAATCGTTCTTGGCGCCGGAGGCGGCCAGAATTCCCGCCGGCAGCGTGGCGCAGAACACGGCCGCGATGGCTTGCCCTCTGACGCGCGCGCCGAGTAGACCAGCCACCGCCGAAGCGCCGATCATGCACGCCAGAGCGGCGAACCATTGGCCGAAATTGACGAACCAGTCGCCGCCCGAGAGCAGGTACCCGTCGAGCATCCAGTATTCCGCCATGGGTTGCAGCATGATCTGCGTGAGATAAGGGGTGGGAAAAAAACGCAAGCTACCCTGCTCTGCCCAATAGATCACGCGCGGCATGTGGTATGCCATGGCGTCGGCACTGTTGGGCGGGCTGAACGCGGCGGTGACGCCGGTGGCGATCGCGATCGCCACGCAACCGGCCAACGCCAGCAGCACAATGGCGTCGGCGGGAGGCCGCATGCCGTGCCATGGCGCCGCGCGCCGCTCGCGCCAGCCACGCGCGATCGCCACCAGCAGCGCCACGCTCCACGCGCCAACCATCGGCCCACGACGCAGCAGGCCAAACGCGCTGAGCAGTTCCGTCGTCAAAACAATCGTCAGACCGAATGCGACCGCCGCGCGCAGAAAGCGATCCCGCCAGCCGTCTTCCGCGGCCATGGCCCACCACAGCGCCGCGAACGTCGCCGGCAAGAGGAGAAGGAACGCCATGCTCCGTACCATCATCGCAGCTTGCAGGCGCACCCGAGCACACCATGACCCTCCCGGGTGAGCGACTGAAGTGCGCCGGGAAGATGGAATCTCGGCGAATTCGCCGAACAACGCGGCACTGGAAGCGGACTCGAACGACGGATCGCAGCCATTCATCCGTAAGTCGTGGCGAGCTTCGGCGTGGTGGCGGCTCGTCGCGCGAAGCAAGAAAAGCCGAGATGATTCGGCCTCGGATGGACAGCCCGCGCCACGTGCTCTCAGCGCAGGCGGTTGCTGGCGATGACCGCCTGACCCAGCGACAGTCCTCCATCGTTGGGCGGGACGGCGGAGTGCGTGAATACGCGGAAGCCGGCCGCGCGCAGCAGTTGCGTGGTGTGGCTGAGCAGGTACGCGTTCTGGAACGTGCCGCCGGAGAGGCACACGCCGCTCAGCCCTTCCGCCAGGCGAATACGCCGGCAAGCCTCGGCGATGGCCGCGCTCACCGTGTTGTGAAACCGGGCCGAGCGAACCCCACGCGCGCTGTCGTCTCGCGCGATGGCGCGAATGGTTTCGCGGAAGTCGATTGTATCCGCGACGACCGAGTAGGGGTAGTGGTCCGTGATGCCCGCGGCGGCGGCGGCTTCCAGTTCAATGGCAGCCTGCCCCTCATACGTGCTTTCCAGACGGATTCCCAGCATCGCCGAGACCGCATCGAAGAGACGCCCGCACGACGAGGTGTCCACCGTGTTGACGCGGCTGGCGAGCATGGTTTCCACCACGCGGCGCTCGGTGACGGGGACCGAATCCAGCGGCGGCACGCCGGCCAATTCCGCATCGTTCCAGTAGCTCAACGCGGAGCGCCAGGGCTGCCGGATGGCTCTATCGCCGCCGGGCAGCGGAACATAGCGGAAGTGAAATCGCCGTTCGAAGCTGAGATAATCGCAGACGAGAAACTCGCCGCCCCAGATCCGCCCGTCGGTGCCATAGCCGGTCCCATCGAGCGCCACGCCGATCGCCTTTTCGCGCAATCCGTTTTCGGCCATGCAAGCCGCGATATGGGCGTGATGGTGCTGCACTCCGATCTTTTCGATGCCGGGCATCGCCAGGGCCAGGCGAGTGGTTATGTATTGCGGATGCAGGTCGTGGGCCACGGCGCGCGGAGTCACCCGGAAGAAGCGCTGCATGTGCGCCAGGGTTTCCTGAAAGAATTCGAGCGTCTCTAGGTTTTCCAGGTCGCCGGTGTGCTGGCTGAGAATGGCGTAGTGTTCCTTGGTCAGGCAAAAAGTGTTCTTGAGTTCGCCGCCGCAGGCGAGGACTTCCTGCGCCGGTAACCCAAGCTCGATGGGGCGCGGCGCATAACCGCGCGAACGCCGCAGCAGGCGCTCCCGGCCTTCGAAAACACGCACCACGGAATCGTCCACGCGGGTTTGTATGGCGCGATTGTGCAGCAAGAAGTAGTCGGCCAGCGGGTGCAGCCGCGCCGCCACTTCTTCATTGCGGTAGGCGATGGGTTCCTCGCTGAGGTTGGCGGAAGTCATTACCAGCGCTTCGAACTCGCCGCCTTCGAAGAGCAGATGATGCAGCGGCGTGTAGGGCAGCATCACGCCCAGCGTCGGCGCGCCCGGCGCCACTTCGGTTGAGATCCGGCTCATGGGGCGCCGCGCCAGCAACACAATGGGCCGGCGCGTTCCGCTCAATGCCGCGCACTCTTCCGGGCTCGCCTCGCAGAATTCCGCGATCTTCTCAAGGCTGGCGGCCATCAGCGCAAACGGCTTTCCGGAGCGCAGCTTTCGCTGACGCAACCGCCGCAGGGTGGCGTCATCGGTGGCGTCGCAGGCGAGGTGAAAACCGCCCAGGCCTTTGATGGCGAGGATGGCGCCGTCTTTCAGCAGCTTCCGCGTCTGGTCGACGGCCTCGGTGCGTTGCGCGAGCATGCGATCGCGATCCCACAGTTCCACCCAGGGGCCGCAATCGGGACACGCATTGGGCTGGGCATGAAATCGCCGGTCGCTCGGGTCGTGGTACTCGCGTTCGCAGGCGGGGCACTGGCGAAACGCCGCCATGGTGGTGTGCGGCCGGTCGTACGGAATCTCCTGGATGATGGTGTAGCGAGGGCCGCAATTGGTGCAGTTGGTAAACGGGTAGCGATAGCGGCGGTTGGTGGGGTCGCGCAGGTCGGCCAGGCAGTCCGGGCAGGTGGCGATGTCCGGTGGAACGAGCACGAACTCGCCCGCGGCGCCCTCCGAATCGCGGATCGTGAAATCGCGATATCCAAACGATGCGAGGCGTTCGACGCGGATCGGGCCAAGCTCGGCCAACGGCGGCGCTTCGCTGCGCAGCGCGGCCTCGAACCGGGCGAGCGACTCATCCGGACCTTCCACTTCGATGGTGACGCCGAGCGTGGAATTGAAAACGTAGCCGCCAAGTTGGTGCCGTTGCGCGAGCTGGTACACCCACGGCCGGAAGCCCACGCCCTGCACGATGCCCTCAATTTGGAATTTACACCGCAAGACAAGAACAATACGGCAATTGGGTGGGTGAGAGCAAGCGGCTTGCGCAAAATACCGTGGAAAGTGGGTAAATGAAGTGGGGGCGCCTTCGGCTTTCGGGGGAAATGGTGGATCTCTTGAGTTCGGGTATGCCACGCTGAGCGGCGCTGGGCGGACAGGAAAACGGGCAAGCTAAAGCATGCCCCACCTACGTGGGTGTAGGCTGTGAGTAGCGGGCAAGTGGGTTATCGAGGGAAACGCGTATGTGTCTGGCGGTACCGGGGCAAATCGTCGAAGCGCACGAGATTGATGGACTGCGCATGGGCACGGTCCGCTTCGGCGGCGTCACGCGGCAGGCCTGTCTCGATTTCGTGCCGGAAGCGCAATGCGGCGATTACGTGATCGTTCACGTTGGATTCGCCATCAGCCGCCTGGATGCCGAAGAGGCGCAGCGCACCTTCCGCTTGCTCGAAGAGATGGGCGCGCTCGCGGACGAGCTGGGCGAGGACGGCGGATGAAGTACCTGGACGAATATCGCGACCCGGCACTGGCCCGCCGCTTGGTCGAGGAAATCCGCCGCAGCGCGACGCGGCCATGGGTGCTGATGGAAATCTGCGGCGGCCAGACGCACACGCTGGTGAAGTACGGCATCGAGGAACTGATCGGCTCTCGGATTGAGTTGGTTCACGGTCCCGGCTGCCCGATCTGCGTCACGCCGCTCGAAATCGTCGATAAGGCCATCGCAATTGCGTCTATTCCGGAAGTGATCTTCGTCTCTTACGGCGATATGCTGCGAGTTCCCGGCTCGCGCAGCGACCTGTTCCAGGTCAAAGCCGGTGGCGGCGATGTGCGCGTGGCTTACTCGCCGATGGACGCGCTGCGGCTGGCGCGCGAGAATCCGCAGCGGCCCGTGGTGTTTTTCGCCGTGGGGTTTGAAACCACGGCACCGGCCAATGCAACGGCAGTTTGGCAGGCCCGGCGGGAAGGGCTGAAGAATCTTTCGATGCTGGTTTCGCACGTGCTGGTGCCGCCGGCGATTCGCCTTCTGCTCGACTCGAGCGCCAACCGCGTGCAGGGCTTCATCGCTCCCGGCCACGTCTGCACGGTGATGGGCTACCAGGAATACGAAGAGCTCGTTGGCCGGTACAAGCTGCCGTTCGTGGTGGGCGGGTTCGAGCCGCTCGACCTGCTGGAAGCCATTCTGATGCTGGTGCGGCAACTCGAAGAGGGCCGCGCGCAAGTCGAGAATCAGTATGGTCGCAGCGTGAATCGTGGTGGCAATCCGGCAGCCCGCCGGCGCATAGCGGAAGTGTTCGAGGTGGTGGACCGCAACTGGCGCGGCATCGGCCCCATCGCCCAGTCCGGCTACCGCCTGCGCCCGGACTACGCCGCGTTCGATGCCGAAAAGATTTTTGGTGTGGAGGCGATCTCCGCCCCCGAGCCGCCCGAATGCATCAGCGCCCTGGTGCTGCAAGGGTTGAAGAAGCCTGTGGATTGCCCGATGTTCGGCACCCGTTGCACACCGTCCACGCCGATGGGAGCGCCGATGGTTTCGAGCGAGGGCGCCTGTGCCGCCTATTATCAATACCGGCGCCATACCGCGCCGGTGGGAGCGAAGACGTGAGCAGCCCTATCGATTTCACTTGTCCTTCGCCGCTGGCGGTGAAGGATCGCATCGTGCTCGGCCATGGCTCGGGAGGCAGGCTCAGCGCCGAGTTGCTGCGCGATGTCTTTCTGCCCTTCTTTCACAGCCCCATCCTCAACCGGCTGGACGACCAGGCCGTATTCGAGATCAAAGGCGTGCGGCTGGCTTTCACCACCGATTCGTTTGTGGTGAAGCCGCTGTTCTTCCGCGGCGGCGACATCGGATCGCTGGCGGTGAACGGCACGGTGAACGACCTGGCGATGGCAGGCGCGGCGCCGCTCTACTTGAGCGCCGGTTTTATTCTGGAAGAGGGCCTGGAAATCGAGACCCTGCGGCGGGTGGCCGAATCGATGGGCCAGGCCGCCGACACCATCCCAGTCGAAATCGTCACCGGCGATACCAAAGTGGTCGAAAAGGGCAGCGGCGACGGGGTGTTCATCAATACCACCGGCATCGGGTTGGTGCCCGAAGGCGCTCGCCTCTCGCCCGCGCTGGTGCGCCCAGGCGACCTCGTGCTACTCTCCGGCCCCATTGGCGACCACGGAATCGCCATTCTGGCGGAGCGGCAGGGAATTGAATTTTCAACCGACCTGCTCAGCGATTGCGCTCCTTTGCATGGCCTGGTGGCCGCGATGCTGGCCGTTTCGTTGGACATTCGCGCCATGCGCGACCCCACCCGCGGCGGACTCTCGAGTGCGCTGAATGAGATTGCTTCCCGCGCCGGCGTGGGCATCACGATTGAGGAAAGCGCCATACCGGTGCGCGAGGAAGTGCGCGGGGCCTGCGAGATGCTGGGGTTGGACCCGCTCTACGTTGCCAACGAGGGCAAACTGGTGGCCTTCGTGGCCCCGCACGCCGGCGAGAACGTGCTGGCGGCGATGCGGCGGCATCCTCAAGGACACGACGCCGTGCTGATCGGCGCCGTTACCGATACTCATCCCGGGCTGGTGATGCTGCGGACTCCATTCGGAACCACGCGGATTGTCGATATGCTGCCCGGCGATCAACTTCCCAGAATTTGCTGATGCACGAAATGGGCATTGCCAGTTCGGTGATCGAAGCCGTGCGCGTCGAAATCACGCGCCATCCAGGCGCCCGCGCCAGCAAGGTGGGCTTGCGCCTCGGCGAATGGTCCGGCGTGGATGTCGAGTCGTTGCGGTTCTGTCTGGAAGTATTGGTGAAGGGAACCGAGCTGGAGCCGCTCGCTCTCGACATCGACTTCCGTCCGCGCGGGTCCGAGCTGGATATCGCCTACCTGGAACTGGAGGATTAACGTGGAACGAGTCGCCATCGAGAGAAAGGTGCTGAGCGAGAACGACCGGATCGCGCAAGCGCTGCGCGAACAGTTCGCCGAATGCGGCACCCTGGTGCTGAACTGCATCAGTTCTCCCGGCTCCGGCAAGACATCGCTTCTCGAGCGGACGTTGGAAGGCTTCGCGCCGGAGACGCGCGTGGCCGTCGTCACCGGCGATATTCAAACCGACAACGACGCACGCCGCCTGGCCCGCTTCGGTTTCCCGGTCCGCCAGATCACGACGGCGGGCGCGTGCCATTTGGATGCGCGCATGGTCGAGAAATCGCTTGAGGGTTGGGACCTGGGAGGGTTGGATCTGCTGCTGATCGAGAATGTCGGCAACCTGGTGTGCCCCACGAGTTACGACTTGGGTGAGGAATCGAAGATCGTCATTCTGAGCGTAACCGAAGGCGACGATAAGCCGCTCAAGTATCCGGGAGCGTTTGCCAAATCGCGACTCATGGTTTTGAATAAGATCGACTTACTTCCCTATGTGCCGTTCGACATGGAGGCCGCGCGCCGCAACGCCCGCAGCATCCACCCCGATATCGAAATCGTCGAAACGTCCTGCACCGCCGGCAACGGTTTGGACGCGTGGCGTCAGTGGATTGCCGAGCGGATGCGCGAGGCGGATGAACGGCACGCGTGAGATCCTACTCGTTGTGCAGCGCCACGGCCGGCTCTACTTTCGCCGCACGCCGCGCTGGGAAATACGTAGCCAGCAGCGCGGCGAAACCGAGCAGGAGAGTGAACGCCCCAAAAGCGGATAAGTCCACAGGGATCACGTTGTAAAGCAGGCTGGATACGACCCGCGCCAGAGTGTACGCCAGCGGCAGCCCGATCGCCAATCCGGCGCCGGCCATGCGGAAGGATTGGCCAACGACCATCTTCAGCACGTCGGCCTGGCGCGCTCCCAAGGCCATGCGGACGCCAATCTCGTGCGTGCGTTGCGCCACGGCATAGGACATCACCGCGTAAATCCCCGTGATCGCCAGCAGCAGCGCGATGGCGGCGAACTTCTCCATGCTGAATGCGGCGCCCTGGATACCGGAGGTTTGCCATGCGACGTTCTGCTCCATGCTTTCGACGTCGTAGATCGGTGGATCCCGGTCCACGCCGCGCACGGCCGCCCGCGCGTTGCTGGCAACGGCCAGCGGATCGCCGGTGGTCCGCAGCAGCAGTTTCATCACTGGCGAAGGAGCCTGCGCACAAGGAACGTACGCCATCGGCTGGGGCTGACCGCTGAACCAGTCCTTTAGGTCGCCGGAGACGCCGATCACGGTTAACCATGGGGACTGCGCGTCGCCGAGTCTGACCCGGCGGCCAATGGGATCCTGCGTATGCGGATAGTCCGGCCAGTAGTGGCGCGCCACGGTTTCGCTGAGAACCACCACTCGCGGCGCATCGGGCCCATCCTGCGGTGAGATGGCGCGCCCCTGGCGAATCGGGAATTCCATCGTCTCGAAGTAATGCCCGCTCACCGCCCGCACCTCCGGGTGCGCCTCGCCCGGACGCGGTTCGGGCCGGCCTTCGATATAGAATCCGCCGGTAGCTCCCAAATTCGCGGAGGCACTGGCCAGCCGCACGCCGGGAACGCCGTCGAGAGCCGTGAGCGCGCGGTCATAATACGCATGGATCCGCTCCGGCGCGTGGTACGAACTCGCCGGCAAAGCGATCGTCATCGTCAGCAGGTTCTTGGGGTTGTATCCGGGATCGGCGGTCAACATATGGCGGAAGGTCTCGACCATCAGCCCGGCGCCTACCAGCAGAACCAGCGCCATCGCCACCTCGGCCGTCACCAGCGCGCTCCGCATTCGGCTATGAGCGGCCCCGGCGCTCGAACTGCGGCCCCCTTCCTTCAGCGTTTCGCCCAAGTCCGCGGCGGCGCTCCTTCGCAACACCAACAGAACCGCCGGCGCCGAACACAGAATTCCCGCGATCAGCGAAACCACCAGTGTGAATAGAACCACACCACCATTCATGTGCATCGTTCTCATGCCGGGCACGAAGCGCAGCACCTCGGAGGGGACGTGCGCTTTATCGAACTCCAGATTCCAGGACGCTTGCCATATTCCCAGACCGCCTCCCAACAGGGCGACCAAAGTGGATTCGGCCAGCAGCCGGCGCACGATGCGGAGGCGGCTCGCGCCCAGTGCGGCTTCCACCGCAAACTGGCGCTGGCGCGTGGTGGCGCGCGCAAGCTGCAGGTTGGCGACATTGGCACAGGCCAGCAGCAGCACGAAAATCGCCGTACCCTGCAACAAAAGGACAAAACGTTCCGTCTGTTGATTGCCGAGTTCGCGCAACGGCACCACATCGATGGATCGCGCCTCGTCGGTTTGCGGATATTCCCGCTCCAGGCGGCGTGCGATGACGCCCAGCGACGCGCGAGCCTCGGTCGCGGAAACCCCCGGCCGCAGCCGGCCCAGCACCATCAACGTGTGCGAGGCGCGCAGGTGCTGCTCCCGCGGATCGAGCGCGAGCGGCGCCCACAGGTCGGTGGCCAGCGGGTAGTCGAACTCGGCCGGCATCACGCCGGCAATCGTATAGTTGCGGTTGTCGAGCGAGATCGTCCGGCCCACCGCGTTCGGGTCGGACGCCAGGCGCCGTTGCCAGAAGCCGCGGCTCACGATCACCACCGGGTTCGCGCCGGGCTCCTCTTCCTGCCTCGAAAAGACGCGTCCGAGCGCCGGTTTCATTCCCAGTACCGCAAAGAAGTCGGCGGTGACCAAACAGGCTGGTGTCCGCTCCGGCTCGTGCGTCCCGCTGAGGTTCGCATCCCACGGGCGGTAGAGGGCAAGCCGCTCGAAGGAATGGTCTTGCTCTTTCCAGTCCAGGAAGTTTGCCGGCGCCACCAGGTCCCGTTCCGCGCCGAGCTTGGGGACGGTTTCCCATACTGTCACGATTCGTTCCAGGTTCGGATAGGCGAACGGATGGAGCACCAGGGTATTAACCCAGGCAAAGGAAGATGTGTTGACGCCGATACCGAGCACCAGTGCCAGCACCGTCACCGCAGTCGCGCCTGGCGACTTGCGCAACGCGCGCACCGCGTACCGGAAATCGAGCAGAAGACTGTTCATAAGACTCCACTGCAGTGATAGGCAATCGCAGTGCCATCCGAATAGCGCGATGAATATAGGCGCACGGCCATCTCTCTCATACCCTGGTGTTCGATTTCGGGACGCGGGTGTCCGCAACCGCCGCCGATCGGCGGCTGAAAACCGAGTTCGTCCGATGGCGGATGGTAGACTGAGAGTTCGGGCCGCCATGCTTTCGATCGTCATTCCCATCCACAACGAGGAGCCGTCTATCCTGCCGCTCTACGACCGGCTGACGGCAACCCTCGAACGGTTGCAGCGGCCGTACGAAGTGCTGTTCGTCGATGATGCGTCGAGCGACCGCAGCTTCGAGCTGCTGGCCAACCTGGTGGAGACCGACAGCCGTCTCACGGTGATTCGCTTACGCCGCAATTTCGGACAGACCGCGGCGCTGTCGGCCGGTTTTCACGAAGCGCAGGGCGAGATTATCATCGCCATGGATGGCGACCTGCAACACGCGCCGGAGGACATTCCCGCGCTGCTGGAAAAGGTCGATCAGGGATACGATATCGCCGGCGGCTGGCGGCAGCACCGCATCGATAACGCGCTGCTGCGCAAGATTCCCTCGCGAATCGCCAATTGGATGATGGCTAAGGCCTCCGGCGTGGACCTGCGCGATTTCGGCACCACCTTTAAAGCCTATCGCACCGAGGTGCTCAAAGAGGTCCATCTTTACGGCGAGCTGCACCGCTTCATTCCCGCGTTGGCCAGTATGTATGGCGCCCGCATCGCCGAAGTGCCGATCAGTAACTCGCTGCGAACGGCCGGCGATTCGCACTATGGCCTGTCACGCACCTTCCGCGTGTTGTTCGATATCGTCACAATTCGATTCTTACTCAAGTACTTCACCCGGCCGATGCATTTCTTCGGCACTCTGGGCCTGGCCGGAACCGCGCTCGGCGGCGCCATCATGTTGTATCTCGGCGTGAAGAAGATATTCGGGCAGGATATCATCGCCGAGCACGGCCCGTTGATGGTACTCGGCGGACTGCTGCTGCTGGCCGGTATCATCATGTTCAACACCGGTTTCATCGGCGAGATGCTGATGCGCACTTACTTCGAAAGCCAGGACCGTCAGATCTACGCCATTCGCGAAATCCGCACCCGCAAGCAGCGCGGCGTCGCCGGCACGCGGTAGGCCGTGCGCCGCAATACAAACGAATGCGAGATAGTTTTATCTGAAACCAGTCTATTCGTGTGCGCGTCTCGTCTTCCAAGAGGAAGGCTATGATCTCGCACAAATTCTTTCCCGCTATAGCCAGCGCCGTTCTGTCAATAGCGCTACCGCTGTCCGCGTTGGCGGACCTGACCGGCACTACAACCTTGTCGTCTAATGCGACGTTGAATCTGAACGCGGGCGCAAATTCCGGTTGCCAAGGCGATATCTCACTGGGTGGCAGTTACGTCGATTCCAACGGTGCTGCCACACTTAGTGGAACTTATCTTGCTCCCGTCGGCGCGGCCCAGTTGTATAGCATCCCGGGGGCGGGCGGTGCGGAGGAGTTCAACAGCCTTACATCGGCTGATTTGCAGACGCTGCCCTATGGAACTACCGGCATTACAAACCCCGCGGTAAACGACGTTTTCGCGGTGGTCACCAACGCGGGTAGTCTCGCGAAAGTGCTGGTGACGGCAGCGAGCGCATCCTCGGTCACTTTACAGTACGACACCTTCGGCTTCGCCGCCGGACAGCCGGCGGTTTTCCAGGCGATGAACAATTACAGTTATTCGAGCAATGTCGCGCAGGGAAGTCTGTTCATGATAACGGGATGCGGGCTGGCCACCCCGGGTTCCACCGCCGTCCTGCAGGACTCGACCAAAGGCCTGCCGCTGACGTTAAACGGCGCCAGCGTTTCGGTGACCGTCAACGGTGTGACCACGCAGGCGCCGATCTACTACGCGACTCCCACCCAAATCGCGGCGGTGCTTCCTTCCACGAGCCCGTCGGGCGTTGCGACCTTCTCGGTTCAGTACAACGGTCAAACCAGCAATTCGATTGCGTCGGGTGTTTGGGAGACCTCATTCGGCTTCGGCTCTGTCTACCAGACCGGAAGTGGACCGTCGATCGCGACCGATGCGAGCTACCAGCTTCTGACACCCACCCACTCCGCCAGCCCCGGCCAGGTCATTACCTTTTGGGGATCGGGCCTGGGCGCCAGCCCGCAGGATAGCGACACCGTCTACACGACGAATCCGCATGGCATCTCCGTCCCCTTGTTTCCGTTGCAGGTGTTGATCGGCAACATTCCGGCGCCGATCTCCTATCAGGGCAGAAGCGGCTATCCAGGTCTGGATCAAATCAATGTCACCGTTCCGGCGGGAGTTCCGCCCGGTTGCGCGGTTTCCGTGGTGGCGATTAACTCGAATTACCAGATCGTCAGTAATACCGTAACGCTGCCGGTCGCCGCGGGCGGCGGCTCGTGCACAGACCCTGTCCTGGCCATCAGCCCGCAGCAATTAGCGACCCTGAGCGCCAAGAGCACGGTGAATGTGGGCGTGTTGGCGATTGAACCCGGCTTTCCCGGTGTCCCCAATTCTTCCTTTCCCGACATGGGAGCGGCGATGGCGAGCTTCTTTTCCATGCCGGGATCGTCGTTCGGCGGTTGGGCCAGCGGTCAGTATCTGATGTACCCCGCTCAGGGCGCCGTTCCGCCGTCTATGGGTTTCAACCTGGGTCTCAGCCAACAGGTATCGCTGGGAAGCTGCGTCATGGGAACGGGTTTCGAAAACTTTTACGTACCGCTCCTCCCGACGCTGGATGCCGGAGCCGTGACGGTAACAGGGGCGGGCGGAGTTACGGCCTTGACTGAAATGGCCGTTCCTCCTAGCACAGGAATATTTGGTTCTGAGGGAGAGTATCTGACCGCACTCGGCCAGGCAGATGGTTTTGGACTGACCCCCACTGGGGGAACATTCACCTTCAACGCCGCTGGCGGGCAGGATATTGGGGCCTTTACGGCGACCGTGAATCTCCCGATTCAGGAGACCTTTGCCGGCATGCAGAGCTTCGGCGGTCAATCACTGGTGGCGGTTTACGAGGGCGGCCAGACCATCACCTGGACCGGCGGCACTCCGGGCGAGTTCGTGACCATTTCGGGAACCAATCAAAACGCCAGTTTCACCTGCAATGCCGTGGCAACTGACGGGCGGTTTACCATTCCATCGTCGGTGCTGGTGCCGATGGTGACCACGCACCTCAGCTCAGCTCCGGGGACCTTGTCCATGCAGGTGTCCACTTATCCGCAAATCATATCGGCGCCCGGTCTCGACGTTGGGTATGTCTTTGGCTATGCGATACCGGTGCAGTTGGAGCCGGCCACGTATGATTAAGCCGCGTTGAGGGGGCGGTTGGCGCATTCAATCCGATGCGCGATCCGAGCTTCGCCCGGAGCACGCGGCACAAGCCGCGCCAGTATAATAACAGTAAGACCAATGTTCTTTCGCCGAAAGCCTGTCGAGATCCCCACCTTCGAACAACGCATGGATAAGCTGCGTGCCGCTGGTTTCGCGGTTGCGGCGCAGGCCGGAACTGTACGCGTGACGCGCGGCGACTGCGCAATCGATTTGAAGGAACAGGACGGCGCGGCCGTGGCCGTGTGCCAGGCGGGCATTCTCATCGGCGCTGAAATCGGTGCGCTGGTGGATGGTGGCTACCAGAAATTCTTCCGCACGTCTACCGGGAAGCAGCAGCCCGCGCTGGCCGACGAGCTGAAGGCCCTGCACGATTTCGAAGAGGACTTGTGGCAGGCGCTAGGCAGCCAAAGCTATTACAACCAATCGCTCGGCACCGTCTCTACGTTGTATCTGTATGACCGCGTAAAGGACCGCGACCGCGGCGTCCCGCGCCGCGTCTGGGAACCGTAGGAATCCCACGTTGGCCATGGGGCGCGACGAACCGTGTGCATTTATGACGAATTGCCGTGCCTTTCGGCCATTTCGAGCAAACGAGTGACGGTATTCCAGTTTCGCCCGGTTCCAGGAATGCCGAGAGTCCGTTCGACCAGGGGCCAGGATAGCTTTGGGCGCGCCATGCCATTGGGAAAATAGGTGTAGAGTTCGCGGTCGACGATGTGCAGCTCCTCGGGAGCGGTCTCGATAGCGAGCAGTCTGCTTCTCACCTCGGCGCTGGGACGACTGGCGAGGAAGGTCACCGCGAGCTTGCTCGGTTCGATGCCGGGACGCGCGGCAAAGGGATTCTTCGCAGCCGCGTCCCTAAGTTCGGCCGCCGTGCGCAGGATCACGCTGACGCGAAAGCCGAACTTCCGCTCGATCGCCTGTTCGATGCGCGCGGCCAGCAGAGCGAGATCCCCATCATCCACTTCGAAGACGACGTTGCCACTCTGCACGTATGTTTGCGGGCTGCGCAGATGGAGAGCTTCATAGAGATCGCGCAGCGCATCCATCTTGATCTTGTGGTGTCCGCCAATGTTGACGCCGCGGAGCATGGAGATGACAACCGGCATGGCAGACATCATACACTCTCCGGGGCCGCGCCGGCCAGGCGTTCCAGGCGCGCCGCGACAGCGCGCGGATTCATCGGACTGTTATAATTCCGAGTTGACACAGAAAACCGCTTTCCTTTTCCCTGGCCAGGGGTCGCAGTACACCGGCATGGGTAAGTCGCTCGCCGATAAGTTTCCCGTGGCGCGGCGCATATTCGAAGAGGCCGACGACGCGCTCGGCTTCGCCATCTCTCGCCTCTGTTTCGAGGGCCCCGACGATCGACTCAAGCTCACCGAGAACCAGCAGCCGGCGTTGCTGACGGTCTCCGTGGCCGCCTGCGCCGTGCTCGGCGAGCGCGGCCTAGTCCCCGATTTCGTGGCCGGCCACAGCCTGGGCGAGTACGCCGCGCTGGTGGCCGCCAGGAGCCTGCGCTTCGCGGACGCCGTCCGCCTGGTGCGCCATCGCGGCCTCTACATGCAGGAAGCTGTGCCGGCGGGCGTAGGCGCCATGGCCGCGATTCTCAGATTGCCGGAAGGCAAGCTGGATGCGATCCTCGCCGAGGCCGCGCAGGGTGAAGTGCTCAGCGCCGCCAATTTCAACTCACCGGACCAGGTGGTAATCGCCGGCCACGCCGCCGCCGTCGAGCGCGCCATGACGCTTGCCAAGGCTGCTGGCGCCCGCCGCGCCGTGTCATTGCCGGTGAGCGCGCCGTTCCATTGTGCCCTCATGAAGCCGGCCCAGGAGCGCCTGCGCGTCAATCTGGATGCGACCGAGTTCGCCGATCTCGCCTGCCCGCTCGTCAACAACTGGCAGGCGCGCGAAATCCGCACCGGCGCCGAAGCCCGCGAGGGTCTCTACAACCAGGTGCCGAATCCCGTGCGCTGGGTGGAAAGCGTCCGCCTGCTGGCCGCCAACGGCGTCGAGCGCGCCTTCGAATCCGGCGCCGGCAGTGTGTTGGCCGGCCTGGTGCGCGCCATCGCGCCCGGCATCACTGTTGCCAAGGCAGGGGAAGCTGCGGATTTCGACGCGATTGGGGCGTGAGCCCGGCTTTCGCTACTGGGGTCGACTGTGCGGCCGCCAGTGGTGCATTACCATCCCTTGAATGTAACCGCGAAATCCATCTCCTGCGTGGCGGGCTCATACTCGCACGTCGCCGGATGATAGGTCCATCCGGACACGATGCGTAGTGCCTCTTCCGCCAAGTTCGGGCGGACCGCGTCGAGGACCTTCAGCGCGGCCGGCTTGCCGTCCTTGCCAACCCTGCCATGTACCCTAACTGTAATGACGTCAATCGACTGCGATTTCGCTGCCGGCTGCGGAGTATAGTCGGCGAAAGCCCGGTGAAACGACCGGCATGAGTTGGAGATGGTCGCATCCAGCGGATAGTCGAAGTAATCCGGTGGGTATTCGGTCCGGACCACCACCTTGGAATCGATCTCGATCAGTTTCTGATTGCCCACCCAGCGTTCGATGTGACCGGGAAGCGATGCGTTATTGAAGCGGAAGTAAGCCGACTGGCGAATCGTTTCATCGCCCTGCCGCACCGATACCAGGAACCCGCTCAATGCATCCACGCAGACTTGGCCGGACTGTTGCTGGTCGCCCTTCAATGTGTCGAAATCGATGCAGCGCGCCGGGAGACCGTCCACGGTGGAATCCCCGATGCGGCGGACCATGTCGGCGGGTTCGAACTGCCCGCGAAACGCTGGTATCAACTTGCGGACCGAGGTCAAGGCCGCGGGCTCTGCGCTGTCCGAACGATACGTGGCGTGCTCGCTGCCGTTTTGAATGCTAATAAACTTGTAAGCACCGTAGGTGAACTCCCAGCGCTTGTTCACGGGCGTTCTCACACCGATCCTGATGGTGCCCTCCGATGCCTCGCCGGGGGCGGGTTGCGGCACCCGAAAGTTGAAGAATTCCTCGTTGGCCGGCCACACGGGCGTCGTGAGCATCACCGCCCGTTCCGTCAGCCGTACCGCCTCGGCACGCACTTCCGGATCTTCCGCCGGCGCTGCGTCGGGCCGTAGCGTGGTCGTCTGCGCAAAACAGGCCGGGACGACCAACCATAAACAGCAAAATGTGGTCCGCGACATGAATCGTGTATAAATCAATGCCTCCGGAGACGATATCGCCTCAAACGATCACACCCAAAGGCAGGTGCTGGCTGGCTAGAGAGCGCGCCAAGAAGCGCCAAACGCGAAGGGCCACCGATCGACACAGATGGCCACCGATCGATAAGAGTTGGCTTATCCGCGTTGATCTGTGTTCATCGGCGGCTGCAGATTGTCTCTCGGATTTCTCGGCAGCCCGTAGAGCATGCCCCGCCCGCTCACGCCTGCTCTTTGGCCAGCACGAGTCCCGAAGGCAGTTCCTCGCCGAAGATGCGGCCCAGCGCGCGGTCGTCGTCGGCCTCGCCATCGAGCACCCCGAGCAGGCGAGCGGCGTGAGGCATGGCTTCCAGCTTGCTGCGTATGGCTTGGCGTGTGGCCGCCGGCAGGTCGCGCATGGGGTCGTCCGTGCGGCGCCCCAATGCCGCCAGTACGTCGCCGGCCGCAGCGATGTTCAGCAGCGCTTCCGCCCAGCGCGTCACGGCAGCCGGCGGCACCACCAGATTGATAGGGCCGTAGAACAGTTGGCGCGCGCCCAGCCGCGAAACGCACCATAGCTCGCTCTCTTTATAATCGCCCGCCTTGACGCGCTTAACCAGCGCGTCGCCCAGCTCGGTCTTTGCGCCCAACGGTAACAGCTCCAGGCTGGTCGCCGTGCGCCACATCTCGCGCAGCAGCGCCGCGTTGATGCGCTGCGGCTTCTTATTGCCCCGTGGCAGCAGGAAGCCCGATAGCCGCTGGTACACATCGGCCTGCTGATTGCGGTTCAGCCCGCCGGCGACGCGGCCCCAAAAGATCCACCAATCGATTTCGCATTGTACCTGGTTCGCGTATGCGATGCCGCCCGAGTAAAGACGGCGGGCCTGCTCGATGCGGAAATCGTCGCCCGGGTATCCGAAGCCGGGGCGCAGGCAGAAGCCGGCCAGGTTCAGCCAGCGGATTTCGAATGCCGGACTTTTCTTGCGGCCCGCGGCGGCGGCGAGAAACGCGTCGGCCATCGGGCGAATGGCGGAAAGCGGCCACGAATTCCTGCCCAGCCCCATCGCCTGCTCCAGCCGTGCTGGCAATTCCTCGGGCGGAATGGGCGATTTCGAGCTGGGCGCGAACACCTCCTCGATCAGCGCAACCGCGGCTTGGAGCGCCTGCTCGCTCACCACCGCGGCGGCCTTGCGCTCCACCGGCTGCTCGGCGGCCTGCTTGCGAAGTTGAAACTCCAGGTTCCAACGATTGTCGCTCACCTTCGATTCGCACCAGGTTTCGAGCGTGCCGATTTCGGTCAGCCGCGCCCCCAACTTGACCGGTATCAATCGCTCCTCCGCCTTTTTTCCGAAGCGAATCACCGCACGCAGCGGTGCGTGAGCGTGCAACTCGGCGTCGCCCACGGCGAATTCGACCACTTCGCCCGGCTTGTCGGCACTGCGCGTGAGCGAGCTATACAAGCGGAACGAGACCGGCCGGTTGGCGACAAGCTGCAGCGCATCGTTATCGATCTCGATCGCCGTCGCTTCCTCCGTGCCGCGGGGCACCAGCGTCACGGCGGAGAACCTGCCGTCGCGCGCGTCGCCCAGTGCGATGTAATACGTGCGTGGCAAGCCGCCCCGCACCAGGACGCCGCTGCCGGTCGAGCGAACGTAGGAGTAATACGCCGCGCCGCGCGCCACCGCCAGGTCCAGCTCGCTGTTCTCCAGAATCTCCGGACGCCGCCCGTACCAGCGCTCCACCACATCCGCCACGCGCTCGCGCAGAATGCCCGGAATGAAGAAGCCGCCGTTGAACAGGATCGCGTCCGGCGTCACACCAAGCGGTTCGAGGAACGCGTTCAAGTGGCGTGTCACCGCCGCGTCGGTAACGTATGGCAGACCAAGCTCGCGAAACAGGCTGCGCGCCTCTTCCTTCGGCGCTTCGCCGCGTTCGGTGAAGGGCAGAAAACCGTCCAGCGCCAACTCGAGCGCCTCTTCGCGGCGGATCTCGCTGCGCAGCGTCTTGCCGATCAGCGACGAGCCGGAACCGAGCACAGTGATCTCGGCCGCCGCCAAATCGGCATCGTTGAGGAGCCGCTCCTTGGCGGCGGAGCACTGCCGCCGCAGGCCGCTGCGCTGGCGGATCGAAAGCTTCGCGCCGAGCTTGGTTTCCACCAGCCAGGCCAGCGTGAGATCGAGGTTGTCGCCGCCCAGCAGCAGGTGTTTCCCCACCGCCGTGCGCGTGAACTCGATCAGGTCGTCCGAGCGCGAAACGCGGATCAGGCTGAAGTCGCTGGTACCGCCCCCGACGTCGCAAACCAGTACCGTCTGCCCGTCGAACAGCTTCTTTCGCGACTGCGCCAGGTTATTCGCGATCCACGAGTAGAACGCGGCGGCCGGCTCTTCGAGCAGTGTCAGCCGCTCGATCCCCGCGTCGCGCGCCGCCATCACGGTCAGTTCGCGCGCCTCTTCGTCGAAGGATGCGGGGACGGTGAGGACGATATCCTGCGCGGCCAGCGGCGCGCCCTGCGTGCGGTCCCACTCCTCGCGGAACTTGGCCAAGATGCGCGCCGAAACCTCCACCGGCGAAAGCACGCGGCCGGTCTCCTGTGAATCCCAAGGCAGGATTTTCGCCGTGCGATCCACGTCCGGATTGGAGAGCCACGATTTCGCCGAATGCACCAGCCGCGTCGGCACCAGCGCTCCCTGTTCGCGTGCGTACACTCCTACCGGCTGGCCGTCTTCGAGGTACAAAAACGAGGGCAGCGTGCGCCGCGCTTCGATGCGTCCGGCCGCGACCAGTTGCGGCGTCTCGAAGACGTGCACCGGCGGAAAATCGCGGTCCTCCGCCTCGCGTTCGTCGATCCACGCCAGCGCCGAGTTGGTGGTTCCGAGGTCTATGCCGACTTTCATGGGATGCTCAGTAAACCTCATAACTCCGCAGTCAGTTGAATCCTTGCGGCGACTTGTGGGGCAGGCGCTTCCGCCTGCCAACCTTACAGGTTTCGCAGTGATGCTGGCAGGCGAAAGCGCCTGCCCCACCGCGTCTGCTACTCGATCTCGATTTCCGCCGGGGCGATCGCTGCGGCGTCTTTGCCAGCCAGGGCCGGCAGATCGACTTTCACCGCCCTCCAACCCTTGTGCCGCAGCGTGCCGCCGGCGGGAGGTTTGGCGGGCACGTTGCCAATGAACTTGACCACCGCCGGATCGGCGGAAGGCGCTTTGGCGAAGGTGCCCTCCACGCCATCGATCACCGGCTCCAGCGTTATCGCGCGGCGCAGCGAATCGCGGCATTGGTCGTGCAACTCGCGCATCGCTGCACCCACCTGATCGTCGGAGTATCCGGCGATATCTTCCATCAAGAAATCCACCAGTCGGGCATCGCGCTGCAGGATGGCGAGAAGTTGCAACGCTCCATCCGACGCGCGCACGGCGGGCGCAGCCGCGGCAGGCGCGGTCTTTGGCGCGGCAGCGGGCTTCGGCGGTGAAGCGGCCGTGCGCCGCGTCAGGCGTAACCCGTTCAGCACGCTGTCGGGCAGCGTCCCGGAAAACAAGATGTTGAAAAACGAGCGGAAAGCGAGAGCGATTCGGTGCAATGGGTCTCCAGAATTCTAGGATAACGGAGAACCCGCCGCGGCGTCGGCGCGGGCAGCAGACGCCGAGCGCATTCCGGGAACGCGAACGCTCATGGCGTTACGTAGATTGGCACTGGCGCGCTGATGGCGGTATCGACCTGCAACTGCACGTCCAGCGAGGGATACTCCGCCTCCGGCGGCCCGAACCCGTAAGGCAGGGGCTGGGGGAGCCGGAAATTGACTTGCCACAGCCCGAACACTTGACCCGGCGAGGCCCCCGCGTAGTCCACTTCGAGCGAACGGACGCCGTCAGGCCCATCTCCAGCAAACTGGTAAGTCGCGATGACCGAAACCGGCAGCGCCGCGAACGCGCCGGCACCGACAGCCGGAATGATATCTCCGTCGGTGAGGCAGTCGCCGCAGAGAGGCCCTCCGATGCCGCTGGCCCAGATCGAAACGATCTCGCCCGCGCCGGCGGGGTGTGTAGGTGAATTGAACGTCCCGTCCTGATTGATGGCCGCGGCGTAGCCCGACACCAGATTGTGGAATATCTCCGGCTCCGAAGGCCGCGTAGACAAATCCCCCAAGGGAAACGTGCCGGAAGGAGTGACCAGAGTCAGCGACACCGAATAGGTGCCCGACACTTCGATGGGCACGACGGCGTTGATCTGGTCCGGGCCCATGTAAAGCAGTGGCGCGGCCACGCCGCCGAATAGCAACTGGTAACCGCCGAGCGAGCTCTCGACGACGCCGTTCACGACCTGAGCGGTGAGCGGCATCGCCGGCCCCAAGGTCGTGCCGTAGAACGACACCAGTTCCGCAGGCGCAATGATGGCGGAAGCCGCGCTGCCCGCTGCGTTCGCCACGCCCAACAACGACGGGCCGCCCGAAGCGTTCGACAGCATCAGAAAGCCGGCCGTGCCTAGAACGGCGGGACCAGCCGGCGCCGATGCCAGCGCCTGTCCAAACATGCCGCCCGCCGCGTACCACGCCTCGACTGACGATCCGTCCGCAGCCAGCGCCGCCACATAAGAGGAACCGGAGCCACTCGAAACCGGCGCCGCGGGCAGCGACGAGGAGTCTGCCTGACCGGTGATCCAGATCGTGTTCGAAGAGTCTACGGCCACCGAATAGACGCCGCGGCTGGCACAACCGAAATTGGTGAAGAAGTCGAGCGCACCGCTGGCGCCGGCGAGCTTGGCGACGAAACCGCCCGCGCCGCCCGCGCAGGATTGCAGGGCGCCAGCTGGAGGCGAGCTGGCCGTACCGCCGCCAACCACCACGACGTCGCCGCTTGACAGCGCCAGCGAGGTGGCGCTTTCCGAATACTCCCCCAGCCCCGCCAACGTATCGGCCCACACCACGCTTGCGCCACCGGGAGCGAATTTCACGACGGTCGCCGTCGCCGCCGCATCGGGGATCGGACCCACATAGCTGCCCTCGGGGTATCCGTAGGAGTAGTCGCAGAGGCCGACGATGTCCCCGGCAGCGTCTACGGCCAACGACGAAAAGCCGAATGAATCTTCGGAATCCGCGGCCTGCGATGTGATGGCAAAATCGTAGTAAGTCGCAAACACGATCTTGTTCAAACCGGGCGCGAACTCGACCAGAAACGCGTTGATCTGCTCCTTCGGGGCCGTCTGCTGGTAGGCGCCGGCGGTGGTCGGAAAATCGACAGTATCGGTCTGACCACCCACGTAGATATTGCCGGCGGCATCAATGCCGACGGCGCTGGCCCACGACTCTGGAGTCCCGGTTGACTGACTACCGCCGATCACCGCGGCCGAGGTAATCCCGGTCAGGTTCGAGTCGAGCTTCACCGCAAACGCAACCCCGCCGGTAGTGGCTGGCCCGTAGACGTAGGCGGTTGGAAAATCAACCGCGTTGCCCCGGCCAACCACGATCACCGACCCCTCTGAGTCGATGACAATCGCGGACGCCGAATCCTGGTACCCGCCGGCGGACCCGCGGGGCCCAAGCCGGTAGGAAGCGACCGGTTGACCGGCCGGATTCATCTTGCTGACCTGAATCCAGATGATCCCCGCCGGATCCACCACCTGTTCCGCCACGTAAGCGTCTCCCTGCGCGTCCAACGCCAGCAGCGTTGCCGAGTCCCCGGCATTGAGATTCAAGGAATGAGCGGTGAAGGAAAGCGCCGTGCTTGCGGCCATAGCGCCCATCGGAAAAATTACGAAAGAAAGCTCTGCGGCCAGGCGCCAGCGCGCGTTGATTGTCGAAGTCATCTGTACCGTCCTCGGCTCATACTACAAAGACCCTGGCGGGGCCGTTTCCGCTACAGCGGCGGAAAAGAAAAAAGGTAGGACAGGCCATCGGTTTATGTGGCCTGTCGCTGCCGGAGGAAGACAGGCCACATAAACCGATGGCCTGTCCTACCACTCTCCATCACGTCCGCGAATGCACCAGCGTGACGTGGCGCAGGCGTTCGAGCTGGCGGCGGGCGATCTCGGCCCACTCGCCGCCGCGATCCAGCCTCAAATAGTTCTTCCAGTGGTATACGGCTTTCAGGTTGTCGCCCTGGCGCTCGCATAGCAGGGCCAGGTTGAAGTGGGCGTCGGCGTACTGCGGATTCAGCTCCAGCGCCATCTTATAATGCCCTTGCGCGTCGTCGAGCCGCCCTAGCTCGTCGTACAGATTGCCGATGTTGAACTGTGCCAGCGGGTAAGTGGGGTCGGCCTCAATGGCTTCGCGGTAATAAGTTTCGGCGTCGATGAAACTGCGCTTCCGGTAATAGATGGTGCCCAGGTTGACCAGCGCGCCCGCCGCCCCTGGGTTGAGCTCCAGCGCTTTCTGGTAGGCCTGTATGGCTTCCTCGACCGGAGCGCCGCTCTCTTCCAGGTCCAGCCCCTGCTGGAACCAGGCTTCCGCTTCGCGCAGCCTGCCTCCGGCGGGCTTGCGGCCGGGGAACGCCGCCACACCTCCCAACGTGGCAGTTTCGAAATCGAGCAGAATCTGGCCGCTGATGGCCTCCATCCTCTGCCCGGCGATGCGCACCGAGATCTTGCGTCCGTCGGAGACGATGCGCAGTTCCGAGAGCGGCTGATCGACCGCCAGCTTGCGGCGCAGCGACTCGAGCGCGCGGCCGATCTGCTTGGGCTGGATGCGGTTCTCGCGCAACTTCACGATGGTCTGAATGGCGATCAGGTCGGAAAAGGAATAGGCTCGCGATGCCGGAATCAGTTTCTGGCGCTCCCAGCTTCGCAACTGCCGCTCGGAGAGGCCGAATTGGCGCAGCACATCGGCTCGCGAGTATTCCTCCTTCGGCGCCTTCGGCAGCACGCGACCATTCTACCAGGGAGTTTCCCCGAGGGGCGCGGAATCACACGCCGCGGCCGCCTTGCGGTTTCCGCGCGCGAATGAAAGCGCTCATGAATTTGCCGGCCACCTGCGGCGCCAGCGCATCCACATCGAATCCTTGTCCGGCCAGGAATTGGCGCGCGTCTTCCACGTCGTACACGCGTGTCGGCTCCACGCCTATGTCCTCGAAGCCCGCCTGAGCCAGTTTGGCCGCGTACTCGTCGTTTCGCAGCGCGCCGGCAATACAGCCGATCCACAGCAACACGCTCTGGCGCACTTCGTCCGGCACGTCGCCAGCCACCACCACGTCGGAAACCGCGAACCGGCCGCCGGGCTTCAGGACGCGAAAGCTCTCGCGCATCACGCGGTCCTTGTCGGCCGCAAGGTTCACCACGCAATTCGAGATGATGACATCCACCGAATTGTCGGGCAGCGGGATGTTTTCAATCTCGCCCTTGAGAAACTCGGCGTTTTCGATGCCCGCCTTCTTCTGATTCTCCCGCGCCAGCGTGAGCATCTCGTCGGTCATGTCGAGGCCATATGCCTTGCCCGACGGGCCCACACGCCGGGCCGAAAGCAGCACGTCGATGCCGCCGCCCGAGCCGAGATCGAGCACCGTCTCGCCCGGGTTCAGCCGCGCCAGCGCGGTCGGATTGCCACAGCCGAGCGAAGCCAGCACTGCCTCTTTCGGCACCTGCCCGGTCTGACTGCCGTCATAGAGCGACGACGTGATGGGATCGCAACAGCCCTCCGACGAGAGCGCCGACCCGCAGCACGAGCTACCGCCCGCAACCGCGCGCAATGCGGCCTGCCCGTATTTCTCCTTGACGGCCTCTTTGATATCCGGCGCTATATTCGATTTGCTCACGATGACTCCTATTTGCAAAACTGTATGACTTCGTATGGCTTGACGGCCCGATTACGTGTGCAGCATTCCGCATACAGAAAGCCGAGCAGTTCGCGCAAGGCCCCCGTATTCGCCGTGTACCACAGGAACGTGCCTTCGCGGCGCACCTTCACCAGCTCCTCGCTCTTGAGCTTTTCCAGGTGATGCGAAAGCGTCGAATTGGGGATGCCTAACTCGCTCTGGATCTCGCCGGCAACCAGACCGTCCGGGTGAGCCGAAAGCAGCAGCCGCATAATGCGCAGCCGCGGCTCGGTGCCCATCGCCGAAAACATGTCGGCATAGCGGACAACCTGTTCCGCGCTGGTTTTCCCACTGCTCATATTTCGACAATAGCAGAAATATGGAAATTGTCAACCCAGAAAAACATCGGGCGAGCGAAGGCCTGCCCCACCAATACCGTGCACGTGGGTGGGGCATGCTTTAGCTTGCCCGTATCCAAAGCGGCGGATTGCCCGCCCCGCTATCTCCGGATGAACAGCGATAGCGCCATGCCGATGCCGATCGCGATCACGATGCGGCGCACTGCCCGCTGCCCCATGCGCCGCGCGGTGCCGGCGCCGAGGTAACCGCCCAGGATGGCGGCAACGGCCATCAATAGCACGTATCGCCAATCCACCATGCCAGCCCAAATGAAATACACCGCCGCGATACCATTCACCGCGCCGCCGAAAATCACCTTCAGGCTGTTCATTTCGTGAATGTCCCGCAAGCCGAGGATGCTGAGCGCCGCTAGCATCAGGATGCCGATTCCGGCTCCGAAATAACCGCCGTACAGGCCCACGCACAATTGAAACAACATGCCGCCAACCAGCCAGCGGGTGGAGCGATGCGCGGCGGCATCGGCGGTCTTAAGCGCCCTTTGTATTGGCTCCTGCACCATGAACAGCAGGGTGGCGAACAGGATCAGGAACGGCACCATCGAATCGAACATCGCGGTAGGCGTATAGCGCAGCAGCACGGCACCGATCAAACCGCCCACCAGGCTCGGCAGGATCATGGCCAGAAGGCGCGCTTCGGCCGTTCGGATTTCCCGCCGGTAAGCCCAGGCGCTGCCCACCGTTCCGGGCCAGATGGCAACCGTGTTGGTGGCGTTGGCGGTCACCGAATTGAGGCCCAGCCAGATCAGGGCGGGGAACGAGACCAGCGTGCCGCCGCCGGCCACCGAGTTAATGGCCCCGGCCAGGAACGCCGCGCCGAAGGCCAATGCCGCGCGGGGCAGGTCCAGTGTCGGTGTCAAGCTTGCAGCATAGCGCGGGTCGGAGGCCGGCGCCAGTGCCGCACTCAATTCCCGGCGATGCGCCCAGCGGCATCGATTGTGGAGCTGTTTCGACGCTCGCCCAGAATCAGTATTTCTCAACGATCGGTTTAGTGAGAATGCGGTATCGGTTGGGGACGGATCTCGTTACACTCTGTTTTCGCGTATGGGGAGAAGGCTCTATGTTCACTGAAAGCAGATTGCGCAGGGAATTTCTGAAGGGTGCCGGGACGGGCTTGGCCGCCACCGCGCTTGCCGCTCGGGTGGGGCAGGGAACTGCCGTGGCGGCCGTGCCGGAGCCACCCCCCGGGACCTTCAACGTGCGGACGTTTGGGGCGGCGGGCGATGGCAAGTCGCTCGATACCGAGGCGGTCAACAAAGCCATCGGCGCCGCGGCCGCGGCGGGCGGCGGAACGGTTCACTTCCCCGCCGGAAGTTACTTGTGCCGTTCCATTCATCTCGTGAGCAACGTCGATCTGTATCTCGACCAGGGTTCGACCGTCGTGGCGGCCGATCCCGCGGCGCCCGGAGAGAACGGCGGCTACGATCTGGCGGAGCCAACAAACTGGCCCGACTATCAGGACTACGGCCACTGCCATTGGCACAACAGCCTGTTCTGGGGCGAGGGAATTCATGACGTCGCGATCCTCGGCCCCGGACTGATCTGGGGAAAGGGTCTCAGCAAGGGATACGGGCCCGGTCCGATTGCCGAACACCCTGGCGTGGGGAATAAGGCCATCGCTCTCAAGAACTGCCACAACGTGATTCTGCGCGACTTCGCCATCCTCCACGGCGGCCACTTCGGTATTCTCGCCACCGGCGTCGATAACCTCACCATCGACAACCTGCGCATCGACACCAACCGCGATGGCATGGATGTCGATTGCTGCCGCAATGTGCGCATTTCGAATTGCTATGTCAACTCTCCCTGGGACGACGGTATCTGCCTGAAGAGTTGTTATGGACTCGGCTGGGCCAAACCCACCGAGTTTGTCACTATTACTAACTGCTATGTGAGCGGCTGCTTTGAGGAAGGCACGTTGCTCGACGGCACTTACAAGCGCTTCGATTCAAGCAAACACATTCCCCATACCGGGCGAATCAAGTTCGGCACCGAATCGAACGGTGGTTTCCGCAACATCACCATATCCAACTGCGTCTTCGAGGGGTGTCAGGGGCTGGCCCTGGAATCCGTGGATGGCGCGCTGCTGGAAGACGTAACCATCACCAACATCTCGATGCGGGACATCGTCAGTGCGCCGATCTTCCTCCGCCTGGGCGCCCGTATGCGCGGGCCGGCGGGCACCCCCGTGGGCACGCTGAAACGCATCGTCATCAGCAACCTGGTCTGCTCCAATTGCGTTCCCGGACTCGGCTCCATCATCAGCGGGATTCCTGGACACGATATCGAGGATGTCTCCATCAGTCACGTGCAGGTGTGGCACCAGGGCGGCGGCACCCAAGAGGAGGCGGCGCTCCAGCCGAAGGAAATGGAGAAATCCTATCCGGAGCCGGGCCAATTCGGCCACATGCCGTCGCACGGCTTTTACGTCCGCCACGTCACCGGCATCCGCTTCGACGATGTCGAAATCGTCGCCGCGCGGCCGGACCTGCGGCCGGCGTTCGTGCTGGACGACGTGCGCGACGCCGACTTCTTTCGCATCCGCGCGCCGCGTGAGGCGGACACGCCCGTCTTTGCCCTGCACAACGTCGAGAAACTCGCGATCCACATGTGCCGGTCCGTACCGGATACCGAACTGCCGAAGGCGGAGAAGACCGTTCTGTAGCGGGTGTCGGGGTTCGTCCAGGCCGAGCCCGTTCGTAATCCCGAATATCGACAGGCGCACGAGTCCGCTACCCACGCTTCGCCGGGACGTTTTGACATGCCATCCGCAACCTGGGCCGAAACGGGTTCGATGGGCCGGGGCTGATGAACGTGGATCTGGAGCTGCATGGAGTCCCGTGGAAGGCCGAGAGCCCCCGCGTCCGCCTGCGCCTAGACTCGAGCCACAGCAGGAATCCGCAGTCCTCTCGAATCGTCGCGAGAAACCATTTAGGGGGTAAGCGCCAGGCGAAACCGGCCCACGTGTGAACGCATTTCCCGTGCCTCGCCGCGCAGAATCCCGCCCGGTAAAGTCGCCGCAAGCGGTCAACAAATTGCTCTCCCCGTTCGTCTAAGTGTTAACTTCAGAATGTTAGTCGGAATGTCAGCGACAAAACCATCGGCGAAAGTCGTTGCCGCACTGCTGGCGGTGAGCCTCGTGGGCAGCGGATGCAGGGCCCGCAAAGCACAGGGGAGTTCTCCACCGGGGGCGAGCCAAAGCGCGGCCGTCGAGTCCCCTGTCCAGCCGCGCGGAGTGCGCACCACCGGCACGATTGCCGCCCAGCGAACGACCCTGGTTCAGGTGCCCCGCATCGGCGGTCAGGGTGGCACGATGACGCTGGTGAAACTGGTTCCCAATGGCAGCGTGGTGCATGTCGGAGATCTGGTGGCGGAGTTCGACAGCACGGCGCAAATCAAGTCGCAACGCGACGCACAAGCCAAATTCGACGATTTATCCCACCAGGTGGAACAGAAGATGGCCGAGGACCGCAGCAATGCCGCCAAGCGGGCGACCGATCTGGCGCAGGCCATGGCGGATTTGGAAAAGGCCAAGCTGGAAATCCGCAAGGGGCCGGCGTTGAGCGACCTCGATCAGCTCAAGAACGCCGAAAAACTGCGCGATGCCGAAGAGCACGTCCAGAGCCTGCTGCGGTCCAACCAGTTCCACGATGCCGCCGAACGCGCGGAAGTGGGAGTGTTGACGTTGCAGCGCGACCGGCAGAAGCTCACCCTGGCACGGTTGCAAAAAGATCTGGAGAAACTGACCGTGCGAGCGCCGATCGACGGCATGGTCTCGCTCGACAACGTCTGGAAGAACAACTCGATGGGCCACGCCCAGGAGGGCGATCAACTGTACGTGGGGAATCCGCTGTTGCGCATTTTCGATCCGGACAGCATGGTGCTCCAGCTTTCCGTGAATGAAGCCGATGGCGCGGTGTTGCAGCCGGGATCGACCGCGGTGGTGCATCTGGATGCGTATCCAACCCTCACCTTCATGGCGCGTTTCGATTCGGCCAGCCCGGTAGCGGCCTCGGCGCTGGATAGCCCGGTGAAGACCTTCGCGGCCCGCTACCTGTTGGATTCCAAAGACCCCCACCTGTTGCCCGACCTGAGCGTGGCGGCGGACATCCTGCCGCCGGAAGCGGCCGCCAAATGAGGCGTGCCGGCAAGGCCCGCTATTGGTTCGCCGCGGTGCTGGCGCTCGGCGCGGCAGCCGGGATAGTGGCTTGGTCGAAGATGCGCAAGGTGGAGGCAAATGGAGATCTTCCCATGGCCAAGGCGCGCCGCGGCGAGTTCCTGGTGCTGGTGCGCTGCCGGGGAGAGTTGGCGGCGGAGCGCTCCGTGCAACTCGCCGCGCCGGTGCGCGTGTCGGACCTGCAGATTGTCTGGCTGGCGCCGCCGAACAGTCCGGTGGGCCAAGGCCAGACCGTCATCCGCTTCGATCCCAGCGCCGCCCAGCAGGCCATTCGGGAACATACCGCCGCGTTGCGCCAGGCGAAAGCCAACCTGGACCAGGCTCTGGCACAATCGCTCATTACGGCGGAGCAGGACAAGCTGGATCTGGCGACGTCTCAATACGATCTGGAGAAGGCGCGGCTGGAGGCCTCGCAGCAGGCGATCGTCAGCGAGATTCAGGGCGAAGAGAGCAAGATCGACGCGCGCGTGGCGGAAGAGAAACTGCACGCGGAGAGAGCCACGGTGGAATTGCACCAGAAGTCCAGCGAGGCCAAGATCGCCTCGCTGACCCGGCTGCGCGATCAGGAGCAAACGGAGCTGGAAATCGCCAACCACCAGGTGGCGCTGATGGAGGTCAGGACTCCGCAGCGCGGCGTGATCAGCTATCTGTCCAACACGTCGCAAGGCTGGCTCAATGCGCAGCCTTACAAGGTGGGTGACCGCGTGTTCCCCGGCGCGGTGATCGCCCAGGTTCCGGATCTTTCGACGATCCGGGTCGAGGCCAAAATCGACGAAGTGGACCGTGGCCGGATTACGCCTGGCGATGCCGGGGTCATCAAGATCGACGCCCTGCCGGAGAAAACGTGGACCGGGAGGCTGGCGGGAGTTTCGCCGCTCACCGAGCAGAGTTTCGACTGGCCGCCTTCGCGCAGTTTCAAGGCCTATATCGCGCTGGATGGTCCGGGCTCGCAACTGCGGCCGGGCATGAACGCCAGCGCGGACGTGATCACGGCGCGCATACCGGATGCGGTCAGCGTCCCGGCCAAGGCGCTATTCACCGATAAAGGGCGCGCCATTGTGTATGTCGCCGCCGGGCACGGCTATCGGGCGCTGGCAGTCGCGGTGGAAGCGCGCAATCCGGACGAGGTCGCCGTGAAGGGCCTGCCAGCCGGCAGCATGGTGGCTCTGGTGGAACCGCCGCGCAACGGAGGTGGGAAGTGAGTGCTGTCGCTCCTCGCACGCGGCGGCTGCTGCGCGGCGCCGCCAAGGCGTTGATCGTCACGGCTGTGCTTGCGGCGGCGGCAGCCGGGATCCTGTGGCAGGGTAAGCGGATGTACCAGGCCGTGAAGCCGCCGGTGGATACCGCGATTCCCACCACCAAGGTCCGCCGGGGAGATCTCACGCTGACGGTGTCGGCGGGCGGCGAACTGCGTGGCGGCAACTCCGAAGTGCTGAGCGCGCCACTAACCACCGGCGGCGAACTGCACATCACCACACTGCGAAAGACCGGTGAGGTGGTGAAAGCGGGCGATGCGGTGGTCGAGTTCGATCCGACCGATCAGGAGTACCGCTTGAAGGAGGCCGAAGCCGACCTGGCCGAAGCCAAGCTGAAAGTGGAGCAGGCCAAGGCGCAGGCGCAGGCGCAGTTGGAGGAAGACACGTATTCGCTCTCGACCGCCGGGCATCAGGTGCGCCTGGCGGAATTGGATGTGCGCAGGAACCCGATCCTTTCCACCATCCAGGCGCGGCAGAACGACCTGGCATTGAAGGCCGCCCAGGACCGGCTCAACCAGATCCGCCAGGACATAGGGAGCCGGCAGGCCACCAACCAGGCAGCCGTCGAGGTGCAGGAAGCGGGCGTGGGCAGAGCCGACGTGGAAGTGGCCACCGCCCAGAAGAACTTGGCAGCGCTCTCCCTGCGGGCGCATGGCGCGGGCTACGTGGCGCTGAAGCAAAATACCTCGATCAACTTCTACATGGATGGCATGACGCTGCCGGATTACCAGCCGGGCGACGCGGTGCGGGCGGGCATGGCGATCGCCGAGATTCCGGATCTGCACAACTGGGCGATCACAGCCACCGTCGGCGAACTGGATCGTGGGCACCTGGCGCTGGGCCAAAAGGTGGATGTAACCGTGGTCGCCCTTCCCGGGCGCGCGTTTCACGGGCACGTGGTGGACCTCGGTGGCACCGGCGGCTCGCCTTGGGACCGGCATTTCGAGTGCCGCATTCGGCTCGACGATCCGGCTCCGGAAATGCGGCCCGGCATGAGCGTGCGCATCGTGATCACCACCGATGTGTTGCGCGGCGTGCTGTGGATTCCGGCTCAGGCGTTGTTTGAAAGCGGTAGCCGGACTTATGTATATACACCCTCCGGCGCGAGCTTCGCGCCGCACGACGTGAAGCTGGTGCGGCGCAGCGAAAGCCAGGTGGTGGTCGAGGGCCTGCCCGAAAACCAGGTGGTGGCGCTTTCCAACCCGGAACAGTCGCCGCAGAAGAAGGCGGCCGGTGCGGCTGCGCCGCTGCCGCGATGAGGATCTGGAAATGAGGGCATGTCGATGAGAGTGGCGTCCGCGGCCGGGGAAACGCGGTTCGTGCGGTTGGGCTTCGTGCGGCGCTATGGTTCCGATTTTGTTCTGGCGGCGGGAAACCTGGCGAGTCAAAAAACGCGCACCCTGCTGACCGCGTTGGGCATGATTTTCGGCGTGGGCGCGGTGATCGGAATGCTCGCCATCGGCGCCGGCGCGCGCGACGAATCGCTGCGGTTCATCGAGCAACTGGGCGTGCGGAACCTGCTGATCGATTCGATCCCCTGCACCAGTTCCGCCGAACTACAGCAGCGGCGCCGCTCGTCGCAAGGGCTGAACGAACGCGACGTGCGGATCATTCAGGCCAATCTGGATTCGCTGAACCAGTTGTCGCCGCGCCGGACGATGCACCCGTCCCGCCTGCTGCCCAAACCCGTGGGTGAGGCCCCCTGGCTCTACGGCGTGCGTTCGTCGTATGCGCAGATTCATAACTGGATCTTGGCCGAGGGATCGGCGTTCGGCGAGGCCGAGGACCAGGCCAGCGCCGCCGTCTGCGTGCTCGGCGAAACCGCCAAGACCGGCCTGCTGGGCTACGAGCCGGCGGTGGGCAAGTACATCAAAGTGGAAGACACCTGGCTACGCGTGGTGGGTGTGCTGCGCGAGCAGGCAGCCTCCGGATCGCAGAATCTGGCCGCTGCGGGAAGCGATGTGAACAACCGGATCTACACTCCGTTGAGCACGTTTCAATATCGTTTCTGGGATCTCACCGGCTATTTACGGGATCCGCTGGACGGGGTGGACGTGCAATTGAAGTTGGGGGCCGACAGCGTGCAGTCGGCCAAAGTGGCGACGGCAATCCTGAATTCGACGCATCGCGGAACGCAGGATTTTTCGGTGACCATCCCGGCCGAACTGCTGGCCGAACAGCAGCGTGCGCAAGTGATCTTCACTTATGTGATGGTGGCGATCGCCGCGATTTCATTGTTAGTGGGAGGAATAGGCATCATGAACATCGTGCTGGCCACGGTGCTGGAAAGAACGCGAGAGATCGGGATCCGGCGCGCCACAGGCGCGCGCAGAAGCGATATCATGCGGCAATTTCTGCTCGAATCGGTGTTGATTTCATTCGCCGGCGGAATGCTAGGGATCGGCTTCGGCTACTTCCTTTCGTGGTTCATCGCGCGCGCCGCGGATTGGAAGACCATCGTCACCACTTCGTCGATCCTGGTCGCGTTCGGCGTGTCGGTGGGAGTGGGTGTGGTGTTCGGGATTTATCCGGCGCTGAAGGCGTCGCGGATCGATCCGATCGAGGCCTTGCGTTATGAGTAGAGGCGTTTGGCGATGTCTGGCGCTGCTCGCGGCCGCCGGCACGGCGCGCATGGCCTGGTCCGATTCGTTTCCCCTGGTGGGCAGCTTCGAACGGCGGTTTCATCCGGACACCGTGATCGAACGCGATGTGGAGGGTTTGGAGCAGCGGATGCAGAGCGGCAAACTGGTGCTGAACCTGAAAGCGTTCCTGTCCCTGGTGCTGAAGAACTCCACTGGCATCCGCCTGACCCAACTGGACGTGTATACCGCGGCCGACGCGGTGACCAGTGCCAAAGCGCCTTTCGATCCGCAATTGCTGGCGCAGTTCAACGCGACCCGTTCCGTGCAACAGCAAACCAGCCAGACCAGCGGCGCGCCAACGCTCAGCGATTTGACGCAGACGTCAACCGCATCCTACAGCCAGGTATTGGGCGCCGGGCCCACCGTGACGGCCGGCTTCACCGCGACTCGCGCGTCTTCCAACAGTGAGTACAACTTCTTCAACCCGAGCGTGGCCACTGGTCTGACTTTCACCGTGACGCAGCCCTTGTTGCAGAACCGCGGCAATCTGCAATTGCGCGCGCCGCTGCTGGTGGCTCGCACACAGTTTCGCATCGTCACCGAACAGAGCCAGGCACAAATCGCCACCACGATCGCCAACGCGGCGGGGCAATACTGGGAAGCCATTCGAGCGCGCGAGAGCATCCGCGTGGCGGAGCAGTCGCTCGAGCTGGCGCAAAAATCCTACGAGCGGGACCACCAGGCGCTGGAGTTGGGGGCGCTTTCAAAACTCGACATCCTGCAATCGGAATCGCAGGTGGCGCAACGCAAGTTGGATCTGATTCAGGCCCGCTATGCATATCGGCAGGCGTTGGACGGCTTGCGCCAATCGATCGGTGCCGACCTCAAGCCAAACACGCTCGGAATGGAGATCGTATTGGAAGACGATCCGGCCGAGCTGCCGGTGGGATTTCACGCGTTGCCGCTCGATGAGGCTCTGGCCAAAGCGCGGCGCGACCGGCCGGAACTGACGGCGGCGGGCCGCCGCATAGGGGTCGACGATCTGAATGCGAAGGTAGCCCGCGACCAGATGACACCCCGGCTGGACCTGAGCCTGCAAGCGGGCAGCAACGGGCTGGGCGGCGACCAACAGCCGGTGGTCTTGCAGGGGCTGGGAGGCGGAACAACCTCCTTTGTGGCCGGCGGCCTGGGCGATTCGTTGAATCAGCTTTTTGCTTTTTCCTCGCCCTACTACGGCTTCAGCTTGACCTTGGGAATACCGGTTCGCAGCAGCGCGGCGCAGGCGAGTTTGACGGACGCGCTGGTGAACCGCGTGCGCGACCGCTATAACCAACGCCAGATCGAGCAGCAGGTGATTCTCGACGTGGAGACCGCCAACAGCCAGCTCGATCTGGCCCAAGCGTCGGTGGAAGCGGCCCGAGTCTCGCGCGATCTGTCGCAGCAGAACGTGGATGCCGAACAGATGAAATACCAGCTCGGCACGGTGACTGCTTTCGAACTGCTCACCGCACAAAGCCAACTGGCGACGGTGGAGAATTCGCTGGTGAACGCTTACGTGAATTATCAGAAAGCCATCGTGGCCTACCGGCGAGCCATTTGGACGACGCTCGACGATTCCGGTTTCGTGTTGGAGTCGCCAAAAGTGCGCTAAGCACCGTCGGCTGCCACCGAAGGGCAACGATTTGCGCATGGTACTCCCGAGTCTCCCGTTTCCAAAGTTCATCTGCCCTATGGGTGGCCCACAGGGCCATGGCGACTCCCTGACGGTCGCAGCTCTGATTCGGAGCCGCGCGCGTAAGTAAGCGGTCAAGACACTTCAGAGACGCTACACCAGCCGATTCGCATGACCGGCCAATCCCTCCCAGCCGCTGCCAGCGCTGGAAGACTCGCATCCCGGCCAACTGGCGCTGGAGTTTCGAGGGTGGTGACTCGGACGGCAGACATCGAGCATCGCTCATGGAAACAGGCGGCGAGAGCCGCTCGCGCAGCCTACCAGCCCACACCGCCGTGGCATTCGCGATGGGCAGATGTCCAGCCATTTCTGCGCCGATGCACGGAAGCATTCAGTTCACCATAGGTTCGGAGAGGCGAATGATCTTTTTCTGGATGGCGTATTGCACGAGTTGGGCCTTATTGTGAATGTCCAGCTTACGCATCAAGTTGAACTTGTGGGCTTCGACGGTCTTAACGCTGAGCTCGAAGGCGGTGGCGATCTCCTTGACGGATTGACCTTCGGCAAGCATCTTGAGAATCTCGCGTTCGCGTTTGGTGAGCGTGCCGAATCGCGGTTGGTGGCGGGATCGCGCCCTTGCGTGCGAAAATCGTCCACCAGGCGGGTAAGCAGGCGCGGGCTGAGATAACTACCGCCGCGGTGTACCTCGCGGATAGCCGTCAATAACTGCTCGGCCGGACTTTCCTTGAGGATATAGCCGCTGGCGCCGATGGAAACGCACTCGGCCAGGTATTCGTCGTCGTCGTACATCGAAAGAAACACCACGCGCGTTTCCGGCCGCTCCTTGCGGATCACGCGGGTGGCCTCGAAGCTGCTCATCCCCGTCATGCCAATATCCATCAACACCACGTCGGGCCGGTTCTGCCGGCTTAAATTGACCGCTTCGGTGGCGTCCTTGGCTTCTCCGGCGACTTCCAGGTCCGGTTCCGCGGTGAGCAGCGTGCGGACCCCCTGCCGGAACATTGCATGATCGTCTGTGATTAATACGCGAATCTTGGACATTTCGTTTTCCCTAGGCCGAAGCCGGCGGCAGTTCCAGAATCACCGTCGTTCCCTGGTTGCGCGCACTGCGCACGGCGAGCTTACCGCCCAGGAGCGCCGCGCGCTCCCGCATGCCTGCCAGACCGAATGACATCGGCTTCGCCGCCATGGCGCCGACCTGAAAACCCAGGCCGTTATCCGAAATGCGCGTTCTAATCACCTTATCGGTTCGCATTACGGAAAGTTTTACGATGGTTGCCTGGGAATGTTTGGCCGCGTTCTGTAAGGCCTCCTGGGCGACACGATAGATCACCTGCTGCAGCGAGGGCGCCACATCGTCCAGGCGTCCGGAGATGCGGACGCGGATTCCGGCCGATAGATTCCTGCCAAACCGGTCGGCCATCAGGCGCAGCGCCCGCTCCAGGCCCAGCCGCTCCAGCACGGCCGGGCTGAGCGCGACAATGATCCGCCGCAATTCGACGACCGTCTGTTCGAGCACGCCGCGGGCGTCCCGCAGCCGGTCCCGCATGGGAGCATCCGCGTCGCGCTCCATCATTTCCAGTTGCAGCCGCAGCGACAGCAGCGATTGGCCGGCTTCATCGTGCAGTTCGCGTCCGATGCGCCGCCGCTCGTCATCTTCGGCCTGGCGCGCGGCAGCCGCCAAACGCTCCACCTCCTCCAGCAGGCGCGCCCGCTCGGTGGCTTTGCGAAAGTGCTCCGCCGCCGCCTCCATCAGCTCCAGCTCGCGAGGCAGCCAGGTATACGGAACCGAGAAGCCAAATTGCATTGCCGCCGACCCGTTCAGTGGGTAAGACCAATAGCACGCGAACCGCCCGTGCAGCGCGGAATCGGCAATCCATCGCTCCTCGGGCGTGCCATGCTCGATGTACCGCGGTTGGCGCAGTTCCCCTTCCAGTTCGCCCTCCCTGATTAACAAGCCTCCGGCGCGGGCGCGCAGGGCGCGCGTCAGGAGGCGCACCAGGCGGTGTGACAACTCCCCGGAATCGCCGACTTCCGCTCCGGCGCGATAGATGCCGAACAGCGCCTGATTTTCCGCTTCGCGAACGCGGTAATAGGCGCGCTCAATCGCCAGTAGGGTTGCCCATTGGAGTTGTTCGAGCGAGGGGCCGAATCTGCCCTGCAGTAATGGCTCCAGCATCTCGTCGAATTGCCGCAATACTTCCCCGGCCACGTCGGGCGAAAGGTTGCATTTAGCCAGGCGCCGGCCGTAGTAGTCCACCTGTTCGAGGAATTCTTCGACCGATCCCAGACGCGCCGCCGCGCAGGGCGAAATGGCCAGCAGCGCGCGCCGCTCCACCACGCCATAGCGCCGCTTGAGGAGCAGTGCCAGGAACTTCCGCTCCAGTCCCGCCGCGGCCGGAGCAATCACCCGCGCCAGCCGGACGACATGCCACCGGGCCGCTTTCGTGAATAGAGTCTGGTGCGCTGGCATCGAGCTCCCGTACTAAGAGATCGGCGCGATACGGCTCGGGCATTAGCCTTAGGCCCCGCGCATAAACAACGTCGCGGCGGTTGGCGCGGCGCGATTGCTCGTGCGATACAAAGGCCGGCGCCAGGGCCGCCGCCCGTCGTCGGCTATTGCCACTCGCGATACACGCTAAAATCTAGCTTGATGCGGCGAAGCGAAGCCGTGGCGCGAGGTTACCAGGCTCGAAAGGACTGAGAACAAAACTATGGACCACGTACTTTCGACGCACGTGTTCGTCAACCACCGGCTGACCAGCTCGACGCTGCAACGCATCGAGCAGGCCGGCATTCCGGCGGTCGAGATATTCTGCGCGCGGCAGCACCTGGACTATCGCGACAAGGCGCAGATCGCCGAACTCGGCCATTGGTTCAGCGACTCCGAACTGAAGGTCCACTCGCTGCACTCGCCCATGTACACCGACGAGATCTGGGGCCGTTCCGGTCCGCACGCGGTGATCTCGATTACCGAACCGGTGAAGGGCACGCGCCTCGGTATGGTGGATGAAATCAAGCGCGCGATCGAAATCGCCGAGGTGATCCCGTTCCGCTACCTGATCCAGCACATCGGCGTCGGCGGCGAGGAGTTCGACCTGCGCAAGTTCGACGCGGCCTTCGCGGCGCTGGAAGAGTTGAAAATGTTCGCCCGCCAGCGCGGCGTGGACATCCTGCTCGAGAACATTCCCAACGAACTGTCGAGCGCGGAACGCCTGGTGCTATTCGAGGAGATGACGCACATCGGGCTGAACTTCGCTTTCGATACCGGCCACGCCAATATGAACGAGGGCGTGGAAACGGCGTTTCGGCTGATGAAGCCGCGCATTCGCTCCACCCACGTGCATGACAACGATGGCAAGACGGACCTGCACCTGTTCCCGCTCGAAAGCGAAGGGGGGACGGTGGATTGGAAGCGGACCATGGAATTGCTCCGTGAGCCAGCCGGGCAGTTTCCGCTCCTGCTGGAACTGAAAGAACAGCCGGAGCTCACCAACCCGATGGAAGCCATCCTGCGCGTGTTCGACCGGCTGGAGAACGCGTAGCGCGCGGCGCACGGTATTCCTATGCGACATTCGCACATCGCGGTAATCGGTGCGCCGCTCGATTTAGGACAGGGCCGGCGCGGTGTGGATATGGGCCCCTCGGCCATGCGGGTGGCCAATCTGAACGCGCGCGTGGCGGCGCTCGGATACGAGGTCGAAGACCTGGGCAACATCGCGGTGGAGCAGGCCGAAAGCTGCGCCGAAGGCGACGCGCACGCCAAGTATCTGGCGCAAATCGCCGCCGCGTGCGAGCGGCTGGGCAAGCGCGTGATCGAAGCGCTGGACGCCGGCCGGCTGCCGCTGGTGTTGGGCGGCGACCACTCCGTCGCGGTGGGCACGATGAGCGGCGTGGCGCAGCACTTTCGCCAACACGGGCGCACGGTCGGCCTGATCTGGCTCGACGCCCACGCCGACATGAACACGCCCGGCTCCAGTCCCAGCGGCAATGTTCACGGAATGCCGCTGGCGGCGATTCTGGGCCGCGGCGCGCCGGAGTTGGTGGACCTGTTCGGCTTTCATCCCAAGGTCGGCCCCGCCCACGCGGCGATTGTGGGACTGCGCGACGTGGACAATCAAGAACGCAACAACGTGCGCGATTCCGGCGTGCGTGCCTTCACCATGCGCGATATCGACGAACGCGGCCTGCGCACCGTGATGGAAGAGGCGATTCGCACGGCCTCCGACGGCACCGACGGTTTCCATCTTTCGCTCGACATGGATTTCGTCGATCCCCAGGACGCGCCCGGCGTCGGTACGCCGGTGCGCGGCGGTGCCACGTACCGCGAAGCGCATTTGGCAATGGAAATGATCTGCGATTCGGGGAAGATGGTTTCCATGGAAGTCGTGGAAGTGAATCCGGTGATTGACGAAGTCAACCGCACGGCCGATCTGGCCGTGGAGCTAATCATGTCGGGAATGGGAAAACGCATTCTATGAAGCTGCGGGTAGCGGTCGTCTACGGCGGGCGCAGTGGGGAACACGAGATATCGGTGCGCTCCGCGCGCGCTGTGATTGCTGGCCTGGATCGGGATAAGTATGAGATTTCGGAATACTTTATCGGCAAGGACGGCAAGTGGTCGCCGCGGCCCATCCTGCCCGAGCCGGACGCGCGGCCGGAAATCGATGTAGTCTTCCCGGTGCTGCACGGCACCTTCGGCGAGGATGGCACGGTACAGGGGCTGCTGGAATTGGCCGGCCTCGCGTACGTGGGCGCGGGCGTGCTCGGCTCCGCCGTCTCCATGGACAAGGAGATGACCAAACGTGTCTGTATGGAACGGATGTTGCCGGTTGTCGACTTTGTCTCGCTGCCGCGCGGCACGGCCAACGTGGTGGAAGCCTGCGCCGCGCTGCCCTTTCCGGTTTTCGTGAAGCCTGCCAACCTCGGTTCGTCGGTGGGAATTTCCAAGGCGCACAACGCGCGCGAGCTGGAAGCGGCGTTTGCGCTGGCGGCGGAGTTCGACCGCAAGGTGATCGTGGAGCGCGGTATCGTGGGCCGCGAGCTGGAGTGCGCCGTGCTCGGCAATGAGGCGCCGGCCGCGTCCGTGCCCTGCGAGATTCTGCCCTCGCGCGAGTTCTACGACTACGACGACAAGTACACCTTGGACCTGGCCGGGACCCAGGTGCCAGCCGATCTGCCTCCCGCAACCACGGCCGAGCTGCGGCGGCTGGCTGTCGAGTGCTATCGCGCGGTTGAGTGCGAAGGCATGGCTCGCGTGGATTTCCTGCTCGAGGCTTCCACTGGAAAACTCTACATCAACGAGATCAACACGATTCCCGGTTTCACTTCCATCAGCATGTACCCGAAGGTGTGGGAGCATAGCGGCTTGCCGTTTCCCGCGCTGCTCGACCGGCTGATCGAACTGGCGATCGACCGCCAGCGCCAGCGGAAGGCCACCCGTTTCACGCGATAGAATAGAAATCGGAGCGAATTCTATGTCGGGCCTTCCCACAATCCGGTCGACGATGCGCCTGGACGCAGCCAACATCGCCCGAGTTTGGCCCGCTTGATGGTTCGTCTCACCGCAGCTTTCTTCGCGACCGCCTTGGCGCTGTGCGCCGCCGACGACCTGGATTCGCAAATCAAATCCCTCATCTCCACCTACGCAACGGTGGAAACCAATGCCGCCGATCCAGTGGCGCCGGAGCAGGCGTTTTACCAGGGCGCCATTCCAGGCCTGCTGCACGTGCTCGATCCGCATTCGGTGTTTTTCGATCCCAGCCAGTTCGACCAGCTCAAGAAAATGGAGGCATCCACCCAAAAGGGTTTCGGCAGCGTGGTGTCGCTGATTCCGGGGCGTGTGATCGTGCTGCAGACGCTCGCGGGCACACCGTCGGCGAGAGCGGGGCTGTCGCCGGGAGACGAAATTCTGGCGGTGAACGGCTATGTGATTGCGCGTTTGGACCTGGACCAGTTGGCCGAGCTGTTGTCGGAATCGCGTCAGCGGCCGGCGCGGCTGGTGGTGCGCAGAGCGGGATCGACGCACGTCCTCGACCTCACGCTGATCCCCGCCGAAATGGAATCGCCGAGCGTGGAGCGCGCGTTCCTGCTCGGCGCCGGTGTTGGGTATATACGCGTCTCCAGCTTCGATGAGAACACCGCACAGGGCGTCAAGGACGCCATCGAGAAGCTCGGCGGCGACCGGCTCGCCGGACTGGTGCTGGACCTGCGCAACAATCCCGGAGGCCTGGTGGCGGCGGCGCTTGAGACAACGGCGCTATTCCTGCGGCCCGGCCAGACTGTCTTCACGGTTCGCGGGCGGCATGCCCCCGAAAAAGCGGAAACCGTGCCCGTCAACGCCAGGCCGTACGGCTTCAAACTGGCGATTCTGATCAACGGCAAGAGCGCCAGCGCATCCGAGATCGTCACCGGTGCGCTGCAAGACCACGACCGCGCCACCGTGCTGGGCGAGCCGAGCTACGGCAAGGGCCTGGTGCAGTCTGTGTATCCCTTGAGCCAGGGCACTGGCCTCGCGCTGACCACGGCGCTCTATTACACGCCCAGCGGGCGGTCGATCCAGAAGCCGCTCGACGCGGCGCGATTTGAGCTGGCAGCCACTACCGCGAATCCCAATCGGGCGAAAGAATTCCATACCGATGGCGGGCGCGTGGTGACCGGTGGCGGCGGCATTCAGCCGGACATCGCGGTCGAGCCGGCTCCGATGAGCCGCCTGCGCGCCGTGATGGAAGCCTCGGCATCCTTCACCGTCTTCGCCACCGAGTACCTGCGCGATCACAAAGTGACCGAGGCGTTCGCGGTGACTCCGGAATTGCTGGACCAGTTCCAGATCTTCCTGGCCGCGCGCAACATCGAGCCGGGTATGGAGGAATGGTCCCGAGAAAGCGATTTCGTGGCCAACCGTCTCAAGACGGAAATCTTCAATCAGGCCTTCGGCGTCGAAAAGGGCGATGAAGTGGATGCCCAACGCGACCCGGCCATCCAAAAAGCGCGCGCCGCGGTGGGATCGTAGAAGGCTTTGTATTCCGGGCAACCTAAAGGATGCCCCACCCAAACGAGTGCGCCGCGTTGGTGGGGCATCCTTTAGGTTGCCCGTTTATTCTTCCGTCCCGTGTGCGCTCCGCCCACGCCCGAAACCGGATACACTGCTAGGGAGCGCGGCCATGATCAACGGAAGACGCATTGCCGTCGTACTGCCTGCCTACAACGCCGAGATGACGTTGGAGGCCACCGTGCGGGAACTGCCCGACATCGTCGACGACCGCATTCTGGTGGACGACCATTCGAGCGATTCGACAGCCGGGGTGGCGCGGCGGCTGGGGCTCACGGTCGCGGTTCATCCCATGAATCGTGGCTACGGCGCCAACCAGAAGACCTGCTACCGCATCGCGCTCGAGCACGGCGCCGACGTGATCGTCATGCTGCATCCCGATTACCAGTACAACCCGCTGCTGGTGACGCCGATCGCGACCATGATCGCTTATGGTGTGTACGACCTCGCGCTCGGGTCGCGCATCCTGGGCGGCGGCGCGCTCCGCGGTGGAATGCCGCGCTATAAGTACGTGGCCAACCGTTTCCTCACCGCGGCGCAAAACCTGCTCACCGGCGCCAAGCTTTCCGAGTATCATACTGGCTTCCGCGCCTTCAGCCGCCAGTTGATCGAAGCGCTGCCGCTCGAACGCAATTCCGACGACTTCGTTTTCGACAACCAGATGCTGGCGCAGGCGGTGCTGATCGGCGCGCGCATCGGCGAAATCTCCTGCCCCACGCGCTATTTCGCCGAGGCTTCCTCCATCGACTTCCATCGCAGCACCGTGTACGGCCTCGGCGTTCTGCGAACGTCGCTCGAATTGGCATTGGCGCGGTGGGGCGTTTACCGCGCGCGCATTTTTGAGTTTCCGCCGAATTCGTTTTCTCCCCATGCGGATGTCGTCGCGCTCGGGCATCCGCGATGAACCCGTCCGCCACAGAAGGATCGACATGAGCCTACCCGCCGCCAAGCTTCCGGATCAGCAATTCGTGCAAGGCCTCGGCCTGTTCGATTCCACCATGGTGGTGATCTCCGTGATGATCGGATCGGGGATTTTCATCGTTTCCGCCGACATGTCGCGTCTCATCGGCAGCCCCGGCTGGATGCTGATGGCGTGGGTGCTCACCGGCGTGCTGACGGTGGCGGCGGCGCTTTCTTACGGCGAGTTGGCCGCCATGATGCCGCAGGCCGGCGGCATGTACATTTATTTGCGCGAGGCCTTTTCACCACTGTGGGGCTTTCTCTACGGCTGGACTTTCTTCACCGTGATCCAGACCGGGACCATCGCCGCGGTGGCTGTGGCGTTCGCGCGTTTTTCATCCATCGTGCTGCCGGCTGTCGCCGAGGACCACTACCTGGTGCGTCCGATTCACATCTCGTCGGGCTATGCATTTTCGCTTTCCACCGCACAGGCGGTGGCGATCGGCGTCATCGCGCTACTCACCTGGACCAATACACGCGGCCTCGAATACGGCAAGATTGTGCAGACCATCTTCACCTCGGCCAAGACGCTGGCGCTGGGCGCGCTGATCGTGGTCGGCCTCGTGCTCGGCTGGAACGCGGCTGCCGTGCACACCAATTTCAGCCACATGTTTCGCCTCGGCGCGTTCGATCCTTCGCTGGGCGTTCCGGCGGCGAGCATCTTCGGTCTGGTGGTGGCAATTTCGGTGGCGCAATCCGGTTCGATGTTCGCCGCCGATGCCTGGCACGATATCACCATGGTGGCCGGCGAGGTGCGCAATCCCAAGCGCAATATTCCGCTGGCCCTGGCCCTGGGGTGTTCGGCCGTGGTCGGGCTGTATTTGCTGGTCAACCTGGCCTACATGGCGGTTCTCTCGTTCCCCGAGATTCAGCATGCTTCATCCGACCGCGTCGCCACCGCCATGCTCGAAAAACTTTTCCCCGGCTACGGCCCCGTGCTGATGGCCGCCGCCATCATGGTCGCCACCTTCGGCTGCGTCAACAGCCTGGTGCTCGCCGGCGCGCGCGGATACTACGCGATGGCGAAGGACGGCTTGTTCTTCGCGCCCGCCGGCGTCCTGAATCGCGCGCACGTGCCCGCCTGGGGCTTGGTCGCGCAAGGCATCTGGGCCGCCGTGTTAGTCCTGCCGCGCACTTACAACCCAGTTACTCAACACTACGGCAACCTGTACAGCAACTTACTCGACTGGGTAATCTCGGCGGCACTGTTGTTTTACATACTCACCATCGCCGCCGTTTTCCGCCTGCGGCGCACGCGCCCCAATGCCGACCGCCCCTACCGCGTGTGGGGTTATCCCGTGTTGCCCGCCGCGTACATCGTAGGCGCGTCGGTGGTGCTGCTGATCCTATTCGCCTACCGCCCGGCAACCACGTGGCCAGGAATGGTGATCGTGATCCTCGGTGGATTGGTTTACGCGGTGGTGAAGGCTGTTCGGCGGACGCAAAATCCGTCGTAGAATCCAGTTATGGGTGACCAGCGTGCTTCGAAAGAGCTGCGATGTTCATTCTGCGGGAAAGCACAAGAGTCCTGTCAGAAGCTGATAGCCTCACCCGACGAGGGCTACCCTCCTGTTGGGTTCCTTAGACGCCGCCACCGCCGGGAGTACCCCAGAGCGTATATCTGCGATCAATGTGTCGCGCGATGCACAGCCGCCCTGGCTGGGCTGCCGACGCCGATTGGAAACCGCCCCGTTAACGCGCCGGTCTGCTCATTTTGTCACGGCGGTCTGCTCCCGGCGAAATTGGTCCCCGCGCCCGGCGACCCGCCAGAGGCGCTCATCTGCGAAGAGTGCCTGGCGGTATGCAGGAGCATACTCGAAGACGATCTGAAACCGGAAGACCAGGACCAAGCTGCCGAGAGCTGACAGGCGGGGCGCCTGTCCCACTTTGCGCGAAAGGTTGGGCAAGCGCTTTCGCCTGCCAACCAGCCCTACCGCTTTTCCAGCGCTCCGCTCGACAGCACCTGGAAGCCGCTCCGCCGCAAGGCTCACGATCACGGCGCCAGGCCAATTGAAACAAAGAATCAACCCTGCCTATAGTTGAGAATCTCAACAGATGGGTGCCACAGCCGCCCGGTTCTGTCACGTTTACGCCCACAACGAACGCGCCGGGACGTACCAGTCGAAGAATCAGTACTGTAAACGACTTACGCTCCACAGATTCGCTTGACTCCAGAGCACCCATCATCCATACTCCTGAAACGCTGTCTTTCGCAACATTCTGTGAATAATGGATTTGCTGATTTTCGCAACACTTTTGAGCGGCACGCCCCGAAGCGGCGCGACCGAATGACGGAGATATAGAGTATGCGGATGATAGGTTCTATCGCAACCGCCTTCCTGGCAATCCAGGCGGCTGCCGGGAGCACGATTTCCTACACGGGAGACTTGGCATCGCCCGAGGACTCCTCTGTCCAGATCACGGTAACCATGGTGACCGATGGCACGCTGGATCTCCAGACCTACGGTTTCGGGGGCGGCACGAATGCCGCGTCGGAAGTGATCGATGCCGGCGGATTCGATTCATTCGTCGGCGTGTTCGCGGGCACCGGGGACACGGCCACTTTCATCGACGGCGCGTCCGACATTTTGGGGAACTCCACCATTTCCGCGTGCCCGCCGGCCGGAACGGTTGATATTGGCGGCGGAGAAGTCTGCGGCGACATCGCGCTGTCGGAGACTCTGACGGCGGGAACCTACACTGTTCTTCTCACCGATGGAGGCTACATTCCCAATGCTATTTTCGAGTCCAGCGGCCAACTCGGCGATGGCTTCACCGACCTGACGGGAGGCGCTTTCCAAACTTGTAATACGGTCGGTTCGGAAACTACCTGCATCAACGACTCTGCTGCCTGGGCGCTCGATATCACCACTCCCGATAAATCACCCGCGGCTCCGGAGCCTGGAGGCCCGTGCGCGTTCGTCGTTGCTCTCATCGCGTGGGGCGCGGCGCACCAGCGGTTCAAGAATTTCAGGATTGGCAAGCTCAACCACTAACTTCAATCGGAGGATGAAATGAAACGTTTAGGAAGAATTTCAGTCATGACGCTGAGCATCATCGGACTCAGCCTGATTCTGGGCATCGCCACGTCGCACAGCGTGCGCGCGGCGGTCAGCGCCCTGGTTACAGTTACTAACACGCCGGCGAATCCCGTGCCAATCCAATCCGTGGATGACAAGAATGCCTTTCAGGTTCAGTATACGGTGGCGTTCGCTGAAGACCCACAGCAGGTCGCGATCCCGACGGGCCAGCGCCTGGTGGTCGACTTCGTGACGGTCAATGGCGACTCTTTTGGGCCCGGCCCGACTCAGCCTGTCATCGTCCTTTCGTCTTCCCTAACCGGAGGCGGCTCGGCGAGTTATTACCTCTCGCCAGTGCCGACCGTCTCGGGCCTGAGCCAGTTGAGTTTGGCGCAGCCGGTTAAGGTGTACGCGGACACGTTGTTTGTGGAGGGTGGTTATGCCGGCGCTACGCCGACAGGCTTCACCTTAGGCGTCTCAATCTCCGGCCACCTGGTTCCCATCCCATAACAGTCGTGGCGCGGCCTGTCCACGTTGCTCGAGCCGGAAATCGTCCCAATTCTGCTTTCGAGTGACGATCAAGGCCGGCTGGGGCCAAGAAGGATCGAGAGGACTTTCGACCCAGCCGGCTGGACAGCCGGCGCCACGAGATTATCTCTCTTCCAACGCGCCGCTCGATAGCACCTGGAAGCCTCGCTCCTGGAGGCGCGCGATCGCGGCGTCGGGTTTATCGAAGCGGAAAATCAGCACCGCCTTTTCGCCGCGCACGAAGGGGAACGCGTACATGTATTCGATATTGATCGCGGTTCCGTGGAACGCTTCGAGCACGTCGGCCAGCCCGCCCGGATGGTCCGGCACTTCCACGGCCAGCACTTCGGTGATCTTCACCACCGTGCCGGCTTGCTCGAGCAGATCCTTGGCGCGCTTCCAATCGGAAACGATCATCCGCAGGATGCCAAAGCGCTCGGTATCTGCCAGTGCCAGCGCGGATGTCGATGCCTTCCTTCGCCAGCAGGCGGCAAGGCGCGGTCACATGCCCCGGCTTGTTTTCGGAAAAAACGGAAAGCTGGTGAAGCTTCATGCCTGCACCCTCCGCCGGTCGATTACGCGCTTGGCTTTTCCTTCGCTGCGTTGAATCGTGAGCGGTTCGACCAGCGTCACCTGCGCGCGGATTCCCAACACGTGTTCAAGCGCGTCGGAAATTCGCTGGTTGAGCCGCTCCAGAACGCCGATCTGGTCGCTGAACATCTCCGGCGTCACTTCCACCTGCACCTCGATCTGATCCAGCCCATGTTCGCAGGTGAGGATGATCTGATAATGTGGCAGCGTGCCTTCCACTTCGAGCAGCGCCGCTTCCACCTGCGACGGGAATACGTTGACGCCGCGCACGATCAGCATATCGTCGCTGCGCCGCCCGATCCGCCGCATCCGGCGCAGCGATCGCCCGCAGGGACACGCGTCCGGCATCAACGAAGTGATGTCGCGCGTCCGGTAGCGGATCATCGGCATGGCCTGCTTGCTGAGCGTGGTCAGCACCAGTTCTCCCTCTTCGCCCTCCGGCAGTACGCGCCCGGTTTCCGGGTCCACGATCTCCGGGTAGAAATGATCCTCGAAAATGTGCAGCCCGTCCTGGTGCGGGCACTCGACGGCCACGCCCGGTCCGATGATTTCCGAGAGGCCGTAAATGTCGAACGCCCGTATGCCGGACGCGCTCTCGATGCGCTTGCGCATGGATGCGGTCCATGGCTCGGCGCCGAAAACGCCGGCTCGCAACGGCAGCGCGCGGATATCCACGCCGAGTTGCGCGGCGCGCTCGATCAGGTGGAGAAAGTAGCTGGGCGTGCAGCACACCGCGGTGACGCCGAAATCGCGCATCACCATGATCTGCCGGTCCGTGTTGCCGCCCGAAATCGGGATCACCGTGGCGCCCAAACCTTCCGCGCCATAATGCGCGCCCAGGCCGCCCGTGAAGAGGCCGTACCCATATGCGTTCTGGATGATGTCGCCGGCGTGCAATCCGCATGTGGCGAAGCTGCGCACCATCACCGAGGTCCAGACATCCACGTCCTCGCGCGTGTACGCCACCACGATCGGCTTGCCCGTGGTGCCGCTTGACGCGTGCAGCCGAACGATATCCCGCATCGGGCTGGCGAACAGGCCGAACGGATAGGTGTCGCGCAGATCGATCTTGGTGGTGAACGGCAAGCCGGCGATGTCTTCGAGGCTCCGTAGGTCGCCGGGCTCGATGCCCCGCTCCGTCATCCGCGAACGGTGCAGCGGCACGTTCGTCCAGGCCCGCTCGACGATGCTGCGCAGCCGGCCGAGCTGCAACTCCCGCAAAATCCCCGCGGGGAGATAGTCCGGCGCGCTTTCCGGTTGAAACGGCGCCGCGCTGGTAGGTATGGCTGTCACGGTGGTCATGCGATCACGACCTCCGATATTAGCAACTCGCCGGGCTTGGTGGGGCATGCTTTAGCTTGCCCGTTTACCTCCTTCGAGGTTGTCCTCCCATTCACACCCGCATCCGGATATTATGGACCGAGGTGCCCGATATGTACTCACTGAAGACTCTCGCTCTCCTGATGGCGGTGTGGCCGTTGGTCGTGGCAGCGCAGCCGGTCGCCAAACCGGAGGATGCCGGCATGTCAGCCAAACGCCTGAAACGGATTCACGAATCGATCCAGCGCCACATCGATGCAGGTGAAATTTGTGGCGCCGTCACCGTCGTGGCGCGGCGCGGCCACCTGGTCCACTTCGAAGCGCACGGCCTGATGGACATCGAATCCAAGAAGCCTATGGAGAAGGAAGCCATCTTCCGCCTGGCTTCGATGACCAAGCCGATCACGGGCGTGGCCGTGCTGATGCTCGTGGAAGAAGGTAAGATCCGCTTGAACGACCCTGTTTCCAGATTCCTGCCGGAGTTTCGCGAGATGAATGTCGCGATGCCGCGCGAACGGGCCGCGGGCGCGTCGCCGGCTCCTGGTGCGGCGGCCGAGCCCGACTTCTACGTGGTGCCGGCGAATCGCGAGATCACAATCCGCGACTTACTCACCCACACCTCTGGCCTGGTGAGCGGAGGCCTCGGCGCCGCGCAGGTGCCGAAGATCGCCCCGCGCGGTACCGCCGACACGCTGGCGAGCTACGTGCCGAAGCTGGCCACGATCCCGCTCGATTTCCAGCCCGGAACGCAATGGGCCTACAGCGGCGGCGCCGGTCCCGACACGCTTTCGCGCATCGTCGAGATCGTCTCCGGCCAGACCTATGACGAATTTCTGCGCACCCGCATCTTCGAGCCGCTCGGCATGAAGGACACTTTCTTCTATCCGCCCGACGACCGCCGGCCGCGTCTCGTCACGCTCTATAAGAAGACGCCCAACGGCTTGGAGAAAGACGCGAACCAGGACGGCTTTTCGAGTAAGACATACTTCTCCGGCGGCGGCGGCCTGATGTCCACCGCCGCGGATTATTTGCAATTCGCGCAGATGCTCTTGAACGGCGGCGAGCTGAACGGCAAGCGCCTGCTCGGCCCGCGCACGGTGGAGCTGATGGCTTCGAATCACGTCGGCGATATGTTCAACGGCAAGGCGGGCCGGCCCGCTCACGGGATGGGCTTCGGCTTAATCGTGCAGGTGGTGGAAGACAGCGTGGCCGCCGGACTGCGCGTTTCCAACGGCAGCTTCGGCTGGGACGGCGCATTCGGCACGCAAATGTGGGTCAACCCAAAGGAAAAGATGGTCACCATCATCATGATCCAAACCCAGGTCCCGCAAGCGCAGCGCGATTTCGAAAATGCGGTGATGCAGGCAATCGTCGAATAGTGGCATGTGCTGTGGCGCACGCATTCCTGCGTGCAGCGTCGAGATTCGTCTCGACGTTTCTTTGCCCCGCGCCGCAAACGTTTTGACTGTTTCCTATGGGATGGACGACTGACCCGCCCGACCTTGCGCGAGCGTTTCCTGCGTCAATTCGAGACGACGCGCTAAGTGTTATGTCCGCACTTCCCCAGGCCCCGCACAATGTCAGTGACACCCTCTCCGTCCGTGTAAGCGGCGAGGATATCTCAATTCGCACCGGATATATCATGATCCAGCACTCATCGACACGGGCCGGCTCACGTCCCGGCAGGTTGAACTGCTAGACTGCCTGTTGACGAGACATCGCGACGGCTTCGTTCGCCAAGAGCATCTGGCGAGGATTGTCTGCCTCAATCACGACTGGATTCCGCCTTTTGTCGTTCAGCTCGTTGGGGAATATGTAATCGAGATCATACGCGTGATCTGGATGAACAGCGGCAACCTGGACACCCGGCTCTACCGCCGCTTCCTCAAAGACAACCCCGCCTTTTTCGCGATTACGAAACAGCGGGTAATTAGTTATTGGGACTGCTACCACCGCAGCCAGCGTAGAGAAAACTACGTCGGATTCCGACTGTTGGACTTATTCGACCGTCTTGTCCGCGAGGACGATTGAGCGCAGGAAAAGTCGAGATGAATCTCGGCTCAGCAGGCTTGACAGCCTGCGCCACGGACTTAGCTCTTAATGCTATGCGTCCCCACGTCCCACGTAACTGGCTTCTGCCGGAAGAAGCTCTCGTTGGCCATGTGACAGGCGATCGCGGCGTGGTTGCCGAAAATGGCATCCTCCACCACCGGCTGGCGCGACTTCACCGCCTGGAAAAAGTTCGACAGGTGCGCCTTCACGTCATCCCCGCCGCGGCTATGATAGGTGGTCTCGGATGGCACCGTGTCCCGCGCCATTTGTGCATCGTGCTCGGCGTGCCACTGTTTCGCGTATTCGGCCTGCATCTTAGCCGGGAATGAATAGGCGTAATAACTGGGCGACGTATCGATGCCGCTCTGTGGCGCAAAGCGCAACGCGCCGTCCGATATTTCCAGGACGCCTTTCGGGCCCAGAAACCGGTTCAACTCCGGCGTATCGCTGCCCAGGCTGATGCGGATGTAGACTGGGGTGCCGTGGTAATCGAATAGCACCGTCTGCAGGTCCGGCATGTTGCGGCCGTCCTTCCAGCGGACGATGCCGCCCAGAGCGGAGGCCGACCGCGGCGGCTCGTTCCAGCCCAGTGCGAACAGCATCCCGCTCAGCAGATGGACCATCAAGTCGCCGCCCACGCCCGTGCCGTATTCGCGCCAGCAGCGCCACCGCACGAAACGGGTAGCGTCAAGCGGAATCTTCGGTGCGTCGTTCAGCCAGGTATCCCAATCCATCGTTTGCAAGTTAAAATCGCTCGGCGGTGGATATACCCATGCGCCGGTGGGAGTGTTCCGGCCCAGGTTCAGCTCCACCATCTCGACCTCGCCAATCGCGCCGTTCTGATAGAGTTCGCGCGCCTTGGCGTAGAGCGGGGAACTGACCCGCTGCGAGCCGACCTGCACGATGCGGTTATTCTTCCGCGCCGCTTCCACCATCTCGAAACCTTCGGCTGGCGTGTGCGACATGGGCTTCTCGCAGTAGACGTCCTTGCCCGCGTTGCACGCATCCACCACCACGCGCTTGTGCCAGAAATCGGGCACCGCGGCGACGATGCAATCGATATCGGGACGCGCCAGCAGTTCCTGATAGTGCCTCGTGACGGGCAGGCTGGGGTTGCCCGTGATCTCGCGCGCGACCGTGTGCCGCCCGTCCCAAAGATCGGCCGCGCCGCCGCACTCGACGCCGGGTAGCGAGATCGAATCGCGCAGCAACGTGGCGCCTTCGATGCCGATGCCGACGATGCCGAAGCGCACGCGGTCGTTCGCCTGCGCGGGACCCGGCGCAGGCGCCTTTGCATCGAGCAGAACGGTCTTGGCTGCCAGCAGACTGCCGGTGGCGGTGGCGCCTTGCAGAAATCGGCGGCGGGAAGATTCAGCTCTCATGAAACACTCCTTGGTGAGGCATGCTTTAGCTTGCCCGGAGTATAACAGACTACACGTTTGGCTTCACGCCGTGGCTTCGCTGGCCACGCTTTCCAAACCGCGCTCGCGGATTTCCTGCTCGCGCATGAGATACTTCTGCACCTTCTTGGTCACCGTCATGGGAAAACCGTCGACGAAGCGTATGAACTGAGGGATCTTGAAATACGCGATTTTACCGCGGCAGAAATTGCGAATCTCTTCTTCGGTAGCCGTGGCGCCCGGCGCGAGCTGAATCCACGCCACCACGGTCTCGCCCAGCTTGGCATCCGGCAGCCCCACCACATAGACGTCCGCGATGGCCGGGTGCGTGTGCAGAAACTCTTCCACTTCGCGCGGGTAAATGTTTTCGCCGCCGCGAATAATGGTGTCCTTGGCGCGCCCCTTGAAGCTGAAGTAATGGTCGGGACGCATGGCGGTGAGGTCGCCAGTGTGCAGCCAGCCGTCGGCGTCGATGACGGCCGACGTCGCCTCCTGGTCCTGGTCGTAGCCTTTCATCACCATGTAGCCGCGCGCGCAGAGTTCGCCCTGCTCGCCCAAGGGCACTGGTTTGCCGGAGCGCGGATCGACGATTTGAATCTCGGTGTTCGGCAGCGGCTTGCCCACCGTGGTAACGCGCAGTTCCAGCGGATCGTCCGCCGCCGACATGGTCAGTCCCGGCGAAGTCTCGGTCTGTCCGTAGACGATGGTCAGCTCCGGCACGTGCATGCGCTCCACCACGCGGCGCATGGTTTCGATGGGGCACGGCGCGCCCGCCATCACGCCGGTGCGCAGGCTGGTGAGGTCGAAACGATCGAACTCGGCGTGCGTCAACTGCGCGATGAACATAGTGGGGACGCCGTACAACGCGGTCGCGCGCTCGTTGTGGACAGCCTCCAGCGTGGCTCGCGCGTCGAACTGCGGCGAAGGAAGAATCAGCGTCGCGCCACTCGAAAGCGAAACCATCGACCCGATCACCGAGCCGAAACAATGGTACAGCGGCACCGGCGCGCAGATGCGGTCGTGCTCGGTGGCCTTGAGGCCCATCGCCATCCCCATCCCGTTATTGAGCAGGTTGTGGTGCGTCAACATGACGCCCTTCGGCGAACCGGTGGTTCCGGAGGTGTACTGGATATTGGCGACGTCGTGCGCTTCGCCACGCTCGGCGAAGTCGATGCCGCCAGCGAGCATGGCGTCCCAGGTCTCTGTGCCGAGCCAGACGACGTGTTCCAGCTCCAGGTTTTCACCGGCGCGCGATTCTTCCAGAATGTCCCGGTAGCTGACGCGCGCATCTTTCTCGTGCAGGAACAGGGCCCGAATTCTCGACTTGCGCAGCACATAGCGAAGCTCGTAGGAGCGATAGGCCGGGTTGACGTTGACCAGCACCACGCCGGAGCGCGCGGCGGCGTGCTGCATCATCACCCACTCGGCGCAGTTGCTGGCCCAGATGCCGGCGCGGTCGCCCGGCCGCAGACCGAGCCCGGCCAGACCGCGCGCCACGCGGGTGACTTCGGCGTCCAGTTCGCTCCACGTCAGACGAATGTTCTGATGCAGCACGACCAGCGCGTCACGGCCGGGAAACTTCGCGGCTGCATCGCGCAGTGCCTGCGAAATGGTCTTCTCCAGCAGGGGCACAACCGCCCCGCACGCATAGCTGAGACCCACCATAGCTAAACTCGCGAACTCAAGTGTAACCACGCGCGCCAGGCTCCGCTCATTTGAAACGCTTATGCCGGGATAAGGAGGCCGAAAAGAACGCCGCGGCGGTAGGATAGACGATCGGTTTTTGTCGTCCGTCTTCCGCGCGCCAGCGACAGGCCACAAAAGGCGATGGCCCGTCCTACCTTGTTTGCGCGCGCTCGCATATTAAGCCCCTTTTGCTAACATCGGAGATACGAATCTTTTTTGACGATCAAGGAGTCTCCCAGTGTCCGATCTGGTTGCGGTTTTCGATACCACATTGCGCGATGGTGAACAGGCCGCGGGCACGCGGCTGGGGAGCCGCGACAAGCTGACGGTGGCGCGGCAACTGGCCCGCTTGAATGTCGACGTTCTCGAAGCCGGCTATCCGGCCTCGTCGCCGGACGATTTCGAAGCCGTGCGGCAGATCTCGCGCGAGATTCAGGGCCCGACGATTTGCGCCCTCTCGCGCGCGGTCCCGAGCGATATCGAATCCTGCGGCGCGGCGCTCGACAAGGCCGCGCGGCCGCGCATCCACACTGGAATCGGCTCATCCGATATTCACATCCTGGGCAAGTTCCGCGACGAAAAATACGGTCGCACGCTAGAGGAAAAGCGCGCGCGGATTCTGGAGCTGGCGGTGGAAGCGGTGAAACTGGCCAAGCGCTTCGTCGACGACGTTCAGTTTTACGCCGAAGATGCCGGCCGCGCGGACACCGCTTACCTGTTCGCCATGCTCGAAGCGGTAATCGCCGCCGGCGCGACCGTAGTCAACATACCGGACACCACCGGCTACGCGGTGCCCGAGCAATTCGGCAACCTGATTCGGGGGATCCGCGAGCACGTGCCCAACATCGCCAAAGCCGTCATTAGCGTGCACTGCCATGACGACCTCGGCCTCGCCGTGGCCAACGCACTGGCTGGCATCCGCAACGGCGCGCGGCAAGTGGAAGGCACTATCAACGGCGTCGGTGAACGGGCCGGCAACGCGGCCATCGAAGAAGTAGTGATGGCGCTGCGCACGCGCGGCGATTACTTTGGGGTGCGCACCAATATCGATGCGCGTGAGTTCCACCGCACCAGCCGGCTGGTGGCCGATTCGCTCGGAATGGCGGTACCTGCCAACAAGGCCGTGATCGGTGCCAACGCATTTTCGCACAGCTCCGGCATTCACGTGGATGGTTTCCTGAAGGACCGCGAGACATACGAGATTATGCGGCCCGAGGACGTGGGTTTCGAGGAGAGCCGCGTGGTGCTGACTGCGCGCACCGGCCGCCATGGACTGAGCGACCGGTTGGCTAAGTTGGGATACGAGCTCTCGAAGGAGGAGTTGGATCAGACTTATGAGCGCTTCCTGGCGGTGGCGGATAAGAAGCAGGAAGTCTTCGACGAGGATCTGATCGCCATTCTGCACGACGAGTTACATCCGGTGGCGGAGATGTATCAGCTCTTGTACATGCACGTGTATAGCGGCACAACGGCCATTCCCACGGCGACCGTGCGCTTGCGCATTGGCGAGGAGACGCGCGAAGGCGCTGCCATCGGCGACGGCCCGGTGGACGCAGTGTATAAGTCGATCACCGCAGTTACTAACACGAAAGTCAAGCTGCTGCGCTATGACATTCGCGCGGTGACCAGCGGCACCGAAGCCATCGGCGAAGTCACCGTGCAACTCGAAGGCGCCGGCAAGCGCACTGTCGGCCGAGGCGCTTCCACCGACGTGATCGAAGCCAGCGCGAAAGCCTACGTCGACGGCCTTAACAAGCTCGCCGGACTGAAATAGCGTGGCTCGCCGCACGAGAAGGTGGTGGCGCAGGCTGTCCAGCCTGCAGAGCCGGGAGTCCTCCCGGCTTTTCTTCGGACCGTGGCAAGCAAAGTTGGCACGAACGCAGAGGCTGCACACAGGGCTGCGCCCGCCACGTATGCTGTCTGCGCTCGCATTGCTCGCTTCCGCATTCACCGTCGCCTGCAAGCAGGGCCCGCCGCCCTTGGTGGATGCGGGCATGGCGGCTTGCATCACGCATGACACCGTTGTGCTGGCCGGCGCCGACCTGGACCGGCTGCGCGCTTCGCGATTCGTGGCCGACCTAGGCGGCTCGGCGCGCGATCTGCTGGAGCGATATCGCAACGCTTCGAAGCTGCTGATCGCCTGGAACGGGAACGATCTGCTGATCGTCGAGCGCGGGCTTTTCAAAACGCCGCCACCGGGCGCGACCATCGTCGAACCGGGTCTCGCCGTCACCGGATCGCCAAGCCGCATTTCGCTCACGGTGGCGCAGCACGGCGTTGGACGCACCGGGGCACCTGGCCTGGTCGACTACGGTGTGGAAATTGGCGCAGGAAGCGCCATCTGGCTTGCCGTGCACGGCGGAGAGGCGCTGCCACTCAGCGGCAATCTTACGAATCTGAACGTGCTTTTGCAGGACGCCGATTATGCCGGCGTGGCATTGGACCTGGGTGAAGCGGCCACATTGCGATTCGCCACGCGCGGGCGAACCGAGGAATCGGCAGCGCGGTTGGAAGAGCGGCTGCGCGGATTGCTCTCGCTCGCCGCGGAAGCCGAGGTCCATAGGCCGGAAATTGCACAGTTACTCCGCGCCACGCGCATCCAGCGCTCCGGCCCCTCAGTCATGGCAACGCTGAGCGCATCGCCGGACGTGGTGGCAAAACTGCTCACCGGTTTTTCACGCTGACAGTCTGTGCGACTGGTCGATGAGGCTTGTTCTGCAGTGACTGTCCCGACCGCTCCCTACGGTGGCGGCTCCGATGCGCTCAGAGCCGTGAACGCCAGTGGGCGATTGCGATCGATCGAACGGGTCGTTTCCAGGCAGGCCGATAAGGGTAAAATCAAGGGCATGAAAAGAGTACGTTGGGGTGTCCTCGGAGTGGCGAACATCGCCGTCAAGAAAGTGATTCCGGCGATGCAGCGCAGCGAATGCTGCGAGGTGGTCGGCATCGCGTCGCGCGAGCTGACTCGAGCGGAGCAAGCGGCCCGCGAACTGGGTATTCCCAAAGCGTACGGCTCGTACGAGGCGCTGCTCGCCGATCCAGAGATTGATGCGATCTACAATCCGCTGCCGAATCATCTGCATGTACCGTGGTCCATCCGCGCCGCCGAAGCCGGCAAACACGTGCTGTGCGAAAAGCCTGTGGCGATGAGCGCGGCCGAAACGCTGAAGCTAATTGCCGCGCGCGACCGCACCGGCGTCATCGTCGGCGAGGCGTTCATGGTCCGCACGCATCCGCAATGGACGCGGCTGATCGAGTTGGTGCGCGGCGGACGCATCGGCGAACTACGTTCGGGTGTGAGCTCTTTTTGTTACTTCAACCGGGACCCCAAGAACGTTCGCCATGTTCGCGCCTGGGGCGGTGGTGCGCTGCTCGATATCGGCTGCTACCCGATCAAGACTTCGCGCATGGTGTTCGGCACGGAGCCGCTGCGCGTGGCGGGGACGATCGAGCGCGACGCGGAGTTGGACGGCATCGACCGGCTGACTTCGGCGGTGCTCGAATACCCGTCCGGCCACATGGCCTTCACCTGCTGCACGCAGGCAGCGGCGAATCAAACCGCGCGGTATTTCGGCACCAAGGGCAACATCTCGCTCGACATCCCATTCAACCCGGCGGCGGACGAGGTGGCGCGCCTGCGCATCGACGATGGACGCGACCTTTCCGGCGGTGGTGTCACAGTAGAAGAGATCGCGCCGTGCGATCAGTACACGATTCAGGGCGATTTGTTCTCACGCGCCGTTCGCGAAGGCGGCCAACCGCCGGTGCCACTGGAAGACTCGATTCGCAACATGGCGGTGATCGACGCCATCTTCCGTTCCGCCGAATCCGGCCAGTGGGAAGAGCCGCGCGTGTCCGAAAAGGAGTGAAAATACCGGCAGCCAAGTGGGCCCGGCGCTACCGGACCTCTCACGAAGATGCGGAAACCACACGGCGCGGCGCTTCGCCTGCCAAGCGAGTTTCTTCCCAGCTTCCGATGAGCCTGGCAACACATTCGCGAGAGCGATGGTGGCCCACGCCGTTCCCGCGGCGGATATCCATTGGTCGTGGTCGTAGGGGAAACCACTCTGGAAGTAAGGTTGGAACTTAGGGGCGCGGCTCTTCACGTGCCACGACCCGTCCGGCTGCTGGGTTTTGAGGAGAAAGGCGACCCCACGTTGCAGCGTGGCGGCACCGGATTCCAGGACGCCCGATTCCCGCAGCGCGTCGATGGCTTCACCGGTCGAAAACGCGTCGCTTTCGATATTCGGATTGCCCGCCCATCCACCGTCGTCCCGCTGCTCGCGCAGAAGCTCATGCACGGCCGCGCGCACCTTTTCCTGGTCCGCCCCCGCCCATTTCAATCCCCGCACCAGCATCGTACGATCGGAAGCCGTCACCGGTTCCGCGCTCAGCAGGTAATCGCGGGCGCGTGCGCTTCGTCTGTCGAGCTCGGACTTCAACCCAGCGGGCCCGTAAAGTTGAAATACCCGAATTCCCATGGCGGCCCGGGCAATGCAGCTCTCCGAGATCGGCGAACGCGAGACGCCTCCCAGACACCACGAGCCTTCCGGCGTTTGCTCCCCGGCCAGATTCACCACCAGTGCATCGGTGGTGGCGTCGGCAGGATAGCCCGCCGCCGCGAGGCCCAGCAGCGAGTAGATCAACTGGTCGGCGGCGCCGGGCGGGTCGATACGCTGCAGCAGCCCTTCCTGTTGCCGCGCCCACTGCGCCTTCACCGAAGTTACCTGTTCCTCCTCCGCCGCCCGATCGACGTGCACTCCGGCCTGGCGCGCGGCGCCAACCGCCATCGCGGTGAAAAGCTGGTGGTGGCATCCCACGCAGCCGCTCTGTTTGAAGAATTCGGTGCTCGACGCTTGCAGCACAGCGACGCCCTTTTCGACCGCGCCGCGCGCATCGGGAAGCGATACGCTGGCAGGCCTGACGGTGGATTGGGTGGCGCCGGCCGTTTCCGCTCCGGCCTGCTGCAATAGGCGGATCACGTGCGGGCTGCCGAACTTCATCGCCCAATCGAGCGCCGTCTCACCCATCACGCTCTTTGGTTTTACGTCGGCGCCTCTGGCCAGCAACAGCCGCACCACTTCCGGATCCTGCGTTTCCGACGATACCGCCAGCATCAGCGGCGTCATCTCCCGTATGTCGCGCGCGTTGACGTTGGCTCCTGCGTCCAGCAGCGTCCGCACCAGTTCCGGCGTGCCATAGGGCGCTGCGAACATTAACGCCGTGAGACGATTCAGCGCGATGAACCCGTGCTTGACCTCCTCCGAACCGGTGACCGCGGCGTTGATCTTCGCGCCCTTGGCCAGCAGCAGCCTGACCATCGCCAGGTTGCCTATGCCCGCGGCAGCCTGCAGGGGCGTATCGCCGAACTTGTCCGCCGCATTCACGTCCACGCCTTTGGCGACGAAGAACCGGACCATCTCGAGGTCGTTGAAGGATGCGGCGGCGAGAAGCGTCGTGGTGCCGAACTCCGACACGGCCTTCGCATCCGCGCCCTTGGCATCGAGCAGCCTGACAATATCGATTGAGCCGGCGCTCGCGGCCGCCACGAGCATCGGCGTCATGCCCCGCTTCGAGCGCGCGTTGACGTCCGCACCCGCGTCGAGCAGCAGTCGAACTTTCTCGATGTTTGCCGCCGCCCACAACAATGCCGTGGCATCGAATGCGTTCTTTGCTTTGGCATCCGCGCCGGCGGCCAGCAGCATCCTCATCGCATCCGGGCTGCCCACCGCCGCCGCGTACATCAGCGGCGTTGCATCGCGGTTGTCTTTCAGATCGACTTGAGCCCCAGTGGCGAGTAAAGTCTTCAGTCTGGCGAGATCGTTGGCTCGAATGGCCCGATAGAAATCGTCACTGGAAGTTGCGGCAACGGCCGCGAAGGCCACCAGCGCGAGCAAGGCAAGACGGCGCATCCCCATTTTCACCCCTCATCGGCGGGAATCCTAGATGGCTTCCCGGTGTGGGGTAAGTATACATCAGCCGCAAGCTTCGGCGAAGAAAGTGGACGAAAAGGGGACGTATAGTACGATTGTAAGGACAGGCTGAAAAGCGACCGGACTTGGCGGAAGGCCGGAGCTCGGCTATCAACCGCGGATCGATGCCGGCGCCAACCGGTGCATCGCTGCATGCAGAATGACGAGAATGTCTGGATAGCAGGCCGTCCCGCTTCCAGCGGACATATCCAGTCTGGGCGCAAGTTCAGTAGCCCAAGGCGTGAGCCTTGGGAGATTAGGAAATGCAAATAAGCCCCGGAACGGTACAAAAAAACCACACTACGCCGCTAGTATCTTCTCGATCGCGGCCAGCTCTTCGGCGCTGAGATCGAGTTTGCGAATGGTGGCGACGTTCTGCTCCAATTGCTCGACGCGGCTGGCGCCGACGAGCGCGCTGGTCAGGGCGCTATGGCGCAGTACCCACGCCAGCGCCATTTGAGCGAGGCTTTGGCCGCGAGCTTGCGCGATCGAATTGAGCGCGCGGGCCTGACCGACGCGATGTTCGTCCACATCCTTGGGCTTGAGGAAACCCTTGGGCCGCGCGGCGCGCGAATCGGGGGGGATGGTGCCACCGAGGTAGCGTTCGCTGAGCAGCCCCTGCGCCAGTGGGGAAAACGCGATTCCGCCGATGCCCTCCTGCCGTAGCGTTTCGAGCAGTCCCTGTTCCGGCCCCCGGCGAAACATCGAGTAGGCGAACTGGTGGATGAGGAACGGGGTGCTCAGCCGGCGCAGAATGGCGGCAGCCTTCGCGGTGGCCTCGGGCCCGTAGTTGGAAATGCCCGCGTACAGCGCCTTGCCAGAGCGCACGGCCTGGTCGAGCGCGCTCATGGTTTCTTCGAGCGGCGTCTCCGCATCCGGCCGGTGGTGATAGAAGATATCGACGTACTCGATGCCCATGCGGCGCAGGCTCTGGTCGAGGCTGGCCAGTAAGTATTTGCGCGAGCCGAAGTTGCCGTAGGGGCCGGGCCACATGTCATAGCCGGCCTTAGTCGAGACGATCAGCTCGTCGCGGTACGGTGCCAGATCCATCTGCATGGCGCGGCCGAAGGTCTCTTCCGCCGAGCCGTAGGGCGGGCCGTAGTTGTTGGCCAGATCGAAGTGGGTGACGCCTAGGTCGAACGCGCGCCGCAGCAGGGCGCGGCTGTTCTCGAGTGAATCGACTCCGCCGAAATTGTGCCACAGGCCGAGCGAGATTGCCGGCAGCACGATACCGGATGTGCCGCAACGCCGGTAGATCATCTCGTCGTAACGGGCTGTGATTGGAGTGTACAAGCGAATGGGCTCCTCAGAACTACTGTACCGGATCGAGGGACGATGCTGGTGCGGGGCTACCCGGTCTGATTCCTATCGGATTGCCGCGGACACACTTCGGGCTTGAAGAGTGGATGAAATAGAGCAAAAGTGCGTTGCGGGTGGCCGGGCTTCGCGGACTTATCGCCGTGCGTATCGGCCACCCGATGGATTAAATTGGAACTTCGATGATTTAGGCCCGCTGTATGGCGAGCACATCCTTGCCGATTCGTTCCTTACTCTCTGTTATCCGGCGGGCGGCGATGACAGCTATCCGTTTTCCGCCGGCGGTCATGAG
>Ga0181529_10000105_pt1 | contig 109115 bp, 80 predicted proteins | sample PEATcosm2014_Bin_36_FD_119763 | JGI IMG/M metagenome (GOLD analysis project Ga0181529, IMG submission 119763) | Peatland microbial communities from MTU Mesocosm Facility, Houghton, MI, USA - PEATcosm2014_Bin10_30_metaG | ecosystem: Environmental > Terrestrial > Soil > Wetlands > Peat | place...
ACCAAACCAGAACCGCCACGCTACGCCACGCCGTCAGATGTGTTTTCCAGGCCGCTTGAGAATCACCGGCCATCAGCCAACCTCGAAATTTCATAACTTCGCTTTAATCAGCGTCTCCCTAACGGAGAGGGCATCGTTGGGCAGGATGTGGCGGCATTGGTGGATCATAATGCATCCTGTCCCTTCGTTTTCCGCCGCGGGCGACGGCGGCATTGCCCTCATCGCCCGTTGATTTCAGAGGTTCCTCACGTCATTTCCTGCGTCATGGAGGAGTCATTTTCCCGGCACTTGCGCTGTATGTTATATTGCAGTGTGAATAATGAATCATCAGTCCAACCGGATGTGAAACGCGAAGATGTGCGCCAGGGTCTGGCGGAGCTGCGCGAGAGGCTGCTGCGCCTGCACAAGGTGTTGATGGAATCGGAGCGCGCGGGTTATGAAAGAATCTTCGGCAGGATCGCGTCGCCGTTGCAGTTCCTGCAACTGTTGACGGGCGACGCGTGGTTCGCATGGCTGCGCCCGGTGTCGCAGCTCGTCATCGCGATGGATGAAATGCTGGACGGGAAGGTGGCGTTGACGGCGGCGGATGCGGACGGGCTGGCGGCGCGCGCGAGGTCGCTGCTGGTGGCGGTGGCGGGTGACGACGGGTTTTCAGGCCATTACGACGAGGCGTTGCAGCGCGACCCGGACGTGGTGTTCGCCCATGCGCAGGTGGCGCGGTGCTGGCGCGGACGAGGGCAGGGGCGTTAAGCCGCGCCTGCCCTGGCAATTCTCCGCATCAAGGCGTTTGTCGCCTCCATTGCGGTAAAAATGGAAACGCCGTCAATGATCCTTGTTCCAAGCTCGTTGAGCCGGTGCAAGATATCCAGTCTTTCCTGCAACACATCCCGTGGGACAATCACGTTGCCGGGCTGGTTGAGAAGGACCAGCCATCGGGCCAAAAGTTGTGCGGTTTCCATATGATAAAATTCGCGCCAGTCGGGGGCTTTGACGTGAGAAACATTGGCATCAATGCCTGTCGTCACGCCTGGGCTGGACATGCCCATTGCGATCCGTCCGGTAACGGTCGTTGCGGACGGCGTGGGCACGCCAATCTCCATGGCCGCCTTCCCATCCGTGGAAACGCTCCAGCCGGAACGGTTCGCAGAAGAGCCAGACGTTGCCGGGGCCAAGATAGTAATACTGGTCGCCGACAAGACCGACGTATTCGTAGCCATCCCAGACGTAATTGTCGGGAACCATGACCGGAGCTTCTTCCACCGGTGGCGGCGCGACATAAACCACGGGTTGCGGAGCCACAACCACGAACGGCCGGAACGCCACACGTCCATAGGGATCAACGACACAGCCCGACACAAATCCCACCGCGGTCACGGAAAGGACAAACACCCGCGACCATTTTGATTTCATCATTCAATGACGATAGGAAGGCGGCGGCAATGATACAATGGGGTGTAATCCCCATGTCAGTGAATGCCTATTGGCTAACTGCATGGAAGTTTCAAACAACATTGGGACAGGTAGGGCGCGTCACTTCGTGCGCGCCGTCTTGGTGAAAGAGCAGGCTTTGGTTGGGAACAGTGGCGGACAGGGGACTGCCAGCCCTACCATGCAATGTTCCACTGTTACCTTGGTCACCCGTTGCACGGAGCTGACTAGAACTTCCAGGACGTTCCTATCTTGGCGCGCGTGGAGGTGTAGTTGTCCGCGATGTCGGAATAGAAGCCGATGCTCCAATAGCTCCTAGTAGAGGATGAGCGCCAGCCAATTCCGGCTCCGACGGTGACATACTGGTCCACGGCGGCGAACTCTATGAACTTGGTGTGGATGCCATACACCTCCACCACCCAGTGTTGCTTGATCGGCACGGAGACCTTGAGTCCGTTCTTGACTATCTGCTGTGAAATGTCCGGGTTGAACGTGTCGCCGCCGAGCGTGACGGGGATTCCCTCAAACCAGCCGAAGTAATTACCCATGGTCAGCGAAAATTTCCCGAAGTCATAGGTCAACATGCTGCTGAGACCGCCCTGGCCGATCGCGCCGCCCGCCAGCATGTCCTCCGACGCCGAGGCAATCGCTCCGCCAGATGGCGTGAGTTGCCAGCTCCACGGCTGGTTGTCGCCCGGCAGAATGATTTTAACCGGCAGCGCGAGCGTCAATCCCGCGCTGAAAATCTTTGCACCTTCGATTTCCGTGTAGTTGAGCGGAACAGACACTCCGATGCCCACGCGGTCGGAAAATGTGAAGCCCATGGAGATGGGCAGCGAATAACTGGTGCCGTTGATCCCCTGGCTGCTGAAGGTGCCGATGTCAGCCACCGCGCCAATGCAGGCGTGGACGGACTGCGCCTCGCTGGCCGCCCGTTCATCGCGGGATTCCACGGGGCCGAAGGCGTAATCATCGAAGGCCTGCGACGCCATCATCGCGGTGGAGCTGTTCGGATTGCCGTCGCTCACGGCGACGGTGGATTGTTCGTTCATCGCCTTGAGAAACTTCGCGTATTCGGACTCGCCGTCCGTCTTGAGGAAGGCGGTGATCTGGCTGTTCAGGTCCGAGCGCGAAGTTCCGGTGAAAGTCTTGGAAAATCCGGTGGACGGTATTTGCAGCGTGGCGGAGGTGCCCGCGCTGTTGATGTTGAAATTAATCGCATTGGCGACGCCGGCATACTGGAGGCTGGCGCTGTAGCCACGATTGGCGAACGACGCGAAACTGCCCTCCGCGTTGATGGCGCTTTGGACCAAGTTGAGCACACTGGAACTGCCGGCGGTGAGGTTCATGGGCGGGCCGCCGTCCGTCGTCACCGTGTTGATGTTAAACAGGTCGCCGGCGACGGCGCGGGTCATCGGGACTGCAACGCAGAGCAGCGTGCAGATGAAGATTGAAACCGGTCGCACGGCGCGGCGGGGCATGTTGGTCGGGTGCATGGTTTTTGAGTGGTTATTTTGATTAATCGGGAGATTGAATGTCTGAAATTCAATCGCTCCGCCGCCACACTAGAAGCGTCTCACCGGGAATACAACCATTTAATTGACGTCGGAGCAGTGGAATAGTTTGCCGCTGAAATGGAACGCCGGACATTGCCCGGCTCGATCTGGCTTAACATCTCCACGCCGAGCAAGGCTCGGCGCTCCAAACCACGCCGCTACTGGATCACCAGTGGATGAACATTAGATGTGGGAGGCCAGATGTAGGCTAGATGTAGGCCACATGCAGGCCAGCATCAGGGATGAATCAAGGGGGAATGGCGAAACGGGCGGCTTGTCAAATTGTCACCGGCGTGACCTTGAAAAGACGCCGAAACGTGATAGCATTGGACATATGGCCGTTGCACGACTCAACGTAGCACTGGAAGGCCTCCGGGGCAAGATAGGCGGCTGGGTTTTCCGCGGGTTCGGGGACATCATTGAGGCTTATCCCGCGCCCGACTTTTCCCGCCGCAAACCCAACGCCAAGCAGAAGGCGTCCAGCAAACAATTCACCCTGGCAGTGCGTTACGCCGACGCGACACTGGCCGACCCGCAACAACGTCCCGCGATTGAACGCCGCGCCAAAAAGCTGGGGCTGACGCCGCGCAGCTATCTCTTCAAGGAATACCGCCGCACCCATCCGCAGGGCAAAAAACGGAAATGAATTTAACCGCGGACCGCGCGGAATTTTTAGCCGCAGATGCACACAGATTAAACGCAGATGCAAAGGCTTTGACACGAACCTCACGAATTCAAATACGCTGAACCGTCGTGCTTGCAGCCCTGACCGAATAACATCAAATAAGATGTTGCACATTTATGGAGTTCACCGTAGAGATCCAAGAATCAAAAAATTGAACTCAGAGGGGTCCTGAAATCCTACAAGTCGGTGCGCGCATTGGATCATGTGTCGCTCAAGATTGATCCCGTCCAGATTGTAAGTTTGCTCGATCCAAATGTTGAACTTATTCGAAAATCAAGAAAAATGGTCGGGGCGGGGAGATTTGAACTCCCGACCTCTTGCACCCCAAGCAAGCGCGCTAGCCGGACTACGCTACGCCCCGAACAATTGATTTAATTGGATTATATTGCGATTTCAAAAATTGCTTCTTGCGCTTTATATACTGGTTTTCTATACTATCGGCATGAAGACCAATTCATCCGAAAATACTGATTATCACTGGCAGAAAACGCCCGTGGCAAATCTTGTTCGTAACGTCCAATCCGGCAATTATTATGCCCGAATCCGGGTGCGCGGCAAGCTCATTTGGAAATCGCTCAAAACCGACCGCATGAGTGTTGCCAAATTGCGTTTGAGCGATTTTCACAAAGAGGAACGGCAACGTGCCGCTGTGCATACGGCGGTTGCCCGTGGGAAAATGACGTTTGGGGATGCTTTGGCCGATTACAAGCAGCAACGTGAGAACGATCCAAATATCAAACCCGGAACCAAAGAATATGATGCCTATCGGATCAAAGCCCTTTTGAAATCGTGGCCGGATTTGGAAAAAATGGATGTCGGCAAAATTACCGTTTCAGAGTGCAGGTCTTGGAGTGAAAAGAACGCCAAAAAAGCCAGTTCATCATCACATAATCATACGGTGAGCATTTTGCGCCGCGTTTTGAAAATTGCCATTGAAGCCGGTGCGCGTTATGACAACCCCGCGCTGGCGGCAAAATGGGTCAAGGAACATACAAAAAAACAAATCAAGCTGCCTGAATCCGGCCAGTTGGAAATACTTGTGAAAGAAATCGAAAATTCAGGCAGCGGTTTTGCCAAGCCCGCCGCCGAATTGGTGCAATTTTTGGCTTATGGTGGTTTTCGTAAAAGTGAAGCCGCCAACATTACATGGGGCGACTGCGATTTTAAGCGCGGGAAGATAATTTTAAGGGGTGATCCTGTCACTGGATTGAAGCGGCGTCGCGCCGGTGAGTTTCGGGAAGTGCCGATGATTTCTGAAATGCGAAAATTGTTGGAACAAATCCGAGCGAAGCGGCCAGATGAACCACAAACCGAGAAAGTGATGCGTGTTTTTGAATGCAAGAAATCCATCACTACGGCTTGCAAGAAATTGGAGATTCCCCGTTTTACTCACCACGATTTACGTCATTTGTTTGCGACGCGCTGCATTGAAAGCGGTGTGGATATTCCGACCGTCTCACGTTGGCTCGGCCACAAGGACGGCGGCGCGCTGGCGATGAAAACTTACGGCCATTTACGCGACGAACATTCGACAACAATGGCGCAAAAAGTCGTCTTCTCGGAAAATCCGTCGAATGTTATTCCCCTTCCGCCTCCGACGACTATTCAAAATGATTCAACGTCGTTGGACAAAAAGGCCATCGCACAAGCAAAGGCAAAATACAATTTTCCGTGGTGGGTATCGAAAAATCCGATGGAAGTTTTTTGGGGGCAACTGAATGAGGAAGCGCAGATTGTGCCTTTGGAAAAACTGCTTGATTGCGCCAAGCAATCAATGAGTCGGGAAGTTTTTTCCGAAGAACTTGACGACAAGGATTCGCTGAAAGACGAATTCATTGAGCGGATTTCAAAGGCTGCATTTGTCGGACTCACTGGCAAAATTCAGAAGAAACAAGCCGCCGCAGTTCTCAAGGTGAGCTAAACTGCTTCACTTGGGCGGCTCTGGCGGCGGAAATGGGCAAGGCCAGTGGTTTGGATCATTTTGATGACGGACTAGTTTTCTCAAATAATCAAATCCATCCCTCGAATAAACTTCGGACATATCCTTTCTCCAAGCGGGAGTCTGGCGCGGCTTGGTATCAAACGAGATTTGCCTGTTCGGTCTGGCGGGCGTCTTCGACAAATTCGCCGCCATCCAAACAACAATCACCGCTCCAATTCCCAATATCCAAACGAGTGCCATAGCGCTGAAATAATACCACATTGCTTTTGGATTTTCACCAGATTTATGATTGCGGGTCGCGGCTTTTTTTGAGCATTTCGGAAACAGTCTTGTCCCCGCTCGGATCGTTCGGCGGGAAGTTGCCTTCGGATTGCTTTTCTTTCGACTGTCCACCTTCTTGGCCGGAATTTCGGGAATTCATTTGAGCGAGTGAACCGATGATAGAACCGCTTTCGCCGAGCGAAGAATTTACCATTGCTTCCGTGGCGGCAGCGGCGGCAAAGGCGGTTCTTATTCCTCCTGCTCCGCCGCCCGCAAAAGTTGTCGCGCCAGCCGTTGCCGCCGCCCGGCCCGCAGAGGCAGCGCCGCTGAACAAGCTGGAAGCGGCGGACTGTCCCGTTGTTATCGCCCTTTGAATGGCGATGGGCGCGGCAATCGTGCTGAAAATAATCCAGATTCCCAAGAACGCGAGTCCCATCAAATTTTGCAAAGAATAAAGCGTGTTCGGGGCAGAGGAAGAACTCAAAAAACTTTGGTCAGTCATAAAATCAATCATGCCCTGCGTAACCAGGCCGGCCACGCCCCAGCCCAGCGGCCAGATCATTATGCCCACCAAATTCAGCAGATAATTCCGTCCTGTTTGTTGAAGCGAGGGAAACGCCAGCATCCCTATGAAAATTGGGGACAAGGAATAGCCGATGAACAAAATCGCGGTTTGAAGGATATACGCCCACCATTCAATCGCACTGGCGAGGCGATAGACGCTGAAATAATCCAAGCCCAGCATATCAGCCGCCTCTGGGATGGAATACGCCAGCCGCTCTACTCGCTCTTTTTTTCGCAACTCCTCCGTGATTTGATTGGGTTCGCTGTCATCCATAAAAGTTTGTGCAGTTTTAGCAGTTTTACCTGAAGGGGGTTGTAATGATTTCATTACAACTTTTTGAAAGCGTGTTTTGCTGGCAAGTGGTCTGAAGCAACGCGATGATCGCCGCTGGTGAGCGTCGGCCATTTTGACTTCCAAAAAAGAGGTCGGCCAGATCAACCTTCAGGGCAAAGGCAAAATAAAGGATGTCCTTGTCCTTGATGCAATGAGTTTGCGTCTCAATTTGCGCCACACCTTCCCGTCCGATGTCCAGCCCGCTCAATTGGAGTCGCTCGGCAAGTTTCGCCTGTGACCAGCCGCGCAAGATTCTCACCCTCCGAATTTGTGGGCCGACAAAATTGGCGGGGGGTTTTTCCTGTTGTGGTTTGCCGTTGATCATTCGTAAAAAATGCGACCTGCAAAAATCGCAACTCACCAATAGCAACGCCGCAGAGAAATGTGAAATCGTGTTTGCCTATTTGTCTTATAGGAAAAAGTTATAGTTTCACTCGAATCTTCTCATTTGCAAAAGGGTTTGCAATTTTCAGAAGAAAGGCACAAGGGGGACGTGGATATAACACAATTACGGTATTATTTGGCGGTCACGGAACTTGGCAGCTTTAGCAAAGCTGCCACGCGCTGCCACGTCTCCCAACCAGCCTTGACCGTGCAAATGCAGAAGCTGGAAGCCAGGATGGGGAAACTCCTCCTGAACAGAAATCACCGTCGGATTGTTCCGACGGAAGCGGGCATGATTCTTATCATGCGGGCAAAGGAAATATTGGCATTGGTTGAAAATGCCAAGTGCGAAATCCGAAATTCCGACAGCATCCATGCTGGCAAAGTCTCCTTCGGGATTTTACCAACGATTGCGCCTTATTTTTTGACTCACGTTTTGGATTCATACATTGCGCGCTGTCCAAAAACACAGGTGTCCGTTCACGAAAACACCACGGATCAATCATTGCAACTGATTGAGTCGGGCAAACTGGATTTTGGCATCATCAGTCTGCCGGTTCGGGAAGATGGTTTTGAAACCGAAACATTGTTTTCCGAAGAAATGTTGCTGGCGATTCCTCCCCAACATCCCCTTTCCAAAAAGCGGCAAATTTTCACGGACGATTTGCGCTCTGAAAAATTCATTCTTTTGCGGGAAGAACACTGTCTCGGAAATCAGGTGATTGGCTTTTGCAACCAGCACGACTTTCATCCCCGCATTGTGTTTGAATGCGGCCAGCTTGCGACCGTTCAATCTCTGGTGGAAGCAGGCATCGGCATTTCCTTGATTCCACAAATGGCAATCAGGGCGACGCCAACAATCATCCACCGGCAACTGGAAAACCCGCGCCCGAAACGCTCTATTGCCGTTGTGACCCGAAGCAAGCGCCATCAGAAAATAGCCGTCCAAGAATTTCTGAAACATCTTCGTCAAGCCGGAAAAACATTTGAGCGAACCGCCTAAACCAAGTTCAGACAAATCTGCGAATTTTATCGCGGGCTTTTCAAACGACGGAGAAATAGACACAATCTCACCGACATGAAGATCAACCCACAACGCTTCTTCAACTTCTGCGCGAACCACGCGCCGTTGTTGCGTGGGTTGGCGGAAGCAAGCGGCGAGATTTCCGAAGCTGATGCAAGGCGGCTCATTCGCACGACTGGGAATTCAGGCGACGAATTGCCTGAAACGACTTGGCGCAGCTTGCGAGAGTTGCAAATACTCGTGCCCGCCGAAGCTGGCAGCGACTTTTACTTTTTAGCAGAGCCGGTGAATCGCCTAGTGGCATATTTATTCGATGAAGCACAGGCCGCCACGCCCGAAATCATTCGCGGCTACATCCAGTCACTCGAAGCTCTCGGCAAGCAACTGTCACGCGCAATTGATGGTGATGACATCTCTGTCGTGCGGCTGGCCTTGGAGGAAATTCAGCAGACGCTTCGCCGCATCCAAGCTGACTTGGACGAGACGCACCGTTCTATTCTCACAGAAGTCGCCCGATACAAAACCGAGCGCCAAACAATTTCCGTGAGGGATAAGTTCCGGCGCATTGTTCACTGGATGGATCGTTACGTTGATCCAATGGTGGAAATTGTCCGTGAGGATGGCCCGTTACGCGGCACGTTTGATGAAGTTGAACGATTGCTGAATCGCGCCCGTGAACACGGATTATTTAACGACTTGCCCGCACTGGAGCGGAACACGCGACATCTGCGGTTGGTGTCACGTCATGCGCTTCGTGTGTTCCAGCAATGCCGCCGTGAGTTGCAGCCGCTTTATGAAAGCCTGCGTCGCTCGTCTTTCATCGCCGAAGGTGCGGCGCTGGCACTCGAACGATTGCAGCGTGATGGACTCGATGGCTGGATTGAGAATCATGTCATCGCATCATGTTCACTTCGCTTGCAGGATGTGCCGGGAGATGGGGCGATTGAACGGGCATTGCGAAATGTTGTTGAACACCCGCCCGAATCAGCACCAGTTCTGGTCTTGCATACCGAAGAAAACACGCCTGCGGCATACCTCCGTCATATCTGGCTCGAATCACTGCCTGACGAGGCGGATGGCAATTTGCCACTGGCAGATTTACTGGGCTGGATCATCAACCGCTATCCACAAAAGGACACTGCTGACACACTGGCGGGATTTACCCGGTTGGTGTTTGATGGAAGGTATTCCGCTCGTTTCACCGCCGCTGAATCCCGCGCTTACGAAACACATGATGGCGAATTGCACGCCAACCCCGTCGAACTCACCTCCCCATGAACGCATTGCCACACGTCCAAGAAATCTTTGACCGACTCCGGCGCGGCAGTCACCTGTCACCGGAAGACGAACCAGCTTTTTCCGCAGTAGCAGCAAATCCCGAAGCGTATGCCGAGTATTTTGAGCCGTTGGGTCTAAAATTGGTGCGCCATCCGCGCGAGTTCTTTTATTTTGCGCCGGAGTCTGCCGAGAGCGTTCCCGATACGCTCCCGCGCATCGCTGTCTTCTCGTTCATCTTGATTGATCACGCTGACAACACGGGAAAGCCCATCGAAGACTTCCTGCTCAACCAGCACTTTTTTATTTCCCGGCTCCCACACCTGTCACTCGACCGCTATGCGGCATTGCTTCGGCAAGTGGAAATCGAGGATGCCGCTGGGCTGCGACAGGTTCTCAAGAACATGGAGCGGCTCGGGTGGGTAAAGTTTCATGGCGAAGACGAGTTCCGGTTTCTTCGTCCATTTCATCGCGTGTTCGACAAGTGCCTTGAACTTTCCGCCACGAAGGGCGGCGAGACGCCATTACCCCAAGCTGAAGTCTGATCATTGCCATGCCCAACGGACCACAAAAACTTATCCTCATCAATGCCGGGCGTTACGACTACGCCGAGGTCGAACTTGGCGGCACGCTGCAAATCGTCGGGCCAAACAACACGGGCAAGACTTCACTGATCAACACGCTTCAGTTCCTTTATCTTGATGACCGGCGGCAGATGGATTTTGGTCACTCACCAGAGGCGACGCGGGATTACTATTTTCCGAATCAATACAGCTATGTGTTATTTGAGTGCCTCGGAGCGCGCGGTAAATTTGTTCTCGGCTGGCGCGGCCAGAGCAAGGCAGCGGGTGGTGAGCCGGAACGGTTTTACTATGAAGGAGAATTTGCATCCTCCGACTTCGTCGCTGAACAAGACCAGGTGCGCGAACCAAAAGCCGTCAGTGCCAAGTTAAGCGGCAAGAACTACACTACCCTCAAGAGCGCACAGGATCATCGCGAACTGCTGCTACAAGCTACGAAAGGTGAAGGTCAAGGCACTGGAATCGTTGCGCTGCGCGACAATGACAAGTATCCGCATTTCCGCGAGATTTTGAAAAATCTGCTCTGCCTCAGCACCATTACGCAGGATCAAATGCGCGACCGATTGCTGATGTTGGCTGGGCTGCCGACGGAGAAACACGCACTCGATGTTCGAGAACTGTTTGGCGAAGAGTATAGAAACATTCTCGATCAAAAGCAGAAGCTAGTGCGTTTCAAAAAGCACCAAGACCAAATCGAAACTCTTGTGGACACCTGCGCCCGGCGCGACACGATTCGCGGTGAACTTATCTATCGCTGGAGCGACTTGCGGGCGAAGTGGGAAAATTTTGATGCCGCGCACGCGTCGAAGATTGAAAAGTTCAAGAAAGATGTTCAAGACGGAACGGAGCGAATTCAGACGCTTCAGGCCGAAGTGAATGATCGGCGTGCTGAAGAAATTTCGTTCTCTGGAACCAAAGGCGGCTTGCAGACGGAACTCAACCAGCTCGCCGCGCAAGCCAAAGAGTTCAAGGATTTCGTGGAAGACATCGAGCTCGAAGCCTTGAAAAACGTCAGAACAGAGATCGTCCGTCTTGAGCGCGAATTGGCCGATTCCGAAAACAAGACGCGCCGGGAAGCTGAAAACAAAATTCAAGTCTATGGCGACTTGGTGAAACAGAAGCAGCAAACCATCGCACATTTCGACCGCGCGCTCGTCACCGTATTGCGTCGCAAACTCAGTGACGATGAGCTTGCGCCGCTGGCGCAGCTTTTTAATTTTGACCTGCTCCATCAGCCAGTCGGTGAGGACGGAGTCCGTTTGCACAAGCATGACGAGTTCGTTCGCCTGCTCAAAGTCTTGGCTCGGCGCATTGAGAAGAACGTGTATCGCGACGATTTGGTTGAGTTGCCCTTGCCCGCAAGCCAACACAGCCTTGCCCAGCTTGCTAATCCCGACGCGTTGCGAGAGCGGTTGATGGAGGATGAAGCAACGCTCACGCACTGGCAGACCATCCTAAACGCCATCGTTCAACGGGAAACACTGGAAGCGCAATTGCGCGCCAAGCGCGAAGAAGTCGAAGGGAAAAAGGACGCGAGCGGGAAGGAAATTGTCGAGGGAAAGGCCAAGCGTCTTTTGCGTTTTGAGCAGTTCCAAATTGCCAAGGGAAACGAGCCGCGCTTGAAGGCTGAATTCAAGCAAGCTGAAGACTCGTTGAAGGCGGCTGGCGTGCAAATCGGGAAGCTGGAAAAGCAAATTGAAACTACTCGCGGGGTGAAAGAAAAAGCGGAGCAAGCCAAGGTTGCAGCAGAGAATCAGTTTAACGCTGTGGTGGGGCGGTTCAACGATTGCGTATTTCCTGAATTTCCCGGCAAGGCTACCACGCCCGACGAGGCGATACCCGACGACTTCGATGCCGCCGTTAGTTTATTCCTCCGGCAGCAAAAGAAACTGACCGAACTCGACTTGCAGGTTCGCAATGCCTTTCACGACATCGAAACCACACTTGGCAGCGATTTCGTCGGTGCGGATGAATCGGACACCATCCGCCGACTACGCGAAGAACTGGAAGCACTGCCAGAACACGAAGAGGCGCTGCGAAAGAATTGGGAACACCAATTGACTGAAATGCGCGGCTCCTGCGGAGAAGTCCTACGCGACTTGGACAAGGTGAAGGGAGCCGTAACCGACTTGAACCGGGCGTTTAAGGGAGTTCAGGTTTCAAACCTCATGGCAATCTGTATGGATGTGATTGAACTGACCGACTTGGTTGGCTCACTCCGCAAGCTTGCCAACGTCGAGCAGCCCGGACTTTTCGACGACAGCACTCGACTCGAAGCAGTGCTCGACGGCTTCCGGCAGAAGTTCGAGAACAATCCGCTACTTCGCTACGCTGATCTGTTCACCCTGCGCTTCACCGTCACCGGCGATGACGGAAAGCCGCACCACTACCACGACTTCAAACAAGGCGTCGAATCACACGGAACGACTATCACCATCAAGGTTCTGTTCAATCTGCTCATGCTTCGCAGCCTCTTGCGGGAAGCCTCTAGCAAGTCGCTGCTCTGCGAAGTGCCGTTCTTCCTCGATGAAATCCATTCACTTGACCCAACCAACCGTCACGCCGTTCTGACTACCGCGCGCAAGCTCGGCTTCATTGCTATCACAGCCGCGCCAGAGTCCGTGAGTGAAGTGGACGCGCTTTATTTTCTGCAACCGCAAAAGGGGCGCATTGTTCTTCGCCACAAACATCGCGTGGCAGTCAAACGCGCATCCGCTGCCAGCAAGCGATGAAACTCCAAGCCCAAGTTCAAACCAAGCTGCGCGAATTGGTGGAGAACGGGGCGTTGCCCGCCAGTCAATGCGGTCAGGCATTCCTGAAACTCCTCGCGCCAATGCTCGACAGCAAAGTGCTGGAATGGAAGCGAAGCGGTGGTGGCCGCAGACTCGTGGTGAACAATGCCGATGCTTTGCGGGGTTTTTACCGACAGCGATTTCCAGAAGCAAACTTGCCAATGGGTGCTGGAAGTCGCGTTACAAGTGTGAGCCGCTTCCGTGATACTAAAGCGATGGCGAACAGCGAGAATGAAATCATTTCCATTCGCGCGTGGCGAAACGATGCCTTGTTAAAAGATGGCAAACCTGTTGGTGCGGCAACAATCACAACAGCGCATGGCGTTTTTTCTTTTCTGCTGACGAAGGATTGTCCCTATGAATTGCATGGCTCGTGTGCGTTAGTGGAAAATCCAGCGGTGTTCACAATTGCCGAGCAACTCAACCTTGGCGTCGGCTTGATAATTTACGGACATGGGCGGATTTCAAATCGTGCTATTGATTGGCTGGCTCGCATGACTAACTCTAGCTTTAATTTGCTTCATTTGCCAGATTACGACCCCGTTGGTTTGTCCGAATTTCAGCGACTGCACGCACTGCTCGGAAAACGTGTTGTTCTCCATTTACCAGCCGACTTGGAAAAGCGCTTTCACGAATTTTCCAAAGGAGACTTGCTAAAGAAAGGTAACAATCAAGCGATGCTCGCTCAACTCCGACGCTCGGACTTGCCCGCTGTCCGTAGCGTGGTTGAACTGATTGACTGTTACAACGCGGGACTGGAGCAGGAAGCTCTGCTGATAAATCTCCATTCGTGATTTTCAATGTGGTCAGCGTTTTTTCTCAAAGCCGAAGGCTTGATGCTCCGCTTCGTGAATTCCTAGAAGCCGCAGACTTGCGAAGTGAGCATTGGCACAGGAGGAACGAAACGGCGAGTTTAAGCCAGTTTCGTAGTGTCCTTGCCAAGCGCAACGAAGCATATAATGCCAGCGGCAATTCCACGAAGTCTTAAGCGGATTTCAGCCGCGATGCTGCGGCTGGCAAAGATTTAATGCGCCATCACCACGCGCACTTTGGGGGTCATTTTGGAATTTTTTACACGCGATTGTCGCACGGCGGTTTTGACAGATTCGGTTTTGGCCTCCGGCTCGACCTCGACGGACTGTTCGGTCGCTTCCGCCTCCAGTGAATTTGCGGCCTGATTTTTGGTGATGTCCAAAGCCACCTCTAATTCTTTTTGCCGCACGGCGAGCGATTCCAATTTTGCTTCATGCTCGAACGGCTGGCCGATTTTGGTTTCCAGTTCCCCGCACTTCTTCTCCGCGTCCGCCAGTTCGCTTTGTTTGTGCGCCAGCCGGTCTTCCATGTTCTGCACGAAGTATTCGAGCGAGCGAACCGTCCCCAATGAAGTTTCGGTGGCGTCCAAGGCATAATGATTTTTTCCTTTCAGCACAAATTCAACTCTGCCCCAAAGCGATGCGCGAACGGAAAGCTCGAAGCCCGCAAACGAACCGATGTCGAACTGGTTTTGTGCGCCGTGAACGCGGCGAGCGATGCGGGTGAGCAGTTCACCGGCAATGGCACGGTCTTTGACAACTGATTTTTCCAACATGATTTGAAAGGCGTCGCCCTGCGTGCTAATGCGTTGCGCCATGTCCAGTTTTAGATTTTCGATGTGCTGTTTGAAATCGGGAATTTTTTCAACCAACCGGCGCAGGTCGGAACGGATGCGATATTGTGTTTCGCCGTGCTGTGAACGCAGCCGGTTCAAGCGCATGACTTCAGCATCTACCGCCGCCTTTTCGATCACCATCGGATTGCCCGACGCGATGGCCTTCACTTCGGCATACGTCAGCGCCCGCGAATCAATGTCTTCGATGTGCCGGATGTGCGTGTCGCCTGTCATTACCTGATGAATGAACTTCGCTTTGGTCTCAAGCGTCTGCCACATATACGCATCGAAACTGCCCTCGGTGACGTAGCGATAAATCTGAATCATTTTGTTCCGATTACCCTGCCGCAAAATCCGGCCTTCACGCTGTTCCACGTCGGCGGGTCGCCACGGCGCATCAAGATGATGCAAAGCGATGAGGCGTTCCTGCACATTCGTTCCCGCGCCCATTTTTTGCGTGCTGCCCATAAGAACCCGCTTTTTTCCAGATTTCACCTCCTTGAACAAAGTAAGTTTTTCAACATCGCTGTCGTAATCTTGCATGAAAGCGATTTCCTCGGCGGGGATGCCGCGTTGCACCAGCTTGGCTTTCAGGTCGTCGTAAGCGCAAAACTGGCGGCGCAGTTTTGACGGCGTGGACAAATCACAGAACACCATTTGGGCGCATCGGTTTTCGTGCGTGTCCTGCCAGATTTGAAAAATCTTGTCGGCGGCAAGATTGATTTTGCTTTGGGGCTGGTCTTTGTATTCCGGGTCTAACACGCGCAGATCCAAAGCCGCCTTGCGACCCTCGCTTGTGATTTTGAGCATATTATCTTCGCTCGGATGGACTCGTCCGCTGCGGATCGCATCCGCGCGGACAACCAACATTGCAACGAGTGCCTTCAACTGCGGCGTGGCCGGCGCGCGGACAATCATCGGCTTGCCGGTCTGCATCTCCGGCACGGGCAACTTCAACTTGTCGGCGGTCTGGATGTCGGCAACCTGACAGAAAATTTGCATCAGCTCTGGCACGTTGATGAAACGCGCAAAGCGCGTGTTGAGCCGGTAGCCCGCGCCGTCCGGCGCAAGCTCCATCGCCGTCACCGGCTCGCCGAACGTCGCCGCCCAGGAATCGAAGTGCTGCAACTGCTGCTTTCGCAACGTCCCGGTTTGCAGGTAACGCTGCATCGTGAACATTTCGGCGACGCTATTGGCAATCGGTGTGCCGGTGGCGAACACCACGCCGCCGCCGCCGTTGATCTCCTGAATGTAGCGGGTCTTCAAAAGCATATCGAAGGCGCGCTCGGATGAAGTTTGCGGCAGTCCGGCGATGCGCGTCATTTTCGAGATGTAAAACAGATTTTTGAAATAGTGCGCCTCGTCCACAAAGAGCCGGTCAACGCCAAGTTCCTCAAACGTAAGCGTGTCGTCCTTTTTTTCGCTGGCGGAAAGCAATTCCAGTCTGGTTTCCAATTTCTTCTTGGCGGATTCCAGTTGCTTGACGGTGCGCCGGTTGTCGCTTTCCCCTTTGATCTCACGCAGCGCGTTATCCAAGTCGTCGAGCTGGCTCTGGAAAAAATCGCGCCGGTATTTTTCGGACATCGGGATTTTTTCAAAACCGGAATGGGTGACGATGATGGCGTCCCAATTTCCCGTTGCGATGCGGCTCATCAATTCGCGGCGCTTGTGCTTTTCAAAATCCTCCTTGGTCGCCGCCAGAATGTTCGCGCTCGGATACAGCATGAGCAGTTCGGATGAAAACTGGCCGAGCATATGGTTGGGAACGGTGAACATTGGTTTGCGGGCGAGTCCGAGCCGTTTCAATTCCATGCCTGACGCGACCATCGTGTAGGTTTTGCCCGCGCCGACAACATGACCAAGCAGCGTGTTGGGCGTTTGCACAATGCGCCACACGCCTGACTTTTGATGATGCTGCAATTGGATGGTGTGGCTGGCTCCGGGCAAAGTCAGATGTTGCCCATTGAATACGCGCAACCGGACGGCATTGAATTCCTCGTTGTATTTTTTGGCAAGGCGTTCGCGCCGGTCATCGTCCTGCCAAACCCATTCCCGAAAACGGTCTTTGATTTTCTGCTGTTTTTCCCGCGCGCCCTCGGTCGAGTTGGCGTTGACCACCTGTTTGTCCTTTTTGCCGTCCTTAACCGTGTCGTAGATGGTTGGCGTTCGCAAATTCAGCGCGTCTTCGACTAATTCCAAAGCCGATGCACGGTTCGTTCCCCATTCGGTCGTGTTGGCAACCGAGCCTTTGGTCAGCGGCCCAGCCTGCACCGTCCAAGTGCCAAGTTGGGCGGTGAACAAAACTTTGATGTCATCCGCCGCCAGCAACTCGCGGGCAAACTTTTCAAAGTCTTTAACCGGAATCCAGCACGCGCCAAGTCGCGCGTCAATTTGAGTCGCGGACAAATCCTCCGGCTGGACGGATTTGAGCGCGGCGACATTTTCCTGAAAGCGCGGCTCGGTAAGGCTGGCGGCTTCGGCGATGCGAAGTTTGTCGCGGACATCACCGGAAAGATAATGGTCTTCCGTTTCCCACAACTGCGTTTGCGGATTGAGAAACAACACGCCCTTGAGTTCCGGCAGAAATTCATCTGCCGGACGGTTCAACAACGAAGCCATGTGTTCCAAATCCACGCGGCCTTTTTCATTCAGTGAAACAATGACGGCTTCCTTGGGTGATTGAACTGATGTGATGGGCTTTTGTTTTTGAATCGTGCGCTCACGAAAAATGGCCGTCTTGACCGCCTTGTTGGTTTCCGAATCGTAATTTTCCAGCGAGAACAAAAGCGGCAAATCCGGGTCGCCGCGAAAGGCGAGCGCATTCACGCGATCCGACATCGGACCGAAACGCGCCGCAAAGCGGTCGTAGGTTTGGTTTAGCTGGTCGCGCGCAAGTTTGATTTCAGATTCTTCCGCATCTTCCAATTGTGTCCGCAAACATTGGCGCACCGCATCCCGCACCTTGACCATTCCTCGAATCCGCAGTTTTGTTTGAACCGGCAAATGCGGCAGCGGAATCAGCTTGTCGCCTTCGCGTAGCGCAATTTCATCATCATGAAGCGTGTAAGAGTTGGGCTTAACATGGCCGGGCGCGGGGATGGACTGTTCCCCTGCCGCTGCATCAAGCGAACGATTGAGAGGCTCGTAAATTTTTTGAGGCAATTGCTTAATCGCTGCGGCAAGTGCCTCCTTGATGTCCTTGCCATCACTGACGAGCGTGGGCTGGCTTTGCGAATACATCCGCCCTTTAAGTTGCATCTCACCGAGCATCATGTGCTGGTTGTTGACGAAATACTCGTTGATCGGAATGACTTCGCCGTTCGTGCTGGTGTAGGGAATTACCTTTTCCCATTTAACTCCTTTGGTGGTTTCACGCGGACGCAGCTTTTTTAGAATGATGATGTCCGTGGTGACTTCGGTATTGGCGTTGCGTTTGAAGGCCGTGTTCGGCAGACGGATTGCGCCGATCAAATTGGCGCGCTCGTTCACATACTTGCGGAGCGTGTTGTCCATTTTGTCCATCGTCCCGCGCGATGTGATGAACATGACGATTCCACCTGGCCGGACTTTTTCGAGTCCTCTGGCAAAGAAATAATCGTGAATGAGAAAACCCTGCTTGTTGAACTTCGGGTCAAACGGCTTGTAATCGCCAAAGGGGATGTTGGAAATCGCCACGTCGTAAAATTCATCCGCCACATTTGCCTTTTCAAAAGCCTCGTTGCGGATGTCGGCATCTGGATAAAGCGCCTTGGCGATTTGCGCCGTCACCGGATCAAGCTCGATGCCGGTGATGACAGATTGCGACTGCATGGACTCCGGCATGAAGCCGACGAAATGGCCGATGCCGCAAGCTGGCTCCAAGATGCGCCCCTCTTTGAATCCCAATCGCTCCAAGGCCGCATACATTCCGTGGATTACTTCACCGGATGTGTAATGGGCGTTTAGCGTGGAAGCGCGGGCAAGCCGGAATTCTTCTTTGGAAATCAGCTTGGCAAGTTCCCGGCTCTCGGCCTGCCAGTCGGTTGCCGGATTGAAGATTTGCGGCAGTCCGCCCCACCCAACATAGCGAACCAGCGCGGATTTTTCCTCTTGAGTAGCCGGTCGGTTTTCGGCCAGAAGTTTGCGAACCAGTTTGATCGCGGCAAGATTGGCGCGGCACTTTTCCTTGGGCGAACCTGCGCCAACGCCATCGGCGGGGGAAATCCGATAGTTGTTCCGATTGCGGACTACTCGCTCTGCTCTGGCGGCAACAGGATGTATTCCTCCCGCACCATTTCCCAGGCTCGGTCGTTCGCCTGTTGTGCCGTCAAGCCTTGCTGCTGGAACTTCATGGTCAGGTCGTGCATCTCGCTCGCCGTTTTCTCCTCGGCCTCCAAGAGCATTTCCTGAAGGATGCCCTTGGCCTCCATTTCCGCGACCATGTTCGGAAGGAATTCGCGCCAATGCTTCTCCGCCATTCTGCCGTATTGGGTCAGTGTGATTGCTGTCATAATTATTTTGGTTGAATGAAAATAAATTTAACTGCTCGTCATCAGTTTTTGCGCTTGGTAGTTTCGACGCCATAAAAAATTAGCTCAACCTAAAATTATTTCCAGAAATAAATAAATGTCGTCCGATGCGGTCGCGTTTCACTTCAAGCGACGGCATCGAAAGCCCTTGGTTGCTTCAAAGCGGAAAGGCAAAGTCTTACGGCTTTTGTAGGCTGGGCGCGTAGGTCGCCGCTGGAACGGCGAACGGAGCGCCAGCCGTAGCAAAAGCCGCAAGTCTTTGACCCGCGCAAATACTTATGCCGCCATGCGTCTTCCCGCTCCCGCACCTTGTGTCTGCGCTTTGGAATTTTCCTCGCGCGGATTGGTAAGGCGAAAAACGTGCCGGGCAATGGAAGCCGTCGCCCGCTCGCGCTGGTCTTCCGGCAGGCGTTTCAAGAGCGTTTCAAACGCCTGCTTCGCTTCGGGATCGCCGTCAAGTTTTTGCACTATGCCGCTGTTCATCTTTTGCATCCGCTCGTATTTTTGAATCTCGTTCAAGACGAGCTTGCGGACGGCGCGTTCGTGAGGCAGTTCATCAAAAAATTTGAACTGGTCGGGATTGGCTTTTATCCACGCATCAATCTTTTCATTGGTGCGCGGGTTTTCACGGTATTGAACCGCCCCGTTTGAACCGGGTGCGGCATTTTTCAGTTTTGTTTTTTCCATACGTTTTGGTTGTTGCTGTTTTCAAATCACCAATCATTCGTCCCCTTGACGGAAGGGGTGGCTGGTGCGGTGAACGGGGCTTCGGTCTGTGCTTTCCGAAATTCTTCTTCGAGGGCATCCATGCGTTTCTCGGTCGTGGTCACTTCACTTTTAAGTTGAACATTCTCCTGGGCAACCTGCGCCGTCGTCGAAAGGGTTTTGGAAAGCTGGTTGAGGGCTTGATTCATGCGCTGGCCTTGCACAATCAAGGCCAACGTCGCGGCTTTCTGCCGGTCAACTTCCGCGACGACTTCCGGTGTGAGCGGGCTGTCCTTGTGTGCTGGATCAATGATGCCGATTACCGGCCCGCCCGGAACATTGGCGGGCGCGTTGGGATGAAGATTCCATTTGGCAGTCGTCTCCACGCGATAAACGGTGTGCGCCTCGTGCATCACCAAGCCGTCGTTCGGGTCAACGTAGCGGCCAAACGAATACGCCTTCAGGTTTTCGCCGTAGCGCACGGATTCCATGTCCTCGGTATCGAGTGTCGTCCCTGACACGGCGGGCGGCATTTGCACGATGACAGGTTTCTTGCTGGCGCAAGCAGGTAGCAAAATAAGCGGGAGAAAAATCAGGATTCGCTTCATGGTGTGACTCCGTTTCGAGACATGGCCGCGTTGGGCGGAAAATAATTCCGCGTTGGCGCGGTCGGCTGGTTTGTTTCACTGTCAAAATCATTGGGCGTGAATCGAGTGCCGCCAATGGCGGCGTCCGATTCGTCAATCGTCTGCGTGACGTAAAGATAAAATTGTTTTCCGGCGGGAACGCGGACATAGAAACCGTCACGTTGAATGGTGTTCAAAATTTGCTGCGCGTAGGCTTGCAAGACACTTTGCGCGCCGGTAAGCGGGGCGTTCTCCAACGTGGGGGCAATCTGGTTGCCCAAAATGGTCGGTTGTGTCTGGGTGAACGCCGCCGCCGCGCCGCTTAAAAATGTCGCTGCGAATAATTTTATTTCGGCCATGTCGTCGCTTTTGAGAACCTGCCCGCGCAATCCCGCGCTGCCGTCCGTGATAGCCCAGCCGTCGCCGCTCGGATCGGCTTCACGGTCAAGCGCGATGCCCGAAAGTTTCAATTCCTCCCCGGTTTGCCAAACCAGCGTCCAGTTGCCGCTGCTTGCGATGCGTTCGCGGCTGCGGTCGGTCTGTGCGTTGCCGTGAACTTCCGTGCCAGCCGGAATTATCAACCGGCCTCCAAAATAAATGTCTTCCGTCACCAACCCGATGATGGGAGTTTGGATGCCTGATGAATCCACCGTGACGATGAGTTCGCATGGGATCAACCGGCCATACGGCGCATAATTTTTGCTCAACTGCTTTTGTTCGGCTTGCGGCGTCTCGGCAAACAGGCTGATGGGCAGCACTTCCGGCTTGGGCGGGGCATGATTTGACTGCCCTTCGGCCTCCGGCTGCGAGGCCGTGTCCGGCGCGAGTAAGGCCGTGGACGGTGGAAGATTCGGCAATGGCGAATAGTTTGTGTTCTGAAAAGTCTGCATCGTCTGTTTGCTGGCGGCTGCGGCTGCGGCCTTCGTGGAATAAACAAGAGGCTGCGGTTTCGTTGCACCGGGCAAAAACCGTTTGCACGCAAAGAAGATGACGCCCAGGACGACGCAAAATAAGAGAAACGCGCCCGCCGGTGTTTTGAAAAAATTGATGGCGTTGCGGGGATTTATCATCGGCCTCGTCCTTTGATTTTTGTTTCAGGAATTTGCGCGGGCGCGGGCGCGGGCGCGGAAATGACGGGTGCAATTGGGGCTGGAATTGGGTCAATCGTGTGCGCGTCCAGAATAATAAAAAAATCATTCTTGATGGACATATCGTTGCGCCCGCCGTTGGGTGTGCCGGTCACGGCAAAATAAGCTGGAGCCTCCGCGTATGGCGGCACAACGCCGCTGGCATCGCTGATGGACTGCGGATAAGTCCGCTCGCCGACGCGGAGCGAAAAACCATTGGGCGCATACTGAAGCTCCCTGTCAGTTTTGTTGGTGACGCCCACGCGAAAAATAAGCGTGTCTTCGGGATTGAATCGAAACACCTCCTCGATCTTCACGGCGTAGTTGGTGCAATCCAAAATGCGCGGCTCGTTTTCGTAATTTCGATAATCTACGTCGGCGATGGCTTCGGGATGATATGCTCTCAAAAGCGGATAGGCTTTGGCCTTGTCCAGCAACGCGAGCAAGCGCGTAGGCGTCACCGGATCGGTTTGCACCGTTGCTGAATTGTCCGGCGGGATTTCAAATGTGACGGATAAAAATGGCTCGTCGCTTTCGACGAGTTCAAGGACATACGTTTTGTTGTTCCAACGGATATTTACATTCGTGGTCGCTTTTCTCATTTCGGCGCGCACGGAAAAGAAGGATGAACCTTTGGTGTGGGCGATGAGGAAGGCGGCGGGTTTTTGCGGATCAATACTGGCCTGCGCCGCGTCCATCGCCGAAATCGGGCCGGGAAAACTGATGGTCGTGACGCGGTAGCCGGAAACCGGAATGGTATAAACAGTTTGCTCGTCCAGGATAAAATCCTGAATGGCCTTGTCCTTCGCGCCCGCGATGAGACAAACGCCCATCAATAAACTAATTGCCAGTCGTTTCATATTTGAAGTCATTTACGGCCGTTGGGAATCTTCCGTTCTGCACCATGTTGGGATTGCGTTGCAACCGGAGTGACAACTTGAAGGGAATCGCCTCCGTGAAAGGTTTGTCCTGAAAAACGCCGTCCCGAATAAGCTGGCCGGTCACTTGGGTCAGCACGAAATCCTCCCGCGTGTTAAGAATGTCAATCGCGCTGATTTCAACTTTTTGATGCAACTGCTTGGATTTGAATTCAGGTTCTTCAGCGAATTGATAGGCCGATGCTTTGAGATAAGCCTGTTTCAAGAACATCTGCTTCAACAAATCGTCGTTATCAAAACCCTTCGGATTGCGCTCCAGAAAGGCCGTGGCCGCGAGTGTGCTTTGTTCGACGTGAAGCTCTTTGGCTTCTTCAAATTTCAACAATGGCGAGACATAAAAAGTGTTGGCGGGGTCAATGACGATAACCCGCTCGCGTTGTTTGAAACTTTGGACGAGAAAATAACGGTCAACCGACGCGCCGATTAGCACGAGCATGGCAAAGCCAAACCAAAACCAGACGAGCCGGTCTTTCTCGACAAAGATTCGCGTCGGATCAAAACGCGGTTTTGCCTCGACAACCTTCTTGTCGTTCGAGACGGGCGTTTCGCGCAGTTCAGCGGGTTGGGTTTCCATTGGTGGATTGCGTCCAAATCGGCGGGGACGTATTGAGTTTGAAAGTTTTGCTGTAATTGCTGATGGCCGTTGGCAACTGGCTTTCCGGCGTCGGTTGAAATTTCAACTTCCGCGCGTTTGATTGAAGCACCAAGACGGTGACGCTGCCGCCAACCATCGCAATTACGGCGATGAGCAATAGGATTTTCAGTTTCATTGGCTGTCAGTGGGGAACATCGGCGGCTGGGTGTTGAGTTGAAAATTCGTCCGGTAGTTGTCAAATGATTCAACCATTTCCGCCTTCTGCTCCTCCTGCTCGGCGGTGGCCTGTTTTTGGGCGTCGTTCCGGTTTTCAATGTCCTGCTCGACGCTCACGGCGACGGCCTGATCAATTTCCTTGTCAGTCGCGGCCAATGCCGAATTCTGGCCGATCAAGACGCCGGTAAGTTTTTGCACTTCTGATGCGGTCGTCGCCGATTGCAACGCTTCGGTCGTCGAAGCAATGGCGTCTTTCAACGCCTGTCGGCGTTGCAGCACGTTGGCGGTGACGTTGGAATAATTCGCGGTCGCGTTGTTAATCGCCTCGAAAGGTTTGTAGTCGGTGGTCTCACGCTGGATTTGATTTCCAGACGGCGTGGTAAAGGTCGCGCCAATTTGATTGTAAAGGCCGTTGGCGTCGTAAGTGAGAGCGGCCACGCCATTGGCAGTTTGTTCAACTGTCGAAATGGTCTGGCCAAGCGGCGTCTGCGTGAGGTCGGATGTCAGCGCGGATATGCCGGTGACATTGAGAATCTGCGACGGGTCGCCAAACTCTTTATTGTATTGCTGCAACTGTTGAAGCTGGTCGGAGAGCTGCGTAATCTGCTGAACTTGGTTGTCCACCATGTCAACGTATTGGGCGATGTTCTCGGCTTGGTCGAGAATCTGCTGAACATTGCTGATGGGGTCATAAACAATCCACTGTGCGCGGGCGGAGAACGCCAGCGGCAGGGCGATGAGGGTTATTGCGATTATTTTTTTCATGTTTGTTGTCCTTTCGTTTTTTGATGGTTGCTGGTTTTGCCCGCTAGTTTTCGATTCGCAGGTATTTGGTCGTCGGGTTCAAAATTGTTCCGTCAATCGTTTGTTCGGGAATGGGGATGGCATACAGGCTGATGTTTTCGGGCAGCGTCTTTTTCTCCTGCTGTTGGTGAATCAAAATCCAGTATTGTTGTTTCACCGCGTCGCTCCGGCCTTTTTCATAGCCGGTGGCGTAGGCATTGTCCGCCGCCTTGCCCGCCAGATAATTCGCGCCTTCGCTTACCAAAACGCCGCCTGCCGCGCCTGCGGCGGTGATGGCCGGATTGCCGTTGGAAAATTTATTGGCGAGATAACCGCCGCCCGCGCCCAATGCCATGTCGCTGACGGGTCGAACGGCGGCACATCCAGAAATAAAAATCGGAACAAGAAAAATTGAGATGAGATGATGGGATTTCATACGGCCTCCGAGAGTTGTGGTTTGCGTGAAAAAGTTAAAATTCCTTCGGTGACATTTTTCGCACCGCGCAATTCTTTGGCGCGTTGTTCAAAATGCTCGCCGCTCGAACTGGAGCAGTAGAGCATTTCGGGGGAAGTAAAATTGTAAGCCGTCCCGCAAATCGGACGGTTGGAATCAATGTGGAGATAAGTGAACGCGGAGTATTTTGCTCCGGCCTGATGGTCGGGCAGCGTGTAATTCATTATCGTGTGCTTCGTGATTTCGGGAATGGCGATGTCCCGCGCGATGTCGTCCAGATCGGCGCGGTCGTTCTGGCGCATCAGGAAAAACTGCCGGCTGTTGCCAAACACGGCGGAACGGATGCGACTTTGTTTGAAGCGCGCATATTGCTGGACGATGGAAATGTTCCAGCAATTGAATTTGCGAAGCTGCGCGTAACTTTCCTTCACGATTTCCTCGCCGCCCGGAATGTCGAGGAAGCGGGCGACTTCCTCATAGACATTCCGTTTCCGCAAAGCGCGGGGCAAAGTGATGATGTGCTTTCGCGCATGATTGGTGATGAGAAAACCGGCTGCGGCTCGCAATTCTTTTGCGCTGTCAGGGATGTAGCCTAATTCAAAATGGGCGATTTTTCCGGTGAGTGACAGATTGCTCGCGCCGTCGAACAATGCGCCATAATTTCCATCTCTGCACCACGGCAGGAGCAACGTGGAAATTTCAATAATCTGGTCGCGTTCCGCGCCGCTCGCGTCCAGCGACATCAACTCCTGCAACATCCGGTGAGACGGATACTCGTCGGTTTTGAAATAAGCGAAGGCGATGTTGCGAACTTCTTTGACGGTGTTCGGGTCTTTGAAAAATTTCAGAACTTCGCCCTCGGCCAATTGTTTCTCGTAACTTTTCGCCTCGTCTTCATTTGATTTCAACCAGTCGCGGAAATCGGCAAACGCCTCCAGCATCGTCGCGCCCGGCGGCATTTTCTCCCTGCGATAATGAGTCAATGCACACGCGCGCCGCGCCACTTCCATCATTTTATTTTCGTTTTTGCGTGTCCAATCCTGAAAGACATCCTCGTAAAGCAGGTTGATATATTTAGCTATCTGCGCCTGCCGCAACATTTGTTTGTCCTCGCTCTGGCTCAAGCCAACCATGCGCGCAACAAGCGCGGTGGCAGATGCCAGATGATCCGGCGTCAACGGCAGTCCCTTCGTATCGAGGTAATTGATGGTGATGTCGCCGTCCGGTTGAATCACAATCGGCTTGGCATCCGGCTCGACCGTCTGCGTGTAGATGCCGTAAGACAGCCCTTCCTCGATGATGACGGTGTAGGCGTAATAATTTTCCGTCTGCGAAAGCAGGTCGCAAATCGTGACGGATTTGCCCGCGCCGCTCATGCCAAGTAACACCGCGTGTTGCGGTGATTGGTTGCCCACTGAACCTGAAAAGGTTTTGATGCCGACAAGATTCTGGTTCGGGCCTTCGTAAATCGCCTCGGCTGAATCAAGGTGGCCGGTGAACGTGGACGCAATCGGCAGCATATCGGCGATGTAGCGGTTCTCGCCGTAAAGTTTCCGTGAGTTGTATTTGCTCCACGTCCAGCCGGGCCACGTCTGATAAAATAATTTCTTTGAAGTGCTGGGCAGCGTGCTTTCTGCATACTGCGCCGAATTCATGGAATTGATGGCGTTTTTTATTGCCGTCGTTTTGGCAATCAGCCCTTCCTTGCTTTTGTCCCAAGTGCGGATGGCAAACAACACTTTGAACGGAATCGTATGTCCCTGCATGAGCGCGGCAATTTTCTTTTGCTTTTTGTCCATGACGGTCAAAAGCGAAAGTTTTTTCTCGCTGGCATAATCGCCCGCGATGCGGTCGTGTTCTTTTTCCTCCTTGTTGATTTCCTTGCGGACGGAAAGCGGGTCGAGATTCACCGTGATGGTGTAATCGAGCAATCGCAAGCCGGTGAGCCGGCTGATGATTCCTGGGTAGGTCATTTTAGGCCAGCGCGACAGTGCGATGATGGAATGATAACGGCCATCCATGAAGAAACCGAAATCAGCCTGTCCTGCGCCCTCGCAGTGCCAGCAATTTTCCTGAATGGAAAGCTGCGGATCAAAACCTTCAATCGGGTCGTAGTCGAATCGTTCCGACAACGATGGATTGAGAAATGTTTTGCAATGCCGGAAGTGGTCGGCGTCCTTCATCGGGATTATCCGCGCGCCCTGTCCGGCAAAAATGTCCGTAAACAACTCGTGGGTGTGTTCAAACTCCGATTTGAATTGTCCCAAAAGTTGGGTGTAGTATTCCGTGAGCGCGGCGGTGGATTTGATGCCTTTGCATGACGTTTCGATTTTCCGTGACAGATAAAAGACGAGCCGTTGCCGCCGCAAACGGCGTTCAGTCATCAGCCGCCAATACCGTTCAAAGCGTTCGTTGCGCGAGCGGCGCGTCCAGACGTTGGCCGCTTTTTGGGTTTCGGCGTTATATCGCAAAAGTTCGTGCCGATAATCGGAGTCGCAATAGTATTGGATTTGCAGCCTTTGATTTTCGGTGAGTGACTGCATCAATAGCGAAAGCTGGTCTTGAAACCCATTCAGTTCCGACACCTGCGCGTTAATCATGTCGGGCGGCTCGAAAATAAATCCTTTCGAGACGTAGCCGCCCGCGTTCAACGAATTGAAAATCATCAGGTCGTTGACGAAGTATCCGTTTGGCGATTCTTCAAACATAATGGATGTGCCGGTTGCCTTTGAAAATCGGGACTGAAGCCAGAGCCTTTCAACCAGTAGTCGAGGCAGTCAACGTCATAGCCCGCCGGTTTGCCCTGCCGAAACACGAAAACGTAAGTGACGCACAGCGTCAGCGGCACAGCCGCTAAAATGAGCGAAGTGAAAAAGCTCATTTTCAACGCGCTGAAGCAAAGCAGGAGAATCATCACGAAGGCGAACCCGCCGCCGACAATGAACCAGAACAATTCGCCTTCCAATCCCCACGTCCGGCCTTTGGAATCGTCGGAACTGTTCGTTTCCGTAAATCGGATTCCGTCTTTCATTGGAAAGAACCCACGTCAACGGTTGAACTGCCGATGCCAAAGGCGACGAATAACGCCTTCACGATGACCGGCGCACCCGCGATGATGAGACCGCCGATGATGGAAAGTTTTCCGGTGTCGGCGTCCCCGCGCCGGATGGCGAACCCGCCGCCGACAACGCAGATCGTTCCGAAGATGAATCCGATGAGCATCACGATGCCCAACGCCGATGAAGCGCCCGATGAGAGGCTGCCCGTGGTTTGCGCCAGAATGGGAGTGAATCCCATCAGGTTGTTTTGAAATATAATTTTCATACGCTCCTTTTTACCTTTTTTTGCTTTGGTAGGTTGTAATGAAATCGTTACAACTTTTTTTCGGCGTTCTGGCAGCGTTGAGGCATGGAAAACGCAATAAGCACAGTGGAAAAACCTGCTTTAGCACTTCATTTGAAGCTGCAAGGGCTTGAAAAAACTTTAAGCCAGCGCATTCGCGGACAGGCTCACGTCATCCCGCGCGTGGTCTCCGTGCTGCAACGCGGCGAACTAGGATTGACCAAGCCGACTCGTCCTCGCGGCAGTTTTATGTTCCTCGGCCCGACAGGTGTTGGCAAAACGGAGATCACGCTGGCGTTCACGGAATTTCTTTTCGGAGCGGATAAACTTTTTCGTTTCGACATGAGCGAATATCAAACGCAAGAGTCGCTCGGCGTTCTGCTTGGCGCGCGTTTAGGTGAACGTGGCACTTTGGGGATGGCCTATGACAAATCGCCTTCCGGCACTTTGCTCTTTGACGAAATTGAAAAGGCGCATCCGCGCGTGCTAGATGTGTTCCTGCAAATTCTGGACGCGGCGCGGGTGACGATGGCGAGCGGGGACACGCTGGATTTTTCCAAACATTACATTGTCCTCACTTCAAACATCGGCGCGGCGGAAATTTTGCACGTTCAACATTCCACTCAAGCCACAATGGAGCGGCACGTTCTCACGCGCGCCCAACAATCCTTGCGACCTGAAATGTTTGCCCGCATCACCGAAAAATTGGTTTTCAATCGCCTGACTTACGACAATCAACTTGAAATTGCCAGTTTGCTGCTGACGAATGAATTGAAATTCTTGCGGGAAAAAGGTCATGCGCTAATACCCACTGAATCAGTTCTGCCGTTTTTAGTGCGGCGCGGTTTTCATCCCAAACTCGGCGCACGTCCGATGCGTGATGCGATTGAAAAGCTAATCGGTGATGCTGTCACAGAGTTTTTGCTGGCCGGGAACAATTCCGGCGACTCGCTCCATGTGAGCGAGCCGCGCGGTTGTCTCGTCATTCGCTGATGGATTGCCGATTGAATGGTTTTTCAACGGTGAGAAAATTCTTTTGAATTGGCTTCGGTCAGCGGTTGGCGAGCGGAAGAAGTGAAGTGCAGATGGAGTGACGACTGGAACAGAATCGGAGCGCAACGCCGCCGCAACCACTGACGGAAGCCGGGCATTTGCGATTTCAGAGAAGCACGAACGAACAGGCCGGATGTGACTTGGGACGAAGCGGAAAAAGCGAAAAGCGGTTCCGGCATCTCCGGCCTGCTGGTTCGGGCGAAAATATTCTTGAATGATTTGTTAGCAAAGAGCGTATCGTTGACTCCTCGAAAAGTTTGCTGAACATCATGGGAAACGATAGCCTTTGGATAATTGTTTTAAGCATTTGTTTTCCAAAACGATGAGGGTGCAATCGAAAATCAGATTATTGTTGGCGATGACAAGCTTGGTCATCGGTTTTAGCGCGTTGAACGCGCGCGCCTTTTCGTTGCTTGGCCAATTCGAGTCATGGATGACCGTAACCAATGGTTTTTATCCATCGGACGAGGACGAGATTGGCGGGCCAATGTGCATCAGCAACGAATATCGCTGGAACGTGCCGGTGGTGACTTACGGCTTTGACAAATCTTTTCTGGATTATTTTGGAAGCAACGGTGTGGCCGCGGTTGAAAGCACCATCAATGTTTTGAATAATCTGCCGCCAACCTCCCAAAATGACCCAAGCAACTACGCAACGGATGTCACATATTACAATTACACGGCGCAAAGTCAGGGGCTGATTGATCTTAAATCGGAAACTTTATATCTGCTGGTGGAGCATCTTGGCCTTGCTCCGCCAAGCGTGGGAGTTTTCTGCCTGAAAGATTTTTGGTTCACCAATGGCGTCATCAACGGCGATGTTCTCCGACGAAATTTCGACCCGTTCACCGATTTGCCGTCAAGTTATGTGGGCGACACGCTGTTGACGTATCAACTTGGATACTCCGCTTCGGGTGGCGAGACAAATGCCTGGCCTATTGTATTTGCTGTTGATCCGCTGGATTCAAACCCTTCGACCGTGGCCAATGGCGTGCCGGAAGCCGGGGCGTTTTTCACTGGCTTGGCTCGTGATGACGTTGGTGGACTTTGCTATCTGCTCTCAACGAATAACGTCAATTACGAGACATTGCTACCGGACGTGCAGGGCGTGAATACAAATTCATTTGTCAACGGCGCATGGCGTCCGGGCGTTGACAAAATCGCCTTCGTGCCACAGATGGTTGATTCGTCGTCCGGTGCTTTTCTGCCGATGACAAACCAGTTCACAGATACTTACGTCACGAACGGCAGTGTGATGCAACAACAACTTGAACGAGTGACGATTCAGCCCGATTTTCTTTTCTGTGCGACGAATTTGGCGGTCAGTTCAGATTGGATTTCCAGAACAGACACGACCAACTGGATCAACAATGCCGCGTTGAATGGCAATCCGGCGCAAGCCGGGCCGGGAGTCATCGCGCCGCCGGTGAAAATCACTTTCAACAAGCTGGGGCCAACGTGGGTCAGTTTTCCCGGTTCATCGGAAGATTCAGCGCAAGCAGAGACTCAACAGTGGGGGACATTTGATGATTCGACCAATCCGCCAATTGCCTATCCTCAATCTCAAACCGTCACAAATCAGACTCCGGTTTACCTGACACTGTTGATGAGCAGCAAGCCCTTTGAATACAATTGGCTCGTCACAGGCGAGTCGAGCGCGAATTTTGATTTTCAGACCTCCACCAATTTAATTAACTGGACGACGCTTTTTGTGATTTCCAATGATGGGAGCATCAACTCCTATTACGATCAGAAGCCTTCAAGCACACAACGATTCTATCGGATTGTTCCTCAATAGGCCGAACATCGAGAAATTGGACGGGGTGAGCGAAAGCTGGTCGTCGCAATTAAATGTGCTTGAAAACTTTTGAACGGCGAAAAATTGCTGCGCTGGTCAATAATCCAACGGCTGATAGCACGACTGAATTTGGTTCAGGGACAGCTTGTATTGTAAGCGATGAAATTTGAGGCTGAAAATCGGACTGAAGTGGAGTTGGTGGTAGCGGCGGCAATGTTAATGTATTTTGATTTACCACGCGAGACGCTTCAATGAGTGACAAATTATCAGACGTGGATGAATCTCTCGGTGGCAACCAGTTTGAAGATGACAGAGACGTTGCAGGTAGCTCCTGCACAACTACGTCGCCGTTTATTTGAGCCGCCGTCAAAACTTCAGAGCCTTCGACAACTTGGCCTTGCGCCCAAAGTGAAGCAGTGGACACAAGCGTTAACAGTGCGATAAATAGCACTCTCATGAGCTTAAAAATAGGGTGGCTTTATGGGGATGGCAAGTTAAATTCTGGCGATAAATCTCAAAAAAAACTGCCTTTGCGCCGTTCCATCTCTAGTCCACTTGTAGATGCCCCTTCGCGAATTAGAAAGCAAAATTTAACAGATTGAGAGCAAGCCAAACGTAGCGCGTCACGGATGCGTGTTAAATCAGAAACAACTGTGGACGGAAGTGTTGCGGATATGTCGGTTTGCAAAAGTCGTTCCGTAGTGCGTAAGGCATTTTCGGGCTGAAACCAATGAAGACTTTCTCCACGTATTAAATCATCGCCGGATGCAAATTCGGATAATGGCTGGACACCAATTCGAGTAGCAATTTCGTCAAGCATTCGTGAATGTTGAAGGTAGTTTTCGCCTGACAGCCATGTATCTTTTTGTCCAAGCGGTCGTTCAAAATAAGGTATCACTCTTACACGAAACTGGCTGCGAATACTTTGGTAAGTCGCGAAAACAAGAAGCAAAAAAATTGCTGAAAAGACAGCCGCAGCCATGCCAGCAGGTTTTGTATTTCCAGCCCCCTGCAAAAAAGAAAACAGGTTTGCTCCAGCAAGCGTGCCAAATATTATCAATAGAATTGCCATTCTTGTTCCTACACGAAAAAGATGATTTCGGTGTCGCCTATAAAACACTTCGGCAAATTGCTCTTTTTTACGCGATAACATTGTGTGCCTTATTTTCCGGTTGAACTACTAACGCTCGTCTGTTGTCCAACTTGACCTAACTGACCTGTTAAGTCAGCTCCGCCAAGTGCTCCGATACCCAACCATCCTAATGGAGTTGGATCAGTAGAAAAAGTTTGGCCAATTCCTAAAACCCATCCCGACTGCTCTGAAGTTAACGCACCAAGCCAACCTTGATCTGCGACTATTGCAGCACCTCTGTCAACTGGATTGGGATATAATAATGAATAAAAGTCATTAGCGTCCGTGGATAATGTCTTCTGACCAATTTCGTAATATACTAGCTTTGATGCGTAAGAAGCATCAGTGCCTGCGTTTGCAAGGGTGTCACTGATTCCCGCAAGTCGCGCAGTCCCTATCGTAGTTCCTGCGCCAGCCGTTCCGGCTGCAATCAATATATTTCCAACAATTTCTCCCTGCCCTTCAAGGCCAGAGTTCCATGTATTGGCAACCGATGTGCTGATTGCATCATACGCTTGCACCGGATGGATTGCGACGTTCCCAAGCCCTTCAAGTGTATTGACAGGATGGACAACGACATTGCCAATGCCCACGGCTGTGTCACGAGCCGCAAGTCCATAGCCTTCAAACACCTGTCCAACACCCTGAAAGTAGTCGCCCACATCTGACCAACTCAATAACCCATAAGGGTCAATGAGACTGACGGGGTTGCCATTGGCATAGGCGTAGAAATTAAGTCCGCCAGAAAAGCCCGAGGGATCAGGATTCAGGAAACGGCACAGGAATGGGTCGTAATAGCGCGACTTCATGAAAAGCAAACCGTTCGGGTCGGTTTGAACGCCGTAGCGTCCATTGAATAAAAATGGCGTGTCATTTGTTCCGCTACGATAAGTCAGCGTCGCGTAAAGCGAATATTCCATTCGGTCGGTGACATTGCCATTGCCATCAGTCAACGCAACGGTGCTTCCTCGGCTATCGAAATGATACGTCAATGTGTTTGTAGCCGTCGCCGTTTCCGTCACCTGATATAGCAAGCCAGAGCCATAGATGTAATAATTCGTCACGCCGTTTTTTATCCGCATCAAGACTTGCGGCAATTTCGTGTTGGGATTCACCACAAAAATTGTTGTGTTCGTCCCGTAAGTTTGGCCGACACGATTATTCATGGCATCGTAAGCATTGGTGACGCCGCCCGCATTTAGCAACCGATTTCTTGCATCGTATGTATAGGCCGCGAATGTATCGTTCGTCATCGGCCCGGAAACAAGATTGCCGTCTGAATCCATCGTCACGCTATTGCCGTCCACACTCGCCAGCCGATTGTCGTCGTCATAAGTCATCGTGCGCGTCGGCAGTGCATTGGTGTTGTGCAACGGCGCGGCGAATTCCCATTGTGCTTCCGCCGCGTTGTTCCAATTAAATTTGAATAATGCAATCGGAAAACCCACCGGCGTTAGCTCAAGAATATTCGTCGGCTGTCCGGCAGCATCATAAGCAATAGTCCGATATGTGCCATTCGGTCGCGTCACACTCGTGACTCGTCCGGCCAAATCATATGCCATGCTGGTTTTTCTTCCTGCCCAATCCGTCACGTTGGTCAAGTGGCTATTGCTGTCGTAAGCATAAAAAACATTTTTCCCACCAGGATAAATAAGATTTGTCATGTTCCCGCTTGCATCATAACGATATTGGATAAGATTTCCATAAACGTCCTTACAACTCGAAACATGATTGTAGGCATCGTAAGTCCACGAATTAGTTAAACCGCTGTCAGACGTATTCGTTAAATTGTCGCTGGCATCGTAACCGTAGAGTGTAGTGCCGACATTATCAGTGCGGTTAGTTAATCTGCCTTTGCCGTCATACCCATACGTTGCACTTTGTCCCGCAGGGTCTTTAAGAGACGCCATTAAGCCTTGATGATTGAATGCCAATGAAGTCGAGTGGCCAAGCGGCGTGATAGTGTTTGTCAGACGATTTGCTCCATCAAACTGGAACTGCCATTTTTTGCCATTCCGATTAGTGAGCGTAATTTGGTTGCCCGCGCCATCATAAGCGCGCAACACCGTGTGTCCCGCGCCATCGGTGAGTTTTGTCAATTCTCCGCGCGCATCCCAATTTTGGCTTGTAACCTCGCCAGCCGCATTTGTTGTGGCAATTTTATGTGCATCCGCATCATAACCAAACGTAGTTGTTCTCGATAATGGGTCGCTTGCGGCAATCAGTCTCCCATCCACATCGTTTGTGAATTGTGTCGCATTTTGGAGCGGGTCAATGGAGCGTATCAGCCAGTCGCGATTATCATAGATGTTGGTGACAACAGGTGTGCCGCTTGAGGTGGTTGGCAATGTGGTAGCAAGCAAATGGCGCGTGGCGCTCCAAGTATTACTACTGGCGTTACCGCGCGCGTCAACAGTGCTGGCGGCATTGCCTATTGCGTCGTAGGTAATTTTGGTGACGAGATTTGTCGGCGCAACGGAGTTGGTCAACTGACGACGATTATTGTAACTAAAGGTTGTTACGTTGCCGCGCGCATCGGTGTGACTGGTCACATCGCCGAAGGAACTGTTGACAAAACTTTCACTGCCGAGGCTATTAGGGTAAGTAGTGCCGTTTAATTGTCCGTTTGAGTCGTAAGCGTAGGTAGTCGTGCCACCGGAATCGGTTCGCGTGTGAAGCGTGCCGTCAGTATTAACGGTGTAATTGACGTAATCACCTGCGCCGTTTGTCGTCCCGATTGGGGAAAATTGGGAATTGTAACCGAATGTGCTGGCATCGCCGCGCGCGTCTATGGTTTTGATTAAATTGTTGTTACCGTCGTAGATGAATTGATTCGTAAATCCAAGCGGGTCAATTTTCTGAATTAGATTATTGTTGCCGTCATAAACAAATTGGGTGTGTTCACCCAAAGGCGAGTAGGTATCGGTGATGTGATTTTGACCGTCGTAATAGGTTTGGGTCACGAAGTCAAGTTGGTCGAATACGGATGTGAGCCGCCCTTCATCATCATACACATAATCCACTTCGCCACCCGCCGGATCAAACTCCGTGGTTTGCCAGCCGCACCAGTAAATCAGCCATGTCTTGTTGGTGCTGCCCTGCGTGTATTGGGTCGTGATGTGTCCCTGACTGTCGTAGAGGTTGCTGACCACCAACCGGCTTTGCGCGTCCAGCGTCGCCGTGATTTGATGGTTGGTATCATAAGTGTAGGTGCTGATTTTGCCTTCGGGGTCGGTGAACGAAGTCAAGTCGCCCTGCGAATTGTAAGTTGTAGAATAACCATAACTAACCGTGCGTGTGCCATCCGAAACAGAACTCAAGCGCGAAGGTGTGCCACTGTAATTAAAAGTGAATGTCCGATTTTTCCAATCCTTGACTGTGCTTACCCAATTGCTCGCATTGTAAGTCAGATTCAAAGACTGGCTGTATGGGTCAACGATGTTGGTCAGCAGCCCTGACGAATTGAAGTTGAACGTATTGCCGTGACGCATGAGAAGACTGTAAGCCGAACCATTTTGTGTGAGCGTCGCGGTGCTGTTGGCGGGCGGGATGAAAACGCCGTTCGGTTGCTGGACAAATTGCAAGGTGTCTTTGCCAAGATTCACGGACACGCCGCTCTTGGTCATTTGGTCCACTCCCCATTTGGCAATCAAGGCGGTGGTCAGCCAGTTTTTCGGGTCGGGATAGCCGCCGTTATACATGGCGATGGCGGCGGCGGTGGCGGTGAACATGGAAGCGGCCTGTGCCGGTGTTGTGCCGCCCAAACAGGCTTGCGGCGCGGCGATGTTGTCGGCGGTGACGGAGTAATTATGAATCCAGCCGCCTGTCATGCCCGCCGGATTGCTGAAACGGCGAGTGCCATTATAGTAGCGGGACAAGGTGATGCCGCGCGGTTCGGCCTGTCCGAGTGACAAGTCGGTGTTTTCAACTTCAAACGTATCATCCGCCGTGTCCACAGGATCGGCGGTGGCGGGCGCTGGTGTGGAAACGGGCGTGTCGTCAAAGTAAGTCGGCTGGTTGTCGCCGGTTTCGTCCGTATAACCAGTGTCAACCACCGCCGTCGGGTCGGACGCATAGCCGCCATTATAGCCGCCAGCGATGATCATCTGTGAGATTGTCGCCTCACCATTCACCGCCTGTCGCGCCTCATAACCGTAGCCCGCCCAACTCCCTGATACGCTGTTGACATGGTTAGAACCGTTGGCCGGCAAAAGCACATAGTAATTGGAACTGATCAAGTTGCCGATGGTGGTCAGTGTGCTTGAACTGTAATTGGACAAATGGCTTTGAACATTGTAGCCCGTTGTCCAGTTGGTGCTGCTGGCCAGATAAACCGCCTGTCCGTTGGTGTTGGCGATTTCAAGCATCTTCACCGTTGAAGCCGCTACAAGATTTGTGTTTTGCAACTGCTCAATCATTCCATGTTCGAGCGAACTGGCAAAGAATGAGTCCAAGTCAAAATGCTCGTTTGAAAGTTGAATATGCGCCGCGTCGTCGCCGCCGTTGGGATATTCACCCGTCAATTGCATATAAACATCCACATAATAACCGTGTCCGGTTTCCTCCGCCATGCGTCCCAAGCGATGAAAATCCATCGGCAAAATTCCCAACTGTGCGGCCAGTGTCCGCTCCGTCTGTGCGGTCTGAAGCATCCAGTTCAATCCCATCACATTCAAGGTTTCACTCACAACCTGACGCGAGCCATTGGTGAAGCCTTCCTGCAAATAAGTGTCCAGCTTGTTTTCGCGCTGCTGCAACCAGCCCCAATCCGGCTCAAACGCATAGAGCAAAGCATAGGTTGCGTTGGTGGTCTGGTAGGCGTTGGTAGTGGTCTGGTCGTCAAAATTTCCACTAATGAAAACATTGTTGGTCGTATCCCAAGTCCCGCTCGGATGATGGGCATACAACACGACATTGGTAGTGGCACTCCCGCTCGCGGAGTGTTGCAAGAGCAAAGTGTCCTCCTGCCAAAGTTGCGCCGTGCCGTTGTTGCTAAAGGTCAGGGAAATCCGCTGGCCTTGCAGTTGCGGCATGAACCATTGATAGTTCGTTCCTGCGAAGGTGATTTTCAAAGTGGACATGATGTTCGTTGGCTCATAAGTCCAGTTCAAAACAGGCATCGCGCCGCCGAAATCATCCACAGGAAATTCGGTGTAAATGCTGTAATCCCAAGGGTTGTAGGCGGGGACGATTTGCCAGCCGCCCAAAATCTGCTGCACGCTGTCATTTGGCGCATTGCTCTGAATATAATTGAGGAGATTGGTGGTGTAACCTGTCAGCTTGCTCCGCACGGCGGATTCACTCAAACTTTGCGCGTAATTGCCGGTGTCCGTTCCGGCGGCGGCAGACAACAGCGCATTGCTGATGGTTGTGCTCGTGCTGCCGAGCGCGTTGGTCATGGAAATTCCCGACACTTGCTCGCTGATTTTGAACGCTGGGTCGAGTTGATATGTGGTCGAACCAATTGTCAGCGCAACCCATGTCCGTTGAAGGTCAATGGTGTTGCCATCATTAAAATAATAAAACAATGGATAGCCGCGCTCGACGGCCAAATTTCCAAGATAATTATAGGTGTTTGTCCAGTTGGTGTTGTTCAACGTCAACTGCCACCAGTGATGCAAATCATATCCTTCGCCGTAAGGATCATCGTAGGGAATTTGCTGCCAGCCGAACTGGTAGGCGACGTTGTTGGAATATCCCGCCGCGCTCAATAACGCGATGAGCAAAGCGGACTGGTCAAAATCGTTGCCGCTCTTTTCGAGCAACGTCAGTTCCGCTCCTTTTTTTGAGCCGAAATAAAGCACAAATTTGATGTGGTCATGGACATAATCAAATATCCGCTGCGGATCATCCTGCAATCCGTTCGCCAACGCCTGAATCTGCGGGGTGATGACCTCGGCAACCGGCGAACCGGGCTGGCTTATCGGGGTGAACAATGGATGGAATTGCGACTGGTTGGTAAAACTTGAATACGGCAGCACCGCTGACGGTTGAATTCCCGCCCGATACCAACCTGGGTCGGTGATTTGCGCGCGGCAAATGGCCGTGGTCGCCAGCAATCCAAAAATCAAAAATCGTAGTGTTTTCATTTTTATTGTTCTTTCTGATTATTGTGAAACTGAAAGCACGTTGCCCTCGTTGTCCAGACTCACCGAGCCGGTTTTTTTGCCTGACACTCCATTTAGCCAGTCTGCCGAAGTGTAGGTATAATTTAATCTTGATGCCGACGTTGCGTTGTCGTTCAGGTTCGGGTTAAGTCCTAGCAATATCTCCCATGCGTCGGATAATCCGTCGCCGTCCGAATCGGCATTATGAGGATTGGTTTTTGATACCAGCAGTTCATAGGCATCTGTCAAACCGTCGCCGTCCGAATCTTGCGGCGTCCCCAAAATCAGAAAACAGGTCGTGGGTGGCAAGTTCGTAAGCAAATAGACGTTGCATTGATAGCCTTGTCCCATCCAAGCCCACGGAACGCCGTTCGTGCCGAAGGACAACATCGAATTAGCAAAAACATCATACGGAACGCCGTTTGAACCGCCCTCGATGGTGAACATCAAATTCATCGTGGCATTTGTGCCGCTGCCTGACATCGTGGCAACCACGTTAGTAATCCAGACATTTGTGCTGCTATAACAAGTGGATGCCGAACCGATGTTTTGCAGACTTCCGATGCCGGTAATCGCCTCATAAACGGTTGGCGTGACGGAAGGCAGTCCGTTTGCGGAACGAATACTGTCTTTGAACGTAGTCCACGGGTCTATCATGTAGGGAGTTTCTTCATTCGCAAACAGGTTGCTCACGGCGCTGGAATTCAGCGGAATGCTGTAAGTGGCAATATCGTCGAAGATTCCGTGGGCTTGGTAATTTCCATTGGTGTCGCTGCCGATTTCAAAGCCATTGGAAAGCACGTTCGAGCTAGGCCAGATACTCATACCCGCGCCGTTGGTCGCCTGTTGGCCGTCCAGATACAATGCCGTATTGGTCGCTGAATAACTCAACACAATGAAGTGCCAGCCGCTGGTCGTCCAAGCGATGGGTGCAGAAAGATAATTTGTTGTATCCCCGGCATTATCCTGTGCGCTGAAATAAAGATTCGCTCCGGCGGGGTCAACATTCAAACTCCACCAACCGTATGAGGCGCCGCTTGTCCATTGCCCGACGTTGATCAATTCTCCCAACGAGCCGGGTCCGAATCCGCCTTCGTTGGTGCTTGCCCAATCCGGCGCGAACCACATGGCGATGCTTCCTTGATTTACCATCAAATTTGGTCTGCCGTTGGTTTCAACCACGTTGTATTGCAGCAATGCGGCGTTGGTGCTGTCCAAGACAAGCGCCCATCCATCGCCTAGAGCCGTGGTGAGATTGGTGAATGATAGCGGCGCATAGCCGAAATCACTTGTCCAAGCGTTCGTGTCGCTGAAAGACCATGAATCGAGCAGGTAGTATGCGGGCTGAAAAGCATTGAACGTGCTGCTAATCGTGTTGGAGCTTAACACCCAATTATAGGTGTAAATATCGTCAAACATTCCGTGGGCTTGGGTCAAACCATAGCTGTCGCTGCCGATAAAAAAGCCGTTGGAAAGCACGGTCGAACTAGGCCAGATGCTCATGCCCGCGCCGTTGGTCGCCAGTTGGCCGTCCAGATACAAGGCCGTGTTGGTGACTGAATAGGTGAGCGCGACAAAATGCCATTGGTTGCTCGTCCATGCAATCGGGGCGGAAAGATAATTGGCTGTATTTCCGGCATTGTCCTGTGCGCTGAAATAAAGGTTCGCTCCCGCCGGATCAACATTCAAACTCCACCAGCCATACGTTGCATTGCTTGTCCACTGTCCTGCATCAATCAATTGTCCCGATTCAACCAGTCCGCCGCCGCCTGTGTTCGTGCTTGCCCACGATGGGGCGAACCACATGGTCACGCTGCCTTGATTCACAGTCAGGTTGGTCGTGCCGTCGGTTTCAAAGACGTTGTATTGAATCCCTGCGGCGTTCGTGCTGTCCACAACCAACGCCGAGCCATCGCCGTAAAGAGACGCATTCAGGTTGGTGAACGCGACGGGCGCGTAGCCGTTGTCGCTCGTCCAGCCGTTGGTGTCGAAAAAAGACCATGAATCGAGCGGGTTTTGAGAAACGGGAATGCCCTGGCCGTCGGCATATTCAGCATGAGCCAGAAGGGACAGCAGAATTAGATAAAAAAACGAACGGCACAATTTCAATTTCATACGATTCAATGTTTTCATGTTGTTTTCAGGGTCAAAAACATTTCTCCACTTAAGTAATACGTTGATTGTTGGCAAATCTTTCAAAATTTCTTTTTACAAAACCATGTCGCTCCGAAATTGGAGCAATTCAATTTGCTGGTCGTTCTACTGTCAAGCTCCGTTTTTGGAGCATGACTAAAACTAAACCTCAAAACATCGTCGGCCCGCAAATCAGAAAGCTGCGTTACCAGCAGGACATGACGCAGGAAATGTTTGCCGCCCGCTGTTCGATTCTCGGATGGGATTTGAGCCGTGGCACGCTCTCCAAAATCGAGGCGCAGCTTCGCTGCATCACGGACGCCGAATTGGTCGTTCTGGCAAAGGCTCTCAAAGTGGAAGTTCACGCGCTCCTGCCGTCCAAGAAAGCGCGTTCCCGCTAAAAATTCCCTCTGAAAATTTTTCATGCTCGCCTTTTCAGGCGCGTTCCCATTCTTGAACGGCAAATGTTTTTTGCAAGCCATTTGATGTGAAATTCAGGCAAACTTTTTTCGCCTTTTGAGATGGGATAAAAGTCGCGGAACAAATTCAAAAATCTCAAATGGCTTTGTGATGTAATCAGCCGCGCCAACGTCGAGGCCATGCTGTTGATCTTCCAGGCATGAGCGGCCTGACACGAAAATTATTGCAGTGTCGCGCAATCGGGGATGTTCCTTCAAACGGCTGCAAAGCTTGAAGCCGTTGCCGTCCGGCAAATCCACGCCTAGCGTAATCAAATCGAAGTTTCCAGCTTCCGCCATTTGCATTCCCTTTTTCGCCGTTGTTGCAACCTCCACTTCGCAGTCGGCGCGCAATAATTCGATCAACAACATTGCAAACGGCATATCGTTTTCAATAACGAGAATTTTTGTTTTGCCCTTCATAAAGACTTTGAGTTTTCAAAAAACAGGACACCATGTAAGAATTCTGGCATCCCTTGTCAACCTTCTTTTTCGGTATTGCTTCCATGTGCCGACCAACAAATTAAGCGACGCCATCAGCTCTCATGTGGCCTGCGTTTTGAAAGAGGAGCGTGAAAAGCGCAATTTCTCGCTAAAATCGCTTGCCCAAAAATCCGGCATATCGCGGCAAACAATCAGCTACGTTGAACAAGAAGTGCAAAGCCCAAGTTTGGACACGCTGTTGCGGATCACTTCTGCCCTGGGTGTTGATTTGGCCAAAATCATTGCACGCGCGCAAAAGCGGGCCTTAAAAAACCCCGCCGAAAAACCACTCGTCAAAAAGTGATGGTTTCGGTCGGCGAATAAATTTGCGGAGAGCACATAATCCTGCGGGTCGCCTCAAGAACTTTTAACGCTTGTCTGTAATCTTATGAAATCTGCCGCGAGTTCCGCAGGAATGTTGCTCCAGACTTCTGCGTCAAATAGCCACTCACAAGCAAAGCGCAGTCCGCCTTGGGATTCAGGCGTGCTGCGAATGAGGCGAAGAATCTCCTTGCCGCTGGTCGTCTGGTTGTGCAAGTCCACCAAGTAGCAATAAACCTCTTGAAACCAGCCGCAGATTCGCAATGCGTTGTGAACACCTTGCGACTCCACCATTTGAACAAATGCGCGCTGGAACGCTGCTGCAATGACAAGCCGTGCCTTGAGTTGCCCATTTGTTGGTCGAGCATATCGCTCCGCAATCCGTTCAATCAATTCCGCCACAGGCAGACCCGCCGCGACCGGATCGGACGAATCAAAAAATGCGGCGAAGGGTGTTTGCTTGAACGGCAAAATTTCCAATTCGAGCATTTCGCCGCGATATTGATTCTGAAATGCCTCTCTTGGTTTTCCGCGAACTCCTTCGAGCCAGTTGCGAGTTGTGTTGTGAAATCCCTTTTTGATAAGGAAGTCTCGGCAAAGATTCCATCGCCTGTTCAGTGACAGAGAGGTGTCATCAGTAAATGTTCCCACATATTTGTCCGTCCATGACACTTTGCACCAACGTTCGATGGTGACTTGATCGGGCGAACGGTCTTCGTGACGCCATGCGCGAACCTGTCGGCGAGCATTGTCGGAATTGTCACCGGGGCCGCGAGCGCAAAGCAAATCTGCGTAAGAAGTCAATTCACTGCCCAATAAATCTTCCCACCATTCCAAGGCGGTGTTCACCGGCCATTTGATGCGTGGCTTCGAGTCAGCATTTTCAGGAAGCATCAGAAGCGGCAGATACCAAAATCTTCCGCCTGGCATTCCGCTTTCGAGCCGAGAGTTGTTACGCTGATAATCGAGAAGATTCACAGCTAGAAAAGGCACCACAAACGTGCAGACCCAATGAAACATAACATCAAGACGTGGCTTTTCACTGCTTCCGCACTGGTTCACGAGAAATTCATGCCGTGCAAGGAACTCGGTCCAGTCATGCACTAGAATCTCGCCAAAATCTTCCAGTTCTCCGGCAGCGTTTCGTTTCCAATAAACCGCTTCAGGCGGGGCGGAGAACTCTGGAACGGGAACGAGCACTCCTTTGTGCATCTGCCAATGGATACGCTTGATTGGGGTTGAGACTGTCTGCCGGAACACGGTGTCAATGGTCTGGCTGGCAGCCTTCATTTCCAAAAACGATCCGACGATGGCCTCCATGACCTTGCGGGCGACCGCCCAATACGTTTCCGTAGCCAAGCCTCCTTTTGCCAGCCGTTCAAGTTCTTTGTAGGTGTAATCGTCCGTTTCCTTGGGAACGCCCAAACAATCAACCATGAATGCCAGCACCGCTCCCGTAGTCGGAAGCCCGAATGTTGTGGCTGGTGATTTCATGTCAAGGGCTTGGCCGTGCGCAATGAACGCACGGCCAAGCTTGTTTTAGGTCAGTTGCCGCTCTTGCCGTTGCCAGCCGCCAAGCCGCTAGACGTATTGTGCGCTGCGGTGGCTTGCGCTCGCGCTGCGAAACTGCCTCTGCCGACGTGACCGCCATTCGCCCTAGCTGTGGCACTTTGGATGCGAGATGCTGCCGCTTGAGTCATTGACCTGCCAGCGCCTCGCGAACCTGAACCTGCTTTCATTATCTGCCTTTCATTTTGCTTGCGGCGACCATCGCCGCAAGGTGCGGTCAATTAACCGCAAGATGACGAAAAAGTCTCGGACTCTGATTTGACAGAAGCCGTCAAAAGATGCCGGTGCAGGGGTGTTGTGTCACGAATTGAAGCGTTGCAATTGCCTCGTGGTCCCGCCTCTCGTTTTCATATTTGATGCTCCGACATAATCAGAGATTCTGAAAAAATCGAGTTTTGGCTGTTGCGAAAATTGCATTGGAATTTTCATTGAAAACCCTTCACTTTGGAGAATACTTTTCAAATGTCGCCACGCTTTTCGGAGATGAACAAAGTCCGCGTGATTAAAGAGAATTTCGGAGAATGCGTAGGTTATGTCATTGCCTCGCAATTTCGGGATGGCCGCTGGATTTACAAGCTTTCAATCTCCGAAGACCCTAGCAAACCGGAGACATACGACAATTGGCTGCCAGAGGAATGGCTTGAGCTGACGAAATAAAAAGTTTTCGCGGGGACAGGATTTGCCCCGAAAAATCAATTAAGCTGACGCTTCACTGAAAAAAGTGGCCTAACGCCCGCAACGATGTGTGATTGGGATTGCCGATGACAATGTGGTCGAGAACTTCGATTTTAAGCAACTGGCCGGCACGAATAAGATCGCGGGTGACTTTAATGTCAGCATCTGACGGAGTGCTTTCATTCGACGGATGATTGTGCATGAGCGCGATAGCCGATGCGCTTGCCATGATTGCCAAACGAAACACTTCACGAGGATGAACCAGAATTGTGTCCATTGTTCCAATTGAAACGAAATAGTGTCCTTTGATTTTTCGACGGGTGTTAAGAATTAAAACGACCAAACATTCACATTCAGGATTGAAGTAGGGATGAGTTGTGATGTGCATTTTCCAATAGGCGGCTGCCTGTTCCGGTGTTTCACACAATTGAATGTCAGCGGGTGTCGGACATTCCCGCAAGGAAACGATTTTCCATTCCTGCGGTTGCGGTGGAAATTTTATCGGCTTGACGATGTTGTTCGACGGTTGAGGCGTTGAGACGAAGTTTTCTGTCGTGTTCATGTTTTTTGCGTTTCGTTTTTGAAGGAACGGGATTGCTCTCTTCGCCTCACGTCGGGAGAGCAAAACCGATCTGAACGAAACGCACTCAAGCCTGCTTTTCGCGCTGGCGGGCGGCGGAGCATGGAGCAATGCAGTGACACGAGACTTCGTGGCGCGAAATTGCGCGGAGCAACCAGAAGCGCGGGAAGCAGACGGATGAACACGGCAGAAATCAATGCCGCCTTGGTGAACAACCGGCTATTGACTTTCTAGGCCAAAATTCCTAATTGAAGTGGCATGAGTTCAATCATTGATCTGTCTGCACAACAATTGCGGCGCGCTGCCGCGATAAAGGAACAAATTCAATCGCTCGAAAATGAGCTTGGTCGGATTTTTGTTTCTTCAATAAAACCTGTGGTCGCTGCTGCTCCGAAGAAAAGACGCAAGATGAGCGCGGCTGCCAGAAAGAAAATCTCTCTTGCTGCAAAAGCGAGATGGGCAAAGGTTAAAGCCGCTAAAAAGTCTTAAAATACCGTAAAAGGCACGTCAGTCCGTTCGGATAAATAAATCTCAAGTGACTTTTTTTGTTTTCCGCTTGTAATTTTCACGGCCTCGCACGAAAGTTTCCATCGTCATCGAAGGAAATACCGTGAAAACATGGTGGAAAATTTCAACCGTTGCACTGCTTGTCATTGCGGGTGGTCTTTCATGCTTTTTTTGGAAGCAAGGCGAACCGCGTCGCAATTCAATCAAGACGCTCAATGATTTTTCTCATGCCCTCAACTCCGAGGATTCTGCTGCGCTGTTGGAAAGCGTAGTTTTGCCGCGCGCTTTTCAAGGCGAAACCATTTCCGAGCAATCAGAATTTCTGATTAAAGCCCTTCAAGACGAAATTTCTTCTGAAGGTGTGCTTGCGTTAAAACATCATGCCGTTTTCGGTTCACTGGAGGAAATCTTTCCCGACAAAGCCTCTGCTTGGTGTGAACAGGCAAATGTGAATCCTGATAATTGCGTTGCTTTCAAAATGGAACGCTCTGGAATCCGCGCGGAAGTTGTGCTTGTCCGTGAACAAAGTGGCTATCGCGTTTTGCGATGCAACAACGTGAAACAAATGGCTGGCGATGGTTGAAACACATGAAAACGTCCGGCAGACAAAATACGTTTTCAAAATCCATTGCTGGATTTTGCATCGGCTTGTTGTTTGCGACGGTTAATTTTTCTTCCATTGCTGCCACGTTTCCCGGCAACGCCGATTTAACCGTGCCTGATCCAAACGGTGCGTTGAGTTGGAATTCGGGCAACGCTGCTTTGACCGTCCAGTGCTGGTTCAAAATCTCCATTCCTTCGGGAACAAATCTGACGCAGAACATGACGATTCTCGTCAATGGAAATAGCGGTTCTGAATCACAATATGCTTATTTGGTGCGCTTCAACATATCAAATGGCAATGTGGAATTTGTGAGCCAAGGCGGTTCAGGCAGCTACACAAACACTCTGATTCAATTGCCGTATTTGGAACGCTGGTATCATCTCGCCATTGTGCAGCAGGGAGCGACGTTCACTGGCTATGTGGATGGGCGGCAGGTATTCAGCAGTTCGGGAAATGTTGGCAACACGGCGAACACCAGTGGAATCTCAATCGGTGGATGGGGAAGCGGCCAATACCTTTTCGGCGAAGTTCAGGAAGTTTCGGTTTATCAAAATGCGTTGAGCCAGGACTTCATCGTGCAATATATGTTTGATGAGCAACCGACGAACGATTCAACGCTTGGTCTCGTCGGATATTTTCCAATCGGTTACTCGACAAATTCTTCAAGTGAATTGGCAAATTTTGCTCCCGCACCTGTTCCTAGCGGCACGGCCTCCGCTTCTCAACAAGGCAGTGGCACGGTCACGTTCACAGAAACTGATGAAGGTGGTGAGCAATCTGCTTTTGATGCACAGCGCAATGGCGGGCGTGATGCGCTAGTCCCTCTGTCGGGCGCGTTTTCTTGGCAGCAAACGGCATTTGCGCGACCCACTCCCGGCGTTGCGATGAATTTCAAATTCGGTTACAGCAGCGCCAACAGCTTCGGCGGATTTCAACTTGGCGGGATCAACCCATATTCTTCCGGCCCATTAGGGAGCGGCTGGCGTAGCACATTTGAAACGCGGGTGCTTCCAGCGCAAACATTCTCGCCGCTTGGTGACGCAGATACGGTTGGCTTGATGCGATGGGATGGTTCGCTTGAAACTTGGGACTTGAACTACGACACCGGCGAATATGAAACGCGGGACAACGAATATAATGGTGAATTGGTCATCACGACTACGAATTGCCAGTGGACGACGCCCGAACGTCTTGTTTATGTCTTCCGCCGTCCCGATTCCGGCGCAAATTTTGTTATGCGTGGTCGTCTGACGGCCATTCACGATTTCAACGGCAATTCGGTTCAAATTCTTTGGAATCAAACGAGCGGTGTCGTCACACAAGTTGTTGATAGCGCAAACGGAATCTACAATTTTAATTATCAAGGCAATCTGCTTACCAACGTCACGTTTGGTTCGTGGCTGGTAAATTTTTCTTACGACGCTACGAATCGGCTTGTTTCCAAATCCATCACGAACACGGCCGGTCTTTACGGCAGCGTGGCCTCGACTTGGCAATTTCAATACGGAACAAACGGCTTGCTGGCGCGAATCATTGATCCGCGCGGAAACACGAACACTTTTGTTCAATACGACCAATACGGTCGCCAGACGAATCAGGTAGATGCTCTTGGCCGCGCTACCGCAACCCGCTATGAAATCCCCGGCGACCTTCAAATCACGCGCATTGACGCTGCGACAAATTCGTGGGTGGAAACTTACGACCGCAAGGGGCATACGCTATCGCAAACCGACCCGCTAAATCAGACAACGAGCTACACTTACGATGATTCCGGCAATCGAACTTCCATCACTGAACCGCTTGGCTGGGTAACATCATTCGGATATGACAGCCGCGCCAATGTGATTGCCAAAACGAACGCGCTTGGCGAGATAACAACTTGGATTTTTGATTCGTTCTTCAACAAACCAATTCAGCAAATCACCCCGCAGCCGCCGGATGCCAATGGCTTGACCGTTTGGACAAATTTCTTTGCCTACGATGCCGGTGGAAATCTGACAAACCATTCCGACGCGCTCGGTTCGCTCGTCAGCTACATTTATTCGACGAACGGCCTTGTGCTTGCATCCAAAGACGCTGACGGCCACACGACCAGCTTTGCTTACGACACAAACGGCTTTCTAATTTCGCGCACCGATCCGGCCACAAACACTACGAGTTACACCGTCAACGAAGTTGGTTGGAAACTCCATGAAACGGATGCGCTTGGCAATCCCACTTCTTACACCTACGACCAAAACGGAAACGCAACGCGGATTCAAGATGCGCTTGGGCGAATTTTCACCAAGACCTACGACGCTGATGGAAATTTGCTTTCGCAGAGCGATGGCAAAGGTGTGTTGACGACCTACGCATACGACTTGGCGAATCAAAAGACGAATATGGTTGACCGCACCGGCACGAATCAATGGAAGTATTTTTATACCTCGCGCGGCAAACTCGATCACGTCATGGATGCCCTCGGCTTTTCCGTCACCAACATTTATGATTTGGCTAACCGTCTCATTCAAGTCACCGACCCCTTTGGTCATTCCATCACAAATCAATTTGATGCCAATGGCAATCTCATTTCATTCTTCGACAAAACTGGCCAGCGTTGGACAAAAATCTACGACCGTTTGAATCGAGTCATTGCTGAATCCGACCCGCTCGGCGACACAAAGAATACAGCTTACGACGTGGCCGACCGCATCCAGCAAATCACTTCGCCCAACGGTTATCCATCGCTGCACACTTACGATGGGCGCGGTCGCCTCATCAAGTGGATTGATCCACAAAATTTCCCGTGGCTTTACGGTTATGATGGAGTCGGTAACATCACGAACATCACGGACGCTTTAGGCGGTCATTACATCATGGCCTACGGCTCGCGTAATGAGCGCCTATCGGAAAAGAATCAGGACGGATTTGCTTGGCAGTATTCCTACGACCCGTTGATGCGCCTTCAACAACAAACCGATCCGAATGGGACTGTTCGGACACCGACTTATGATAATGCCGGTCGTGTGCTGTTTGTGGATTTCAACACAGGCCGGCACGACAGTTTTTCTTACGACTCAAACGACAATCCGCAAACCATTTCGCGGCGTGTGTCGGGCGTCACAACCACTACGCAATTCATTTACGATTCGCTCGACCGCGAAATCGAGCAAGATGACGCGCTCGGTAAGACCGTCCTTTACGGTTACGACCCTCTCGGTCGCGTCACGGCCATTACATATCCCGGCGGAAAGATGCTAGTGAACACGTTTGACGCATTGGGACGGCTGACGATGCAAACCGATTGGGCTGGTCGTCAGATGAGTTACATTTACGATTTGGCAGACCGCCTCATTAGCCGCACCTATCCCAACGGCATTGTTCAAACCAACACTTTTGATTCCGCCGGAAGAATCAGCGGGCTGAATTATTCTCCGGCAACTATCAGTTCAAACTCGATTAACGTCGCCCTTACTTACGCCTATGACCGCAATGGAAACAAAACCGGCGGCGGTGAAAGTGGGACGTTCAATTGGCCGCAGCCTTCGCTGACGGACGATCAAAGTAGTTTCACGCCCGCTGGTCGCCTCATCAATCGCCAGATTACAGAAACCAGTCCGAGCAATTCGGTAAATACAATCGCTTATCATTACGATGCCAGCGGCAACATGACGAACGCCGTCGGCGACGGCCAAAGTTGGGCGCTCACTTACGACGAAGATAATCGCACCACTTCAATAAATTGGGATTGTGGACTGACTGCCAAATCTGTCACCAATCGTTACGACGCTTTGGGGCGGCGCATTTCAAAAATGGCCGATGGCGTGACGACGGGTTACGCTCTCTCGCTCGTTAGCGGAACGGAAAAAATCCTGTGTGACCTCGACGGTAATGGCAATGTGACGGCGTGGTATGTTCACGGGCCGGACTTGTGTTATCGGGTGGACTCAACCAACGGTTTGCTTTGTTATCACTCCGACGCACAAGGCAACATAATCGCGCTCACGGATGGAAACACAAATCTCGTGGCGCAATACGCCTACACGCCCTACGGACGCAGCCTCGGCTCAACGAATTTCCAATCACAAATTTCCAATCCGTATCTGTTCGTTGGCTCTCAAGGTGTGCAGGAAGAATCAGACATTCCCAATCTTTATTTCATGCGGGCGCGTTATTATTCTGCCGATGCTGGAGTGTTTCTTTCGACTGATCCGGTAAAACATATTGGGGCGGGATGGCAACCAGTAGCGTATGAATATGGTAATAACAATCCTTTAGGAAACACGGACGCAAAGGGGGAAATTGCTTTAGCCGACGACGCAGTCGCGTTTGGAATAGGATGGTTGTCAAGCGGCATCGAAGACGTAGCTGAACAAGCTATTGAAAACGGAGGAATTCAAAATGTTAAATGGGACAGAGCGGCGGTTATTGCAGGGGTTGGAGGACTTTCTGCGGATGCTTATCTTAATGCGACTTATCTCTCTGCAATTCCTGTTGCTGGCCCAGCATTAACAGCAAGCGCGTATGTGGCAATCGGTAGCGGTCAGGGGTATCTTGATAATGGTATAAAAAACTTGGCAAATCATCAGTCATTTAATCAAGGCGCGGGCGTGGCAACTGTTGCAGGAGGAGTGGGTGGAGCAATCAACTTTGGTGTTAATATAACTGGCGATTTACTTGTGCCAAACAATGTTGGCGCACCAGTTTCAGAGGAGAACGCTTACGTTAATTTGGTTTCGGGGAATGCTGGCGTCAATTCATATAACGCAATAAATCGAAACTTGATTAGCACCGTCGTTAGTGGCGTTGATAGCGAAGGAGCGGGCATGGCCATTGGTCAAGTGGCGAATAATTTTGGAGGCGGTTCATCCGGCAATCAATCAATGATTTCTGGCGCAGTCAACGCGGGAGGATACGCCCAAACCATGAACGCTAGTCAGCAAGTCCATCCTGCATCGAGTTCAAGTGGAAGCGGCAATACAAGCAGTTCGTCGGGCGGCGGCAATGTTTTCTCTCAAGTTGCAAATACTGTGGCGAACGCTGCCACGAGTGCCGCAACTTCAATCAGTCACGCAGTAACCACAGTCGTCCAAGCCATCAGCAACGCAGCGACTTCGGTTTGGAACACCATCACGCATTGGTTTTGATGAACACCCGGCAACAGATTAAAAAAAGTATCGCCACGATGTCGGCGCTGTTGCTGACTTTGCTTTTTGGTTTCGTGAACTGCGGCTACGCTTGGGATTATGGCAACGGTCGGCATGGCACTTACGTTTTAACGGCAAGCACCACAATTGAGCAACTTTATCAGACCGTGCGGCTTTCGTCCGATCCCGCGCAATACAATCCATTCGATACGAATGCGATTCCGAATTTTCAAAATCTCATCATCACCAACGGCGCAACCCTCACCGCAAATTCTTGGAACGGCAGCAGCGGCGGCCAGATTGTATTGAAGGTGCAAGCCACATTGGCTATCGCACAAAATTCATCAATTTCAGCCAGTGGCATCGGCTATCGTGGCGGAAGCCAGTCACAACAAGGTGAGTCTTACGCGGGCGGTCAAACAATAAGTGCAAGCGCAAACTTTGGCGGTGGTGGTGGCGGTTATGAATTTGGTGCAAATGGTCTGCTATTTATTTATTCTGGCGGTGGTGGTGGATATGGTTCTGGCGGCGGAAATGGCTCTAGCGGACAAGGTGGTGGGCTTACTTATGGCACGAGTTCTTTAAGCACCAGCTATTTGGGGAGCGGCGGCGGCGGCGGTTTTAATGGTGGGCCAAACGGTTTTTTTGGAGCCACAATAAACGGCGGCAACGGGGGCGGCGCAATTGAGCTAGAAGTTGGCAATCTTCAAGTTCAGGGTCAAATCCACTCTGATGGCGGCGGTGGCGGAAGTGCCGCAGCCGGTGGCGGTGGCGGTAGTGGTGGCTCGATATTGCTTCGGGTCGCCTCTGCTGTTTTGGGAACAAATGTAATAACTGCAAATGGTGGTGGTGGCGGATATAACGGCGGTGCAAATGGAGGTGTTGGTCGCATTATGATTGGGTATGCTGAAAACTTTTCCGGCATTACAACACCCTCGGCTTACACGCTCCTTGACACCAACAGCGACAATGTGACAGTCATCACAAATCAGCCTTCCGCACAAATCAGCTTTCTTGCTTCAAATGTTGTGTTCAGCGTTGGCGTAGCGGGGTTTTCGCCATTGTTTTTTCAGTGGAATTTTAACAACGTCCCCATTCCCAACGCGACTAATCAAATACTTTCATTGTTCGATTTGGATTTTACAAATCAAGGAAACTATTCAGTCGCCATTTCAAACGTGGTTGGAACTGTGATTAGCTCAAATGCGTTTCTCACGGTTTTAGACCCGCGCGATCCATGGGGCGATGGCATCCCGAATTGGTGGAAAACGCAATATGGTTTGAGCCTCACAGATTCCACGCTCGCCACGAATTATCCGTCCGGCGACAAACTTACATATTTGGAAAAATATCTTTATGATCTCAATCCGTTGACGAATGACACGGACGGCGACGGCATCAGTGACTACAACGAAATTTTTGTCTATCACACCAATCCGACGAACGCTTATACGGCTGGCGACGGCATCCCGGACGGCTGGAAAATTGAGTATGGTCTGAACCCGTTGATTGCTGACGCCAACAACGTGGCTGGTTTTGATGGCGTGACTTATTTGCAGGTGTATCAATACGACCTCACACACACAAATCAGCTTAATCCGAATTCCCCCTTTGCTGTCGGATCGGGACTATCCAACTACGAACTCATCAATAATGGGCAACACACGAACAATTTTTATTACGACCATGAAGACCGATTGCTCGGTATGGAATCATCACGCGGAATTTCCATCGGCTATCAATACGACGGCAATGGAAATCTCCTTCAACAAAATGTGCTTTCCCGCGCCGGTGAGACAAACGGCTTGCCTGTTCTCTGGCTGTGGCTAAACGGTCTTACCAGTCAGCCAGGAATCGCCTACGCAGATTCCGACGGCGACGGTTGGACGGACTATCAAGAATGGCTTGCTGGCACAGACCCGAATAATTCGCAAAGCATACCGAGCTTGTTGAACAATCCCGGCACAAACATCGCTTCGATTACGTTCCCATTCACGCCTTCAAATTGCGTCATGGCTGCGGGTGAATTGAACGGAGTCGTTGGTGATGAAATTGTTGTGGGCGCGGACGGCAATGCAACCGGCAAAACCAACTCGTTATTTATTCTGACTCAAGGCGCTTCGTCATGGCAGGTGCAGCAATTGCCTGTTGGGGCGTTTGGCATAACTTCAATTGCCGTTGGACAGCCGACAAATCGGCCATCGCCCGCAATTTATGTCGGCCTCCGCCAAACAGGAGGCACAGGCGTAATTTGGGAATTATTTCAAACAAACGGAATTTGGCAAACGAATGTGCTGGCAGCTTCGACCAATCAAGCTGCTTATGTCCTCGGAGTGCGTTCAACGGATGTGCTTTGTAGTTTTGCTACTAATGGTCAAGACGGCGCGCTTTACAGTCTGACGTATTCTGCCGGAACTTGGAATCAAACCGTTATTAGCACTAACATTTCTCATCGCGGTTTGGGAACGCATGGAATGGTTTTTGCACAGCATGATGTGGACAGTGCATTACGACTTCTCGACGCAGGTGGAATTGAAATGGTCGGGGGCAATATTCAACTTTACACAGATAACATCTTGCTGCCGCAAGGAACAATCCAAGACACAAACACTGGCAAATGGCATTTTACAACGCCCACGCCGATGACATACGCATCGGCTTCAAATTATTTCGCGGGATTTAACGGATACTTATCCCTTCCAATGAGTGCTGCGGAAAATGCGTGGTTCGCGGCGAACTACACTGCTCCAAGTTGGATTGGACTGTATTGGGTATCGGATGGCAATTACTGGTATCCGTATTATGCAAATGGCACGCCCGCTCCATGGTCTCACACTGATACATACGCTGGCTATGGAAACTGGGGAACTTATATGGGATATAATGAACCACATTTCGGCCCTGCATCCCCGAATGCAGTTGTTAATACAGAGTTTAATGGATTTAACGAAATTGATGTCAGCGGGGCTTCATCATGGCTTATATGGCCGGGGAGCGACCAATTTCAGGGAATTGGAGAACCTTCCGACTCGGTTTTGATTTATACAAATCAATGGCTGATTCCAGAGCCTGCGGCGACGAGTAGATTTTTATCACGGGGACTTTCTCTTGCGCTCGGATTGCCACGTCCCAACCAAACGAACAGCAGTTCAATCTTTTATGCGTTTGCCGATGACCTAAATCTTTCGGGGCAGCTTGACGCTGGCGATGATTTCACTCTGGCGGAATATGTCGTGTCTGGAAATACATGGACAACAAACACGCTGTTTCAAGTTCCGATCACTTCCGCGAATGTCGCCCAAAGTTTTAGCCTCGCTGCCGTGAATTTCACCGGCACAGGCAAAGACACGCTTTTTACCGGCGAACCCGACGGACGAATTTATTCTTGGTCTGGCACAGACGCTATAAATCCACTGCAACGCCAATTATTCAGCGATGCCTATGTTGGCAAGGCGTGGCAATCAATGTGTGGTGTGCAAATGCCCGCTCTTGGGAAAGGCTTGGCCGCTTTGATGGTTGATCCGACGAATCTAAATGTGTGCAACGTCATTTTCTGGTCGCCACAAGCCGTATTACCAACGCCGCAACCAAGTCTCATTGAGACTGCGCCATCCGCCGCCGTGATTCCGTCAGCAAATACGCTCGGCAGCAATGCCGTCGTCGCCGTCCGGCTTTGGGATAATGAGGGCAACGCTTCGACACCATTTCTCCAATATCAGATTCTTGGCTCGACCACTTGGCAGAACGCCACGCTCACGACTTTGGATGGTGCGTTTTACAGTATGGCTACGCGCGTCACCGCTTTGCCAAACGGCGTTAATCATACATTGGTTTGGAACGCGCTGGGCGATCTTGGTGGGAACATTGTCACAAATGTTTTGCTCCGCGCCCGCGCCCAAGATTTCATGTTGATGGGAGATTGGTCTGTGCCTACGCCATTCCAATTAAACACAACGATTACGACGAGTTCCAACCCGACGAATCCTCCTGTTATTTTTACTGGAATTACACGAGTTCAGGGCGGAATGGGCTTCAACTGGCAAGGCAGCACAAACGCTTGGTTGTATTTGCAACGGAGTCCTGCTTTAGCCGGAACAAATGCGGTTTGGGTCAACATTTGGACTAGCGCACCGCCTACGTCATTCTTTGGCAGCTACACGGATTTCTTCGGAACAAATCCGATGGAATTTTACCGCATGAAAAGTGTCAGCCCGTAATTAGAAAAATTCTTTCCACCACGGAAACCATTTCGGAATTTTCCCGTCGGCATCCAGTGGCGGCAAAATTGTTTTGAGATAACCCTTTTCACAGTGGACGAGGACGCATTGGTGTTTTCTCAAGTGGCGAAGTTCGTAGGGTTTGATTTTGTGTTCGTCAACATTCGTGTATGAGCGCGTAACCATTCCGCCCGAATAACCATGCGTCCTTTGTCGGACTTTTCGTTGTCCAAGAAAGTCCGCGCTTTCAACTGCGCCCGCTTCGTCCGCTCCTTTGAAAATCATCCGGTTGCGAAGATTCAACGTCAGCACTTGCGCCTTTTCCTCTCCAAGCGGTGGAATGAAGGACGTTGACGACTGCGCGGCGGCAACGAGCGTTGCCTTCGCTTCGCGCATCACGTCAATGCAGTTGTAATCGCTCATGCCGTCTTCGCTGGCGGTGACAAAGCGTTGCGCTTCATCCGCCCATAGAATGAGCAAATTATCGGTGGCGCGTTCTTCCTTTGGCCGGTCAAAGCGGCGCAAAACGTGCGCGTAAAAAAGCATTTTAAGAAATGTGTTTATGTAGCGGCGTTCCATCTGAAATTTCTGCGGCATCGCCACGCAAATGATTTTGCCCCGATCAAATTCCTTGAAGTCGAAACTGTTCTTGGCATCACCGAACACCTCAATGACATCGGGCGTCAAAAAGAACTGGAGATAATTGGCGATGGTTTCTTTCACGCCGCCCATCTGTTCGGCGGGCTGTCCCCGATAGCGTTCGGAAAAATGTTTGATGAGGGTTTTGTCGCGGTCGGTGGGATAGTCGGTCTGCATCTCTCCCAACACCTCATTCATCGTATTGTCATCGAGAAGAAAATCACGGACGTTGAACAAGGTTGCTTCCATGTCCAAGCGCGTCAACACTTCGAGAGCCAAGCCAATGTGCGTTTGCGCCTGACTTTTGAAAAAGGATTGCTCGGCGCGTTGTCCCAGGCTCGTCACCGTGTCCACGACGAATTTTGCGTAGGTGGACGGCGGGATGGTCGGGTCGGAAAGCAGATTAAAAGTGTGCGCCGGTTTCCATTTATCCGGCGGATTGTCCGGCCTGACTTGCAACAAAATCAAATCGTTTTGGCGATTGAACTTCGCCGCCATCTCCACCAGCGTTTCCCAATACACGCCTTTGTCGTCAATGCACAGCCCGCCCCAATTCGGATCGTTTTGAAAAACCTGAAAGAGCAGTTGATTGATGCCGGAGCGGGTTTTGCCAGAGCCGGTGTCGCCGGTGATGAGCCAGCCTCGACAGAAATCCTCGCGTGTCCACTCAAAGCCTTTCAGCCGGACGATAAATTTGCCTTTCACCGGCTCATTTGCCGTTGTGATGGCATAAGCGCCGATGGCCGCAAGAATCCCCGCCACATACCAAGAGGTCGGCACTGGCAGGAAATAAAAAGCGGCCAACGCCATCAGCAAAGACAATCCGGTCGTTACATAATTTAGCCAGCGCATAATTAAAACAGAAATTTTCCGATCAGAATTCCGGCCAAGAGCGAAGCGATTGCCACGCACAGGAACGCCACGGCACGCCCGGCGGAAAGCTGTTGGGTGATTTTTGGGACGCCGCGTATTTCCTGTTTTAATTCCCGCGCCTCCTTTGAAAATTCCTTCGTCAACTGCGTCAGCGTTTGCAGCGAGACGCGGACGGTCACCAATTGAATTGAATCCGTGTCGGGTGGAATTTCGATTTTGACGTTCTGGAAAAATATCTTCAACAATTCCAACATTTGCAAAACAGAGTCGTCGTCACGAATTCCGTTCTTGAGCCGCCATTCGGAAACCGCCTCGTCAAAGTTGTTTTTTTCTTCGTTCACAAAAGCGAGTCATTGGATTTCTTTTCCTTTTTCGCCTTTTGAACTTTTGGCGGTTGCGGCAGCAACATTTCGCGCACGGATTCCAGTTGGTCATAAAACTGGTGCTGCCAGTTTTCAAGGCGTCCGCGATTAAAAAAATCAAAGTTGGGATTTGTGGCTGCGACGGAAACGGTCAGGTCGTGCCGGTTCAAATCGGCGACGATCCAATCGTAAAGTTTCGGCATAATGATTTCCTTCGCGTCCAGTTCTTCAAGCAACCGCTTCCGTGTGTCGCTGCGCTCGTAGTTGGCGAACTTGTCGGACAACGCCTCATTTTTGACGACGAGGTAGCTAGCTTTGCGATTGAGATGGTCGGTGATGCTGTGAATCTGCTCCAAGCTGTCGGTTTCGTGATTCACCGGCATGATGAGATTCAAAGTTGCGTCCAATTCTTTTAACAATTTGAAAATCCGCACTTCTTCAAAATAATCGAGGAAGATGTCGGTCGAAGCCGCGCGGCAATCCATGACAACCAAATCCGTTTTGCCAAGCATGGCAAAAACCGAATCAATCTCCGTCAGTTCTTCAATGTCGAGAAAAACGGCTTCGGGATGGAAACGCTTCAGCGTTGAATTTTCGTTGTCGGTGTCAACGGCGATATGGTCGATGCCGTTGTCTTTGAGATACTGGACAAAATTGACGGCAAAAAAACTTTTGCCGACTCCCCCTTTGCCGTTGATGATGGCATTGAATTTTTTTTGCATGGTGATTATGAGTTAAAGGTTTTTTGAATTTGCAATGCGCGGGCCTCGTTTGCGCCGCGACCACGGGCCGGGGATGCGCTCGCGGTGTTCCCGCAAAGTTGCTTGGATGCTTTCAGGCGACGACTGCACCGGCGAAACTGTTGACGATGGATGTTTGGGCGCGCGGGCTTTGTAGGGGTGGATTGGTTTTTGGCCGATCACGTCACGGCAAAAACGATAGACCGTATCAATCGACACGATGATGTTCACATTCCGCAAAAGCAGCCGGATGTCGTCATAGGCCGCTTTCCGCTCACGAAGCTCTTGGATTTGCTTTTTGTGGGGAAGCATCTGCGCCAGCTTTGGAGGCAGTTTTGGCTGGTAGTCGCTGGCAAGCTCCTTGAAGCGAATTTGGGTGTCCTCGAATGGAGATTTGTCGCTCATAACATCTTCGGAAGACCCTCGGAAAATCTTCGTAAATGAATCGTAAGGATTTCGTAAATGAATCGGAACGCTTCCGTAAAAATGTCGTAAGCAAAACCTCTAACGAATGTTAGACGTAAGGCGTGCCATGAAAAATATAGCTTCATTGACAAATTCATGCCTCCATCTAAACCGATTTCCGGCAGTCAGGTTGTAATGAAATCGTTACAACTTTACCGGCTTCAATGCGGTAAAAAATGGATGTGCTGTCCACCAAAACACAATGCAACCTGAACAACGCAGAAAAATACTTCAAAGAGCATCTGCAACTCGGCGATTATTACAGTCAGGAAAATGTCGTGTCTGGTGAATGGACTGGAATCGGGGCTGCACAACTTGGACTCACCGGCAGGGTGAACGAAGATCAATTCGTCAAACTCTGCCACAATCAGAATCCACAGACCGGCGAATTGCTGACGCAACGGATGAAAACGACACGGTGGGATTCGGACAAAATGACAGAGGTTGCCAATCGTAGGATTTTTTATGACTTCACGTTTTCACCGCCAAAATCTGTTTCCATTCAGGCTTTGATTGCGAACGACAAGCGGCTCTTGGATGCACACAGTCGGGCGGTGCGGAACGCGGTGAAAGAATTACAGCACTTTGCCGCGACACAGGTTCACCGTGGAACGGACAAATCAGAAAGGCTCACCGGAAATGTCGTCTGCGCCACGTTCCGCCATGACACTTCACGCGCACTTGATCCGCATTTGCATACGCATTGCGTCATGTTCAATGCCACGTTTGATGCAATTGAAAATCGTTGGAAGGCACTTTCCAATTACGAAATGCTTCAGGCGCGGAAATTCGCGGAGAATGTTTATTACCACGAATACGCCCGCGAACTGCGGCAGTTCGGATATGAGATTGAAAACAAGCCGCGTGGCGATTTTGAAATCAAGGGCGTAGCTCGTGAATTGCAATCGCGTTTCTCCAAACGCCATAACGAGATTGACGCCAGCATCGAACGGCTGCTGAAAGAGAAGCCAGAACTGACGAAGGGAAATTTGAAAGAGTTGCGCTCGCAAATCGCGCAAGCGGAGCGCAGCCGGAAAATTGCGGGAATCGCGTTGCCAGAACTTCAACGGCTCTGGGACAGCCAGCTTACGGGCGAAGAAAGGCAATCCCTGCGCGCGCTGGCTCGCCAACCAAAGGCGGCGATTCAATCGCAGTCCGTCACGGCGCAAGCCGCAATCCAGTGGGCGGAAGAACACTTGTTCGACCGCCGCTCGGTCGTCCGCGAAAACGAAGTTTGGAGCGCGGCTTTGGAGCGCGGGCGCGGGTCGGAATTGACGACTGACGACATTAAGGCGGCAGGACGGGAACGTGATTACATTCGTAACGAACACGCGCCGTCTAAAATCACGACGCGCGAGATTTTAAGCTGTGAATGGGAAATCGTCTGCCTCGCCCGCGACGGGCGGGGCAAGTTCGCGGAGTTCAATCCGCTTCACAACATTTCCGCCGGACTCATGCCGGATCAGCGCGCCGCCGCTGAATTGATTCTGGGATCGCGTGATTTTGTCACGCTGTTCTGTGGTGGCGCGGGAACGGGGAAAAGCCACACGCTGCGGGAAATCGGTAACGGTTTGAAAACCGCCGGTCACGCCTCTTACGTCATTGCGCCGCAACGCCAACAAGCTCTTGATTTGAAAAAGAGTTTTGCCGATACCCAAACCGTTTCGGAATTTCTGGCCAAGCGGCAGATGATTCCTGGCTCGGTGGTGATTGTGGATGAAGCCGGACAAATAGGCGGAAAGCAGATGCACGAACTTCTGAGTTTCGTGCAAGCGAATGATGGTCGCGTCATTCTTTCCGGCGACACGCGCCAGCATGGAGCGGTAGAAGCCTCGGACGCCTTGCGCGCCATTGAACGGTATGCCGGTCTGGAAGCCGCAAGGCTGACAAAGATTCGGCGGCAAAATCCAAAGGCGGGCGAAACGAAGTCCGAGCGGAAGCGCATTAAACAATACCGCGCAGCGGTTCGCAAAGCGCAGCGCGGCCAATACGCTGAATCATTCGACCGCTTGGATAAGCTCGGCGCAATTGTCGAGTGTCGCACCATTGACGAGCAGCGCGAGCGGCTGGTCGCCGATTATCTGACGTTGGCGGAAAAGAAAAAATCCACCGTGATTGTTTCCCAGACGTGGGGCGAGATTCACGAAATCAATGAGCGGATTCGTATCGGGTTGCGAAGCGCGGGACTGATTGACAAGGCCGACTTGACGGTGACGGCGTATGAGCGGCTGGATTTGACGGATGCCCAAAAGCGCGACACGCGGTTTTATCCGGCCAATGCCGTGATTGTGTTCAACCGCGAGTCGGGGGATTTCGCCAAAGGCGAAGTCGGCAAACTGTTGTTGGCAACGCCAACTCATTTGTTGGTCAGGGGGGAAAAGAAAGATCAGAAAGTTCCTTTTAAGTTTTTGAACCGGCTCACGGTCTGCCAGCCAGTTGAAATGACGCTCGCCAAGGGCGATCAACTGCAACTCAAGACCAATGCGCCGTCGCTCGACGGCAAGGAATTGATTAACGGAGAATTGGTGACGGTCGCTGGTGTTAATCCAAAAGGGCAAATCCAATTAAAAGACGGACGAACTTTGCCGGAAAATTATCGGGAATTCGTGCGCGGCTACGCGATTACGTCTTACGGCTCGCAAGGCAAAACTGTCGAACACGTTTTGTTTTCGGATTCGTCGGTGAAGGCCGCGACGAATAATCAGCAATGGCTGGTCACAATTTCACGCGGAACGCGGGCGGTCAAAATCTTCACCCAGGACAAAGCGCAGTTGCGCGAGAACGTCGGTCGCTTGGGCGACCGCGAACTGGCGATTGAGTTTGCGAAGCAGGATTCGGCGACAGCGCGGCGTGTGCCGCCGCCAATCCGCAAATACATCGCCGGACTGATTGAAAGCCGCCGCCCGCAAACGGTTCAAATACCAATTGAGAAAATTGATTTATGGAAACACAAACAAAGCCCTCGAATGACGCCGCAACGGACTCGCGGACAAAGAATCTGACGTGCTGGCGCACGGCCACAAGTCCGCAATGCTTGCGCGTGGAAACCGTCAACGAAGTTCACCTGTTTCCCTACGGCTATTTTCAGCACGCAAAATTCATCCGGCAAAGCGGCAAGGACGTTGTGGAAATCCAGTTTCAAGACCGAATCGTCATGGTCAAAGGAAAAGGTTTAGAACCGCTGTGCGATGCGCTGGAACGGCTCGCCGTGGAACGAATCAGGTTGCGGCCTGAAAAATACGAGGGGCTTGGCAAAAACGATGGGACTATCGAGGACATTGAAATTAAACAACGGGAAAAGGAAAATTAGCCAATCGCTGCTCAAAAAGTTGTAATGAAATCATTACAACCCAACATAAAGATTTTTGATAAAGTTCGCGCAGAAATGAAAGGCAACTATGCGAACGACAAATAATAATGGAGGGCAAAATGCCCTGACAACCGATAAAAGTGCGGCGATGTTGGAAATTCACGAGTTCAGTTTGTTTACACGCATCCAGATGGATGAAATCAAAACCGAACGCCTTGAGTGGGGCGAAATCGCCATTCCAAAATCCGAACTGGAACGGCTGCTAGGCATTCCGGCAAGCAAGCTGGTTGTGCCACAACTTCAGGAAACAATTTCGCCGGACAGCCGTTTGGGTATTGAAAAACATCAAAGCCGACATAATCGGAACGGAGAGAGCATCGAATATTCCGTTCCCAATCATCCCGGACGATTTAACGAGCGCGAAATCAAAAGCTACCGTGCCGCTTTCGGTGTAATTGCAAACCAGTTGGACTCCGTAATCTGTTTGAAAAAGCAATTGGACAATTTGCCCTCGGAGCAAAAATTGTCTGCCCGGATTAGTCGCTGGCACGTTCGTTCAAGGCTCTTGAGTCTCGGACAAATTGAAATCCTGCTTTGCCAGATGGAAGATGAATTCGCGGCAATTGAAGGCTTTCATCACGACGAGTCGGCATACACGAAAACCAAGATCGGCCCGAAAATTTTATTGCAGGCAAAAAGTGCTGTTCAACTCATTGATGATTTCAAGGTCAACGCCTATCACACGCTCAAATACATGGCCAGCAATCTCACGGCCAAAGCGCAAGGGGTGGTTTGGGGGCAATTTTCTGATTGCCGTCCGGGTGAAGTGATAGCGGCGATTTCCGAGCGATGCCTCCAAGCCGTTTCAACTGATGAAACGATTCCGCAGAACCAGACCATGACTCATTCAGCCAATCGCAGGATGAAAATTTGACCTGTGATGAATAAAAAATGAACGACGTTCCAATTTGAAGTTGCCGAAAAAATTGAGAATTATAGTCTCGTTTCCGTGAATCATAAAACGCCAGCAAATTACGAAAAGAAATTCGCGGATTTTATCCGACTGTGCGCCGAGGCCAAAGCCAACGGCATTAACGAGGTCGTCGTGGCTTATCCGTGGGTGCTGGGCGACAATTATGAGGAAATCATCGAGAGTTTGTCGCGTTTGACGGATGCTGGATTAACATTGCGTGTTACTGCTTCAAAAGATTGGCCGCGACAAAATTGAGCCATGATCCGGCGAAAATTTCGCTGCAACTAAAATGACTCCGAGACTAAAACCACTGCAACCGCCTCACCTGTCACTCGACACCTTCAAGGCGCTTTGCAACGCCGCGACTGAATTTGGCTCGCTCGCACCGTGGAAATATATGTGCGACACCGCCCTGTTCGGCATTCAAGACGCCGGGCAAGTGCGGCTGGGTTCCGTGCTGGGCAATGATGGGGAGCCATCGCCTTGCGCGCTATTCGTTCACCGTGGAGAACTTGGCCTGCGTTGGGTGATGGCGGTGTGCTTTGGTGGCCAGCAGGACAGTGACGACCCCAATTTCATGTATAGCGATGATGCTTTAATGGCAGAATTCGTCTCGCGTAATAAATTGGAACAACATGATATTGATCTCTTGAATCAAATTGGTTTCCAGCCATTGGCGAATCCAGAACGGGCGTGGCCGAAATTTCGTAGTTATCGTCCGGGGGCAATACCGTGGTTTTTAGAGCAGGGAGAGGCGGAATTATTGTTGTCAGACCTGCGGGTGGCCATCGCCTTTGTGCAGCTTTTCGCGGGAAAGAAAGACTTGTATGACGACAGTGCGGACAACGAAGTGCCCTTCTGTCCTAAAAATACGACCGGCCCCTTGCGCGTCGAAGACCTTGACTGGCAAAAACTGGTGCTGACTCCCGAACCTTTGCCCATCCCTGTTTCATTGTCTGATTCTGAATTAGCCGGACTTCGCGCCCTGCCTCAAAATGAGAGACTTTCTTTGGAACTGGATTGTTTATATTCCCCCGGTGGCGTGGACGAAGAACCGCGTCCTCACTTCCTTTGGATGGGCATCGCTGTTGATACCCGCGAAGGAGTTCTTCTTGATTCGGTGATGGGCAATAGCCAGACTCAAAAACCTGAACAGGTTGCTGCCCGTTGTTTGTTGCAGGCCATTACCAAACTGAAGTGCCGACCAAAGGAAATTCTCATGTCCAGAACCAGCTTGGCATTTGCTTTGGAACCAATAACACGCCCTCTTGAAATCAAAACATCGCACGCCGCCAAGCTGAAAGAGCTTGATGTAATTTACCGACGATTGATGCGCAGCGTGGATTTGGATCGCTGTTAAAAAACACCGCAGTTAGATCAAATTTCTATACTGCTTTTCTATACTATTTGCCAATTTTAGGTCATCCCACATCCTAGCATGACAAAAGAAAAAATGCGTTTCAGTCAATAAAGACGGGGATTTTGTCATCATGTCATGTTAGGTCGAAACAGAACAAAAGGACGTTTTTGACACCCCAAGCAAGCGCGCTAGCCGGACTACGCTACGCCCCGAACCAATATTTGCGAGTGTTTACGGACATTCCGACGAATCTTGTTTGGCAATCTGATACTGCATCTGATACTGATGGCGTGAAAGCAACCATAGCAACGCCAGCAACACCAGATCCCGATTCGGACTGGCAAAAGTCGCCGTATGCAAACCTGATTCGTTACAAAACATCGGACACCTATTTTGCCCGCGTAAGAATAAAGGGCAAGCTCATTCGTCGCACACTCAAGACCAAATCCATTTGAGAAACAAACATAGTCAGGCGATGGCGCAAAAGGTGAAATTCTGAAGAAGCCCGGCTGATTTTCTGCGCCACCCCTCACGCCAATCCTCAATTCCAGTCAGTCATGGCAGGAGACGGCTGCGCAAAAGCCCGGGCAACGTATAAAAACACCACGCCACCAACCCGGTGTCGTTGAACAAAGATTTGCTCCTGCCGATACAGCGGCAGATGGTCGCAGCATTTGCCAGCCAAAATGTGCGCCGGACAGTCCGGCGGCGCAGAAAACGCGCCGGTTCAAAATCCAGTTGCCCGCTTGGCCGGATCGCTTGTGTTTGCGTGGTGTCAGGCTTTCAGTGTTCATGGCGGTGTGTCCTTTAGCTCACACAATCACCCAACATTTGTCCACCAATTCAAGGCAAGGCCACTTTTTTTATTCCCGGAAGGAATCGTCCTGAATTCAACTCTTAAATTCTGTCTTTTGTTTTCAGAACAGGTAAATTTCCGGCGTGAACGACCTCACCATCGGCCTTTTGGGCGCGCTGCTGGCCACCAACCAGCCGCAGGCCGTCAGCAATCTCATCCGGCAAAACACCGGCGCCTCAGTCACCATCGTCAATCCCAACGACCCGGCCGAAAAACAGCTCCTGCAGATCATGGCCGACGACGACGCATCGCTCGCCGATGTGGACAAATGGATCAAGGACAACGACACCTTTGCGGCGCAGGGCGCTGGATTGTCGAAGGACGAGATGAACACAAAAATCAACGCCCGTTTCGCCACCGTCAAAAAGGAATACGAGGATTTCCTGAAGCTCCATCCCGATTCCGCGCGCGGCCACCTCGCCTACGGCACCTTTCTAAACGACATCGGCGACGAAAACGACGCCGTGCTCCAATACGAGAACGCCCGCGAACTCGACCCGAAAAATCCCGCCGTCTGGAACAACCTCGCCAATTACTACGGCGAAAACGGCCCGCTCACCAACGCCTTCATTTATTACGCCAAGGCCATTGAGATCAATTCCAACGAGCCGGTCTATTACCAGAATTTCGCCACCACGGTTTATATGTTTCGCAAGGACGCCGAGGAATTTTACGGCATCAACGAGCAGCAGGTTTTCGACAAGGCGCTCGCGCTTTACCGGCAGGCGATGAAGCTGGCGCCGGACGACTTTGTGCTCGCGACCGACTACGCGCAAAATTATTATGGCATCAAGCCGCTCCGAACCAACGACGCGCTGCGCGCATGGACCAACGCGCTGCAAATCGCCCGCGACGACAACGAGCGCGAGGGCGTCTATATCCACATCGCGCGCATCGAGGTCGCCGCCGGACGATTCGCCGACGCGCAGGCGCAACTCGACGCCGTGACCAACGTCGCCTTTCTCGAACTGAAAAACCGAATCAAAAAAAATCTCGACGAACGCGAAAACCCACCGCCTGCCGACTTTTCAACCAATTCCGTCGCCGACACAAACAATTTCGCGCCCGCGCTCACGAACATCGCCATCACCGATGCAAACATTGTGATTACTGTCACCAATATCGCCCCCACGAACGCCACGCCCGCAAATATCATGATTGCACCCACCAACATCGTCGTCGCCGGCACAAATGTCCCGGATATCTCCACCGATTTGATGGTCGCACCGCCGTCGTTGCGAGGACAATAACCGTGGTGCATTCGACAAAATCCGGCTTTGTGTCTTCGCGGCTTGGTGGTTAAATGATCTGATTATGAGTTTTTACGACAAATTGAAATTTGACGCCAACGGCCTGATTCCAGCGATCATCCAGGAGCAGAAAACCGGCCGCGTGGTGATGATGGCGTGGATGAACCGCGCCTCGCTGGCGGACACCATCAAGACCGGCAAGACGCATTTCTGGAGCCGCTCGCGCCAGAAATACTGGATGAAGGGCGAGGAAAGCGGCAACACGCAAACCGTCAAAGACATCGCCTTCGACTGCGACGGCGACGTGCTGCTCATCCAGGTCGAGCAAAAAGGCCCGGCCTGCCACGAGGGTTACAACTCCTGTTTCTTCCGCTCCATCGAAGGCGACGGCGACAGCTTCAAGACCACCGAGCCGCAAATTCTCACGCCGGAGCAGATGTATAAAAAGAAAGGCTGAATTTCTCGGGGACGGAAACCGCTGGCCAAATTTTCAGTGCAAGACTTCGCCGCGTGCGGCGTCGGCAGGCGACCCGTCCAAAACCAGCGCGCTGGAAATGGTTTTGATTTTGTCGCCGCCGTAAAATTTCCAGACGACGCGCTTGTCCGGCGTGACTTCGATCAAGTCCGCCGTCCTGCCAAATTGTTTGTGGCCGAGCCAGTTCGCCATCAGCGTGTCGCCGTTGGGCAAACGTTCCAGGCCGGCCATGAATTTCAACTGGACGCCCGCGAGTTCATTGCCTTGCACCTGCCAGACGGTTTTGCCGGCGGCGTCCACTTCAAAAACGCGCGAGCCGCCCGGCCCGTCGGCGCAGGAAATGAGCGTGTTGCCGTTGGACAGCCGCACGACGCTGTGCGGGCCGCCGGCAGCGGGAATTTCCCGGACGAGCTTGCCGGTGGAATCGTATTCGCACACGACTTTCAGGCCGTAATGCGCGACGAGGTAATTTCCGTTCTCCAATTTGCGCGCGTTCCGCATGAAGGCGTGGCCGCCGTTCGTGCCTTCCGGCAGCAGATGAATTTCCTTCACGATCTGCCCGGCGGGATTGACTTCCAGCAGCCGGCCCGCATTGCATTCGCCGATGAAAGTGTCGCCGTTCGCCAGCCGCTGGCAGGCGTAAATCTCGCTGGCGGATTCGTAATCGAACACCACTTTTTTGTCGCGTGTGATCTCCTTCACGCCATGGCCGGTGTTGAAAAGCAGATTGCCGTTGGGCAAAACCCAGAGGTCGTTGCAATTCGTCGCGCCGTCATATTCCCATTCAATTTCTCCGGCGGACGAAATGATAAATGCTTTTCCCTGCGTGTAATCCGTGCAAACGAAGGAATGTGCCACCTGTGCGAGTGCGGGCCGGACTGCCAACAGTCCCAACACCCCAGCGAACATCAGGATTCTTTTCATGCGGCTGATGGTGATGCGCTTCACTTCTTTTTCAACAGCTCCAACTGCGGCTTCTCAACAATAGCCGTGGCCCAGAGAAAACCCGCGTTGCCTTCCTTCGCGTTGATGGATTTTCTGAAATTGATGTAGTGCGCGTAATCCACCTGCACACCGACGCCGTCGCACGCGCTGTAAATGTCGAGCAATCCCCGATCGTTGATTTTCGCGTTGGCAATGATGCCCGCATATCCCTTTTCGACGACGGACGCATATTCCTGTTTGTCAAGCAAACCCAGTTCAATTCCCCGCGCGATGGTGTAGGTGAACATCGAGCTGCCGGAATTATCCGTCCAGTTGTCGGGCCGGTCGCCCTTGTCCACCACCTGAAACCAGCGGCCGCTTTTCGGATCCTGCGTGCGCTTCAACCCGGCGGCGAGCTTGTGGAAAATCGCTTCCATCTCGGCGCGGCGCGGATGATCCTTTGGCAAGTCAGCCAGCGTCTCAACCAGCACCAGCGAATACCAGCCAAGGCCTTCGCTCCAGACTTCGGACGAAAGGCCGGTCTGCGGATCGGCCCAGCCGGGAACCCGGCCGCCGTGGCCGGACTCAAAATAGCCGTGTAACAAAAGTCCGGAATCGCCCCGCTCCGCGCGTTTGGCAAAAACCGAAAGCTGCTTCGTCGCCTCGTCCCAGCAATACTGGCTGTCGCCGATGGATTTGCCGTAGCGCGTCAGGAACATCTGCCCCATGAAAATGCCGTCAATCCACATCTGGCCGTTCATGCGCTGGTTGTGCCAGAAGCCGCCGTCGCCGTTGCGCGGATACGTGTCGAACACGCGGCGGATTTTTTCGGTGGCCTTCTTATAGCGCTCGTCCTTGGTGGTTTCGTAAAGCATGACGAGAGAATTGCCGGTCATCATGTTGTCGAGATTGTTGAAGACCGGAGTATTGGTCTGGCCCCTGGCATTGACGACGGCCTGAAAATTCCCGTCCGCATCCACGAACTGGTCAATGTAGTTCTTGATGTAGTCAAAATATTTTTTGTCGCCGGTCGAACGGTAGAGCATTTCAAACCCAAAAAGTTCGTAGCCGTTCACATACGTCCAGCCGTTGAAATACGCCTTGGAGAAATCCGGCCAGCGCGCCATGACGGTCTCGGCGGCCGCGACGGACCACAATTTCGGCGGCTGCCCGGGCGCGTAATCCAGACGCGCGCCCGGCACGGCGGTGGCGGCGGCATCGCGGACAGGCGGAGTGGTTGGATTCGTGGCGACGGGCGCGTTGGTCGCAGGAAAAATTCCGGCAGCCGGTGCGAACGCATCTGTTTGTGCGAGGAGAAACAGCGTCAGGAAACAGCGCGGCACGGCAAGCGTTCCTGAGCCTGAGGGGAACGGGTTCATGGGAAGATTCTACAAATTTCCGGGCGGCCTGTCGCGTGCTTTTTGGAGGCAATTGACATCGCACCGGAACAGCTGCGCGGCTTCCTGCTTTTGTTTTCCCCGCGCTTCGGCTAAAAAGAGCGCATGTATTCACCGACGCTGGAAGAATTTCAAAAGTTTGCGACGCAGGGAAATCTCATTCCCGTCACGCGCCGCATTCTTGCCGATTTGGAAACGCCGCTCTCGGCCTACCGCAAAATTCGCGGCGCGGGCGAATCGTTCCTCTTCGAATCTGTCGAAGGCGGCGAACATCTCGGGCGCTATTCCTTCGTCGGCTGCAATCCGCGCGCCGTCATCCGGCAGGACGGGCAGCATGTCCAAATGATCGAAAATGGCCGCATCACGGAAAGTTCCGTCGTCGGCAAGGACGTGAAGGACGGCCTCCAAGTCGTCGAGCGCGTGATGAAAAAATATCGCGCGGTGGCTGTGCCGGGATTGCCGCGCTTCACCGGCGGTGCGCTGGGCTTCATTGGCTACGAATTCATCCATGACATCGAACCCGTCGTGCCGCGCCCGACGCACGATGAATTGAAAACGCCGGTGCTGTATTTTCTCATCGCCGACGAGCTGCTCATTTTTGACCGCGTGCAGCAGACGATCACGATCCTGGTCAACGCCATTCTCGACGACGCCGACAGCCCGGCCGACGCCTACGAAAATGCGACCAGCGAAATTGACCGCATTGTGTCGCTGCTCGAACAACCGAACGAAAACAAGTCCGTTGGTGTTCAGCCGGAAGTAATGTCGCCGGTTGCTTTTGAAGCCAATCAAACGAAAGAGAAGTTTTTCGCAAACGTCGAGGCTGCAAAAAAACTCATCACGGCGGGCGACATCATTCAGGTTGTCGGTTCACAGCGCTGGTCAACGCCGGTCACGGCGTCGCCGCTGGAAATTTACCGCGCGGTGCGCAATGTGAATCCGTCGCCATATTTATTTTTGCTGGAGCTGGACGGCTTTGCGCTGGTTGGCGCATCGCCGGAACTGCACGTCCGCTGCGAGGAAGGCAAAGTGGAAATCCGTCCCATCGCCGGCACGCGTCGGCGCGGCAAAAACGAGGACGAAGATGCCGCGCTCGAAAAAGATCTGCTCGCCGATCCGAAGGAGCGCGCCGAGCACGTCATGCTCGTGGACCTCGCGCGCAACGACATCGGCCGCGTCTGCGATTTCGGCAGCGTGCAGGTGAAAGATTTGATGTTCATCGAGCGTTACAGCCACGTCATGCACATCGTTTCTCAGGTCGAAGGAAAATTGTCGGCGGAAAAAACGAACTACGATCTGATGCGCGCGACGTTTCCCGCCGGCACGGTGAGCGGCGCGCCGAAAATCCGCGCGATGCAAATCATTTCCGAACTGGAGCAGACCACTCGCGGCACCTACGCCGGCGCGGTTGGCTATTTTTCTTTCAACGGAAATTTGGACACCTGCATCACCATCCGCACCGCGCTGATCAAAGATGGCAAAGCCTACGTGCAGGCCGGCGGCGGCTGGGTGAACGATTCCACGCCGGAAGGCGAATATCAGGAGACCATCAACAAATCCATGGCCATGCGTAAGGCCATCGCGATGGCGGAGGGTTTTGCGAAAACTGTGTAGCGGCGTCTCGGCAGAGCGCCGCATTTCAAAATTTGAACAGTGCGGCTTTCTGCCGAAAGCCGCTACTCCGACAATCGTGGAAACCAAGCCAGCCAATTCAGCCGAAAAAGCCTGCGAACGCTGCGGCAGTTTTGACGTGCTGGAATTCGCCGGAAAATTACTGTGCGCGGAGTGCGTGGCGCTGGCAGGTTCCAGTTGTGCTGGTTCATCCACGGTGAAAGGCAATTAGCACAGGTCATCGCATTGGAAGTGGCCAATACAAATTGACACCAAACTCAATCTGCATAGCCTCGGTGTGACCATGAACGCCACTTTTGCAAAGGAATCCAATGCGCCGCCTTTGCGACCGTTGCTGCCGTTTTTATTGCTGTTGTTTTTCGGCAGTGGCTGTGCCGCTCTGATTTACGAAATCGTCTGGTTCCAGATGCTGCAATTGTTCATCGGTTCCTCGGCGGTCTCGCTCGGCGTGCTGGTGGGAACTTACATGGGCGGCATGTGCCTGGGCAGCGTGGTGCTGCTGCGCCTCATCTCCGCCGCGCGGCATCCGCTGCGCGTTTATGCGCTGCTGGAATTCGGCATCGGCATTTTTGGAATTGTCATATTATCTGAAATGTCGGAAGCCGCGCATATTTATTCAGCGCATACCAGCGGCGGCTTGGCGGGAATTTTGCAACGCGGTTTGTTCGCGGCAATCTGCCTTTTGCCGCCTACAATTTTAATGGGCGCGACGCTGCCCGCGATGGCACGGCGGATTGAATCCACGCCGCACGGCGTTTCGTGGCTGGGATTTTTTTACGGCGGCAACATCGCTGGCGCGGTGTTCGGCTGCCTGCTCGCGGGATTTTACCTGTTGCGTGTTCATGATTCATTCTTCGCCACTTTTGCCGCGGCGGCGATCAACGGAACAGTCGCGCTGGCGGCGGTGGCACTGTCGGTTTCAAAGCGGTTTGAAATTCGGAAAGAATTGGAAGCAAAGCCAGCAGCGGAAAATATTTCTGCCAATCCGTCCGCCAAAAATTTTCTGTGGCCGGTATATGTCACAATTGCGCTTTCGGGGCTGACGGCGATTGGCGCGGAGGTCGTCTGGACGCGGCTGCTGTCCTTGACGCTGGGCGGAACGGTTTATGCCTTTTCCATCATCCTCGCCGTGTTTCTTTTTGGGCTGGGCATCGGCAGCGCGGCTGGGGCGTCGCTCGCTCGGAAAAGTCTGCGGCCCGGAATTCTGCTCGGCTGGTGCCAGTTTTTTTTGACGGCGGCAATTTTCTGGACGGCTTATATGCTCGCAGAATCTTTGCCGTATTGGCCGATTGACCCGTCGCTGACGACAAATGCTTGGTTTAATTTTCAACTGGATTTGGCGCGCTGCCTCTGGGCTTTGCTGCCGGCGACGATTTTGTGGGGCGCGAGTTTTCCGCTCGCGCTGGCGGCGGCGGCGCGCGGGCAGGACCCGGCGCGGCTCGTCGGTGGAGTTTATGCGGCGAACACGGTCGGCGGAATTTTTGGCGGCATCGGCTTCAGCATCGTTCTCATTCCATGGATTGGCACGCAAGACAGCCAGCGGCTGTTAATCGTAATTGCCGCGTGCGGCGCGCTATTGATGTGCGTTGCGTTCGCGTGGCAATTTTGGAAAAAAACTTCGCCGGCTGAAATCATTCGCGGAATTCTGATTTTCGCCGCGCTGGTTTTATTTCCTGCGATGCTGGCGAAGCACGTTCACAAAATTCCCGGCGAACTGGTCGCCTACGGACGTTATATGCCGAGCCGGCTGGGCGAATCGGAGATGCTTTACGTCGGCGAGGGTATGAACAATTCGGTGGCCGTGTCGCGAAATTATTCCACCGGCGTCCGCAATTTCCACATCAGCGGCAAGATCGAGGCGTCGAGCGAACCGCAGGACATGAGATTGCAGCGGATGCTGGCTCACATTCCGGCGCTCGTGCATCCGCATCCGGTCTCGGTGCTGATCGTCGGCTGCGGCGCGGGCGTGACGGCGGGGACGTTCACGATCACGCCGGGCGTCACGAACATCACCATCTGCGAAATGGAGCCGCTCGTTCCGCACATTGCCGCGACGTATTTCAACGAGGAAAATTTCGGCGTCGTGACCGACCCGCGAACGAAAATTATTTTCGACGACGCGCGGCATTATATTTTCACGACGCACGACAAGTTCGACATCATCACGTCCGACCCGATTCATCCGTGGGTCAAAGGCTCGGCGACGCTTTATACGAAAGAATACTTCGAGCTGGTGAAAAGCCATCTGAACCCCGGCGGCATCGTCACGCAATGGGTGCCGCTTTACGAAAGCAATTCCGCCGTCGTGAAAAGTGAAATCGCGACGTTTTTTGAAGTCTTCCCCGAAGGCACAATCTGGAGCAACGACGAAAACGGCAAGGGCTACGACGTGGTGTTGCTCGGCCAAGCCGGCGAAACCAAAATTAACCTTGACAAACTCGAACAACGCCTCACGCAGCCGGAATTTTCGGAAGTGGTGACATCACTCAAGAGCATAGGCTTTTCGACTGCAACCGATTTATTCGCCACGTTCGCCGGAAACGCGCAGGACCTCGCGCCGTGGCTCGCGGACGCCGAGATCAATCACGACTGGAATTTGCGCCTGCAATATCTGGCGGGATTCCACGCGAACCTCTATCAAAGCGAAGGCATCTTCGACGAGATGGTGAAGTATCGCAAATTTCCCGACCAGCTTTTCACCGGCTCGGACGCGAGCAGACAGGCTGTGAAAGACGCGATGACGAAAGTGCCGACAAAATAATTATCCCTTCCCGAACTTCACGTTCTTCGCATGACAAATTATTAAATTGTTGCAGCGTGCGTTTTTTTGTTACGTTGCCATCAGGTCGGAAAATTATGAAGCGCTGGATTTCCATCGCAATTGCCGGACTGGTTTTCGGCGCAGCGGCAACTCAAGCCGCGCAAGTCGGGCTGATCAAAATTGACGGTGCCATCGGCCCGGCCACGGCCAATTATATTTCCCGCGCGCTCGATGTCGCCGCAAATCAAAACGACGAGTGCCTCGTCATCGAAATGAACACCCCCGGCGGCCTGGCCAATTCCATGGACGACATTGTCCAGGAATTTTATGCGGCGCGAATTTCGGTGGTCGTCTATGTTTCGCCGGAAGGTGCGATGGCCGGCAGCGCGGGCGTTTATATCACTTTGGCGGCGGACATCGCGGTGATGGCACCACACACCACCATCGGCGCGGCGCATCCTGTCGAGATGGGCAACGAAGGCGAAACCACCAACAGCATCATGATGCAAAAAGTCGGCAACGCCTACACGAAGGTCATGCAGACCATCGCCGAAAAACGGCACCGCAATGTCGAGTGGGCAAAATCATCAGTCACGGCAAGCGATGCCATCACTTCAGAGGAAGCGCTGAAATTGAAAGTGATTGATCTGATTGCGACGAATGTTCCCGACTTGCTCCAAAAATTAAACGGCCGTTCCGTAAGCGGAAAAATTCTGAAAACCGCCGGCGTGAGCGTCGTGGAAATCCCGATGAGCGCGGGCGAAAGATTCTTCCAACTTTTCTGGCAGCCACAAGTGATGATGCTGCTCATGCTCATCGCGATTTACGGCATCATCGCGGAGATGAGCCATCCGGGCGCGATTTTTCCTGGCGTCGCCGGCGCGCTCGCGCTGATCCTGCTGCTTTACATGTCGGCCACGCTGCCGCTGAACATTGCCGGCGTTGCGCTGGTCATTTTGGCGCTCGCGCTGTTCGCCATTGATATTTTTGCGCCGACGCATGGCGTATTGACCGGCGGCGGCATCATCGCGTTTTTCCTCGGCGCGCTTATGCTTTTCAATCACGCGCCTAAGGTTTATCAATTGCCCATGACGTGGATTGTTTCAACGACGCTCGTGACCGCTGCGTTTTTTGTGTTCTTCGTCAGCAAAGGAATCCGTGCGCAATTTTCACCAAAACGCGCGGGCGCGGAAACGATGATTGGAAAAATTGTCGCGGCAAAATCCAAAATCGACTCGACTGGCGGGAAGGTTTTTATCGAAGGCGAACTTTGGAATGCCGTCTGCGAAACGCCAGTTGAAAGTGACCAGCCAGTTGAGATTATCGAAATTGTCGGACTGACTTTGAAAGTTAAACCAAAACAAAACTAAACAGAGAAAAAATATGGACAACCAATCAATTCAAAATTTCGTCAATCTCGCCAAAACAGGCGCAGCCATCATCATTCCGATTGCAGTCGTGCTCGTTGTTTTTCTGCCGCAGGCCGTCCGCATTTTGCGGGAATACGAGCGCGGCGTGATTTTCCGCCTCGGCAAGTTGCAGGGCGCGAAGGGGCCGGGCATCATTTTCCTGATTCCCATCGTGGACAAAATGGTGAGGATGGATTTGCGCGTGGTGACGATTGACGTGCCCAAGCAGGAAATCATGACCAAGGACAACGTGCCGGCCACGGTTGACGCGGTGATTTATTTCCGCGTCGTGGACCCGAATGCGGCGGTCGTCAAAGTGGAAAATTTCTGGAAGGCGACGTCGCTCATCGGGCAGACGACCTTGCGCAGCGTGCTGGGCCAGTCGCCGCTGGACGATTTGCTCTCACAGCGCGATGTCATCAACCAGAAGCTGCAGGAAATCATTGATCGCCAGACCGAGCCGTGGGGCATCAAAGTCACCGGCGTGGAAGTGAAGGAAGTCGCGCTGCCCGACAGCATGAAACGCGCGATGGCCAAACAGGCCGAGGCCGAACGCGAACGCCGCGCGAAAGTGGTGAACGCCGAGGGTGAATTTCAGGCCGCCGAAAAAATGGTGCAGGCCGCCGCGTTGATCGCGAAGGAGCCGATTGCGCTGCAACTGCGTTATCTTCAGACCATGCGCGAAATGGCGAGCGAGCACAATACCACCACGTTCCTGCCACTGCCGATTGACTTGTTCAGCGCGTTTTTGAAGAAATAAAGAAAGCTTGGACGTGAATAACGAAAGTAGTAATTCAGGAAACGGGAAATTCATGCCTTGCTAGTTAAAAATTGGCGCGTTCATGACTTTCGTGAATATCATCCTGCTGCTAGTCGCCGCCGTGATTGCCTGGTGGTTGAGCGAATATGATTTGCGGTTGACGGGTGACAATATGGCGGCGGATTTTATCCGTCGTGGAATCCGGTGCGGACTGACGTTGTTCCTGCTGGCAATGCTCGTCAAGCTGCCGCGTTCGATTGACGCTGCGCCGTTATTGCTGCTCATCGCCGGACTGCTTGCGCTGGTCTGGGCCGGCTGTGCGGCCGAACTGGGCGCACACTGGTTTCATCGGATGATTGATCCCGAAGACAAAGGAGAATTTGACCCGCACCAAAGCGCCCGCCACTCGGACATGATCGCAAGCCTCATCAAAAATGGACGGACCGAGGAGGCGGCGCAGTTGTGCGCAACGCTCAAGGAATCGGGCGACGCCAACATCCTTGTGCTGGAAACCCTCCTGGCGCGCGCGGGCGTCCATCAGGAAAGTCCGAAGAAGCCGAAGCCGTTGATCAAGGCCCACCGGCTGCGGTCGCAGGGAAAATTCGAGGAAGCGGCGGAGATTTTGAATTCGATGCTGGCGGAAAATCCAGAGAATGTGGATGCGGCGCTGATGTTGATGCGGCTTTACGCGCAAGATTTGCATCGCAGCGACAAGGCGGCGGAGGTTTTGCGCGCGCTGGAAAAACAGCCGCACATCCCACGCAGCCACATCGAATACGCGCAGCGTTCGATCCATGATTGGGGGCACAAAAAAAGCGCGCCGGAGGACGTCACGCTCCCGGAATCGGTTGACGAACTGCTCGCGTGCGGTTATCTGGGAACAGCGGTTGAGGTTCTGGAGCGCAAGGTCAAGGAGCAGCCGCAGGATTTTGATTCGTGGCTTAAATTGGCCGGGGCGCACGGCCTGCACTCGGCCAACATCCGGCGCGCGGAAAAAATTGTTGAAAAACTGGAGGCAGGAAATAATTTCAGCGCTGAACAGGTTGAATTTGCCAAAGCCAAATTGAAGGAATGGCGCGAGGCGAAACCTCAGAAAATCTAGATTTATTTATGCCCATTTACGAATACGAACTGTGCGAGGGCGACTGCAAGGTCTGCGGCGGGAAATTCACATTGAACCGCCCGCTTTCTGCCAAGCCGCTCACGAACTGCCCGGCGTGCAAAAAGCCGGTGCGGAAAATCATCTCCGGCTTCAGCTCGCCGCAAAAGCTCAAGCCGGTTTCATTTTCGGACGCGAAAAAGGCCGGGTTCACCGTGCTCAAAAAAATCGGCAAGGGCGAATATGAAAGGCAGTGAACGCAATCCTGCAAATTCCGCCCAAAACGATGTTCTTTCATTTTGAATTGATTTTTGACGCAAGCTGTCAAAAGTATTAGATTGTCAGTCTGAAAATGGATCGCGGTTTTTCATTTCTGAAACGGTGGCTGCCTGTTGCCGGAGCGGTGGCTGCGGTTTCCTGCGCACAGGCGCAGTCGCTGATGAGGCCGGGGCAGGCGATTATTTTTTCCTCGCCGGACGACAATGCCGACTCGTCAAGCCCGGCGCCGCCTGCGGCCGAGCCTCCGGCGGCGCCGGGCTTTGCGGATATGGTTCACGCGCCGCAATTCAATTTTCCAAACCCTTCCACGCCGGTTGCGCAGCTGCCGGCACCGGTGCCGGCGGCAGTTCCGCCCGTCCTGGACTCGCGTGCAGACTGGGCGCTGATGACGCCGGCAGAAATTCTCGGTGTTGACACGCCAGATCAAATCTTGAAAATTCCTGACCGGGACGCCGCCGGGCTGCCGAAAAAAACGACGGTGGTTGAACGCTATTTAGAGCGACAGGATCAGGTTCAAACCAACGGCAGCGGCGCATTTTTGTCCGCTACGCCGTCGTTACGCCCTGATTTTTCAGGCAACGAAGATGCACGGTTTGACTCAGACTCCTTCAAACCGGCGGGCAGCATTTTTGCAAATCCGGCGCATCAACCTGCGGAATCTTTCCAGCAGGCAGTGACCGGCACCGGCACGGATGCCGGCCAGAATACGGATCCGGGCTGGACGAAAGTTTTCGCTTCCACCCCGGCACCTGCGGAAAGTCCGGCGCAGGCGGCGGACATGACGGAATTCAAAAAATTGCTGGAGCCAAGCCAGCCATTGCCATCCTCCAAACCTGCGGCGAACGACGGAATTTTTTCTTCGCAGCATACTTTGCAGGGTTCCAAATTCGGCCAGCCGGCGAATGCGGGTGACGCGACGTTCGGACCGTTCAATGCCATCGACGGTTTGCCGGAGGTTCGCGGACAGGTGAGCGCGCCGACGGTGACGGCTGTTCCCGATTGGAAACCGCAGTCCCCGCCCTGGATGTTGAAGGGACCGCAGCCGGACGTGATTCCGAAGCGGGTGGTGTTTTGAGCGTGTGACGAATCAGTGCGCGGAAGTGAGCAGGAGGACTTGTTCCAGCGTCGAGATGCCGTCGCGCGCCCTGTCTAGGCCGACCATGCGAAGCGTTTTCATGCCCTGGCTGACGGCGACCTTGCCCATTTCGCGCGTGCTGGCGCGGGCGATGATGAGCTTGCGGATTTGATCCGTGGCGGTCATGGCCTCGATGATGGCCAGACGTCCGGCGTAACCGGAATTTTTGCAACGGTCACAGCCGCGCCCGCGATAAAGCTGGACGCCCTGAAAAGTAGCCGGATCAATTCCAAGGTCTTCAAACATTTTCGCCGGATACGTTACCGGCTCCTTGCAATGCGAACAAATGCGGCGCATGAGACGCTGCGCGCAGGACAAAATCACGGAGGACGAAATCAAAAACGGCGCGATTCCCATGTCGTCGAGGCGCGCGATGGCGCCGGGCGCGTCGTTGCAGTGCATCGTGGAAAGCACCTGGTGACCGGTGAGCGCGGCTTCGATGGCGATCTCGGCGGTCTCGGTATCGCGGATTTCGCCGATCATCACGATGTCCGGGTCCTGACGGAGAATGGAGCGCAGCGCGCTGGCGAACGTCAGGCCGATGTCTTTTTTTGTCGGCACCTGGTTGATGCCGGGAATCTGGAATTCGACGGGGTCTTCGACGGTGACGATGTTATAGACCGGGCTGTTGAGTTCGTTGAGCGCGGAGTAAAGCGTCGTCGTCTTGCCGGAGCCGGTCGGGCCGGTGACGAGGATCAATCCGTGCGGCGCGTCAACGGCGGCCTTGAACTGCTTGAAGGTCTCGGGATCCAATCCGAGCTTGTCGAGGCTCGCGGACAAATTGGATTTGTCGAGGACGCGCAGCACGATTTTCTCGCCATGAACCGTCGGAAGAACCGAGACGCGCAAATCGTAATCCTTGCCGCTGACCTTGACGCGCATGCGACCGTCCTGCGGCATGCGCCGTTCGGCGATGTCGAGGCTGCTCATGATTTTGAAGCGCGAGGCCAGCGCGAGCTGCATCTGCTTGGGCGGCGGCGTGGCGTCCATGAGCACGCCGTCCACGCGGTAGCGCAGCCTCATGCTTTTTTCGAACGGCTCCAGGTGAATGTCGCTGGCGCGGTCCTTGATGGCTTGGACGATGATGAGATTGGCCAGCTTGATGACGGGTGCCTCCTCGCTGGACGCGGCGAGCTTGTCAAGATTGACCTCCTCGACGGCTTCCCTGACGGATTCGACGCTGTCGGCGTCCTCATCGCTCTGCTTTTGCGCGGCGTCAATGATGTCCTCCATCGTGCCGCCGCCCTTGGCGGAATCAATCGCGGTCAACTTGTCGGTGATGGCTTTTTCAGACGCGATGAGCGGGGAAATTTCCAGCTTGGTGATGCGCTTGACGTCATCGAGGGCGAGGACGTTCAACGGATCGGCCATTGCCAGGAACAATTTGTTTTCGAGCCGCGAAATGGGAATGACCTTGTGGTTATACTCGGTCTCGCGCGGGAGCAGTTCCGACATTTCGTCCGGAATGCTCATGCGGGCCAGGTTGATCGGCGGCACGTTCAGCACGCGCCCCATGCAAACGGCAAGGTCGGCTTCGCTGACGTAGGCTTTTTCGATGATGAGTTTGACAAGGCGCGCGCCCTGTTTTTTTTGCTGGTCGAGCAATTCCTCCACCTGGCCTGTGCTCAACAAGCCGTCCTCGACGAGCGCGTCGGCGATGCGTTCTCCAAATGATTTGACTTTGGCCATGGTTTAGCGGAATGCCTTGCGGATGGTCTGCATCAACTCCGGCGGCGACGAGAGATACCAGACCAGCCGGTGCGAAGTCGCCTCGGACAATTCCTTTGCCGCCTGCTGGTTGTAGGGATTGGCCGTCGCCACCAAAATGGACTTGCTCATCCGGTCGAACGGGATCACGCACCAGCGCCGGCAAACGTCCGCCGGAAATCCGCGCATCAAATCAATGTCCACGTCATACCGGTCCAGCGGCAAAAAGGCCGCGCGCGACCTGTCGGACAGCAGCTTGAGCGACGCATCCATCGCAAAAAGCCCCTTCTCGTTCAGCGTGTGGATGAACGGCTCCTCCACGTCCGTCGGCGAGGATGTCAAATCCGACGTGCGCCAGCACAAATCAAAATCCCCGGCGCTGATGAGTTTGCTCTCGACATAAATTTTGCGCATCATTTCCCGACCGTCATCCAAGGCCTCATCCGCCGCACGCGCCTTTTTGCGGTTTTTCGTGGATTCTGTCTGCTGCGTCAGCGCCGCCGGCTCCGCAGACGAAGATTCCACGGTCGCATTGCTGGCCTTGTCCTCGATTTTGCGCAAGGCAGTTTGCACTTCCACATCGTTCGGACGGCGCTGCAACACCGTTTCATATTCCAGAATCGCCGACGACAACTGCCCCATTTGCGTGTAAGCCTCGGCGATGCGCTTGGAAGTCTTGATCACGTCCGCCTCGCGTCCGAGCTTCGTGTAGGCCTCCTTCAAAATTTCCAGCGACTGACAGTCGTTCGGCTGAGACTGCACAATGACCTCGAACATCTCAATCGTCTGTTGCAATTGAGCTTCTTCACCCGGATTTAATGACACTTCCGACATGCGCTGAATTTAGTCGAGCAGTTAAAATAAACCGTTCCCACTCTACGCCTTCGCCCGCCACAACGCAACCGAAGAACATCCGCATCCCTTTAAACTTCGCGTGCGTCGCGCGCCGCTCTTGAATAAGATTTCCCGCGTGGAACGGCCAGCCCCAACCATGACACCCGCGCCCGGCGAACGCCTGCTGCGCTTCGTCGGCAATAAAATTCTTTTCCAGTTGCGCGCAGAAAATGCCGGCGTGCAAAAAAACTGGTCGGCCCGCCTGCGCACCAACCTTGGCCGCGCCGCCGCCCGGCGCAAAGAAATCCTCTCCGCCCATGCCGGCCGGGCGGTCGTCGCCAATTCCTCCTGGCGCGACGTGCCGATGCAACCAACCGCCGAGGGCTGGGCCATCGAACTGCCGCTGGCCGAAGTCGGTTACTTTCAAGCCAAGTCTTATCTGCTCGACGAAAAAAACTGGCAGCACTGGCCCGACGGCTCGGACGCCGGCATTTCGGTGCATCCCAATTTTGCGCGCACAGCAAATACGATTTATTGCGCCTTCACCCGCTTATTCGGCGCGACCATAAATCTCGCTTCGACCGCCGATGAAAAATTGGACGTGCAGTTGAAATCGCTGGAAGCGCTCGGCTACGCCACGCTGCCGCCGTCGGGCAAATTCCGCGACCTCACGCGGCAGTTGCCCTTCATCGTCAATCAACTCGGCTGCCGGATCATTCACTTGCTGCCTGTGCATCCGACGCCGACGACCTACGCGCGCTTCGGCCGGTTTGGCAGCCCGTATGCCGCGCTGGATTTGACCGCCGTTGATCCCGCGCTCGTCGAATTCGACCAGCGCACCACCGGCATTGACCAGTTTTGCGAACTCACTTACGCTGCCCATTCGCTCGGCGCGCGCGTGTTCATTGACATCGTCATCAACCACACCGGCTGGGGTTCGAGCTTGCAGGAAAATCATCCGGAATTTTTCCTGAAAAATCCCGACGGCTCGTTCGCCAGTCCCGGCGCGTGGGGCACGGTCTGGGAAGATCTGGTCGAACTCGAACAGCACGACGCCAAACTTTGGGACCTAATCGCCGACTCGTTGCTCGTCTGGTGCCGGCGCGGCGTGAATGGCTTCCGCTGCGACGCCGGCTACAAAATTCCCGCGCCCGCCTGGCAATACATCGTCGCCCGCGTGCAGGAGGAATTTCCCGAAACCATTTTTCTGCTCGAAGGCCTCGGCGGCTCGTGGGACGCGACGGAACTGTTGCTTACCGAAGGCGGCATGCAATGGGCGTATTCCGAATTGTTCCAAAATTATTCCGGCAAAGAGGTCGCGTGGTATCTCGACTACGCCAGCCGCCAGAACGAACGCGTCGGCAGCTACGTCAATTATTCTGAAACGCACGACAACAGCCGGCTCGCCGCTTATGGTGGCACAGGCGTCTCGCCTGTGAGTTCCAGTGAAAAATCAAATCAAGTCGGACGCGCGTGGTCGCTACTGCGAAACCGTCTCTGCGCGCTGACCAGTCCGAGCGGCGGCTTCGGCTTCACCTGCGGCGTCGAATGGCTGGCGGCGGAAAAAATAAAAGTCCACGGCGACACCGGCTTGAACTGGGACGCCGCCGAAAACATCGTTCCCGAACTTGCGCAGCTCAACCAGTTCATCGCCGATCATCCCTGTTTTTTCGACGGCGCGAAGCTCACGCGCCTGAGCGCGCCCGCCTCGCCGGTTTACGCGTTGCTCCGCGAATCCGCCGAGGGCAAGGATGCCGTTTTGATTTTGGTCAACACGGAGCTGGAAAAAGAAAACGCGCTGACGGCCGCGCCAACCGATTTCAAATTTCAAATTTCAAATTTCAAATTTGAGCTGCTCGGTCAGCCGCTTCCGGAAATTTCCGCCGCCAAAAAAGAAATCGTTTTCACGCTTCCGCCCGGCGCGGTCTTCTGCCTAGCACCGGCTGAAAAACCTGCCGGCTTGACCGGCGAACAATATCGTCGCGCCCGCGCGCAAGCCGCCTGGGCCTTGGAATCATTGAATAAAATCATTCCCGCCGAAACCATTGACGGCCTCGACTGGCATTGGCTCGCGGCGCAGGTTGAAGCGTCGCCGAAAAACTTTCTCGCCGCCGCCAGCGAATTCGCCGCGCGCGAAGCCAAAACTTCGTTCGCCGATTTGCTCGCTGAAGTCGGGGCCGGAAAAGTTTTCCCACGTGTCATCGAATGGACGTTGCTGGATGCCCGTCGCGTCACGCTCGTGCCGCCCGGCCACTGGCTGCTGATTAAAGATTCCGCGCCGTTCCGGGCCGAACTGAGAAGTCAGAAGTTAGAAGTCAGAAGTCAGAAGGAAAACGTCATCACGCGTCACGTCCAATCCATCGCCGTCGGCGACCGGCACCTCGCCAGCTTTGCTCCAATCGAAGGAGACGGAGAATCCATTTTATTTTTGGAACGCTACGCTGCCACTTCGCCAAAAGTTTCTGCCACCCTTCGTTTTCTCACACCCGCCCCCCAACTGCCAACTGCCAACTGCCAACTGCCGGCTCCCAGCGACCTAGTTTTGCTGACCAACGGCCTCGGCGGCATGGCCCGGCTGTGCGTGGATCTGGGGCGCATCAACTCGAAATATGATTGCGCGCTCGGCGCGAATTTGAATCCGACCGTGCCGGTGGATCGCCACGTTTTTGTGAAACGAATCCGCGCCTGGGTCAATGCGGATGGTTTTCTATCGCCGCTCGATTTCAAAAATCTTGCGTCTTTTCACGCCGGTGCGCCGGCCGTCTGGAATTTTGTCGCCAACGCGGGCGACGGTCGCACGGTGGAAATTCAACTGCGCGCCGAATTGGTGACGGAAAAAAACACGACGGTTTTTCAATTCCGCCGTCCGACGCAAAAAGATGCCAGCGGCAAACAATTGCCCGCCGACGCCAAGGTGAGCGTGACCGTGCGCGTGGACATCGAGGACCGGAATTTTCACAGCGAAACCAAGCGCAACAGCGGCGCGGATTTCCATTTCGCGTCGAACACGCACGTCCTCTCGCCCCGCGCCCCGCGCCTCGCGCCTCAAACCGGCTTCGCCTTTACGCCCGCGCCTGACCGCCAGTTGCGCGTTTTTGCCTACACCGGCGAATATCATCCGCAGCCGGAATGGTGCGAAAACATTCCGCATCCGGTCGAGCAAACGCGTGGCCAGACCGGCAGCGGCGATGCCTACAGCCCCGGCTGGTTTGAAATTCCGCTGGCGAAAGGCGCGGAGGCCACCTTGGTGCTCACGGCGGAAACCGAGGAATTCAAAGGCGGAAAGCGGTCCTCGCGGACGGCCACCGAAGAAAGCGGAAATTTGGAAGACAATTTTGAAACGCAACTCGAATGCGCCGCCAAACAATTTGTCGTGCGCCGCGACGACGGCAAAACCGTCATCGCCGGTTATCCGTGGTTTCTCGACTGGGGCCGCGATTCGCTGATTTGTGCGCGCGGACTTTTGGCCGCCGGCATGGTTGGTGAAGTGCGGCAGCTTCTGCTCACGTTCGCGAAATTTGAAAAAGACGGCACGCTGCCGAACACGATCCACGGCAACGATGTTTCCAACCGCGACACCTCCGACGCGCCGTTGTGGTTTGCCGTGGTGTGTGAAGAAATTTCCGAAACTCAAAATTCAAAGCTAAAAACTAAAAACTTTTTCACCACGCCGGTGGATGAAAATGGCCGGACGATCCGCGATGTGCTGACGAGCATTGCGGAAAATTACGCCAAAGGCACGCCCAACGGCATTCGCATGGACGCCGATTCCGCGCTGATCTGGAGTCCGAGCCATTTCACCTGGATGGACACGAATTATCCCGCCGGCACGCCGCGCGAAGGTTATCCCGTCGAAATTCAAGTCCTGTGGATCCGGCTGCTGCGGCTGCTGGCGAAAATTTCCGCCAAAGCCGAGCAGAAGCAATGGCAGGAGCTAGCCGATCACGCGCTGGCCTCATTTGAAAAATTGTTCTGGCTCGAAAACAAGGGCTGGTTCGCCGACGTGTTGATCGCCGGCCCGCGCGTCATCGCCCGCGACGCCACGGCGAGCGACGCGTTGCGCAGCAATTGTCTGTTTGCCGTCAGCCTCGGTCTCGTCACCGGCGAACGCGCGAAGCGCTGCGTCAAGGCCGCGCAAAAATATCTCGTTGTGCCCGGCGCGCTGCGGTCGCTCGCGCCGCTGCCCGTGACCGTGCCGCTGCCAGTCCGCAACCACGACGGCTGGCTGATCAACAATCCGGCGGAACCTTACTGGCCGCGCTACGAAGGCGACGAGGACTCGCGCCGCAAACCGGCGTATCATAACGGCACCGCGTGGACATGGACCTTTCCGTCATTTTGCGAGGCGCTGGCGCGGGTTTGGGATTTTTCGCCGGCAGCCGTGACGGCGGCCAAAGCGTATTTGGGCAGCTCGGAAAAAATCCTGAACACAGGCTGCCTCGGACAGATCCCGGAAATTCTCGACGGCGACGCGCCGCACACGCAACGCGGCTGCGACGCTCAGGCGTGGGGTGTGACGGAGGCCTTGCGCGTGTGGAAAATGTTGAATTCGCAACCTGCGCAGGCAAAATGACGAAATGAATTTCCGCAGTAAAATCATCGCGTGGGATCAGTTGCCGGCGTGGCGAACGGCATTTCGCGCCAGCGGCAAAAAGCTCGTCGTCACGAACGGCTGCTTCGACATTTTGCATCTCGGCCACGTCACCTACCTGGAAGACGCGCGCAACCGTGGTGACGCGCTGCTGCTCGGCGTCAACAGCGACGCGGCGGTGCGCGGCTTGAAAGGCGCCGGCCGGCCGGTGAATTCCGAATCCGACCGCGCCGCCGTGCTCGCCGCGCTGCAAAGCGTGGACGGCGTTTGCATTTTCACAGACACGACGGCGACAAACTTTCTCGCCGCCGCGCAGCCGGACATTTACGTGAAGGGCGGTGATTACACGTTGGAAACCTTGAATCAAGATGAGCGCCGCGCGGTGGAATCGGCGGGCGGAAAAATTGTTTTGGTTCCGTTCGTGCCCGGCAAATCCACGACCACGCTGCTGGAAAAAATTTCGCGGCTGTGAAAATTCTGGTCATATCTCTTGCCGGCATTGGTGATGCGCTAATCGCCACGCCGCTCATCCGTGAGCTGAGGGAAAATTTCCCCGACGCCACGATTGACACGTTGGTCAAGGAAGCGGGCGCGAGGGATTTTCTGGAGAGCAATCCAAACGTGAACCGCGTCTTTTACAAAAACCTGTGGAAATGCAATGCCTTTGAGCGCGTTCGCTTTCTCTGGTCGCTCCGGCGCGAGCATTACCAGCTTTCCATCAACACGCATCCGCAAAGCCGGATTCATTACCGCGCGGCGGCCTGGCTGGCGGGCGCAGAGGTGCGCATCAGCCACGAATATGAGGGTTTCACCTGGCTCGACCGCTGGCTGGTCACCGGCACGTTGCCGCAGGATTACACACGTCACTCGATTGAAAATAATTTTGACGTGCTGCCGTTGATCGGCGCAAAAAAAAAACTGCCGTGCCACGCGATGGAATTTTTTCTGTCGCCGACCGAGGAACGCTTCGCCGACGATTTTCTGGTTAAGCACAAATTATTCGGCCAGAAAATTCTCGGCATTCACGTCGGTTCCGGCGGCACGAAAAACCTGCCGTTGAAACGCTGGCCGCTGAAAAATCACGCCGGCTTGGTGCGGCAATTGAACAAAGAACGCCCGGACATCCGCGTCCTTCTTTTCGGCGGACCGGAAGAGGCGAAGGATCATGAGGTGGTGCTGGCGCAGGCAAATCGCGATTTGACGCTGGAGGCGAAGACGAAAAATCTGCGCGAGACGGCGGCCTTGATGAAGCGTTGCAGCGCGTTCTTGAGCGTGGACACGGCGCTGATGCACATCGCGGCGGCGATGAAAGTGCCGAATCAAATTGTCATCGAAGCGCCGACGCTGAATGTGACGAACTGGCCTTACGGCAACCATTTCACGCTCGTGAAAAATCCCGTGGTGAACGGGCGCGGCCTGGATTTTTACCGCTACGACGGCGGCGACATCAAGGGCACACGCGAGGAACTGCTCGCGTGCATGGAATCGGTGAAGGTCGCGGACGTTTTTGCGGCGGTGACAAAATTGATTTGATCAGAGGGAAAATCCCGCCGCCTTGGCGTCGTTGGCAAACATCTTCACGGTGTCGAGCGAAAGCTCCCCGAGATCCATGCCAGCCATCTTGATAGCCTTGCCCAAAATGTCATGCGGCACGGTGACGATGTGCGAGCCGCAGTCATTCGCCTGAAAAATGTTCAGCACTTCGCGCACGCTGGCCCAGAGAAGTTCGGCGTGCGGCAGCTCTTTCAAAACAGTTTTGCTCTGGGACATGATGGCCACCGGGTCCACGCCCGTGTCGGCAATGCGGCCGGCAAAAACGGAAACCACGGCGGGCACCTTGGGATTCAATGCGGCCGTCACGCCCTCAACCTGCGCCAAGGTGAGAATTGCGGTGACGTTTAACTTTACGCCTTCGTTCGCCAACTCCTTGATCAACGGTAAAGCCGATTCATTGCGCGTGTTCGTGATCGGGATTTTGACGTAAACATTTTTTCCCCAGCCATTGATTTTCAAACCTTGGCGTTTCATTTCGGAAAACTCGTCGGAAAAAACTTCGAGCGACAGCGGCTTGACCGTGATCGTTTGCAGCACGTCGCGCGCGAACACCTCGAAATCTGTCAAGCCGGCCTTGCGCATCAGCGTTGGATTTGTCGTCAGGCCCTGGATAAGCGGATTGGCGTTCAATTCCAACATGCCTTTTTTATCGGCGCCGTCGGCAAAAATTTTCACCGACAAATCTTTCAGGGTTCGTTTCATAAAATTACTTGTTTGTTTGAGCCAAGATAATGTCAGCCGCCTCGCCCAGATTGCGAGCGGAAAAATCAGGTTTCTGCTTCAATTCTTCCGCATAGCCGCGATCTATAAAAATCGTTTTACAACCCGCCGCGTGGCCGCAGTCCACGTCGCGCCAGCGGTCACCGACCATCCAGCTCTGCGCGAGGTCAATTTTCAATAATTTTGCCGCGTGCAAAAGCATTCCTGGTTTTGGTTTGCGGCAATCGCAATCGGACAAGCCTTTGCCGGCGTGATAGCATACTTCCACGTGGTCAATCGGCAGCTGCGTCAGCATGTGCGCGTGGATTTTTTCGACCACTTCCTGTCTCAGCGTGCCGCGACCAACATCCGGCTGGTTCGTGGCCACCACGAGGAGAAAACCCGCCGCCTTCAGTTTATCGCAAGCCGCGCGAACTTCGGGAAGAATTTCAAATTCGGCACGACTCGTCGGCGGATACGGCTTGGATTTCTTTTCCAGCGCGCGGTTGATGACACCATCGCGATCAAGAAATACCGCGCGTTTCAATTCTGACTTCTGACTTCTGACTTCTGACTTCACTTCGTGGATTCCCATTTCGTCTGCGCCACTTTCAATTTGGGATGCGACACGAACAGATGCCAGATGACGCCCTGAAACGCCTCGCTGTGCGGCGTGACATGCGTCGGATTCACCGTCGGCACGATGACGCACGCGGTCGCCTGCTGCGCCGTGTAACCGCCGTCGCGGCCCACTATGCCGACGACCGACGCGCCGACGGACTTGGCGACTTGAATCGCGCTGACAAGGTTCGGGCTGACATTTTTTTCGAGATTGCCGCCGCCGACGGAAAAAATCAGCAGTCCGTCCTTGGCATTGATGCGGCTGCCCTTCAACCACTCGGAAAAAACGGTGGCCCAACCTTCGTCGTTGGTGCGCGCGGTGAGCTCGGAAACATTGTCCGTCGGCGCGTAGGCTTCGAAACCGCAGATCTTGCGGAAATCATTCACGGCATGACCGGCGTTGCCCGCGCTGCCGCCGACGCCGAGGATGAACAAGCGGCCGCCGCGCGTGCGGATGGCTGCCAGCTCATCCGCGCATTTTTCAATCGCGGCTTCGTTGAGTTGCGTCGTGACCTGCTGGACTTCGGCCAGAAATTGTTTCGTAAAGCTCATGGAAATTTAAAATTACGAATTCCGAATGGCGAATGGAAGCAAAGTTTAAGGGTTGGCTGGCTGGGCTGACCTGCTGGTCAGCCAAAAGGCGGCCCAAAGCGCCGCCCCGCCCTTAAGATTTTTTCAACAACGTTTCCAGTTCCGTCAAGCCGGCCGGCGAGCCCATTTCGTAAAAGCGTTCCAGCACTTCGTAGCCGGCCAGTTGTTTTTCGCCAACCAGCTTGCCCATGACTTCAGCCAGATCAAAAACCTGGTCGGCGGCATAGGCGTTGAACACGGACGATTTGAACAGGCTCAAGCCGTAATCGATGTGGCGCATTTCGGGCAGCCTGGCTTTTTTGTCATAGACCACGATTTCGCCATCGCGAAAAACCACGTTGCTGGCGTCATACTTGCCTTCGTTGCGATACACCGTCATCAAGCCGAGCTTGCCGCTGCGATGGAAAAATTCCGCGACGGGCGCATAGGGAATCGGCAGGTAGGAATCGCCGTAGAGGATGAAAAACTCCTTGCCGAGCTTGGGCAACGCCCGCTTGATCGCGCCGCCGGTGCCGAGCAATTTTTCGCCGTCGAAAGAATAATCCAATTTGATGCCTAATGCCTCATCGCCGAATTCGCGCTGGATCATCTCGCCGAGAAAGCCGATGCACAGCACGGCGTGGCGGACGCCGCGCGCGTGAAGCATTTCCAACTGATGCGCCAGAAATGGTCGGCCCGCAACCGGCACCAGCGACTTGGGGATTTTTTCTGTCATGGGCCGCAGCCGTGTGGCGAGTCCACCCGCGAGAATGGCGACGGGAATTTTGTCCAGTGACACGCTCACGAGATGACGAGTTTCGTGCCCTCAAAATCAAACCGGAAGCGCACTTCCTTCAACCCGCTTTGCCGCATCGCGTGGCGCAGCTTGGCCTTGTCCTCCGAGTAAAACATCAAAAAGCCGCCGCCGCCCGCGCCAATCAATTTGCCGCCGAGCGCGCCATTGACCAGCGCGAGGTCATACCACTCGTTGATTTTTGGGTTACTCATGCCGCCGCTGCGCTGCTTTTTGCGCTGCCAGTGAACATCCATCAGCCGCGCAAATTCGTGCAGGTTGCCGGTTTCGAGCGCCGTTTTGCTTTGCTGGCCTAGGTCCTTGACGAAGTGCAAATTCTCAATCATGGACTTGTCGTCTGATTTTGATTTTGTGTCCTGCTCCTTCAAGATCGCCGAGGCGCTGCGCGAATAACCGGTGAAAAACAACAGCAGATTGTCCTCCAGATTGTCGCGCGTTTCGTCGGAAACTTTCAGCGGCCATGCCTCGACTTTGCCGCCGGGCAAAAATTTGAAGCACGTCAAGCCGCCAAACGCGGCGATGTATTGGTCCTGCTTGCCAATCGGCTCCTTCAACCGGTCGAGTTCCACTTCGCACGCCTGCGCCGCCAGCTCGGAGGGATGGACGAGATTTTTTTTGTGCGCGTGCAGCGCCTTGAGCAGCGCGGTGGTGAAACTGCCGGACGAACCCAGTCCCGTGCCCGACGGGATATCGGCCATGGAAGCCAGTTCAAGCCCGTGACCATCCATTTTCAGCAAGGCGAACGCCTCGCGAAAAATCGGGTGCTTCAATTTCGCCGCATCCGACACGCGCTCCAGCTCGGAGTATTTGATGATGACGTCGGACACAAACGTGTCATGGACTGTGATATAGACATACTTGTCAATCGCCGCCGCGATGAGAAAGCCGCCGAACTGTTCGTAGTAAGACGGCAAGTCCGTGCCGCCACCGCCGAGCGTGACGCGAAGTGGTGAGCGTGCGATTATCATAAATTTGTCATTCCGCTTTTTTCGTAAATCGTCTCGACAATCTGAAGTGCCACGCGCGCTTCGGCAAGTCCGGCGTCGGGCGTTCGCTTCGATTGAACGTCTTCCTCAAATTTTGTCATTTCAATTTTCCACGATTCATCCGCGCCGGGAAATTCATAAACCTTCGTGTCGGGAATTCCCATCTCCGGCTTCATCTGATAATGAAAAAGCTTCTCGACGCCGTAACTGCCGCCGAGACCTTCAATGGCGAGCTTCGTGTGGCGACCATAAATCTCGAACGAAAAAAGATTTTTCCATTCCGTGCAGCTGACGTGCAGCCACGCGGTCTGGTTTTTCGCCGTGCGCAAACTTAAAAACGCGTTGTCGTCCACCGGCATTTTCCAAAAATACGTCGCCGCATGACCGTCCGCTTTTTTGAACTCGCCGAGAAACCAGCCCGCCAGGTCAATCAAATGGATTCCCTGGTCAATCAACTCGCCGCCCCCGGAAAGCTTCGGGTCGGCACGCCACTCCTTGTCGTAACCTATGCGCCCGCCGTGGCCGTAACGGGCGCGGATGAACATCAGTTCGCCCATCACGCCGGACGCAAAAATCTCGCGCGCCTTTTGAAACGACGGATGAAAACGATGATTGAAACCGACGCGCACGGAAACGCCGTGTTTTTTTTCGAGCGCGATCAATTCGTCAACCTGCTTCACGGAAATCGCGGCGGGTTTTTCCACGATGACGTGCTTGCCGGCGCGAATCGCGGCGGCGGAAATTTTTGCCAGTTCGGAATTGATCGTGGCGACAACCACCGCGTCCACCTGCGGGTCGGCGAACGCAGTTTTGAAATCGGAAATTGCGCGGCCCGTTTGCGCCACCTTCAACAATTCTTCGGCCCGCGCCCGATTCGTATCGCACGCAATGACAAGCTTTGAACCGGCGGGCAAACCGGCCAGCCGCTTTTTCCCAATCAATCCGCAGCCGACAATCGCATAATTCATTTGTCACCCCACGTTTTGCTGCGGTCCCTTGGCACGATGCGGCGCAGCGTGTAAATGTCGCCGCCCAAATCCTTTTTGAATTCGTGCAATTTCTCCCACGGATCCCATTGCGCGCTGATGAGCTTGCCGGTGATGCCGTCACTCTCAGCGCTGGCAAGATAGACGGCGAGACTCGCGCCGAGTTCCGGCGGCACGGCACCTTTTTCTTTCCAATTCTTATTTTTCTCGAAAAAGGCGACCCCGACTTTTTCTGCGCCGGCGGCCAAAACTTCGTCCACGAGCCGCGTCGCCAGCGCGCCGGGGGCGATAGCATTCACGTCCACATGGAAACTTTTCAATTCTTCCGCCAGCGTTTCCATCAACCGCACCACCGCCGCTTTTGACGCCGCGTAAGCACTGATGTTCGGCAGCGGATTCGTCGCGCCACCGCCGCTCAAAACGATGATCTTTTTGTGACCGCCGCTGTGAGAAGGCTCTGACTGGTTTTTAATTTGAGCCTCGTCACCTCGGCTACTACCGAAAGAGGTTTTGAAATGCGGAATCACCGCGCGGCTTGGCAGCAAGACGCCGAATAAATTGATGTCCAGCGCGCGCCGCCATTCGTCGAGCGAGACGGATTCGGTCGGCCCCATCGGGCCATAAATGCCGGCGTTCAACACCAGCGTGTCGAGCGAGCCGAGTTCGCGGAACGCGAAGGCAACCAGTTCATTGACTTGTGATTCATTCGCGACATCGCAGGTTTTGGATAAAACTTTTTGCGCCGGAAATTTATTGGCCAGCTCGCCGCGCGTGGCGGACAGTTCCTTTTCACTGCGGGCGCACAGCACCACGTTCGCGCCTTCACGCAGGAAAAATTCGGTGATGGTTTTGCCGAGACCCTGGCTGCCACCGGTAATGAGGGCGTTGAGGTTTTTGAGTTTCATGTCAGGCACGTCCGACGGAAAGATGCTCGACGCAGGGGAGGTTTTTCAATTCCTTTTCCAAAAATCGGTTCGCGTCCACAAATACCGCCGAGCGCATTTGGGGAACGATTTTCGCCCAGTCCGCCTGCCGGAACTGCGGCCACTCGGTGCAAACGACGACGGCTTCCGCGCCGGCAAGCGCGGTCGAAATGTCAGCCGCCAGCACAACGGAATTTAAATCGGGCGGCAGTATTTTCACCGCCGGATCAAAGGCGGAAACCTCCGCGCCGACTGCTAGAAGCTGCCGGCACAATTCCACGGCGGCGCTGCGGCGGAGCGTGTCGGTATTTGTCGTGTAAGTGAGTCCAAGGATGGAAATCCTTTTGCCGCGCAAATCGCCGAGGCGCGATTGCAATTTTTTGAACGCCCAGCCGCGATGAAGGTCGTTGCTTTGCTTGATCGCCGGAATGACGGAAATTTTTTCGCCGTTTTTTTCGGCGAGTTTTGTCAATGTCACGACGTCACGCGCGAGCGTGCCGCCGGCGAACGGGCCACCGGGGCCGAGATACGCCTTTGGCCCGATGCGCGCTTCGCTTTTGAGTCCGGTGGAAACTTCCTTCGCGTCCGCGCCGGTGTGTTCGCAGAGGCGCGCGACTTCGTTGATGAATGTGATGGAAAGCGCGAGGAACGAATTGAGCGCATGCTTGACCATTTCCGCCGACTCGGTGCGCATGAAAATGATCTGCGGCGTGAACGGCCCGAACAATTTTTCGAGCACTGGCTTTTTGGCGTCGTCGCGGATGCCGACGATGACGCGCCCGGCCTTTTCAAAAGATTCAACGGCTTTGCCGAGACGCAAATTTTCGGGCGAGCAGGCAAAATGAAACTGCGAAAATTCCTTTTCCAATTTGGCGCAAGTGCCGACGGGCAATTGCGCGGAAATCAAAACAAGAGCGCCTTTTGGCAAATGCACCAGCGCTTTGCGAAGATTCGCCAAAACAGATTCCACGTCGGATTCGTCGTTCTCATTTACGGGCGTGTCGTAGCAGAGCCATAAAATGTCCGCGCTGGCGCAGGCGGTTTTTGCGTCGGCTGTGAATGAAAGTTTTTTGGCGGCAATTCCGGCGGAAATCAAATCGTCCAGTCCCGGCTCCAAAAGCGGCGCGCGACCGGAATTTAATTTTGCGACGTTCGCAGCGTCGAAATCCAGTCCGACAACTTGAAAATGCTTCGCGCAGCACGCGGCGGTGACGCTGCCGAGATGCCAGAGGCCGAGGACGGTAATTTTCATCGGCGATCAAGAACCCATTGGTTTTCCTGCAGCCATTTGAGTGTGCGGACGATTCCTTGTTCAATCGTCAGCGTGGTTTTCCAGCCGGTGGCGCGGACTTTTTTTGTGTCGAGGAAAATGAACGGGTTGTCGCCGACCCAGCCGCGCGGGCCGCCGGAATATTCCAGCTTCGGTTTCAGACCGAGCGTGCGGCAGATGATGGCGATGGAGTCGTTGACCTGGACATATTCGTCGGTGCCGAGGTTGTAAAGCTCGACGCGATGCTTCGCCCTTTTTGCGGTGCCGAGATGGATGACGTGAAGCATTGCGTCCACGCAATCGCCGATGTGCAGATAGCTTTTGCGTTGCGAGCCGTCGCCAAGAACTTTTAGGAATTCCGGATGGTCGAGCAGTTGCTTGTAAAAATCAAAAACGTGGCCGTGCGTGTAGCGTTCGCCAAGGATGGAAACGAACCGAAAAACGTAGGCCTCAAAACCGTAGCCTTCGCAATAGGCATGAATAAATCCTTCCGCAGCAAGTTTGGACGCGGCGTAAAGCGACGTCTGGATTGGAAACGGCGCGTCTTCGGGCGTGGGAATTTTTTCCGCCTCGCCATAAACGCTGCCAGTGGAGCTGAACGCGATTTTTTTTATGCCGCCCGCGCGCATGGCTTCGAGGACGTTGAAGCTGGCGAGCGCGTTCTGCTGAAAATCCTTGCCAGGATGGTCGAGGCCAAAGCGCACGTCGGCGTTGGCGGCGAGGTGAAAAACAAAATCGCAGCCGGCCATCGCCTTCGTCAACGCGGGCAAATCAAGATTGTCGCCACGAACCAGCTTGAAATTTTTATTCCTCAGCGCGCCGACAAGGAATTTTTCCTGGCCGGTGGAAAAATTGTCCCAGCCGACCACCGACTTGCCGTCGGCAAGCAGGCGGTCAACCAGATTGCTGCCGATGAATCCCGCCGCGCCGGTGATGAAAATCTTTTCCATTGATCAGTAGGCGCGGAGTCTAGCGCGGGCCGCCTGCGTTCGCCAGTTTTTTTCCGGAAACCAATCACGTCTTGCTTGACGCAACGCGGCGGCGGTCACAACCTTGTGGATGAAAATGATTCGGGACTCGCACTTATGAGCATTGCCATTGTCACTGGCGCCGCCGGATTGATCGGGTCGGAAAGCGTCAAACGCTTCGCGCGCAAAGGCTTCAAGGTCGTCGGAATTGACAACGACCTGCGCCAGTGGTTTTTCGGCAAGGAAGCCTCCACGCTCGGCAACCGCAAAAAACTTGTTTCAACCATTCCCAATTATGAACACCACGACTTCGACATCCGCGACCGCGCCGCCGTCGAAAATCTTTTCAAGAAACTCGGCAAAGAAATTGCTTTGATTGTTCACACCGCCGCGCAGCCGTCGCACGACTGGGCCGCGCGCGACCCGCACGCGGATTTTTCCGTGAACGCCACCGGCACTTTGAATCTGCTCGAAGCGACGCGGCAATTTTGTCCCGAAGCGGTTTTCATTTTCACCTCCACGAACAAAGTTTACGGCGACACGCCGAACCGTCTGCCGCTGGTCGAACTGGAAAAGCGATGGGAAATAAAACCCGGCCACGAATACGAGCCGGGCATTTCCGAAACGATGAGCATTGACCAGACGAAACATTCGCTTTTCGGCGCGAGCAAGGTTGCGGCGGATATTTTGGTTCAAGAATACGGGAATTATTTCGGCATGAAGACCGCGTGTTTTCGCGGCGGTTGCCTCACCGGGCCGGCGCACGCGGGCACGGAGCTGCACGGATTTCTCGCTTATTTGATGCGCTGCACCGTGACGGGCAATCCGTATCGCGTGTTCGGCTACAAGGGCAAGCAGGTCCGCGACAACATCCACAGCCATGACCTCGTGGAAATGTTCTGGCAGTTTTTTCAAAAGCCGCGCTCCGGCGAAGTCTATAACGCCGGCGGCAGCCGCCACTCGAACTGCTCCATGCTCGAGGCGATTGATGAGTGTGAACGCATCAGCGGCAAAAAATTGAAATGGACTTACGTCGAGGACAACCGCATCGGCGACCACATCTGGTGGGTCAGCGACGTGCGGAAATTCCAGTCGCATTATCCGGACTGGAAATTTCGCTACGGCCTGAAGGAAATTCTGACCGAAATCCACGCTGCGTGCATCGCGTGAAATGAATCCGCCCGAAAGCATTTTGATCACCGGCGGCGCGGGCTTTGTCGGCAGCAGCCTCGCGTTGCATCTCAAAAATAATTTCCCGCGCACGCGAATCGTTTGCATGGACAATTTATACCGGCGCGGCTCGGAACTGAATTTGCCGCGACTGCAAGCCGCTGGCATCGAATTTGTCAAAGGCGACATCCGCCACGCGAACGAGTTTCCTGCCGGCCTGTTTGAATTTCTCATCGAATGTTCCGCCGAGCCTTCCGTGCTCGCGGGCTACGGCGAATCGCCGGATTATTTGATGGAGACGAATTTGATGGGCACTTACCGCTGCCTCGAACAAGCCCGGCAGTGGCAGAGCAAAACCATCTTTCTTTCCACCAGCCGCGTGTATCCGATTTCCGTTCTCGAAAAACATCCGTGGACGGAACAGCCGACGCGCTTCGCGTGGAACGACGTTCCCGGCGCGGCGATTTCCCCGCGCGGCGTGACGGAAAATTGCGCGATGACCGCCGCGCGTTCGCTTTACGGCTGGACAAAATTCGCGAGCGAAAGTTTGATCGAGGAATATCGCAGCGGCTTCGGTTTGCGTGCCGTCACGAACCGTTGCAGCGTCATCGCCGGCCCGTGGCAGATGGGCAAGGTGGATCAGGGCGTCGTCGCGCTGTGGGTGTTCCGGCACTATTTCGGCAAGCCGCTCAAATACATCGGCTACGGCGGCGCGGGCAAGCAGGTGCGCGACATGCTGCACGTCGCCGATTTGTGCGATTTGGTTGCGGAGCAGATTTCTAATTTTGAAAAATGGGAAGGTTGGCTCGGCAACGTCGGCGGTGGACTGGAAATTTCCGCTTCGTTGCTGGAACTCACCGCGCATTGCAAGAAAATCATCGGGCGCGAAGTGCCGATTGCCGCCGAAATGGAAAACCGCCAGGCGGATTTAAGAATTTTTCTCGCCGACGGTTCAAAATTATTTTTGAGGACAAGCTGGCGTCCAAAACGCAACGTCGAAAAAATCGTCACCGACGTTTTTGAATGGGTGCGCGCGAACGAAAAGGAATTGAAGACTCTCGTATGAAAAAAATTCCCCGCGCAGGCGACCTTTTGCAGAGCGGTATTATTTTTTCCGCTATCAGTTTTGTCACCAGCCTCGGAAATTTTGCGTTTCAAGCAGTGCTGGGCCGGCACTTGAACAACCAGGGAGATTACGGCAGCGCAAACAGCGTAATCGGCGCCTTCATACCGTTGCTCGGCCTGTTGCCGGCCATGGACACATTTGCGATCACGCATTACATCGCACACTTCAATGCAGGCGGCGACCACGCGCGGTTGCAGGGGTTGCTGGTGGGCTGCCGGAAATCTCTTTTTCGCTTTACTGTCGCCGGGTCGGTGTTGGCGGTGATCACCATCAAGCCATTGAGTCATTTTTTTCATTACAGTGAAAGCCTGATGCTGGTGACGCTCGTCAGCACATTGCTGGGTTTGTGGGGTTCGTTCGCGACGGCGTTGTGCCAGGGACTGGCCTGGTTCAAACGCTTGGCGTTGATCGGATTTCTGGCGATGTTGTTGCGGGTGACGTTTGGCTGGTTCGTCACATTGAAATGGCCCTCGGCGGAAACAGCCGTGCTGGCTTCGGCTTTTGCCGTGCTGGCCAGCCTCATCGTGCTGGTTTGGCGAAAGGAATTGTTGCTGCATGACGAACCGGTGTCACCGTGGAACCGGGAGCTTGTCTATTACTTCGTCGTAAGTGCCGCATTTGTGATTGGTAATTTCTGTTTTTTCCAAAGCGACCAGTTGGTGGCGCAACATTATTTTTCAGATGCAGACAGGGACGCCTATATCGTCGCCGGTCAGCTCGCACGGGCGCTGCCGATGACGGTCGGGCCGTTGTTGACGGTTCTGTTCACCTCGCGATCCAGCCACCGCACGGGCGGTGTTGTGGCCGAACAATTCAAATTGCTCGGCATTTTCAGCATCGGTCTGGTCTTTGGAGCGGTCTGCCTGTTCGTAATGCGTGTGTTTTGCCTGAAATTGCTTGGGCGGAACACACCGGAGGCGGCGGCGATGATCGGGCATTTTTCCCTAGCCATGGTTTTTGTCGGACTTTTGCAATCACTTGCGTTTTGGGCGCTGGCGAGCCGATGGACAAAGCTGTCGCTGCTTTATGGTGCGCTTGGAATCGGTTACGTGCTTGCGCTGTTCAGAATTGGCGGAATCGAAAAAAGTCCGGCGGCATTGCTGCAAACCATGACTGTCACAACCGGCGTGGCATTTGCTATTTTGTTCTTCGTCTGGCTCATTGCGATGCGGCGGCAGAAATCCACCACGCAAAGCTGATTTGAATTTATCGCCGCCGTCAGCCACAATCGCCCCGTGCCGTCCAGTCCCGAACATTTTCCGCGTGTCAGCTTCATCATGCCGACGCTCAACGCCGGGGCCATTTTGGAAAATTGCCTCGCGTCCATCGCGCGCCAGGATTATCCGCGTGAAAAAATGGAAATCATCCTGGCCGACGCACATTCCACAGATTCCACCCGCGACATCGCGGAAAAATTCGGCGCAATTGTCTTGGATGACGACGGCAAAAACATGGAGGAAGGCAAACGCCTCGCGCTCCGGCGCGCAACCGGCGAATTCATCGTCTTCGTGGACGCGGACAATGAAATCACCCACGCCGATTACATTGAGCTGGCAATTGCCGCGCTTCAAAAAAACCCGCAGGCTCTCGGCGTCGAGAGCTATTATCTGCCGTCGCGAAAAATGAGTTCATTCTGCGTCTATATCACCGCGCTGCTGCACATCAGCGACCCGATTGCGTGGCTGATGAGCGCGAATCCGAAACTCATCGCGCGCGACGGCGAAGTGGAACGATGGACTTTGCCGGACGGAACTTTTTCGTATCCGCTCGGCGCGAACGGATTTGTCTTCCGCCGCGCGGATTTGCAATCCGTGCAAGCCGATGAAAAATTTCAGGACACGCACGTCGCGCTGTTCCTGATGAAAAAAGGAAAACGCGAATGGCTGCGGATTTCCGGGCGCGGCGTGCATCATTATTATGTCCAGACGCTTTGGAAATTCGTGCAGAAGCGGCGGCGCGCCACGGTTCATTTTTTGCGCGTGCAGAAAGAAATGCCGGTGAACTGGATGCGCGAGAAACCGCCGGTGCCGCTCTGGCTTGCCGCAGTTTATTGCGTCACTTTTGTTGGCCTGATTTATCACACGCTGCGCGGAATTTTCCGCGACCGCGACGTGCGCTGGCTCTGGCATTTGCCCGCGTGTCCGGCGAGCGTGCTGGGCAATGCTTGGGGCGTGTGGACTTACAAGCGGCGCGGCAAGGATAAAAAATTAATCGCCGAACTTCAGGTGAAACAGGATTTGAAGAAAGCTAAATAATGCCGTGCGAGTCGGCATTCGAATCTAAAAATTGCAAGATTACGAAACTGCCGACAACCGAAGATTTCTTGGCAACCGGTTTCGCATTTGATATTTTCTACGGGTTCATGTTTTACGAACTCAATATTTCGCTCAAAACTATCAGGCAGGAAGGTTTTATTCCGTTCGTTAAGAAAATTTTTTCCTATTTTGGACAAATTATAAGAACAGTCCAATTTTCTTTGTTGCGAAAGCCGCACAATGGCCCCCCTGAAGAAGTTGTGGATTTTAGTTTCAAGGCCGCCGGGGGTTTGATCCGCCCTTATCAGGTGCGGTCGGAGTTTTTACAAATTGCAACTTTAGTCCAGCAACGCAAACCCCGTGTTGTCGTGGAAGTTGGCACAGCCAACGGGGCAACTCTGTTTGCATGGTGTGCCTTGGCGGATCCGCAGGCCACGATTATTAGCATTGATTTGCCCGGCGGGGTTCATGGCGGTGGATATGCATATTGGCGAACCGCAATTTATAAGCAGTTCGCCCAATCCGGACAAAGATTGCTCCTGCTGCGAGCCGATTCACATGAAACGGAGACGCTCTTAAGGTTAAAAAAACTTTTGCCGCCACAAGGGGTTGATTTTTTATTTATTGATGGCGATCATACTTACGCTGGTGTTAAATCCGATTATGAGATGTATTCTCCACTTCTACATCCGGGAGGGTTAATTGCTTTTCATGACATCTGCCTGCATCCAGCAAAAGAAAACTGTCATGTGGACAAACTCTGGATGGAAATCCGCGCTCAAAAACCCGTTACCAGGGAATTGATAGAAAACCCGGCGCAGGGTTGGGCTGGAATCGGAGTTATTGAGATCTAAACGGCATGGAGCTGGCATAGATTTCTTCAGCTTGTGAGCAGCTTTGCCCAACTCGGCGGCATGTTTTTTTTCACTTCCACGCCCGAAAACGGCTGACCTTCGCGCGCGCCGGTTTTTTTTGCCCAGACGGCCATGCGGTTCACGCCTTCTTCCAGCGATATGTTTTTGATGAGGTCGCCAAAATACTTTTGCACTTTGTCGTGCGCGGAATAGGCATGGACGACTTCGTTGCGCGCCTCGAGTTTTCTGATTTGCGGCGGCACGCCCATTGCCCTGGCCACGACGTTCGCAAGTTCGGCGACGGAATACGGCTTGTCCGCGCCGACGTTAAAAACCTGATTGTAAGCGTCCGGGCGATTGATACTGGCGACGATGACCGGTGCCACATCGTCAATGAAGCTGAACGCCCGTGTCTGCGAGCCGTCGCCAAAAATGGTCATTGGTTCGCCTTGCATGATCTGGTTCATGAAAATGCCGATGACGTTGCGATAGCGGTCGCCGAGATTCTGGTTTTCGCCATAAACATTGTGCGGGCGGAAAATAACGGAATTCAACCCGAACATCTCGTGCGCTTCCTTCAAATCCAGTTCGACGGCGTATTTGGCGATGCCGTAAGGATCTTCGGGCTGCGGCACGGCGTCTTCGGTCATGGGCAGCTGGTTGCGGCCATAGACGGCGATGGACGAGGTGAAGACAAAACATTTCACCGAACCGGTGTTGACGGCGGCGTTGATGAGATTGACGCTACCGAGCAGATTGTTGGTGTAATTGAAGCGCTTGATGAAATGGCTCAAACCTTCGGCGGCATAGGCGGCGAGGTGAAAGACAAATTCAAATTTGTGCTCGGCGAAAAGCCGGTTAACGAGTTCAACATCATTGATGGAGCCGCGGACAAATTTCGTTTTGCGCGGAACGTGATCCTCAAAGCCGCCGCTCAAATCATCCAGCCCGATCACCTGATGGCCTTGCTTCAACAAATGCGCGGCGACGTGCGAACCGATGAAACCAGCGACGCCGGTGACGAGAACTTTTGAATTCATCGGCTGAAGCTAACAAGAGCTGTATTTTCAAGTCCAGTTAATCCGCATTTTGCGACATCGGAAAATTTGTCAAAAGCAACGATGCCGTTGCCGCAAGCCGGTTTATTGCCCGACCAGGCGGTAATACTGTTGCGAATTGGTTACTGTTACTGTCACGGTGACGTTTGCTCCGTTGGTCACAAACGACAGCGGCGAGGTTGTGTTTGTAATCCATGGTCCCGTCGGATTGCTGGCCGATTCCACCTGGAAAGTTCCAGATGCAATCTGCCAGGTCAGTTGCAGATTGGCATCCGATATCGCGGTTGCCACCACTGGTTGCGGCGGCAAATTCACCGCACCATTCACATAGCTCGCCGCGAGCACGTTCGCCGTATTGTCCGCCAGTTGCAGTTTCACCACGGTGCCGTCCAAGGAGAGTGTAACGGGGCCGCTCGCATTCGTCATAGACGCAAATTGCAATACGGCCACTTGGTTGGTTCCAGCTGCCAATGCCAGTCCCGGCGACATTGCCAGCGCCACACCGACTTCACCCGGGCCGTGATTGGTGTTCACGTTGATTATGCCGCCGACGACGGTGGCCGAGCCCAATGTGGCATTCAAGAATTTTAACCGGCTTGCGTCATAGTCTATGGTCATGCCAACGGCGTTTTCGTTGGTCGTGCAGACCAGCAGCACGGGGACGCTGACCGTCTGACCGCGCCCGACAGACACGGTGCCAACCTGCAATGTTCGCGTCGGGGATGGAAGTCCCATTGGCATGGATTTGGCGAGGCTCGCAATGGCCGGTGCCGGAGGAAGAGTCACCAAGGTTAAGGGATCCAGGCCCAGTTCATATCTGCCAGCCTGCACCCAGTCCGCCACGGTCAGGACGCCATCCGGCGCGTTGCGCGGTGCACAGTCGGCACGCAACATTTCATCGCTGTTGGTGGGCGTATCCAGGCCAGCGACCATCCTTCCTTCTTCCACCCAGTCTGACGGTCCCACCTGATGATCGCCGGTGGGGCGCGGGGAGACATCCGCCTCGTATTCCGCCGGAGCCAGGGTCAATGTGCCATTTTGATAAATGGCCGGCAATGAATTCGCCTTGTTGTCCACTACTCCCCGCACGATGGGATTGTCTCTGAACGTAAGATTGACAGGCACATTGTTAGTCACTGGCAATGTCGAAAACACGAGGTCTGCAACTTCCTCATTGGTGCCAGCCGGTTGCGTTGAACCCGTGCTTAACAAGATAACGAAGCCCACATAACCGTTGTTGGTCTGCGTATCCACCTCCTGAAAATAAGCTCCCACAACCGCCGGCCCGGGTTGGACACTTTGCAGAACCAGCTTGGTCGGGTCATATCCCACGCTGGCTTGGACAAGGTTTTCCGCGCCCACGGCGTTCATCAGGACGGGCACCACCACCGTGGTGCCGGACATGGCATTGGTCGAAACCAATGTCAGCACGGTCTGTGGCACGGTCAGCACGGCGACGGTGCTGTTGGTCGTCGCGTAAGGATTGCCCACAATCACGTCGTAATTGCCGGTGTCACTCAAGCTCACGTTTGTCAGGACCAGATTGGTGGTGGCCGAGCCTGAAACATTTCCGCCGTCAACCAGATTGGTTCCATTTTTGCGCCACTGATAGCTCAATGGTCCGGTTCCGGTTGCAGACACGGTGAAGCTGGCGCTGTTGTAGCTTGAAACCGACTGGCTTTGCGGCTGTTGCGTGATGACCGGCGGTAAAACAACCGTCAGCACGGCGCTGGCGCTGTTTGTAGAGCCGGCAATGTTGGTCACTACAACCGAGTAACTGCCCGCCTGTGTCAATTGAACGTTGTTCAACGTCAATGTGGGATTGGTGGCCCCAGTGATATTTGTCCCGTTTAAGCTCCATTGATAGCCCAACGGTGCCGTGCCGCTTGCCGCGACGCTAAAGGTCGCAGTGCCGCCAACCAACGACGTTTGGTTCGTCGGCTGCGTCGTGATTGCAGGTGCCACCGGCGTAAAGCATTTGCCCGCACTGCCTGCGTTGTAGATGGCCTGAATTTCAGAGGCGGAAAGCGCACGGCTATAAATTGAGGGTTCGTCAATCAAGCCGTTGAAATAATATGCAAGTCCGCCAATACGGACTGGTTGGGTTGTAGTGATGATCGGACCGGCCACCGCCATCTGTGTATCCAAGCTGCCGTTCACATAAAGCTTTAATGTGGTTCCATCATAAGTCTCTGCCAAATGATACCATGTGTTGGTCTGAACAACTGTGGCACTGTCAAAATACACAAACCCTGACGGCACTCCAATACATGCCCTGAAGTCTCCCGCGCCTATTGCCGTGGGCGAAGAACCAACTGTTAACAAGTATTGTCTGGCTGAAGTCTCGCCATCTTTTGACAATATATGTTGATCCCATTTGCCCAGCGAATCCAGGCCGCTAACATTAACCCAGCACTCAATCGTCAGCGCATTCGTAGGATTCAGCGACGGCGCATCGGCAACCGTCAGATTAGCAGTTCCATTAAAATTAAAACATTGACCCACTTCTCCATTTGTATAGGTCACACTGGCGGGGACTGTGGCGTTATTTGTCCCGATGCTGTCAAATCCATTTCCCTCCGCCTGCCACCAAGCAACTAAACCGGAGGGCGGCGGATCGCAGACCGGCACATTCACCGTCAGCACTGCGTTCGCGCTGTTGGTCGAGCCGACGATGTTGGATACCGTCACGGAATAATTTCCAGCTTGCGACAATTGCACATTGGTCAATGTCAAGATAGCGTTGGTCGCGTTCAGGATGTTCGTCCCGCCGAATATCCACTGATAGCCCAACGGGGCAGTGCCACTGGCGGTCACGCTAAATGTCGCCGTCCCGCCCGCCATCACCGTCTGATTGGTCGGCTGCGTTGTGATGACCAGTCCTGCAAACGGCACCGTGTTCTGATATATCGAAATGGTGTTGTCATTGGCGTTGCAGAAAACGACATCCGGCCGGCCGTCACCGTCCAAATCACCGATTGAAACACCAACAGCGTTCACGCCTGTCGAGAAATTAAATGGACCGGCAAGCGAACTGTTCGTGAAGCTGCCCGGCGTGCTTACATTCCGAAAGACGGAAAGCAGGCTGTTCAATTCAGTCACAGCCGCAATATCCGGTTTGCCGTCACCGTCCAGATCACCGACGGCCAGCGAATGACCCCGGCCACCGAGCGAATAATCAATTCTCGGAGCAAACGAATTCGTGGTCAGGCTTCCAACAGTGCTGGTGTTGCGGAACACGGAGAGGGTTTGGGATAGATATGTAATGGCGACCAAATCCAGTTTGCCGTCACCATCCAGATCGGCAATCGCCAGGTTGATTGTGTAGTTCACACCCGGCAGATTCACTGCCGGGGCAAAAGAATTGGTGGTGATGCTGCCGGGCGAGCTGATGTTTCGGAACAGGGACACGTTGCTGTTGTTGGAATAACCCACCACCATGTCTGGCTTCCCATCTCCATCCAAATCCCCGACGGCCACCGTGTCGCAAGTGCCACCGGTTGCAATGTCAACTTTCGGGGCGAATGAATTTATCGTCAGGCTTCCAACAACACTGGTGTTTCGCAATATCGAAATCGTGCCGGAGCTGGGATTAGCCACCAACAAGTCTGGTTTTCCATCGCCGTCTATATCCTTGATTGCTATGGTTTCCGGGTTCGTTCCGACCTGGAAATCCACTCTTGTGAAAAGATTCGAGTTGATGTTGCCCGGCGTGCAGTTGTTCCGATAGACCGAAACTTGAGCCGTGCCGAAATCTGACACGACAATATCCAGCTTGCCGTCGCCGTCCACGTCCGCCACTTCCACATCAAACGGGCTGGCACTCGATAATGCAGCCGCCAAGTCAACCCGCGGGGCAAAGGAACCCGCCGTCAATGAACCATTGGTGCTGATGTTCCGATAGATGGAAACAACTTCGCCGCTCCCGCTTGCCACGATCAAGTCCGGCTTCCCGTCACCATCAATGTCCGCGATCACAACTCGAATCGGCCCATTCCCGGCGGGCAAGTCCAAACGTGAACCAAAACTGGAGGCGCCAATGCCAGAGCCATTACCCGCGAACGTGGGCATGAACTGTTGGCTTGCACAGGCCGTCAATCCATTGACGGTCACCGTAATTGGCGCAAAGGTTGCACCGACGGGAACCGTCACCAGCAAGTTCGTCGTGCTGGCTGTTACAACACTGGCCTGGACCGCACCAAAGAAAACAATGTTGCTGGCGGCAATGGAACTAAAGTTGGTGCCGATAATATTCACCATGGTGCCAACATTTCCTGAAATGGGATTAAACGAGTAAATCGCCGGAATTGTAGTCGGCACATTGACCGTCAGCACTGCATTCTCACTGTTGGTCGAGCCGGCAATGTTTGACACCAGCACGGAATAATTACCGGCCTGATTCAACTGCACGTTGCTCAACGTCAATGTCGTGTTGGTCGCTCCAGCGATGTTCGCCGTGTTGAAGCTCCATTGATAGCTCAACGGGGCTGTGCCACTGGCTGCGACGCTAAAGTTCGCAGTCCCACCGATGATGTTCGTCTGGCTTTGCGGCTGTGTCGTGATAACGGGTGGCACCGGTGTAAAGCATTTGCCGGCGCTTCCAGCGTTGTAAATCGCCGCTATCTCGCTCGACGACAATGCGCGGTTGTAAATCGAAGCCTCGTCAACCAGGCCGTTGAAATAATATGGTCCTGCAGGCGCATCTCCGCCTATGCGGACCGGCTGGGTTGTCGTGATGACCGGACCCGTCACAGCCATCTGCGAATCAAAGCTGCCGTTCACATAAAGCTTCAATGCGGCTCCATCATACGTTTCAGCCACATGATACCATGTGTTAGACTGAATGACCGCAAGACTATCAAGAATCTGAAGCCCTGACGGCACGCCAATACCAGCCCTCAAGTCACCAGAGCCTATTGTGGTGGGAGAATCTCCAACGGTCAGCATATACTGCCTGGCTGAAGTCGCGCCATCTTTTGTGAATACTTGTTGGGACCATATGTTATTCACTTTACCACGAACATAAATCCAGCACTCAATCGTCAGATTGGTCGGATCCAGCGACGGCGCATCGGCAACCGTAAGAGTGGTCGTGCCGTTGAAATTAAAAGCCTGACCCACCTCGCCAGCTGCATAGGTAACACCGGCGGGAACCGTGGCGTTATTTGTCCCGATGATGTCATTGCCATTTCCCTCGCCCGGCCACCAGGAAATCAATCCAGAGGGCGACGGTGTGCAAGTTACCGGCACATTAACAGTCAGCACAGCGTTCGCGCTGTTGGTCGAGCCGGCGATGTTGGTCACTAGCACTGAATAATTGCCAGCCTGACTCAACTGCACGTTGGTCAGCGTCAATGACGAGTTTGTTGCATTCAGGATGTTCGTCCCGCCGAATTTCCACTGGTAATTCAACGGTGCCGTTCCCCCGGCAATGACGTTGAAGACAGCGGTCTGGCCGACATTGACAGTCTGGTTCGTCGGCTGTGTTGTGATGACGGGTGGATTCGTCGGAGTGACCACGTTAAATGGATTGCTGGAGCCGGTGTGATTGCTTCCATCATTTGCTGTCAGCACAACATTCGTTGCAGATTGCGGCACTGTGATGCTTCCATTCCAGACGCACCCGGCAAAATTCCCGGTGCTGGCCGGGGTCACGGAAAGACCGCCCGCCAATTGCAGGCTCACATTGTCCACATACGCATCAATATAAAAAGAGGTGGAATCCACCCAGAACATCACCCGCACTTTTGTTCCGGCAAAAGCGGTCACGTTATAATTTGTTTGAACCCAGCCGCCCAGCAGCGTATTGCCCGGGCTGGTGGTGAACGCCGTTGCCAGAACATTGTTGTTTGTATCACAAATCCGGACTTGAAATGCCTGGCCAGAATTGAATGAGCTGTAATAATTCCGCACGCAATGCGCCCAGCTCAAGGTGGCGCTGGAAACGCCAGCTGGAATTGTAACGTCCTGATACATGTAAAAGATGCCTGGTCCGTTTTCATCACCCAGCGCGCTGTAGCTGCCGGCGTAGGGTGCCAATGCGCCGCTCGCCCCGGGAGGAATCACCGTCCCGTTGTTGATGACAAACTGCCCGGTTGTGCTTTTCACCTGCGTCCAGTTTGTCAGGGTGCCCGTTTCAAATCCTCCGTTCAAAATCAACGCGCTGTTGGTTGGCGAGCCGGTACTCGAAGCTTGCAGTGAAACGGCTCCGGTGAAATTCGTGACCGTGAAGTTGTAAATATTTTTCGCAGTGATGGTCGCGCCGAAAGGCTGGTTGGTATATTGCGGCGAAGCAATCGTGTTCCACACAAAATGATCCAGCGTGGCCACCGCAGAAAGGACTGCATTTGAACTGACCGTCGAGCCGTAGACGTTGGTTACTGAAACAGCATAACTGCCGGTCTGCGAGGATTGAACATTCGTAACCGTCAGTGTCGCGTTCGTTGCTCCGACGATGTTCGTGCCGTTGAAATTCCACTGGTAAATGAGGGGCGCTGTCCCGGTGGTTGTCACATTAAAGCTCGCAGTTCCCCCGATCTGGACGGTTTGGTTCGTGGGCTGCGTGGCAATGGTCGGCGGAACTCCGACAACCGTCAGCACCGCAGCGGCGCTGTTGGTGGAGCCGGCAACGTTGGTCACCAACACAGAATAATTGCCTGCCTGATTCAACTGCAAATTAGTCAGTGTCAGCGACACATTGGTCGCGTTCAGGATGTTCGTCCCGTTGAAGCTCCAATGATAGCTCATGGGTGCCGTCCCGCTGACTGCGACACTAAAGTTTGCAGACCCGCCTATGGCGTTCGTCTGGCTTTGCGGCTGCGCCGTGATTACGGGCGGCACCGGCGTGAAGCATTTGCCTGCACTGCCTGCGTTGTAGATGGCTGCAATCTCATTTGACGATAGCGCACGGTTGTAAATCGTTGGCTCGTCCATCAAACCAGCAAAAGCACCGAGGTCGCCAGGATCATCAGTCGTTGGAGGCCGTCTGCCCAAATACATGTCGCGACTCGTTAGCGGCGTAAAGCTCCCCACGGTTTGCTGGCTTACAATCTGACCGTTGCAATAAATTGTCGCCACTCCCGACGCCTTGTCATAAGTCAATGCCACATGTTGAAAAACATTGGTGGTGACAACGCCCATGGTAGAACTCATCTGATGCCAGCCGCCTGAACTATCCACAATGTTTGCATATAGTTCTCCCGGGCCGGGATTGACATTAAACGGCTGGCCGGGAGCGATATGAAAATGCACCCCCCACATGGTCAAGTTGTTCCATTCAAATATCGGATGCATCAGCGTGACATCCGTGGGATTAATCCATGCTTCAAGGGTAAAACCAGCGCCTTTGCCGACATCAAGTTGGGATCCGGCTGGAACAAAGACGTCTGCGTTTGTGCTGATGAAATTAAATGCGTGGCCGACTTCGCCTGGGGCGAAACCCAATCCACCCTCCAACACGCCATTGTTTGTGCCGATACTGTCGTATGCATTCCCCTCCGCCTGCCACCAGGAAATTAAACCGGAGGGCGGCGTTATACACGAAGATGTTTGGGATGGACATTTGCCTGAACTGCCCGCGCCATAGATGGCCGCGATCTCGCTTGATGAAAGTGCCCGGCTGTAAACGCTCAATTCGTCAATCAATCCGCCATAGGTGTCGTTGAGTCCCACTGGCTGGCCTGTCCGCCTGCCGATGTTCAGTTGATACGCCGGATAACTCGTTTGTGGCGTGATGCTGCCAAAATTATTCGTCGCGACAGCGGTTCCGTTGAGATAAAGCGCAACCAGCCCGCTGCCCTTGTCATAGGTCACAGCCACATGCTGAAAATTATTCGTATCAAAAATGTATGGAAAGGAAATGGTGTGAGGATTGCCCGATGTGTCTTCTATGTTTGCAAAAAGCAGCGTATTATTATTTGCAACCCAAAGCTGCAAGCCATCCGACGCCGCAGAATCCCATTCGATGACAGGTGCATTTACATTGGCAGCCGGCTTGATCCAACATTCAATCGTTATCCCGCTTCCATTGGCTCCAACATCCAAACTGGGTGAAGCCGGAACGGGAATATATCCGGTGCCATCGAAATCAAACGCCTGTCCCACTTCGCCGTCGGTATAAGTGATTCCACCAGTCGGAGTGCCGTTGTTGCCACCGATGCTGTCGTTCGCATTCCCCTCCGCCTGCCACCACGCCACCAGTCCGGCGGGCGCTGGATTGCAGCCCTGTGGATACACCGAAACAACCGCCATGAAGACCACCGCGAAGACCGCAATAATTTTTTTCATAATCACCCTTGCTGTTTTATGAGACGCGCAGACTCTAAACAACAGAAGTCTGTTCCCAACTGTTTAGAACACTTTATTTATTTTATGAAATGTTGCACCGTAATGCAAGCTTTTTTTCTCGCTTTTAACCTCTTTCCGGCCAAAGACATCTGGTTGAAGACACGCCATCGGAAATCAATCGTCTTCAACCAAAATCCGGGGTTACGTCTTTGACAAATTTTTGGGGCGGCAGGGAAGCCGCGCGGCGGCGTCCCGTCCGGCGGACGTAACGAACGTGGTAAATCTCCGTCTTTTTCTGTCGCCTGACGCAGCGCGCCATCCCTACCTTGATAGTTTGTGAACTGCATAATCCCGCCAAAATCAAACCATCTGGCGCGGCTGGCAACGGCAGCTCTGGATGTGGCAAGGATTAGAAACCCTCCAACTCAAAGGAAACAAATCCGCCCTGACCTCGGCGGCGGGCAGCGGCGAAATGTCCGCATTATCGGTGTTAAGGAGACGCTGATTAAAGCGAAGTTATGAAATTTCGAGGTTGGCTGATGGCCGGTGATTCTCAAGCGGCCTGGAAAACACATCTGACGGCGTGGCGTAGCGTGGCGGTTCTGGTTTGGTG